>FJWA01003369.1_pt1 | contig 14506 bp, 25 predicted proteins | sample 1011891 | NCBI WGS metagenome assembly FJWA01 (sample SAMEA3912450, study PRJEB9761) | metagenome | biome: forest; material: soil | place: USA | collected 2011-06-22 | depth 0.1 m
GGCGAGCCCGTTGCTGCGCTGGCAGGTGGAGATGCGATGCTCGGGATCGTGAAGGATCTCTTTCCGCCCAGGCACCCCACAGTGACAGGACACAGGCCCGATGCGACGTTCTCGAGCCTCACCGTTGGAGAGAAGCCCGATGACAGGTCTAGATCCTTTCGCGTCCCTTCGCGCCTCACACGTGGCGAGCGGTCAGTCATGTTGTGACTATGTTGTAATTATGTTGTCTCCTGATCCACGCAGCATGACTGCATCTCGTATACCTGCGAGCCTCGGTCTGAAACAACAGGCAGCGCAGAACTGCTGCTGTGAAAAGCCTTACCGCCATTTCTGATGCAGACCGGCATGCCCGCGACTCCTGAGTCCTCTCCGGTTTGAGGCTGTCCCATCATGATCCGCGATGCAGCCTCGGGCTCAGGCTTGAGACAGCTCGATGCGGCAAACACAACAGATGCTGTCTGTCGTCTTCGCTCGCTGACGGTTCACGACATGCTCCGTACCTTACTCTCTCCCTCTCTCCAGCCTCGCGATGCACCATCGCGATCTCGACAACGGCGGTGAGAGAGTGATACGGCGCAGAATCCAACGCATCCCGATCCAACGGGCATCTCTTCGGCGAGGCAGCGGCACAGAGCCACAGATCTGTCCTGCAACCCCAACCTCGCCTTTCAGTCCAGCCCCGCACCGGTGCGCCGCAGGCTGGCGGCTTCTTTTCTTCTTTTCCCGGGCGGCGCTTTGCGCAATATGCTGAACCGTGGTTCAGTGCAACCCCCGATTTAGGCGAAGATTTGGATGTTCGTTTCCATCGCCTCAACGGCCCAAATACGGGATCAGAGCTTCCCACGGGCAGGCACATACATACTATGTGGCTCGGCTTAAGATCGGCCAGAGTGTGCTCCCGCGCATCCGGCGACCGTGCCTCGGAAGCGAGCAGTTACAGATAGAGGGACGGGCGGGCTGGAAAATGCAGGAACCCGATGCGAACTGCAGGGCCATGCTTTACTCTACGGTACGGAATACGACGGGACAGACAACCATTTCGATGGAATACGGAGTACTATGTAATTACAGAACACAACACTTGAGACAACATCCGCGAGACTCGCGTACAACGTGGTTGCCGAGGCCAAAGCAGACTGTGCAACGAGCACACTCCACGACCCGGATGCCAAACCTGGTGTTGCCTAGTTCGGCTCGTGGCACCCACGCGACATGTTCAATCACACGTTCTCAGCCCACCCATGCAGATTGATTTCCGAGAGATTGTCGGTGGAAATGGAAGCCCCGCCAGGGGTTCTCGATCGGGATGTGATATGGAGAATGCTGCGAAAAACACCATCAGCCGCATCCCCAGACCAGCGCCACTCCATTCCGCAGGGAAGCAACATCATCAACCTGGACCTCGCATGGCGACGCCTTCCAAAGGGCCACGCGGTCTTTGCCATGCTTGCCGGTAACGTTATATTCCGNAACGTTAAAGAAGATCCTATCCGGAACCTGCCGAGGAGCCGGCAGCCACCGAATTGGCCCCTCTCGGCTTCCTCATCTCGGAGGCAATAGTTTTCTTCATGCATTGCCGCCTTCAGTCTTGTTGGTGGCGCGTTTCGTTTCTCGCCTTGCGGCCGCCATCGGTCAGCCAGGATAATATGGAAATATTGAAGCTGTCTTAGGTTGACAACCGTTTCAAGGCATGGCAAACAAATCTCACCCCGCTCCGGGAGCACGATGCGCCTTTCCGGCCCCACTCCGATGCCCTTCGGAGCAAAGTGTGGGGCCATTCGGGATGGTGGGGCCGTATAGACCCGCCGCGCCGCTCGGTGGATGTGGCGCTGCGCTCCGGGGTCCGAAACCACGTTTACATGCCACAGGCAAACAGACGAGGGTTGGAGTCCACATGTATACCGAACCGGCCAGGGGGGCAGTCTTCCCCTCTCTCCACACAAACCAGGCTGGGACAGTGAACATGGCAAACAATGCTCGGATTTCCAGTCAAGGATGGTATATCACACAATTCCATCTCGCAGGTCATCACCAGCATGCTCCTGAGGTCGGCCGACTGGATAAGACTACAGGAGATGGTGTGACCGAGCCTAATCCTCAGAAATACGCGTGTAAGTCGGATCCGACTATTCATCCCAGCATGAACCAACCTGGCGTCTAACGTCAAAGTTAGCTGCGAAGGGGATTGTCTCATAATTTAAGACCTCTNCAAGCGGCCCGTCACTCCTTGCCCACACAAGTCTACTTGGCACCCCTCTCGTCCAGCAACGCGGTGTTGGACGCTGATCTTGCGGGGTTGGCTCAGCCCTGAAGAGATGCCGTGCTCTACATTGCCGAAGTTTGGGACTGTGCCCGAGGTGGAGGAGAACGGAAATCAAGGGGAGTGAGGATCACCATCGCACTTGTCACCTCGATGGTCAGGAGGTAGGTAGGTCCTATTGCTCTCTTCCCTGCCGCTTTTATTGTCGTTATCGTCGTTGTGCTGACAGCACATCGGGACGCCGCCTCAGAAATGGAAAAGCCCTCCCGCCTCCAAACCTTCCACAACATCTGGCCCTCATCGCCTTTTTCTAGCACCCACCCCGGCCCCAGACCGGCCAGTAATTACCCCAGTCCTCCTACGAAGACGCGCCCGGCAACAAGTCGATTGGGTCATAGTACTCGTAGACCTTGTTCTCCTTATCCCGCCCCGTGACGGCGGGTGCCCTGAACTTGGAGACGCCCGTGGCGCGGTCATACGACTCGAACGAGCACGCCAGGCGCTTCCCGCCTCCGCCCGGCAGGTCTACCACAAACGAGGGCACCATGAAGCCGGCAATCGACCCGCGGATCTTGGCCTCGAGGTCCAGGATGGTCTGGAGTGGCGTGCGCAGGTGCTCGACGCTCTTGACCATGTCGCACTGGTAGACGTAGTACTGTTTTATTTATTTATTCGTCATTTTCACATCATCAGAGCAAAGATGCTTCAGGAGGAAGAGCAGCCAACACTTACCGGCAGGATATTATTGTCCGCCAGCGCGCGAATCAGCGCCGCCATGGTCTCCAAGTCATCATTCACCCCCCTCAGCAGCACCGTCTGGTTCCTCACCAACACGCCGGCCTCAAACAGCCGCCGGCTCGCGGCCTCGGAGACCCACGAGATCTCGTTGGGGTGGTTGAAGTGCGTGTGCCACGCCATCATCTTGCCCGCGCGGCGCGCCCTGTCCGACACGTCGATCAGCGCGTCGATCCACCCGTCGGCGCCGTCGTCCAGCACGCGACCCGGCGCGACGGCCAGGCCCTTGGACGCGAACCGGAAGCGCCGGATGTGCGGGATGCTGATGAGCCGCTCGCCGATCAGCCGGAGCTGCTCCGGCTGCAGGTAGTACGCGTCGCCGCCCGACACCACGATGTCCTGCAGCTGCGGCTGGCTCTCGATGTAGGCGAACACTTGCTCCCACCGCTTGCGCGTGGGCTTGAGCGAGGCTTTGGGCACCGTCTCGGTGTCGGCGCCCACGGCGTAGGAGCGGGTGCAGAAGGTGCAGTAGGTCGGGCAGACCGAAGTGGCTGGAGGNCCTCCTTGTTAGCGCNCGTCAGGATGTGCGAGGAGGGAAAGAAAGGAAAGGGGGTTGGCTCACGAAGAAACAGCGCCTTGTCGGGATAGCGGTGGACGAGGCCCTTGACGGGCGAGTCGGCTTCCTCGTGGAGCGAGTCGAGCGTCAGCTTGGGGTGGTCTGGTATCATGCTCGACTTCAGGGGCAAAAACTGCCGGACGATGGGGTCGTTCCGCGGGTCCTGCCAGTTGATCCGGCTCAGAATGTAGGGGCTATCGGGGTCAGCAGCTTATTTCCGTGGCCTCTCGGTTTCAGGGGGTTGCGAAGGGGGAGAGACAGGGAGGGTGGAGGGGTGCTCACGTCATGCGGACAGCCATGGTCGCGGCTGTGATGCCGTCAAAGACATCGTGGATAAACTCGGCGCGAGTCTGAGTCCGGGTGCCGGACNTGTCATACGGCACTTCGTCCGGGAGAACGGCCTGCAGAAAGGCGTGGAGCTGCGGCTTGGTTTGGACCAATTTTGCGGTCTGCCATGTGTTGGTGAGAAACACAGGCCACAACCGACATTTAGGGGCTCAGGGGGACTTACACTCCAACTGTAAGAGAGGAACTCCTTGGCCGAGACATCGCTCCACACCGGCACCTTACGCCAGAACTCGTCCTGGTTTTGCGGGACGTTGGTGGTCACCGGACGCACGGTTGTCAGGAGGGTTGGCTCGTGGATGGGCCTGGTGTGGAACACAGGCGGAGCGTGGGCGCTGGTGTTCTCGAGAGCGTTGCGAAGGTCGGCAACCTGGGCCTGGAGACGCGGAACGGACCCAGCTGTTCGTGCCGAGACAAGTCTGGGCACTGGTATCCTCGGCCCGCGGCAAGAGGCCCCCCTCCGGGGGATGGCAGAGAGGAGCATGCTGTGGGTGTGTTGTTGGTTGTGAAGAGTTGCAAAAGAGGCAGGTGAGTGTGTCGAGTGCTACCCCTGGCGTATTGATCGACCTCCTTGAGCTGCCGATCCTGAAGGTCGACANCGTAGAGCCCNAAGGGAGTCGATGCTCGCCTTTTTGGCCGATCACCGTCAAACAAACCACGGATACCGGGAGACCAGACCGAAGTGCGGCGGCTCCTCTTATAGCAACCCGGCCGTACCAGACTCACACTCCGCTCCAGATCCTGCTTGGCCGGTGGCCACCGGCAGGGCCAACAAACACAATGGCGACGAACAAAAGCTGCGGGTATCACAAAGTTGCTTGTCACTCCCCCCCGCTTCGTTGATGACTTGCAGTTTGGTCCCAACAGCGTCGTGTTGCGCAACAGCCTTGCTAGGGTCCACCGTGCAGTTTGATCCGTGTGGATTGCTCGCGGGCGGAACCCCCCTTGTCAACAACAAACCAAGGAGTTAATTTGGTCCTCGGGGTGTGTCGGTTCCGAGCTGGCACCCTGACCATTCCGACGCCGTCGTCACTATAGCCGGCCCGATGAGCACCGATGATGACTGCCGAAGCGGGAACAAGATGTCTGCTGCCGTTGATGATTGTTGTTGGTAGGTTGGCTGTAGGTCCTCCCCTTTTCCGTGACTCGACCTTCCCTTTGTTGTCAGTCACCGGGTGCTTGGCTGGCGTTAATAAATTGGGTCTCCTTCTTGATTCATGACTGATGTCTGATTAAGGGGCAGTTGAGCCATACCAGACCGCGGATGCTCCGGTGTTTGGCCCGGTCCCGCTGTGTTTCAACTCTCTTCGCCTTCCAAATGGAGCCGTGAGGGTGTGGTGTTTGCCGTCAATCACTCAAGGATGCCCGCTGCGTTGTCTGCCAACAGGGTCAGCGGCAGTTCTTTCTCTTGTTCGGATGAAGCCATCACCGTGGGGGGGGGCTGGCTCGCTCTATATAACCTCCAAGGCGACCGAGTCCTTGAAGAGTCTTGGGAGCAACAGGGGGAGCGTCCACCAAGCCACCGCTCACTTACACGCTAAAGCAGGCCCTTTCCAGGAAGGTGGTGGCTCGAGATATCCTGGTATCAAACCTGGGCAGCGGACATGCCCGTGAACGTGGTGTTGGCGAAACACGCCCCCCCTGACTTGCTTCTTCCTCCCTCCCAAGAAAAGATTACCGTTGTAAGCCATCTCCGCAATGATGGCTGCTGCTCACCGACCGAGCACTGGCTCGACGGCCGACATGCCGGTCAAAGAAGGCAAATCTGAAGTCGAGTAAGTGTGGGAAAGATCGTCCGCCCGCATGCGAGAAAAAGAGTTTCGGGAAATAAACAAAAAAGTGAGAACTGACAGAGATAAACCACCTTGCTTACAGCCTCGTCATTGTGGCGCCGCCTCGTCCTCCGACACACACCCGCACGCACACCCCCCTGGACGGGCCAGAAGCCCGGGATCTGGAAGAACAGGGAAGACGCAACGCCGCTAGCTCTGCCTCCAACAACCCCTCCCCCTCCACCCCGCTCCAACGGTGGCGCCCTTGGAAGGTCGTCGCCGGGTGTTTCTGGCTAACGGTGCCGACCTACGGTCTCCTCAGCAGCATCGGGCTGTTGCAGACGTACTGGCACACGGGGGTGTTGCAGGAGCGGTCCGAGGGCGACATCGCGTGGATCATATCGCTGTTCGGCTTCCTCGACTGCCTCTTGGCGGCCCCTGCCGGCGTGCTCTTCGACCTCTACGGCACCCGTTGGTTGCTGCCCCTGGGGTGCGCGACCTACGCCGCCGCCTTTGTGGGGCTGGCGTTTTGCACGACATATGCCCAGTTTGTGGGGTGTATGGTTGTTGCTGGGGTCGCTGCCGGTGAGTGACTTACACACACACCCCCGATGAGCGTTGAGAGAGAAGTGGCTGTTGGCTAACGGGGGGGGNATGTAGCTGCTCCGACGACGGTTGCGTATAGTGTCGTNAGCCAATGGTTTTCGGCCAGGAAAGGGATTGCTACGGGCTGCGTCACGCTGGGGGCACCCCTGGGTGGCATCTTCTTCTCGCNGGNCTTGCAGAGCCTGTTCAGCAGGTTCTCTTGGAACACGACGGCGCTCATCCTGACGGGGATGATGGCGGCCATGTTGGTCTTGGCCAACTTGCTTGTTGAGACCAATAACGTAACCGTTCCACCCCAGCAGCTGGCCAACGGCGAGGAAGAGGCGGATCTGGAACCCCGCGCGCAATTATCCCACATGTTGACGTCCCCCAAGTTTTGGCTTGTCAGCTATGCCCTCTTCGGTAAGCCATCTCGATCTGACGAACCAGCGGTGTCGATGGGAGTGTCTCACTCACACAGCAACCCCTGAACCTTAGCCTACGAGCTCGTCCTCTTCGTTCAGTGGGGTTCCATCCCTTCGTATGCCGTTGCCGCCAACGTCGGAAACAAACAATTCTACTTGATGATGTCGTACAACATGTGAGTTTCACCCCTCTGAGACCGAGTCCAGGTTCCATGTTCCCCCCCTGTCTGCTGAACATCCACAGTGGCGCCGTGCTAGGCCGAACCCTGCCCCCCTGGCTCTCCGACCGGGTCCTCGGCCCCCTCAACGCCACCATCTTGATGAACGTCTTGACTCTCGCCGTGGTTTTGGCAATCTGGATACCCTGTGGGGGTCATTCGGTTGCCCCCCTGTTCGTCGTGGTTGTGCTCATGGGCATTGGAACAGGCAGCTTCGTGCCCCTTGGCGGTAAGTACCTTAGTGTTCCCTCCCTCTCGAATTCTTGACCAAACGGCATGCTGATGCTGCGTACGCAATCCACAAAGTCTCGTGCATCAACTCTCTTTGCAACCCCAAAAGCACGGGGACCTGGCTGGGGTCTGCGTACAGCATAGCCTCCTTTGCGTGAGTCCTTTCGTGTCCCACCAAGCAGCCCCCTCCAGTGAGTTGACAGTGACATTTACGCCCCGTAGTACCCTCGTCGGAAACCCTGTCTCAGCCGTCATCCTCGATCGATGCCAGTCCAATGGGCTCTTGGCCTTCCTCGCCGCGGTACTATTCTCGGGCTTGGTCAGCGCTGTCGCCCTTCGATGGCTCTGCCACGGCCGGAAGTGGGTCCTAAAGGCGAAGGTTTGATGTTTCGTGCTTGTGTTACTGGAGTCTTTTCTGCGGTCTCTCTATCCGTATCTGGGTTCATGAGGCGAGCTGGACATGCAGGCTTGGGTAGCACGGCAGAGCACGGCAGAGCACGACAGGACAAGCTGTCTGTCTTGTGAGAGTTAAGCAGTGTAAGATAGGTCCGGGTCAAGACCCTGAGGTTTTCTTTGGGCCATCTGCATTGCGGCATGACTTGAGCGAGGCTTGCCCCTTGGGAAGGCAACAAGGTGGGTGTGTGTGTATTCGGCGGACTGACGGCTGGCGGCTGGATCGAGATCATGGAATATGCCACAATGCAGCCGCACGCGTCGTGTAGTACATACATAGTAGCAAGGGCAGCGACGGTCACACCAGTCACAAGCAAGCAAGGAGCCGTGAAGGAGTGATTTGCGGAGCGCTAACCGTTACACACAGACCCAACTCCCTCCGGGTTTGCGCCACACAATCTCTCTCCTCAAAGATACGGCAAAGATCTTTCCAGACTTTTCTTTTTCTTCCTCACAGCATGCAGCATGCATGGACGGGCCAGACGGAAGAGCCGCCGCATGGTAGCTTTCATCACGCTGCAGGTTTGTTCGGATTTGGGCATGAGACAATTAGAAACGGCTTGTCGAGCGAGACCCGCCTGATGGTGGAAGATCGACGGCTTGATATGCGGTCTGAGAACATCAGCGCCCCTTTCCACACCAACAAGTCCCGTCCACAACAACTTCCTCGACAGGAGAGATCGAAGAACGGGGTATAGCTAGTGTGGAATGAACGGGGACAAAACACTAGCCCCCTACCCGGAGACCTATCCGAGAGGACCGGGCCAACCCGCGACCTCGTCTCAACGAGCTCTCTGCATTAGCGTTGTTGGCTCAAGGAAAAAGGATACTCCCTCCCTTGGCAGGAGGGCCTTTATATTGATTCCTTCCGGCCGGCATTTCACCCTCACGGGCCGTACCGTACCCAGTTTGTGGTTACTCTGGAGACACAGGGACAAGGGGATCTCTCGGCACTGTGGCGGGAGCATCGGCCGCGTATGTATGTATGTGTTGGCCAAGGCCGGGGCACTTGTTCCGGCGTCAATGGAATATCAGATCTCAAGTGGCCGTCGGCCCTGTGTAAGTCGTGCGTACTGTGCAAGAGATGACTCGTGTACTTGCTCCCCGCCCCTCTTCTCTGACCGGCTCTTGATGATCAACGAAGAGGGGCTTCGCTCGCCAAGAGAGCCGAGACCCGGCCAGGGGAGGACGCTCCCTGGCCTCACTTACACCGAACACGACCTAGTGCCCCNGAGAGTGACAGCGGCTGCAGGACCGGCACTTCTGGCTCGGGTACTAAATCCTGTACTAATTATGTACGCCTACCGATCGGGAGGATCTGGGTAATCGCGGCTTTGCCCGGAAATCTTGAACCGCCACGGGATGAAGCAGCGGGATGAGGCATCGGGATGAGACATCGAGTCTCAAGATGAAGGTGCATCTACAGAAGTCATCGCGTGCAGATCGTGGCTCCTTGATCCCTTGACCTGGTTGGACAAGGAAACCGGACAAGTTTTGGTGGCTTGTTTCCCTGCATCATGCATGCGGGGTGCTTCTGTGTCTGGAACGTGGATCGGCGGAGATGGCAGGCCAGCAATGGGCCATGGCCGTGGGAAGATGTACTTCTGAGCCATGTCTTCCCAACGACTGCCGGGAAGGGGTGAGTATATCGCGGAGATCGCGGAGCGGTGAACGGGAAGAGCAGCCTGTTGGCGCAGATAAATCCCTTTCTAGTGTAGAGTAAGATCAGGCTGAGCGGGGGAAGACCAACGCCCGCAGGCCGAATGAGGCGTTGAGGAGAAGAGCATCCTCGTGGCGAGGGACCTGGGCCCCCACGGATGGCCACGTTTGGGCATGGGTGGCTCGGAGATTCGAATCCCGAACTCAACAACTCACCCTCAGTCCAACACGGTCAAGTACGGATACCGCACCGGCTTACACAGTACGCTAGTCTGTCGTTGAAAACGCCAGCGTGAGGACCGGAGGCCGGTCTAGACCCCTCAACCGAACAAGCCCAAGGCTCCGAAACCCTTCGGGCGGGGTGAATTGATGATGCGATGGGAATTATGCAGTTGGATCTGGATTTGGAAAAGCCAATGCCGAATCTCTGTGGACAGGCCTCATTTCCATCACGGCAGTGGGTGGAGACAAACACCGGGGTCTCCCACGACGGCCAGGCGGTGAGGGNGAGAGGGATGGCAGGGGGCCGGGCTGGCTGGCCGGCCGATTACGAGCAGCCCCCGATCCGCAANCGGATCACGGCCTGTCCATGCCTCCAAGTCGAGTCGCCCGGGGAAAAGAAGTGTGCCGCAAGAGCCGCTGCTGCGAGCACGAAGATGAATTCTCATCTTGGTCATACCCAAGGCCTGAAGTCGACGTGGAGGCACTGTATTTTCACCCAATGGCCACGACAGACACCTTGGGAGCCGGTATGCTTCGAGATGGCACCCCGACAACATCGAGATACCGACGCCGGAGCATACCAAGAAGCTGCTTGCCCGCAGTGAAAATACTGGGTTCAGCTCTGATTGCGGCGTGTCAGTGGGCAAAGGCTCTCCTTGCAAACACACCCAAGTTCGCTCATAAGCCGTTTTATATCAACAAGAAGACGGACCGAGATAGCCGCGGCCAGCCCTCATCTATCCCAAGATCACACCAAGTAACTCCGGGCCCACACGCTGGCACCGATATATGCCTTTCACCTTCACCAATGGGCGCGCCATGCCGGTCTGTCGGGCTCCTATGCCTGCAGACAGCTGCGGTGGTAAGACGGTCAGCATCACAACTCTACTTTGGAAAACGATGTGGCCTGGCGGAACCAACCCAAGGAAATCGCCGTTGATGCTGCCAATCGCCCACATCTCGCCGACCTCGGTCCGCAGGCCGATGATCTTCACCCGCACGTGTGTGCCCTGCTCGATGACGATGTCGGCGTTGTTGGTGAACTGCGCGGGGGTGGCACTGGCATCGTATTGGATTTCATCGGGCATCAACTGCGAGCTCCGTTAGTGCCTGGAAAATACAATCCTTTCAGCCGCCGACGGGGGGACATGCGTGAGAGGAGATGAACAGGCGTAATGGGCCGGCTTGGGCAAAGAAGCCGTGGGGGTTGACCGTCTGGGTGATGGCGTCGATCTGGCGGGCGTCAGCGAGAGGGCAAGGGCTGCCAGAGGAGCCAGTCCGTTTCCTACCACTTCGCCCTTGAACGGCCGCCACACGACGGCACGGTAGCCCACGGTGAACTCGGCGAGGCCGCTCCCGGGGAGAATGCGGCCCTCGGAGACATCGAATGTGTCCATGATGGCAATGATGTAGTAGTCGCCGGCGCATGTTCCCTCGACATCCTTGACCAGCTTCGTCGTGACGAGCTCGTGCATGTTCCTCCCAAAGTATGACGGGTGCAGCGTGACGCGCCGCTCGAGGTTGTGGAGGAAGAACATGGCGGCGGATGGAGCGCTCTCTGCGCTGGAGTGCGGTCGAAGCCCGAGGAGGGGTCGAAGCGAGGGATGGATGGGATGGAGGTCGACGCAAGGTCGTCGTGGGAAGGAAGCGAAGCGCGCGCCGAGGCGGTAGAGTTGCTGGCCGAGTTGGTATCGGTCAGAGAGTTGAGTTTCCGACCTGGAAATTCACAAAATGGCAGCGAAGAGGCAAGCACCCGACCATGCTGCCAGCCGCCGGCTTTGCTGACTGAACGTATGTATCGTCGAGTGGACGAAATGTCGAGGCAGGCCGGATTGCGAAGCCGTGAAGACGGGCCCCACCGTCTTTGATGCTCCGACGACCTGGTTGCTGAGGTGGGTTGCAAGCGGGACAAGGCTGGCGGCTGAGACTTGACGCGCTGCGAAGCCCGGAGCTGCTGTGCCAAAAGTGCCGAAAAGGCTGCAGTGGGTTTGCTGGAAGGGTCGCGGCGCGTTTAAGCTATTGGTCTGTGCGCAAGCTGCAGGAACGGGGCGTTCCATGGTTTGCGCTTGCCGGCCGGGCTCTCGCCGCCCGCAGGAAAAATGGAACTCGGGGTTACCTGGATCTGCGGGTACCGGAAACATGAAACATGGCGGGCAACTTGGACATTCGAGAACATGTCATGTGTTCTTGAAAGAGTGTTTGGAACGATTCGAGGCCGTCCATCCATACTATGCAGCTTGCCTGGCCTTCCACCAGGCTAGCCTCTGGGGGGGGTTCCCCCCCGACAAACAGACGATGATGCGAGGCGTCCCTACAGCACACGAAAGATCTTTTTCTTTGAGTATTCGTACGACAAGACACTCTCACATGAAGATGTCGGTTGGAAGAAAATGCCTTCTCGGGAGCATCTCACTGACATTCGATGTGGTCGCTAATCCTTGCTGTCCACTCACTGGCCACAGCCCCCGTGGGGAAGCGGCCCCGCTGCTGTGGCTTCCGAGGCACAAAGTTTTACTTCGTTGACGTTGAAGTGAGCCCCCTGTTTGGTTGCCAAGTCGCGGAATGGGCGGCAGGCAGTGCACCCAGCCGGCCTGAAATCGACCAAACATCGCGTGACATCCGAGCCATCGCATCCCCCCAACTCTTGCAGCTCTCGGCTCGTCATCTTCAATCCCATTTTTGTGTCATTTTTCTGCCGAGCACTTCGTCCGAGACCCCTTTCTGGCCACGCCGATTCCAGTCCTGCCGGTGTGCTGGCTTCTGCTGGACCACAGCTGTAGACTTGAAAAAAGCCGCTGCTCGATCAAACCTCTCCCCTTCTCCCCCTTTTCCAGCACCTCCGCACTATTCGCACGCCCCGGGAGCCCGCCTCGCAACACGGAATCGCCCGCCATGTCCCTCAACCTCGAAAAGCAACTCACCTTTGTAAGCCCTACCTTACCAGTTAAACATGGTTACACCTTGTAACCACTCCGGTACAGGCCTACGGAATACAGCAGCTAACGTTGACCCATTACCCAGTATGGTGCATACCACCATAACCAAGTGAACATAATAATTCACATGGTCTGCGTGCCTCTGATTCTGTTTTCGTTTTTTGCCGTCGTATGCAGCCCTTCCCCTTTCTTCGCTACCGCCGGCTGCCAGCCCTTCCTGACACGGAGTCCCAGCTTTCCAACTATGGCCCTTTCTTCGCACTCCCGCCCTGGCTCCAAGTACCGTACCTCGAGGCAAACCTGGGCACCTTTGCGGCCATGACATGGGGTGGCCTGTATCTCCTTCTCGAGCCCGTTGCAGGAGGTGCCCTGGCACTCATCTGCCTGGCTGCGGCCGCCGGCACCAACTACCTCCGCCTGCAGGATCCCGCCGGCATCAACCAGATTGCCATCGCGGTGCACGTCGTGTGCTGGATCGGCCAGTTTGTCGGCCACGGCAAGTTCGAGGGCCGCGCGCCTGCGTTGCTGGACAACCTCTTTCAAGCGGTCTTCCTGGCGCCCCTGTTCGTCTGGCTCGAGCTGCTCTTCATTATGGGATATCGGCCAGAGCTCAAGAAGCGCGTCGACAAGGCCGTCGTGGTTGAGATTGCCAAGTTCCGCGAGCTGCAGGCGAAGAAGGTCGAGAAGGCCCAGTAGCACCTCGTCTCACATGCCAATGACGAGCAACGACTCGGAAGGCCCGGACATGCGGCATGTAGGCACACGTCAACACTTGGTGCTGCCAAGATGGAAGTCTTTTGCGACGAAGACGCCGAGGGAGCGGAGCCGACCACACTTTCGGCACGACTGGAGGAGCAAGGACGGGACTTGAGTCCCACGGGGCTGGGTCTCTTGGTTTGCTGGACTGCATTTTGGACAAGCAGCGCGACGACGAGCAGATATGACGAGGCGCCATCCGAGACATGGATATCGCAGCCCGTTAATACCCCCTGATTTCACCTGACTGCGGCATGACTTTCTCTTCCAATAGAGCACCCTGTTGGGGAACCATGGCTCCCAGATCAACCCAACAACTTGACTTAACAGCACATTTACCCTGAAAATGAAACATTGGCTTTTAGTATGGAATTCATAGGCACTCGAACTTTTCGTTTCAACCCTGGGTGGCCCCAGCATGTGCCGTGCTGTGGCTCGCTGCTATGAGAGTGGTCGCCCCACTTTACTGCTGATTGATCGCGGTCCCAAAAAAACGGAGGCAGCAGAGACAAACACCAAAACAACATATTTCAAAAGGAGAAACGGGAAGAAGAACTGCTGTTGCTTCCGAACCCGTTCTGCCCTGCTTGTCGTCGCGACGACCCAACTGATTCAATCCTCGGGACTTCGAACGCAGTAACGAAGCAACTGCCTGGTACCGAGCAAGGGTCAGGTGAAACACATCGCCCGTCTTTGTCGCGCCGCGTCCTCGAGCTGCCCCGCGTCTTCAGTCTTCGCTTCCAAAACCAAACCGCGCCAAACACGAGACCGACCTCCAGCAAACCCCAAGCCACACACTTGCGAACCGGCAAGATGGACGTCCCACTGCACTGGGCACTAGATTACCTCAAAGGTACATACATCTCCCCCCCGCCTCCACACCCAGTCCCGTCGTCGCCAACAGCAAGCAACTAACCCCAACCCACTTCCAGACCTCCTGCCCCCCTCAACCCTAACCACCCTCCACGCGGCCGTCCTCGCCAGCCCGCTCCCGGCCCTCCACGCGGCGCTAACCGCCTTCCTCAGCCGCACGCTGCCCCCGCTCCTCGACGCCCTCACCGCCCTCCTCGCCTCCTCCCCGACCCTCGTCGCCGCGGGCCTCATCCTCCTCCTCTCCGTCCTGATCCTCCAGCTCCTCTCCCTCGCCAAGCGCATCCTCCTCTTCTGGACGCGCCTCGCCTTCCGCCTGGTGCTGTACGCCTGCGTCGGCCTGCTGGCGTCGCTGCTCTGGCAGCGCGGGCTGGAGCGGAGTCTGGTGGATGGGCTGGCCATCGCGGGGCGCGTGGGCGGGTG
>FJWA01003478.1_pt1 | contig 14506 bp, 12 predicted proteins | sample 1011891 | NCBI WGS metagenome assembly FJWA01 (sample SAMEA3912450, study PRJEB9761) | metagenome | biome: forest; material: soil | place: USA | collected 2011-06-22 | depth 0.1 m
CCTCCAGCGGCGTCCTCATGCGGACACACAAAACTTGACGGCCTGGAGAGAGCCACGCACTGAAGTTCCAGTCGTTATAAAGATGGCCGGAAATCCGGCATCTCTACCCAGGCACGCGAGCTACAGTCCGTCACTACCCTTCTCCTCCCACCATCAAAGCCCATCTCTTGAATCTCCGCGGCCGACCCAGGACAACCACCCAACAAAATCAGGCACGAAGGAGCCGAGGACAGACGATCCTTCGCCATGTCAGGCTTTGACATCAAGTCCGCGGACCCGGATCGGTACCCCCCTCCTCGCGATGACGAGGAGAGTCTTGCCCTGCACCGTGACTGGACTCCGGAAGAGGAGTCCAGGGCCAAGCGAAAGTGAGTCCATCGTCAACTAGCCGTCTTCCTCATGACTGACACCGCCAACCCACTGGCGGTAGGCTGGACTTTACCATCATGCCACTGTTGACTCTCGGCTTCTTTTGCTTGCGTACGTGATCACTCCTCCTGCGTTACCAACCAGCGGATTCTGGTTCCCAGACCCGTTGCTGCTTTCTCAACTTGCCGTTGGACGTCAGTCATATTAACCTGACTGGTCCTATAGAACTGGACCGCGGCAACATCGCTAACGCCATCACTGACCGCTTCATGGAAGATATCGGTGTCACCCAGAACGAGTTCAATATCGGGCAGCAGATGCTCTCACTGGGTATCGTGTTGTTTGAGATCCCTTCCAACATGATTTTGTATCGCGTCGGGCCTGGCAAGTGGTTAACCCTGCAATTATTCCTCTTTGGCACCGTCAGCACCTTCCAGGCCTTCCAAAACAGCTACTCCTCCTTCATCGCGACGCGGTTTCTGTTGGGGATGACCGAGTCCGGTTTTATCCCTGGCGGTCTATGGACGCTGTCCACCTGGTATACACGAACAGAGACAGCCAAGCGGGTCATGTTCTTCTACTTTGGGAACCAGTTTGGGCAGGCATCATCCAAGCTCCTGGCCTACGGCATTCTGCACATGCGCGGCGTTGGCGGCCGAGCTGGTTGGTTCTGGCTGTTTGTGATTATGGGTGGGTTTACCCTGCTGTGCGGCTTCGTCCTTGGTTTCTGTCTGCCCGACTCGTTCCGCAACCCCTGCCCAACCTTTCTGCCAGGCCGGGCCCGGTTTACAGATCGGGAGCTGCACATCCTGCAGACCCGCGTGTTGCTAGGCGACCCCATGAAGGGAAAGAAGAGGAAGACCATCAACCTGGGCGCTTTCAAACGTGCCTTCACCAACTGGCAGCTGTGGTGCCATGCCCTTATCACGCTGTCCAACAACGGCCCCCAGCGCGCGTTCGACACCTATTCGCCCTCCATCGTGAGCAGCTTCGGGTTTGGCGACCTAACGAGCAACGCCATGGCCTCTGTTGGCCTCTTTCTCCAAATCCCCGTCTCTTTCGCCTTTAGCTTCATCTCTGATCACTTGTACGTTTTCCTTCCCGATTCCCTCCCTAGGTGGTGCCACCCCCTCTTATTGGTCTAACACGGTGGCATTCTAGCAACAAACGCGGCGAGACTGTCATCGCCGGTTTCAGTTGCCACTTGCTTGGTTACATCTTCAACCGCGTCTTCACGGAACTCCCCGACCAGCGGGGTGTCCGGTATTTTGGCGTCGTCTGGACCCAAACCTTCGGCACTTTCTCGCACCCCCTGAACATTGCGTGGATGTCACTGGCCTGTGATGACTCGGAAGTGCGCGCGCTGGTCATGGCGATGTACGTCGTCCCCCTCTTTTACACCCTCCCTAACAATGACTCGAAACTAACCAACTCCTCCTCAGGGTGATCATGGGCGCCAACATCGCCGGCATCTACGGGGCGCAAATCTTCCGCCAGGAGGACCGCCCCTACTACCGGAAGGGTTTCACCGTCAACTGCGCGGTGCTGGCGGCGGTCTCGCTCTCGCCATTGTGCGCTTCGGGGACGACTTAATCCGCCGCCGCCGGAGCCGCAACCAGCTGCAGCCAGCAACGCCCAACAGCGACGACGGCGAGACCAAGACGGGAGACAGCGGTGCGCAGGCTGTCAGGCTTCCAGGCGATGTGAAAGAGGTTGCGCTCATTCGGTGAGACGGTGCTACTAGCTAGCTATTCTGTGTCCCGGACAACGGCTTCTGGTGTCTCAGTGCGTGGAGAAGGGGGTTGAGGATCCGTGAGATTTATTCGTCTCGAATCGACACAGAAATCTGCAGAATAACCATGTCCTGCCCTCAAGGAAGACAAAATCTCCATCAGAACCGGGTGATTAGAATATATGTAATGATGCCCCTATGTTACAAAGGACCGAGTACTACTATTCGACGAAGTACTGTTAAGGGGGAATCAACAGCGCAGTGCTTGAAAACAGCAAAGCCAACCAGGGTACCTGAATGTTACCGCTCGTGTTCCCTTGACGCCTAAACTCCGCCGCCCCGTCCGAGCCGACCAGAACCCACGGAGACCGGACCAGATGGCTGCAACCATCTATGCCGAAGCCTGATGCGTCGGTGTCCGAAGTACCTGTGTGGAAATCCATCTCCGAGCAACGAACTAACCGGTATACGAGGGTATCATCAACCCCTTTGAATATAGAGGAGAGAAAGCAGGGAATATCCGAAGGCCTACGCGCCGCTCACGCCCCCCGAGCCGTCGTGAAATAACAAAAGGGGCCACTGGCCAGTGTGTGTGTTGCTCATTCCGTCTCCCTGGTTGACCTGGTCAACCACTCCGCCGGGTCCAACATCGCCCGGCCGTCCGGAATTGAGTGTGAGGAGAGCATTGGCGCTGTACCGGTCCTGGGTGTCCTGGGTGTCCTGGATGGCACTTGTCCAGTCATGCCAGGTATTTGCCGGCGCGGTATTTTGTGTCATCATCTGGGGCTGTGCCGGCCAGTGGTCTGCCGCCTGTCCGGCAACGTGTTGTGTTGCTTGCGATGCAAAGGCAATCAAGGGGTTCTGCGCCGCGGTTGGATTATTCGATGCCGCTGCAGCCGTCGCGGCAGACGCTGCTGCGTAGAGATAGTGCGCGCCATCCGCCGTATCGCTTGTCCCGTTACCGTTCTGATTCGCGCTGGATCCGCCACTGGCCGGGTCGCCGTAACCGAGCGACGGGTATGATGCTGTAGGTGCTGTGACTCCATGGTCGTAGTAGCTGTTTCCGTTCGTGGTCCCAGCGTTCCGTTGTTCCCGGGCGGCTGCGCCTGCGCTTCCGGGCATGAGTGAGGTGTCTTGCTGTTGTGTTGTTTTCAGAGCTGATTGCTGGTACGACGATGATGAGTCCTGTGTTGGAAGAGCCTGATTGATCGGCAAACCAGGCTTGCGACCCATATCTTGCTCGATCCAGTTGATCGTCCGCTCAATAATAGCGCCTATCTCGGTCGGAAGTCGGTTGCCGGCGCCTAGTGCTGCGTTAGAGGTAGTACGAGAAGGATTACAAACAAACAGCTTACCCAGGAGTCTCCCAATTTCCCCAATGATGTTTAGCCATAGCGACATATCGTCCCGGAGGGCGGCAATCTCAAACGCCCTCGTTTCGTAGCGTCGCTGCCAATGCGCTGCAAGCGTGGAGAAGATGGCAGCAACGTAGACGGCCAATTGGTACCAGGTTGTGTCCAATGACTTCATCTTGAGCAGTGATCCAACCACTTTCAAGAGCTTCCGCGCCGTATCTTCGCAGATCCTTGTGTTTTCGGCGGAAATCTTGGGATCGTCCACCAGACAGACAGAGGGGTGTCTGAGACACAGGGTGAATTCGAGACAAAAGGCCTGCGTATAGAGGGCGAAGACCTGGTTTGCGGGCTCGCACTTCTCCACCCTGAGTTCGTCGGGCAGGTTGTCGAGAAGATCGCGCAGCGCCCCCTCGAGCTGCCCGACCACCTCGGCGTATTTGCTGGGGTCCGGTCGCACACTGTAGATCTTGGCATACATTTCCATAAACAAAGGGGTGACTTTGAATCCCATGAGCCCGACGTGGTAGTTGCACTGGCCGATTTTGGAAGGATCCAGGATCCCTTCCTCCCCAAGATACTCGTCGTTGATGGGGATGGGAAAGTCGACGTCGAACTCTTCCACCGAGATGGGCATGGGCCTGCCGAGGCGGCCGTTGATAGTGCACAAGATGGCAAGGACCGACCACCAAACTCTCTTGCGAATCTCGTTGTCCAATGTGGTGCCGCCACCCGGGATCTTGACGGCTCTGTGGAGGTTCATCTCAATGGCCCTCACGAATGCGAAGCTGGCGATGGTAAGAGAGCACCCTGGCTTGGGAAAGTTGCGGGTGTGCGATACGATCATGGCGAGGGCCTGAACCGCNGTTACCGTCTGGGAGGCGGCGAGATCAAAGAACTTGCTCAGGCTCCAGTGGTAATGCTTGTTGGACAGCTCGTTGAGCCGGGCGTGNTTCGCGGGCTCCTCGAGGTTCCTGACGCCGTACTGAAAATAAATGGTAGCGAAGACCATGTGGACAACGACCAGCTCCGGGACCGTTGGCTTGAAAGCTGGGTCGTCGTAGATGCGGGTCAACTGCGGCAGAGTGTTAGTCGCGGTGGCAGCCGGCTTTCGTGGTTGAAGCAACCATGGCAACTCACAAGTTGAAGGAAGGACGGTTTGTGAAGGACCGGGAGGAACGGTGAGACCATGAGAAAATACCATTCGGCATAGATAAAGGCATCTTTCCTNGAGGGCAGTTCAACATCGCCCAAGGGAGGGTTGACGTTGAGGCAGGATTGGAGAAAGGCCATGACGGATTTGTTGTACAGAGGCGAGCCGATCGGGGTTCCCGGGGGGGGCTCGTCCATGTCAGGGGCGTCAAATGACGTGATGTCGATGGTGGTGCCGAGGATGGAGAGCATGGTCCCTTTGATGGAGCTGAGGGGCGCGCTGTCCGAGGACGACACGCCCAGGTAGCTATCCCTCGGCCTGGTCGCGAGCAACGACCACGGCATGTAGGCGCTGCTGTTGGAAGGGGGCTTTTGGGGGCGGCTCTTGACCCAGACCAGGCCGGCTTGCTGCCAGTGATCCTTGGAGGAGGGGTCCTGGACAGGGTTGCCCATCGCGTCGAAGGTCACGCCCGGAGGGTAGGTGGTGGTGTATCCGGGGAACTGCCAGGGCCTCACTTCTACCCCGTTGCTCTCCAGCAGCTTCTCGAGCTCGCGGATATGGACAAGCATGGCGCCCTTCTCCCGCTCGAGTTGTTGGAGGTAGCCTCTCCGCTCGGTGCGGCCCGTGACGCGATCGGTGACATAGCAGTCGAGGTTCTGGGTGGCGCAATGCGAGCAACCTTCGGCGAGCGCATCGCAGCGGATCTTGCGCACCTGCACGAATCCATGCAGTCAGTCATCCGCGGCGGATGGAAGACGGGGGGCGGGAGACAGGAAAGGGAAGGCGGAAAGACGGCCAGCCAAAGCAGGCAGACAACCACTCTTGCGATGCGCGCACCTTGCACCGATCGCACGCCTGCCCCGTNCGCGTGTACGACTGTAGCTTGTTCTTGACCACGGTCGAGAAGTCCTCGGGCCCGCGCTCGAGACGCGTCAATTTCAGCTTGGGCGCCGAGACATCGTCGGGCGGGACATCGCCGGCGTCGCTGGGTCGCTTCGGCGGGCGGGCTGGAGGCATGGTGTTTCGGCGACCGGCAGGTCCCGGTCAGGCGCGCGTTTGGGGCGATGTGGGATGCGGTGCCGCGCCAACACGGGGCGGCGAGACGGGCGGGTGGGGGGACCCTTCAATTGCCGTCGCTGCGATGGTCTGACGCCCGATGCGGAACGCGTGTGATGGAAGTGTCAGCCGTGCTTTGCTTGGCCGGGTCGAGGGTCAGGTGCGTAGTGGACGGGGTTTGCCGCTGGCTGATGGAGGGAAAGATGGAGAATGCCGCGGCCCCCAGCTCCTTGATGCTCAGGGGCGATAACGGCGAAAGTTAACCTTAACCCGACTGACCCAGCCACCCTGGTCTGGTCGTGGTGCCAAGAGGAGCCCGCTCGCAGGATGCGCCGCGCCCAGAATGTCGGGATTTGCTGCCGGCCCAGACGGACATGGGTCACGAAGGTCGACGTTACGCTGACCGCCCGGGTGGGTCCAGATTCCGTCCCCCCCAGCTTCCACCGTACTGGATATTCTGGACAGGAGGAATTAGGTACGTACCTGCTGATACCACTCTCTTGTGATTTTTGATCACAGCGTCTCGGTGGTTAGCAGGATATCTGCGCGGCACAGCGAAATGGATGATTCCTGGCAGTGAGCGCTGTGATTTGTGGCCTGGGTTAGGGTTGACTCGGCGAACCCCATTTTCCGACGACCCCACATCGTGCGCGCCCCACGCTGCCCCCTCCAGAATCTCGAAAGCTGCCCGGCGGTCGACTCGATCAGACCGTTACGTACGTAAGACAGGCATACAGACCAAACAGCGACCAAGATATGCGAACCTCTCGGGCTCATCCGACGACGAATACGGCGAATACAAGCGCAACTCGGACAAGATAGCGCCGACCACAACGACCACAAGGAAACGTCCCTCTCGTGGGTTGCGGTCCTCGACACATGCCAGCAGCAATGGCCCTCGAACCGATCCATCTGGAACACGTTCCTCCCTCATACCGCGTCTACGCGGCATTCTTCCGTGACGTGAGCAACACCGAGTTTCTCCACGCGCAACTTCTCTCCCGGAACAGCGAGTTCGAGTACGCCTTCATCGACGCGTCCTCGGTCGTCTCCCGCACACATCTACTGTCGGCCGTTTACAGCGCCGTCAATGTCTTTCTCGACGGCGCGTTGCGGACACCCAATGTTCACTCCGAGATTGTGGTGTCCCTGAACACAAACAACAATGTACTTGCTGCTCGGGCCATTCCTTTGCCCCCGTGATCCTAACCCCGTCCAGATTGCAGACGCCTATCGNAGATGGGGCATAACGCCCGGCAAGACCAAAGACTTGATTGTCGTCAAAGTCGTGCTGCCGCCCTCGGCCACGCAGGATGAATCCCCGACAGCAATACAAACACAACAAGCCGTTTGGGACCACCTGGCACAACAAGTTCAGGGAACACCGACGGCGCTAACCGACGATGCGCTCGCCCAAACCATCGACTGGCCCAAAGTGCGCAAGTACTACCGGCTCAACGGCGTCCCAGCGCTAGACCGGCTGTCCGACGAGCATGAGAAGCGGAAACAGAGCGAGAGGCTGGCCATCATGGGCATGGCGCTACGGGGGTTATGAGAGGCATGGGTCATGCCATATCTTTCGGTCTGTTGGCAGCTGCGCCTGCCCGACGTTCCCGTGGCTCGGCGGGTGCACAAGGCAAGATTTAGGAGCGAGATCGTGACGTGCCTGGGCAAGCAGCACATCAGGCATGGCATGCAAAGGACTCCATCAACCGACTGTCGCCCCAAACATCGGGCAGGGACAGNCGGCCGTACCACATGACTCTGTTGCCTGTCGCTTTTCCCGCGCGGGCTCGTCGTGAACGCACTATCAACAATGGCCGCCCTTCAGTTCAGGGAAATGTTCGAGACGGACCAGGCTCGAATTCCACGGGCCAGTGTCATCAACGTCACCAAGATAGAGAGCCAAGGGGTCTTTCCCACCAGTGCCCTCGGCCAAATCAGGATGATTATGCTCGCTAGATGTCTAGGGGAAATGTGTCTGAACTCTTCGCTGTCGTGACGGCATCAAAACTCAAGGAAAGCTCATCTCTCGCATCCAGACGGCCTCCGTCTGGATGCGTCCGTCCATGCTAGCCCGAATCCTAAAACCACCCCCTCTCGCTCACTTTGCAAACCCAAAAAGGGTTTTGGCCCTCCTAACCAGCTCTGTTCGCATGGCATCCCGTCCATCACGCGTGCGCTGCACTGCATCCCGGTTCTCATGCGCCCTCCGCAGCAGATACTTCATGCACTCGCCGGTCGACCCCCAAACCAGGTACTTGTAGGCGCGGGGTTTCTCGCCGCCATCCCCGTTGCTCGATACCAGCTCGCAGCTGACCTCGTCCGCCATGCCCTGCAGCTGAGCAAACGCCACGTCGGCCTCAACCTCGCCCTCGGAAAGGATCGCCTGGGCCTTGAGCACCGACACCCGGTTGTGCGTAGCCAGGACCACGCTCACCTTGGGGAACGTCGCGGCCCTGTCCGCCTCGCTCTGCGGTTGAAGCTGCGCGTTCCACTCTCTTCGCAGCAGAGCTTCGGCGACGCCGTCGTATGTCACGTCGGTGTCGGACTTGGAGTCGTGGATGAGATGGCGCGGGTCCGAGCCCAGGTACGCGCCACGAACAAGCTTCACGCCAAGAGCGAACCCGCCCTCGCGGGCGGCGGCGAGGTGCCGACTCAGCGTCGAGGACGTCGCCTTCAGGTACGCCTGGTATGTCCCATAGACAACGGCGGAAGATGGCGTGTTGTACTTGCGCATGTACGTGAGGGACCAGTCGTCGATGCCGGGTTGGAGGGCCTGCTGCTCGGCGTCAAACAGCAGGCGCACGCCTCGGGACGCAGCCAGCTGGCAGATGCCGTCGATAGCGGACTCCAGGGCCGCGGAGGGCGGCAGGCGTTGGGAGAGGGCGTGAAGGGCTTGACGGCCCGCACCGGTGAACTTGAGAGCGACAAAGTCGCCGGGCGAGGCGAGCCGCACTGTCTCCATGGTCCCGGTAGCCCAGGGAGTGATCTCTGTCCGCACACACTCCTCCGCGGCGGCCCCAGCACTGCACGACGCGAGATCCTCCATCTGCGCCTCGCTGAGCACAACCTCCTTGGCGTAGCCCAGGATGACGCCACCGAAACCGATCTGCTTGAGCGATTCGATGGTCCGCCGGACCTCGGGCGCGTTCTCGCCGGCGCAGAACTGGGCGTAGAATGTCTGTTTGAGAAAAAGCCGGAGAAGCGGGTTCCTGTCGGGGTTGAGCGCCGAGCTGGTGGTATTTGCCAGGGTGGACATGATCGCCAGTGAAGGCGGCAGAAGGAGAGGCGACGATGAGACGGTCGTCGTCATGAGGGACCGGAGCACGTTGGTCAGTGGAAGAACGGCCAGGGGTGCTGGTTGGACCATCTTCTCGGGCTGATGCTCCGGGGGGGAAGGCGGAAGATGGATGGCGCCATTAAATGTGAGATTTCCACCAGGCGAGGGCCTGCTGGAGGTGGAGTGCAACGACCGTGTTGACGTTGATGCCGACCGTGTTGTCCTGTGAAACAGTTGGCGTGAGTGTGAGCAAGCAGGCTTGGTCGCTAAAGCAAATGATATTGTCGCGGGGATGTTGGCAATGACCGGCCTGGTCTTCGCAAGGCCAGGCAGCGACTGGGGGAGGGGTGCCATGACGGCGACACCGCAATAGTGACTCAATTCGTGCTTGTTGTTGTATGTGTCTGGTACTTTATGGCACAGGAGATGGCTTGTGGCAACAGAGATGGAGACTTGTGGAATGCAAAACCTGGGCTATCGCTTGGGGGCCCGGGGGTCGACGAAGGTTGATTGCTTGGTGTTGGGTGTTGCATCATGAGGGGGGGCACATGAGACGAACTGGCCAAGATATATCCCACCAACAACTCGCAGCTCCATCTTCCAACCGGTATCGCACCTGCCCTGCCTTCAAAAGCCCAAAGCCCGCCAATGCCGAGCCATTGCGGGATATGACTGCCATTGTGCGTCGGAACGTTCAGTGACACGCCTTTCTTTGTTGGTTCGTCGATGCGCTGGGTGATGTTATCGCGGGCTCCTAATCAGAAAAACCGCAGGTAGCCGCGCATGTGGGGCTCCCGTTCTTTGCCGGCATCGCAGCTGCAGCCCAGCGATGCCAGCAAATGCGGATTTGACGGAGAGAAACCCCCCCAAGCGGGGCCCGCCAAGTGGCCAAGCGCAGAGCATTGGGTCAATTGGGCAACGGGAAGAGCGCAGCGCGGCCAGTGTCCACCCAATGCCGACCCTCGTCAGATGACCAGGCGCCGGCTCAAGGGATGATACCGTTGACGTTATCGCTCTGGACAACGCAATCCCCACCTCGCACAATCGAGTGGGGACTTAGGGCGGTTGATGTCGGCGCTCGTCTGCCAATTGGCATCTCGGCGTGGTCAGGAGACCTGCTGTCGACCTTGAGAAGCGCGGGGGGGTTGTATTTTCGTCCACCAAGCCGTCATGCCAGTGGCGAGGAGGGGAGACTGTTTCGGCCGGGAGGTCCGCCGAAGGCCCGGCCCGACGGGGCGCGCATTACTGTGTAGGAACAGCAATCGGTGTCCCCCCTACTGGTTTTTCGGTTGCCCCTGTCGCGGTGAACCCAATCGCTGCCCTATCCAGTCGACGTATCTGATAGGGCGGCCCCTCACGATGCCCAGGAGGTCTTGGAGGCCGCCGTACACAAATCCAGCGACCAGGGCGGCCTTGGTTGTTCGGGCCGTCATGGGCAGCGAGAAACGATCTGAAGTGCAGCCGCCAATGTCAGCAACCACCCAATGGCAAATCGCAAGACAGAAGAGAGAGGGGCCTACTCCAAAGGCTGAAGCCACCCGCTACGGTAACGCAGGACGTCACCGTGTTGACCATGTCGGCGGTCCCACGATACGAGTCAAACATCTGCTCGATCGCGAACATGGCCGTGGTCCAGAACGACACTTTGAACCCCATCCGGAAGCCCTCCCGGATCCCGCCATAGGCCATTTGGTAGTTCTTGCTCTTGTGGTAGAGGAACCAGCCCGTCGTGCTGGTGGGCAGCTTGTGCGCGTGCTCGGCGCGGAACTGCAATCCCGACGTCTTGCCCCCCTGGGCCGTTCCCAAGGTGAATCCGGCGAAAAACGACAGGGCCGATGCCATCGGGAGCCGCAAGGGGGCGGGGAGGGAAAGGCGGGCGTTGCGGTAAACTGCATCGACCTCGGCCTGGGACGGTGGCGGCGGCCGTTCACGCGGCATCCGAGCCCGCGCGTCCAGCCTGTCGTTGCTGGTCGCCATCGTGTCGTCGCGGGTGCAGGTCGTCTAGTGGAGGTGCTGCGCTGCAATCGACCCAATTCTGCGGACGAAGTGCTCTCGATGAAGCGATGAGAAAGCCCAGGCTGATCAACCGGGTATGGTTGTCGAACCTCAAATCAGCAACCCTCTCGATCACGTCCCTCGGTGTTGGAAAATGCTCGAGGTTAGCCATGGTCCAAGCTCCCTCCCACCAGCACACCAGACCCCACTAAATTTAGGGTGTCTCCCGGCCCCTCCAACCGGCTTGGCGGGGTGCTCCTCCGCTCCCTGCTGAGTGCCTGCAGACAACCTTCAACTGACTGCCCGTGAATTGATCTCGCGAAAGAAAAAAAGAAGAAAAACGAAACCCATATTTTCCTCCTCGCTTGCTGCAAGCAGCGAAATCAGAAAGGCGATCCGCGAAAATATGGTACGGGTTCTCTCTCTAGGCACGCTCTGCTCTCTGACCACGCCGCCGCTGACCTGTGACCAGCCTCGCAACGCAACGAACCCCGTGGACGACCCCCAGATCACCATCCGTCTTAAATATGGGATCCATACCATCTTTTTATTCGTGATGGTTGATTGGTCCTTCTCCCGCCTCACCACCGAGCTTCTGTCGACCCTTCGGGACCGCTACCCAAACGGCCTCACCGCCTCCATCGCCCAACCCCAGCCGACGCCCTTGCCCGCGAACGATAGCGACGTCAGGGTGGCCTACGCACTCCCCAAGAACCCCAACGACTTGGCTCAGGGGTGGAAGAATCTCAAGGCACAGCCGAGTGACACCGTGGGCGGAAAGAAGTTGGCCGACATGTGCTGTCTCGCCTTCGCCTTGCTGGATCCTGAGGCCGATGACGGCGACGTCGAGTTCCGGGTGGAGATCCCGGTGCTGGAGGAGGAAGAGGACGACCTGTGAAGATTTTGGCTGGCGCACGCCCTGGGTTTTACATTGGCAGTTCATGGGCATGGCACAGACGGGTCGTGCGGCGTTGAGAATACTGATACTCAGGACTGGCGCGACGGTCTGTATTGCCCCCCCCCCAGACTCAGAACGTGTCCCCCGGTAGCCTTTGGCCACAAGGAAGCCTATTACCACCTCCAGGCAGTTTAATCCAGGACTGACGGATTCAGACCTGGGGCGAAGGAAGCTCTAGGTCAACTGCGGCGCCCCTGTCCAGCCGACTCCAGAAGCTGGTGGCTGCTGGCCTCGTCGAGGCCAACGGAGGCGGTAGAGAGGGCGCGAACAAGCTCCAGGGGAAAGACATCAACTCGAGGATGTGTCCGTAGCACGCCCCGTGGTCTCCTTCTGGTATGAATCAAGTGGCAGAACCCTTGTGTTCGTGGCCGGTTTATCGCTCACATGTGAGGAGGATCACCACACGCGTCACTATGGCTGTGGCTGTGTTCTGGCTAACAAAATAAGATGATTGGCAACTGTTGAAAGCAGCGTTGTCAATGCTCATCAACTGCCGGGGAACGAACTGTCTAAAATCTCTTAGGATATCTGTCCGGGTCGCCTTCCGAGGCGGACGCGTAGAAATGGCTCTTTTCGCCAGCAAATGTAAGAATGCATGTGAACTCGAGGGGAGATAGCTGCGCAAACGCCTTCAACTGAGCGCATGTGACACCAAGAAAATAAAACTGGCCACGCTCCTCAAACTTTCCCGATCCCAATCCATGATCGGAGTGGTCTCAACCACTACCGTTCAACGATAACGCCTTGGACGCCCAGCCCAGCCTCGTGTTGCCACCGTCAAACACTACAAAGGCAGATTTGAGAGCGACGTCCCCCCAGATCGAAAATCCGATGCCCGAGTCCGACTGGAGTCCCCCGTAACACGTCCTCCCACTCGAACTCGTTGGGGCGTACTTGATGTAGTCGCCAGGCACAGTGATCAGCGCCTCTGCGCTTCCGACGCCGAACGAGAAGTCGGGGGCCGATCCGCTGCACGGAAGCGTGTATCCGCCCTGGTTGTTGTCGTACTTTGCGCCGCTCACTTCCCCGTAGTAGGCCGAGACCACCGAGCTCGGCAAAAGAAACAGGGACGTACCCGTGTCCGCAATGCCCTGAAGCGTGGTGTTTTTGAATGTTCCGTTGCCGATCGCATATCCCGAAGACGTCCAGTCCCAGAAACCTCCACTGTTGTCCACCGGCGCATACGCGATGCTGCCCGTGTAGGCTTTCGAGTCGATGTAGCCAAAGTTGTAGCGGCCGGCTGCGAGTGTCACCACGGTCAGCTGATGGTCGGGGCGGAGGGGGTTTAGGCACGCAGCCACTTACGAGCGCCGGCCTTGAGGTCGGCTGTGAAGACACGCGAGTCCAGCGTGGCGTTGGCATTGTCGAAGAAGGTCTTTTGTGCAACCGGTTCGACCGTGTTTATGGAGCTGAAGCCTAGGCCCAGCAAGCCGTCGTTGTTGGAGTCGGCGGTGAACTCGCTAGAGACCTTCTTTGCCACCTCGACCGCTTGGGACGGCACCGTCAGGCCGCCGACTGTAACCGTGTCGGTGTAGACGTCGCCGCTAGAGGAGCTGCCGTCGCCGTACGAGATCTGCCACGTGTAGCCCTGGAGCTTCCCTGCGGTCGAGCTCTTGTTTGGATCGTAGATGGTCTGCCCTTGCACATCGCTCTTCAACGTCTCGGAAGAAAAGACCCATAAGTCAGACGAGCCCGTGTCAATGTCGAGGTTGAGCACCTGTGCGGGCGTGCCGATGGAGACCGGAGTCAGGTACTCGACATCGTTCTGCTCGGGGTCGGTCTCGGCGCTGCCAGTCGACCGCTTGGTCGTGCCGCTTCGAATTCGCTCCACAGCTCCCTTCAAGTCGACCGGGAGAGGCGCCCCGTATTTGTTGTAGATCTTGGCGAGTTGAATGGGGCCGCTGCGGACGAAATTTGTGTTTCGGACTTGCTTCAATGATGCGGTTCCCGCCGAGTGGATGCTGGATGGGGGCAGGACTCCAGCAAGAACACCAGTCGCGAATGCAACCGTGACGAAAACGGAGCCGAGCATCGTTGTGTATCTGAGTGGCAGCGATATGAGACTGTGGTTGGCGAAGGTTTGAACGGGGGAGAATGAATTGACAGGCTGGAGAGGCCGAGGATGGAGAGGCCGAGGATGGAGAGGCCGAAAATGGAGAGGTCGAAGGTGGAAAAGTGACAGCGTTCACACCAGCCTGCAGACGGGAAAACGGGAAATGGATTGCAAACTCAGCACGCGGATGGATGCAGAGGCCGATTGGGATGAACCCTTCTAAGTTTGCTGTGACTGCTTGCAGCAAGAGCGGGAGTGGGAGTAGGAAGGAGCCTCGGGCCAGTAGCAACCTAGTGACGGGCAAGAACCCAAAACAAACCTACCTTACGTTGCCTACCGTATTAGATTTCAGTATGATGAGGGAAACATTCTGCAACCACCCCTTCCAGGCTTCTCAGCAACGCATAGTTTGAGTCGGGTTTTCTTTGAGTCACAAAGCAGAGAGAAAGGACCGTCCATGGGCAAACACCTATTTACATTCCCCAACGCAGCCGACGCAAAGGTCATGAGAATGAGAGTTGCGGCAATCAGGTGGCCCGGGGAGCTGTTGGTGGG
>FJWA01004108.1_pt1 | contig 14500 bp, 8 predicted proteins | sample 1011891 | NCBI WGS metagenome assembly FJWA01 (sample SAMEA3912450, study PRJEB9761) | metagenome | biome: forest; material: soil | place: USA | collected 2011-06-22 | depth 0.1 m
CAGAGCGCCGAGACGGACGACGACAGCATACCACTCCCGCGGAGCGACTGGATGACGGCGGCCGAAGAGCTCGCGGATATCGAGGCGAGCGACGCGCGAGACGGCTTTGAGGATCCGACACGCTACATATTCGAGTCGGACGCAACGGCAATACGGACGTTTGTGCGGGAGATGGTCACGCAGTCACTGGTTCCCACGATGGAGCGGAACGTCTCAGTGTGGAACGACCAGGTTGCCTCACGCCGGCGGGGCATCAGCGGCCGCTTCATGAGCCTGTCCAAGCGGTGGACCTTTGGCAGTTCGANCCGCAGCTCATCCGGCGGCGGCTCCGGCTCGTCGAGCAACTACGACGCGTCGGGATTTTACCGGGCGGACAGCCCCGAGGCCATCATGCGGCGGCTCGCCGACTTTGCCTTTATGCTGCGGGACTGGAAGCTGGCCATGTCGACGTACGACCTGCTGCGCGGCGACTTCCAGAACGATAAGGCGTGGAAGTACCACGCATCGGCCAACGAGATGGCCGCTTTGGCCCTCCTCATCATGCCGCAGAACATGTCGTCCAAGACGCGCATCGAGACCATCAACCAGATGCTCGAGCAGGCCTTCTACTCGTACCACATCCGCTGCAACTCGCTGGACGGCGCCGTGCGATGCACCGTGCTGGCCCTGGAGCTGCTGCGGCTCCGCGGCGGCTCCGGGATCGACGAAGCCGTCCGGTGGGGCATCAGGGTGCTCGAGTCGAGGCTGCTCGGCCCCATCGGCGACGCGCTGCTCAAGGAGCGCCTGGCGATATGCTACGCCTCGAAGCAGGGTGCCGGCTCGCAGGCCTGGGGCGCCAGGCGGCGCAAGTCGGCGCTGTGGAGCGTGCTCAGCGCCGAAGCGTGGATCGCCCAGTCCAAGCACGTCCAGGCNCAGAAGTGCCTGAACGAGGCGCGCCGAATGTATGCACTCCTCCCTGGCGAGTGTGGCGTGCAGAACTTTGCTGTGGCCAGCGACTTCCTGGCGCATCTCAACGACCTGCTCAAAGAAGGACTGAGGGCGGATGCGGCGCAGAGACATGAGTACGACGGGGAGGGGCAGAGCGAGCCCGAAGTGGTGGACGAGGAGAGCGAGACGCTGGGCAACAAGCGATCGAGGAGGACCAGCTTGATCGGGCCCGCGGGAGGCGGTACCGGGCTGGAGACGGCGCCTCTGCATGACATGAAGCCGGCGATNCTGCCGGAGATCGANGGGGACGCTTCCCTTGACGACGGATTTGGTTAAAAACAAGACAAGACGGGTGGGTGTGGTGATCTGGGTGGTCTGGGTGTGGCACGGTAGAGCTCACGTTAGACACGGTNAAGGTTGAGGCGGCTTGCATGGGACGGGCGTTGCATACATAATCATGGCTGTCTGCCACGGCAATGCGGTGTATGGGCAATAATTCCTGATGGCTTNAGCGGAATAGGGGAAGCAAATATATCATATCATATCTTGCCCCTGGCCCCCCTGTTCGCCGGGGTGTTGTGCTGTGCAGCGTGTGGTGTCCGCGCCCCACTCCAGCTGCTGCCGGACCACCCAACCGCCTGCAACCGCGTTGTTGCCTGGACGTCATTGTTCGAGTTCAGCCACTGCAGCGCGGCCCTCCGCATCGCATCAACTTCGACCAAGCGCGCCGGGCGTGTTCCACTCAACATTGCCGCCTGTTTACGCGCTGGGCTCCGTTTTGATGGTTTGTGTGTTGCCAGATCTGTGTTTTATCCTACCTAATCAACCGTCTAATTTTTTTCATTCTTTTTTTCACACTCCTCAACCGAGATCCGCCTTGCTCCTCCCTCCATGACTGAGGGGTGGGGTCCTCCAGCAGACCAACCAACAGATTTGATCGCCTCGGCCTCACCTCAGGAGGGCCGCAATCCGGCATCATGAGCCAGTCTCTCCTAGACTACCTCGTGGAAAACGAGCCTGGCTTCAGAAAGCATGTTGACATTCATGTTCCATTTGACCCAAACACCATGTCCCCGCTAACACACCCATCAGAGCCCGCCTTCCCGCCCTCTACTCCGACTTCCAGACCCAACGCGCCCACAACCCGGACGGCTACCAAGCGAACGTCTCAGCATGGCGCAAGGCCCTCGCCCACATCGTCGGCTCTGGGCTGGCCCCCGCTGGACGCGCAGCAGCGTCGAACCTCTTTGTCCTCCACTCAGATGAACAGCTCCTCCGCGCCCTCGAGTCCAAACAGTACGGCCGGCCACTCGCCCTCGGCGCTGTGGTCTGCGAAGCGCTGGCAGCCAAGGACTTGATCCCCCTGCGGGAGTTCCTCGACGCAAAGGAGAGCATTTACCGCCGGCCGTGGTCCGTGTGGGGTCTTGCCTCGTGGACCATGAAACAGCTGGGCGTGGCCGACATGCTGAAGAAGGACAGCCTGCCGTCAGGGCAATTTGTCGTCCTGGCCAACGTAGAAGACGCGGGCAAGACATTCGGCGAGCGAAATGTCGCCGCCGCCGCTACGCACACCCGGTTCGAGCGGACCTTCTCCAAATCCCACTTCTACCGCACCTTCAATGACCAGCTCCTCGACGGCAAGCACCTCTCCGACACCGACATGGACGTCCTCCTGCGCTTCCTCGCCCGCGACAAGGCCGCCATCGTCTACGACGGCACCACCGTCAAGATCAAATCCCCCGGCGCCGATGAAGCCCCCGAAATCACACCCGAAGACACCTCGGTCGCCCAGCTCAAGGAGCTGCTCGCCTCCCTCACCCACCAGGCCGCCCTCCTCGGTCAGCGCATCGAGCTGCTCGCCGCCCAGGCGAAGCAGGCCGTGGCCAAGAACAACCGCGTGGCCGCGCTCGCCGCGCTCCGCGCCAGGAAACTCGCCGAGTCGACCCTCGAGCGCCGCTTCGCCACCGTCAGCCAGCTTGAGGAGGTGGCCGCCCAGATTGAGCGGGCCGCCGACAACGTGCAACTCGTCCGCGTGATGGAGGCATCGGGCGAGGCGCTACAGAGCCTGCACGTGCAGGTTGGCGGCGCCGAGCGGGTCGGAGATGTCGTGGATCGCCTGAGGGAGCAGATGGCCGCTGCGGACGAGGTGGGGAGGATCCTGGCCGAGGAGGCGGGGACCGTGGTGTTGGACGAGGGGGAGATTGACGACGAGCTGGCCGAGATGGTTGGGGAGGAGAAGAGGAAGGCCGAGGAGGCGGACCGCGCGAGGCGGGAGGCCGAGGAGCGGAAAGAGGCCGAGGAGATGCGGAGGCGGCTGGAGGCTGCTGGGGAGGTGCCCGATGGTGTGAAGCTGCCGGACGGGGTGGGGCAGGAGAAGGAGGTGCAAGCGGCTGAGGACATGATGAGTAGGATGTCCCTGAAGGAGACCTGATGGAGTTCCTCCCCGCTTTTGGTTTGGGTTGTTGTTGTGGGCAATGATCTAGAGGCTAATTTCTAATTTTACTGTTTTAGTTCTTGAATAAACAGCCGCCGAATGGTCAACGCCGGACGTGATTGATGCTCTTTTCGTTATCATCCTTGGAAATACGTGGACTTAATTGTCATCCGCATGAGGTGAATGTTCAGGGGCATGTCCGCCTCGGGACACCCAGAGAGCCTCTTCACGTGGGATTGCTGGAGTTTGGGCAGGAGAACGGAGGGTGCATCGCGAATGTTGGCATTTTTAGGTTCGGGTTGTCAAGGGGCAAGGAGTTTTGTGCCATGATGCCAAAGCATCTGTATGTTAGCAATTCATTTTCCCAAAGGCGCATCGCCCGGCCCCTTCGATGACACTGCTGGCGCAAGCTACGGTGCCTCCAGTCCAAGACAGGTTGGCTCCATACACTCCTGCCTGCTTTTGGATGGCGAATCGGGCGGCTCAGGCTGGCTGGACGCCGGACCTGTCAAGTCGACCACGGCGGCTCTTACGGGCACCGGTTGTGATACCGGATTCTTCGCCCCTTTCCCGTCGTCCTGCGCTGGCCCGGGCTCTTCCAATTTGCTCACCTCGTCCATCTCCTGGCCGACGTTGTTCCTTGAGCTGCGTGCTCGGGCAATCAGGTCCTTGAAGGAGGTGTCGTGTTTCGTCGCCCAGGCGGACCCGTCAAAATCCTTGTCCTTGATCTGGGCCCCCATATTTGCGGCCCGCGACATGACCGGTGCGCGGCTGCCCATTGTCCGTTCCCATACCTCCAGGTCGTGCAGGAGCTCCGAGCGCTTCTTGGGCCTTGCCGAGTCGCAATTCGCGTTCCATAATGTCATCCACTCCTGGTGCCTTTTCTCGAGCATCTGCCGCGACCCGCTTGTCGAGAGCCCCAGCTCAATCATCTTTTTGCGGAACGCGGTGTCTTTGAGCATAGAATACGCGAGCGCCGGAAGTCTGTCGGGCTGTTTTGTCGGCGTCGGCGGATTAAAAGGGTTTCGCGAGGGGTTGAGGCTATTCCCTGGATGGCTGGGTAATGCTGCGGACGACGAGGCTATCTGCGGCTGTGGGGAACGAGGACACGACGTGTCGATGTGCTTGTCGACCTGCCAGGGTTTCATCCGCATCCAACAGATCGGACAAGCGACAAGGCCGTCGTCTGCAGGGCNCAGGTCAATGTGGCTCATTCNAGATTTAGGAAGGGCAACCAACTTACCAGGCTCCGGTTCATAGTCTGCTGTGTCCTCACTTTCCGGCACNTCGACTTCATCGCGCATAATCGCGGCGGTAGCCTCCACTGCCTTGGCCTTGGTCGACCTCGTCGTCCTTCGGGGCCTTTTGGCCTCGTGCGCTTCCAGCATCGGCTCTTCCAACGCCTTCCTCTTGGGCGACTTTGGGGTGGCGAGCGGGGCTGGCGCGCGGGCAACCATTAATATCGCATTGCGGGACTGGACAAAGGCATCGACGGCCTCGCGCAGCGCCCAGTTTCCCCGCAGCTTGGATTCCTGGTCGAGTGCCCGGCAGAGCGGGCATTTTCCGTCGACCGAGAGACAGCGGCGGATGCAGATGGAGCAGAAGGTGTGGTTACAGGAGGTAATCATGGGCGAGTTGTAAAAGTCCTTGCAGACGTGGCAGCGCAGAGCCTGCTCGACCTGGGTGAGGCCCGAGAGCGGTGTCCCAAGCCAGTCGGTCGAGTCGGGCACGTCGAACGTGGGCAATGCATCGCCGCTGAAAGGTTCCATTCTAGCGGCGACGGTGATTTCTAATCGGAGTTGGTAGGCTTCAAAAACTCGAAGTCGGCTGAGGACATGGCGGAGGACGGAACTAAAACTTGTCGTGATTTTGTANTTTTGTGATTTGACCTTTGCGATGGGAGGGTGCTGCAGGATCCAGCGCGAGACAAGTGAGAGCCTGGAAGACGCGACTTTCGCCTCCAAAGCGCGACAGGCGAGCCACGGCTCAGGCCTCTCACACACGCCACTGCCAGGTTGCAAGTGGCGGACCCACAGTTTCCAAATTCAGGGTGCGGGGCATGCACGTGAACTGGCGTCGGCAGGCACGCAGGGACTCCACCCAGGAGCTCTCATCCCGACCATTCCGTTTCGGGAGAGAATCAAAACAAAGCCTAACTGAATCCAGACAGCCCGCTGTCCACAACCCACACCCACGCACAACCACACAACCCAGCTCCGTTTCGCACACAGGGCAGAGCTGCTCTCGCATTCCCAACAAGCCTCTTGCTCGTTGACGACGGACCGACCAACTCTTCTCCCCGACATGCCGATTCGGTAGCATACATCTTCGTGTCCACCCCCCTTCCACCTTGTCGCCCTTGCCTCGACTTTTTTGTTTACTTTTCCCTTCTCTCCCTGCCTGCGCTGAGAACGCCGACACCGCCGAGAACGACGAGCACGGCGACACCGATTCACAACAATGGCGATGCGAGGAGGCCCGCGTCTCCAGGTCGGCTCGGCCGCCTGGGTTGCGGAAGAAAGGGACTCGGCCTTGACCATCGCGCAGTCCGAGATCGAGGAGTTTTCCTTNTCNGCGCGCAACGAAATGGACTGGCTCAACGAGCACATGGCCGAGATCTTCTCGGAGAACCAGATGTGCGCGCCGTCCCATAAGCCGAATCACCCGGCGCGTCGCTGACCCAGGTCCACAGGAACGTTGCCGAGCTCTTCAAGACGCCCGGGAAGCTACGTGGGAAGACGCCACGCACAGCTAGAAAAGCAGAGCCCAACAGCATTCGAGTGGTACGCATTGAAGCCGATGCCAGCGATATTGTGCCGTATGCTGACCGAATGTTCGCAGCCATTATCCAAAATGTTCTCCGCTACGCCCAGGGGTGCGCCGAACCCCTTTGCCATGTCAAACCTCTCCCAGCCCCGGAGCCCCAGGCTTCAAATCGCCGAGGATAAGCTCGAACCTCCCGCATGTCGCCGCGAAAGCCCAGCCGAGCCGACCGTATTGCACCCTCCGCACCAGGTGGAGCCCCGAGCTCCTATTTCCCTCGCAGACTCTGGCTACCATGGCAGCCAATCCCAGGACACACTGCCATTTGACCATTTTGATAAGGATATCGAGATGTCCGACAGTCCACAGCGTGACCTGCACACGTCGGACCCCGCCTTCCCGCTCCCGAGCGAGTCCGCAGCGCCGAGCAGCCCGTCCGTTGCTTCTGCCGATGAGGAATTCGAATCAGCAGACGAGAACCAGACACGGCAGGCAACGGCCTATGTGACGGCTAACGTCGCGCCGACTCCTTCGTCCGCCATTCTTCAGCCCAGCAGCCCGTTCGCCAGCCGGACGCGACTACCAGTCATGTCTCCACAGTCACCTTCGCCCACGAAGCTGTCATCTCCTGTCAGGCAGTTGCCGCAACAATCCCCTTCACCTCACAAATCAACTTCGCCCCAGAAGCCCTTCTCACCTCAGAGATCGAGACCCGCCAGCCCGCAAAAAGGATTCCCGAAGCCCGCCGAGGAACTCATGGAAACTGCCGCTGAGCGGGGCGATGAGAGCGACGATGCGGCTGAGGCAGATGAAGTGAGGTCACCATCCGACGCGTCAAGCCCCATCAGGCCAGTCGTGCGAAAGAGCAGCCTGAACTTTGCTTCATTGCCTGCTCGCGAGCCGCTGGCTTCCAAGAAAAGCCTCGGCGGCGCTCGAATGTCCAGGGCGAGTCACCTGGATGGCAGCCGCCCAAGTTATTTCAGCCGTCAGACAGGGGGGAAGAGCCTAGGCAACGCCATGCGCCAATCGTCGGAGGACGAGCAGGACGATCACGACGATACGGACGTCGATGATGAGATCACCGTGCAGAAGGAGGATTCCGTCGCGCACAGCAAGACATACACACAGCGCCTCCAGGACCAGATCAGCATGCTTGGAAAGGGGCCGTCAACCGGTGCCAGGCCCTCGAAGTCGCTGGCAAACGTGCTGCCGTCGCAACAAATCTCGGTCCCGCCACAGAACCCCCACCAGGCGCAACCAACGCCGGAGGCTAGGAAACCGTCGCCCAAACCGAAGCATTCCGTTCCCGCTCCTGGCGCCTTCCCTGAGGATGATGATGACGACTGGATTGCTTCGCCGAGCACTACCGCCATGGCACCTACGGGCTCAAAGGCTGCGCCGGCACCCGCGCCCGCGCCCTCTAGTGTTTTAGAAGCCCTGCCAGCCAAAGAAGCCGCGAGCAGCTCCGAATTTGTGCTTCCTCAGAGCAGGCCGACCTCGCCACGCAAGCTTCCTTTCATGCGGGAACGAACTCCCAACCACGGAAAGTCCGTCTCTGTCCCGGTGCTTCCGACTCTGAGCCAACTCGATGCGGACTTGGACGACGTTGTGTTGAAAAAGACCATTTCCGTCTCAAATCCGACACTCTCCACGGTGACCGAGCAAGACCTTGCCTTCTCACCACCCAAGTCGCCCACGCGGAGCTTCAGGGTCAAGGATAACGCACTTAAGCACGTCAAGAAGACGATCACTTCTCTGATCAAGGGCTCCAAAGGTCTGATAGCAAGCAGCGCGGCAATCAGCGCCGAGGGCAAATCGGCCCTGCTCCAGTCCCCTTCGACTACATGGCTCGGCTACCAACAAGGGCCGTCGGCGTCGGTCGAATCCTTCAAGACAGCGGAGAATGTCATGTATCCCGACTTGTCACGGCAGATATCCGCCACCTCCGCCCCCCTTAGCCCAGTCCGGTCTAGGGAAGGGCGGGAGGCCAAGGACCGAGAGAAGGAGATGAGGGAAGCGAAACGGGTGGCCGAGCAGCTAGAAAAGGCCCGCGAGAAGGAGGGCGAGAAAGCCCGAGTTTTCAGGAAGGAGCAGGAGAAGACTGCAGCCATGGAACAACAGGTTGCCGCTGCAGCTCGCAAGGAGCAGGAAAAGACGGCTCAAGCCCCGGCCCTATCGCAGTCACAACCCTTCCGGACCCCTGGGCCACCGTCAAGAAACGGTGCCAGAAGTCCAGCGAAAACCACAAAAGCCACTCCACACACTATCAAGGGCCAGTCGCGGCAGGACGGATCGGATGAACTCGACGTGGAGATGACAGATGTCACGACCACCATGCCGCCGCCGTCGATCCCCCGTCCCACAACAGCTTCGTCCATAAGACGGCCTATGAAGCCGACAAAGGAAGCTCTAGCCAAGTCCAAGCAAGCCCCGACGTTGATCCGTGTCACGACAGGTGCGCAGCAGACACACTTCCACCCTTCAAATAGCGTCTTGGCCTCCACCCTGCAAGACACGTTGGGGCAGCCGCCCGGGTCGGCGGGACAAATGAACGGCAAGGCGAGCCAGAACTCGCTCCGCGGAAAGCCATCTCTTACGGGTCTCAAGACCTCTGTTTCCTCCACGGGCCGCCCCAAGGCATTGGACACGGCTGCCAAGCGGAAGCAGCAAGAGGAGCGCGACGCACAACGCAAGCGCGACGCCAAGCTCGAGGCGGATCGGAAGCGCGCTGCCCAGGAGGAAGAGCGCAGACTGGAACAGCAGAGGGAGGAAGACCGCAAAGCGGCTCAGAGGGAGGAAGATCGGAAGGCGGCTCAGAGGAAGGATGCCATCGAGAAGGCCAAGCAAACCAAGGCGCCTCCCCCCGCTGCCAGGCCGCGACCAAACGGCCCCCCAGAGTACAGCATGGCCGACAAGGGGCCCGTCAGGCCACCCTCGCGACTGGGTTCGACGATGCCCCAGGATGGACGGCTGGTAAACACGGCTCTGTCGAGCACTTCCAAGGGACCATCAAAGCGGCCGCTGCAGCAAGACGCAGGCGAAGAGAGCTCGAGAGCGCAGCAACCGCGGGCTCCGGCAGCGTTGCCCGCCAAGGAAGCGAAACGCATGCGGCTGAGCCCGGAGCTCGATGAGGACCTCGACATGATGGAGGCGCACAATCCGGGGACCATCAAAGGGCCTCCAGTGAGGCCCTCGGTAGGGTTCAAAAAGGTAAGCGCGCCGCTGGTCCCGATGGGTCATGGCCAGGATGCTGACTGGGTCGCTCAGGAACTCCAACAACAAAAATCCACGTACGGCAATGCCTACTCCAACGCGCCACCGCCAGCAGCCAGCGCGAGCCGGGAACTCTTCAAGGCGACCGTCACGGCGCAGCACAACAGCCACAACAAAGCCGGCCACCCGCTCGACATGGCGCAGCTCTCCAAGGGGGCGATCCCTTTTACCCAGAACCCCAACCAGGCGCACAAGACGCCGGCGCGGCCGGTGGGCGGNGCGATCCCCAAGTCGTCGGCAGCCAAGTCGGCGGCGAGGTCCCCGCGGTTCCAGAACGGCGAGTTGATTGAGCTACCGGACATCCAGACGGACGACGAAAGCGACGAGGACGACGGCCACATGCTGGTGGCGCCNTGGGCGGCATCGCCGGCGCTCAAGGCGGCGCTGCTGGCGCAGGAGCGCGTCGACCCCATGCAGGTGTTTGGCCTGCCCGGGCCAATCAACATGGAGGAGGTATTCTCCAAGAACAAGGAGCGGTTCCATAAGTTCCGCGCGCGGACCAGCAGTGCGAACTGGAGCGGGGCTGACCGGCTGACGGAGGAGGATGTGAGGAAGGATAACGCCGCGAGGGACAAGATGATGCGGGAGGGGGGGTGGACTTATGACCTGGGTCGGGATGCTTAGTATGTTTTTATTGGCTTTTCGACTTGATGGGGTGTCGGAATATTGTCGTTCTTTTGTCCTGAGGGGAGAGAGGGCGTTATGGGATTGGGCGTCATGNGATTAGACTTCGGGGATGGGTATTTTGGGAGTTTTGTCGGCACCAGTAATTACAAGCTTATTGCCTAGTACCGATATTCGGAAGGCAAAGACGCCAAGTCATGCTCAATTTGACCGCAGGGGCTCGGATCCCGGACATGGCTGTGATATGAATCATTTGATGCTTCTCCGTATTCTGTACTACTATGTATGTACCACACCGCCTTGAGCCTTGTTCGTCATGAATGTCTCGCAGTTGCTCCGCAGTTGCTCCGTGCTCCAGAACAGCGGCCCCTCTCAAAGCCGGACACAAGATATTACTTTATTATGGGACCCTTATAGGTACCATGTAGGTACTCATACAAGCGGATAGGTACTAACGCTTGTCATAGGCGCGGAATGGAGGCAGCCTTTGTCCACCGGATAATATTGCTATTCCGAAAGAACAATCTTGAGCGGATAATCATCGCTCTTGTCAACGCCTGGCAGTACCAGGAGAAAGATAGAAGAGTGAACGGCGAGCTTCATGCGATAGACATCCTTTTTCCGAGAGCTCCTTGGGCGGCCGTGGCGGTCGTCAGCATTGAGATGCTTTGGTTTCAAGGTTCTGAGCATCCTCTTCAGTTGAGCTGGTTGTTACGATTTGGCTATTATGTGGGGGGAACCTCGGTTGAGCTATAGTTTATCTAGAATCAACAAGAAACCAAGACCCACTTCGAACACTAGGTGATTACTATTCCATGTACATAGTAAATAGCCGCTCATCTCCCCTGGCAGTGATCCACCACCACCAACCCTCCAATCACAACATAAAATATGCGAGTTGGCTTGGTTCAGATGGTCAGAGCCTTGTGCTAATAGTACGTTTGGCTTGGTCAGGTCCTTCATCCATAGTAGCGGATCATAACTAGGAAGCATCACGGTGTGTGGGACGTCCCATAATGATGTTGTAGAAGAATGACATAACATTCGCGCGAATCATAAGACCCAGCCCGCTCGCCGTCTGCTCAATATGCGTCGGCGAACTGTTACAGGAGGCTACTATAAAGGCAGAGCCACTGGCGCGCGTCATCGGGACAGATCAAAGACTTACTAGGTGAACACGTAATGTTAGCTGTGTTCCAACACTTGGTAACGACCAGGTCGTCCAGGTGGCTGCGGGGCTTCGCCTCAGTCGAAACTGTATCTCTTTCCTTACTAACGAGATGTCCCTAGGCATGGTGGTGCCCGTCTCCTTACTGGAGCTAGAAAATGGTTTGCCAAATATATTACAAGATTTCCTACAAAAATAATGACTCTTTCTCCAGCCAAATGAAAACCTCCGCTCACGACCGGCCCCAGTTGCGAGTCCTGCTCACTCACGCCCTGCACATCCGACCGTCTGCGGCAACAGTCCAAGCGTCGCTGCCGACGCCCTTGAGAATGTAGAAGAGAGAGTTGGGATCCCACTTCTTCTTAATGCTCAGCAACTTGTCGTAGTTGACGCCAAAGAAGGCCGTCTTCCAGTCGGGCTGGTTGAAGTCGGCCTCGTTCACGTAGGTGCCGCTGCCGGGGGTGATGGCCTGGATCTGGGGCACGAGCTCGTTGGTGATGCGCTTCTGGTCGGCCAGCATGGCGGGCCAGGCCGCGGGGGTCGAATCCCAGACGGTGATGAGCTGCAGCTGGACCGTCGTCTGGCGCCACTGCGGGAGGACGGCGTTGGCGGCGGCGCCGGCGGGCGCGGAGTAGTTGGCAGAGCTGCCGGCCAGGATTACACCTTGGCTGGTCAGGTTCCGCATCACGGCCTGCAGCCCGTCGTTGTCGTTCTCAATTACGGAGCGCGGGATCAGGCGTGAGCCAAACTGGTACGACTCGACCGCCATGTTGCCGTTGGGGAGGGGCCCCATGTAGGTGTTGTAGTGGTCGAGAAACGACAGCGTCGTGAACGAGGACGCGAAGGGGATGCCGAGCTCGTTCAGCTTGGCGATAAAGGGCGCCAGGACAGTCCCCTGGACGTAGTCGCCGGTGCTGTTGTAGACAGTGACGGGGTTGATGCGCAGCGCCGCGTTAGTGGCGACGAAGAGGACATCGGCGCCGAGATCGGTCATGCCGGGCAGCAGAGAGACCAGCGACGCGACGGCCTGGTTGAACTTGTCCTGAGTGGTGTAAGCGGCGGCCAGCTGCAGGGTGCCACCGCCAACCTTCATAGCCGGGTAGGTCTTGACCGTCATGCTGACGACGACGCCGTAGGTGCCGGGNCCGCCGCCCGACAGGGCCCAGAAGAGGTCGCTGTTCTGGGTGGGCGAGGCCGTGACGAGCTGGCCGCTAGCCGTAACTACCTCGTACGAGAGCACTTGATCGGCACCCATGCCGAAGCTCGTGCTCAGGGCCGAGTGTCCGGCGCCCATGGAGAAACCAGCGAGGCCGACGGTGGGGCACTCGCCCGTCACGACCACCCTACCAGCGGCGTCGGCAGCACGGGCAGCCTGGTAGCCCATGACACCGGCGCCAATCTTCATGGCGGTGCCGCGGAAGGTGCTGTCAGACCAGGAGACGAAGCTGATGCTGTCTAGGTGGTGTGTCCAGATGGCCAGAGCGCCGGCTCCGGTCGACCGCCCAAAGAAGCTGAAAGAGTAAGGGTTCATTGGTCAGCGATTACTCGGCTGAGAGTCGAGACGACGCAACGGGACTTGGGACTTACTCATGGCCCGTGTTTCGCACGACAAGACGGACGTTGTACCCCCGCGCAAACAAGACAGCCGCCTGGACGTCGGAGGCGCAGGTGACGTTGACCGCGTAGCGGACATAGTTACCGAGCTGGCACGGCGTCGACTGGGGCGAAAAGGGGTCACAACTCTGGTTGGCAAAGAACGACTGCATCACAGAGGAGGAGGAGTCCAAGCTGGAAAAGGGGGGGTGGCCATGTCAGTGACATGTGATTCGGGACGCCACACGCAGGAACGAGCTCACTGTGTGACTGGCTGGGCCCATGTCTGCTGCAGGGCGGCACACGCAGCGGCGTCGTAGGTTGGGTCATGGCACACACTGCCGAGAGGCACGGTCGACACGAGTTGGCCGTGGATCGTCTTGTTCAGGGCGGCCCAGACGGAAGTGCTCGGCCAGCTGGCATCCCCGGGGAGCACACGGCACTGGCTCGTGGTGGTCGTGGCCGAGTCGGTGGCCAAGTCGGCGGCTGAGGCCGTGGCCGCGAGGCCCGCGAGCACAAAGGCCGCGCCGGTAGCTGTCTTCATTTGAAAACCCGGAATGAGCGGACGGGGAATTCGGAGATCCCCCTGGCCAAAATTGAAAAAAATAAAACGGCCGAAACGGTGCAAAGAGAGGCAAATTATCAAGGCAAACAAACAATGAAAGTCGTCGAGCAAGACGGACGGCAACATGCCACGTCAAAGTTTGTAAGGCCAAGGCCCTGGCCTGGCTCTTATAGCATTGCAAAAGTAGCTATTATCAAACCCGTTGGGAATCCCCTTTCCAAATCTCCTCGTGTTCCACCTGACCACGCCCGTTTATACTGTTAACAGTCATGGTCTCCGTCGCCGGTGGTGTTTGTAGGGATTAACAGGTTTCGGCACGCTCAGGTTACCGTTAGGTTCCTCCGTCCCCTGCCGGACGCGGTGATAAAAGATGGGGAAAAGGGTGGCAGAGATGGCAACCTTTTATCACGTTCACCGAGGGGGCAGTTTTGTGCGCCCCCCTTCCTATTCCAGTACCTTGCAGGCCCGCCAGCGACGCCAGTGACACCCCCCTTGCGATCAATGCGGGAAAAGGACCGAACGTCTGTCGCACCTTGCCCCTGAGCCGGTGTGGGGCGATTCCCCGGAATCTACAACCATAAACCCTGGTTGTCTGCCGGAACTAACTCCGATCGGAAGAGATGTTGCTCGCTTGGGGGCGCACACTCGTCAGCACTAACACGAGCATCAACGCCAAGGTATTCTCGAACGCAACCGTCGCTCCCTGCCGATGCTGGCTCCGCCACGTGGGGCGCCCTAATCCCTTGGCGGATCTTCGCCTTTTCCCGGTTCGGGGGTCTGGCCGTCGATAGAACCCCGATTGCACCTGGTGTTTGTCACAGGCAAAACCACGGCAGATGGCACGCTCCCGTTCCTGGCAATCTCCGGCCGGGCATGATTCGTGAAATTCAGGGCCTGTCGAGGGGCCACCCAACCGGAGCAGGCCAAGCAAGAGCCACAGTTCGGTGGCGATGCTTGGGACAAGCCTTGATTCTTCGCTAAAACGCCGTGTGCATCACCGTCCGTCACGAGCCGGTATCTCTGGGTAGATGCACCTTTCGTTTCGGGAAATAAACCCGATGCTCGCGGGCGGGGCCCTCGGGCTTGAGGAGGGATTTGGAACAGATACTTGTCTGAAGAGAGTCCACAGACGGCGGCCCAGACCGTCGGCACT
>FJWA01003563.1_pt1 | contig 14470 bp, 20 predicted proteins | sample 1011891 | NCBI WGS metagenome assembly FJWA01 (sample SAMEA3912450, study PRJEB9761) | metagenome | biome: forest; material: soil | place: USA | collected 2011-06-22 | depth 0.1 m
CCTCATGGCAGCTGAGCTCCTCAAATACGTGTCTTGGATTTATTCTGCGTGTTAGAGGCGTGGAATATCACGTATCCGACTCGACTCGTTTCTGACCTGAATTCCTTTGAAGTTTTGCTCCTTGAACAGAAAAGCTCAGAACCCTTTCACACTTGGCTCCAAAGTTTACTGAGATCGCACACAATGGACGTCGAATCGGCCCTGGCCTATGGGGCAGGGGCAGGGGAGTTGCATTGGGTATTGCCAATTGTATTCTCGCCTTGAGTATTTGTGTGTTCCAAGTTCAGACGCTGATCAACTTATCATGAACACGAAGTTGTACTCCTGTTCGCAGCATGCCAGTGGCTATGGTATGCAGCACTGCGCTATACCCGGTCACGCGAACTCAATATATCACCTCTGTGGCTGTGTATGTGGTTAAAGCTCTGCGGTTTAGAAGACCTTTCGGAGGTTCTGAAGGACTTCCGGCATCGTTGTACCACGATGCCGTGGACGATCCGGTTAGCGCTGATGGTACTATGGGGCGTGTGTTGGATATTTTATGGCCCATATGACTACGGAGACTTGAGGTCCCATCCCCCTTCACCAGTTCCGTCTCAGGACTTTTACTCCTCGTTCCAAGAAAGTGAGTATTTGGAGGTCTTCTCACGTTAATGTCCGGCGCTGATTTCGTCTAGCTTCTGTGGGTGTTACGGAAACTCTGCTTTCCTCGGAACTCGACACATGGTGGAACAGCTTCACCACCTCCGAGTACCATGACGCCGATGGCGAGATTCCGGCCGGCGCTGGCCCCAGCCCTACAATGCCGCCGAGTCTGCTTGTCCCAGACATCGCCGATGACAGCGAATTTGCGGCTCTGCTCTCGATGCTACAGCCAGCCCAGGCTATCAACACGAATCTTCCTGCCAGTGCCGAGGGGCTTTCGACTTCTGCAGAATTGAACCGGCGTCAGCCTCATGTCGATGAACAAGATGGAGTAGAAGGGTTAGATTTGACCGGTCCGGGACAAAGCCGGACGCCAGAATTCCAGCCAGGGACGAGTAGGTACCTAAGTACGCACCTGAGTTGGGGGAATTCGGCTTCCTGTGCTTTCCGCCGTATCAATCTGCCTGACCATTCCCACAGCAGCTCCTCCAACAACTCCCGGCTCCCTTGCCCTAGTTGCGAAATGACATTCACCAAAGCATTCACCTTGAATCGGCACCAAAGAAACGAAACACCATCTCGGATCAGAGAGGTACTTGTGCCCACATGTGCAGTGCACGGGGAAAGGGAACCGGTCGAGTTTCGAACGGGAGGACGGTTTGCGACGGCATCTCCAGAACTGCAAATACCAACGCCGCGACGACAGCTCTCCATCCCTGTCTAAGGAGGGGGCCAGAACGCCAAGTGTTCCGAAACGCAGTCTCCCCTCGGCTGGGGAGTCAGATGGCCGTCGCCAGCGGAAACGAATGGCAGTGNGTGGAGGGGATGGTGTGTCAGGGGCTGAGGAACTGATTGAGGTTCTGAGGAGGGAGTACAAGGCTCGTACTGAGGCTCTGGAGACAAAAGAACGAGAATGTCGGCGGGAGAGGGAGAGCTTGGACATTCTTGCCGTTTGCATCCAGGGGTTGGAGGGGAAGAGGGACACTGAGTGAGCGGTTTGTCTAATACGCAGGGGAAAGAGAGGTCGGTCACAGACCGAATATCATCTGAGCTTGCCATTATTAGTGATTAGCACTGTTGCGTACAGATTAGCAGGTCACTGCATTAAACGGAATTCTTTCTGTCGCTTGGAGGCCCCAGTCCGCAGTCAGGAGTATGTTGAGGATGTCGATGCTGTTCAGGGGGTCTCCTTTTGGCGGCCAAGCCCATCAACATCGCCGTTCTTGACTGCAGTGTGCTGCCGTGGATAGATGGATTTGACCTCTTCAAACAGGTAAGAAATGACCTGATTCTCGTAGAATCCGAGGAGGACAGCTATTCCGCGCCCGAATGACCAAAACGCGCAAGTCGACGTTGTCCTTGGCCTCCAGAAAGAGGCAGAAAACGGCGGGCCAGGAGTGTCCAGGGAGAGACCCACGCACTGTTCGTTTAACATGAATTTTTTCATGAGCCTCAAACGCTCTCTCACCCCAGCAAAAGCATCTCCTCGACAGACAACAACAAGCCACCAAAATGAAGGTTCTCACATTAAACTTTCTTACTTGCGCGGTCAAGACGTGCAAATCATCGTCCGACTCGTTTCCGCTGCACCCCAAGGACGCAGAACTGGTCAGCGACGATGTCGAGCTCAACCCGCAGTTGTTAGTCAACCTGCTGCCCCGCATCGANTGGAATGCGCTGCGGACGACAACGACAGAGGCAAGACGTCCACCCGCTCAAGATGGGCTCTCCTTTGAGATGCCGCTAACACCACGCAGCTGGGCTTTCCCCAACTGCCCGAGCAGGCGCCCAGCGCCGAGGAGCTCGAGGCCGACGAGAAGATGCTCAAGGACCTGCACACGCTGCTCATCGAAACCCAGATGAACGAGGGCAAGTTGGTATGTGGGCACTGCGGGCATGAATATGCCGTGCGGGAGGGTATCGCGAATTTTCTGTTGCCAAGTCACCTTGTCTGAACGGGCTGGTGGTACCTGCGGGCGGAAAGAGAAAGGGAAGTCATCGTCAATCGGCCATGGGAAGGCATCGACTGGCTGGTTTGGGTCACGGCGTTCATGGTCACGAGGTTATCAGCTTTGATATTCATGCCCTCTCTATCGTTGGAGGATTTTTGGCATCTTGGCTGTATGGAGAGTCGGAAGCTGAACTTGGATCACATTCAAGGACGATCATATAAACAAGTTCAACAAAAGTCTAGATTGATGCTACAATTATGCCCAAGCCTGCCAACTCCAGTCCAAGTAGCTGCGCTACAAACGATCAAGGAAGCCAAACCGAATCTGCCACCGCTGTACCGCCAACTCCCTATTCTACAACTGCTTCTTCTGGGCCGCCGGGCCCATGTCCTTGTCAAACGCGCCATACGACACCTCGAGACTCGCAAGCGCCTTGAGGCCAACAGCCAAGATGGAAAGCACCAAAATCAGGACGATGAGCGACATGAAGATGCCTAACCCACGCATTAGCACTGAGCACCTCCCAAACACACCTTCCACCCAAGCAAAACATACCTGGCGTGAAGAACTGGTACTTCTCAAACAGCGGCAGCCCCGAAGTCGAGTTCGACTTCTTCCTGGCCACAACCTCGGGCTCCTCGGCCCAGCGCCTCATGTCCATATGCACCGGCCCGGAAAACTCGGGCTCGTACGCCTTGAACTCGTTCGGATCCGAAAACACCATGACGGTATAATCCCCACCATCAAGCGTCTCCAGCAGCTTACCCAGCTCATAATCTGTTTCCGCGCGTCAGCACCCAGCAACCGCCTTCCCGGTGGGAAGAAGAAGACATACCATTATCCCCCAAAACAGCCTCCCTCCCCCCCTCCTCCCTCTCCCTAACAGCAGCTAAATGCCTCAGCTCCACCCGCTCCACGCTTGCCTCGACCCCCTTCCCGGCACACGCCTCGCGCACATGCTCGGCCAGCGGCTTGCCCGAGACCTGGCCGATGACCTCGGCGACGGCCCACGCGCTCTCGGGGCCGGCGTCGCGCACGGCGCGGCACAGGTGCGGCGTGAGGCGGCAGTTGTCGTTGTCGGCGCCGTCGCCGCGGATGTCGGCCGCGTGCAGGTTCGGCTGCGAGACGAGGATGTAGCGGCTGGTCGGGCACGAGGCGAGGAGGGACTTGGCGGTGGTGAGGATCTGGGCGGAGGTTTGAAGTTGGGTTTGGGAGGTTGCCGGGGGGAGTCTAGTGGGAGGGGTTAGCGTTTGTTTGGGCTGTTGGTTTGGTTGACTGCGCGGGTGTGATGGGGGGAAGGGTTGGGATTGGGAGGTGGGGAGGGAGGACGGACTTGGCTGTTGAGAAGAGGATGAAGGGGGACGAGTCGGAGAAGGCGTGCGCTTGTGATGCCGCGCAGGCTAGCAGGGTTGCTGTTGTGGAGAGCTTCATTGTTGTGGTGGTGANGCGATGCCGGGCTTGTTGCGTCGGCGTCGGCGTCGGCNGGTTGGTTGACGGATTGGTGTCACTCGGTCGCGATGCAGGAGCTCGCTCCCGCCTCTGCATGGATGATGCAGTGGCCGCGCCAACAGCTGCTGGGGGTGGGGCGGTGGAGAGCGGCAGAAACCCTGATAAGCGGATGTGCAGGGGGTTTTCGTTAAATTTACAGAAGACGCTGGCCCCTCCAGTGCTTGCTTCGGCCAGCAGCGAGGACAGCCAAACCAACCCGGAAGAGATTCAAAATGTTTGCGCAACCGAGACCACGAAAGAGCAATTTGGGGCCGGCGCCAAAGAAGAGAAAAACGACGCANAAGATTGAGGAGATCACATTCGACAAAGATGCCCGCACCGAGTATCTTACTGGATTCCACAAGCGCAAGCAGGCGCGGATCAAGTTTGCGCAGGGGGTAGCCGAGCAAAAGGCGCGGGAGGAGAGGATTGAGACGCGGAAGCAGGTACGAGAAGCCTTGAAACTTGGTTCTCAAAGCGTAGCCCACGTATGCTGACACCTTGGGAATGCAACAGATCCGGGAAGAACGGAAGCAGGCCGTCGAGGACCACGTCCAGGCCATCAACAAGATCCTCAGGGAGGCCGAGTACGCCGGGACAAGCGATAAGAACCGGGACGGCTCCGACGAAGAATGGAGCGGTCTGCCGGACACGGACGTGCCCGAGGCCCCCCTCGACCTGGAAGAGGAATACATCGACGAGGACAGGTACACAACCGTCACCGTCGAGGCCGTCAGCGTGGACCGGGATGGCCTCTACAAACCAGAGCTTCAACAATCCTCAGAGGACGAAGCGGAAGAAAAGGGCGGAGCGGAAAAGCAGGCGGAGGAGAAGGCAGAAGATGCGAAGCGGCCAAAACATCCGACCAAGAAGAAGAAGAAATTCCGGTACGAAAACAAGTTTGAGCGAGCTGTAGAAGCGCGGAAACAGAGGGCAAAGCGGAGTAGTAAAGGCAAACGGGACTAGTCAGGGCGACCGAAGCATCGCCATACTTATTTTGCCGAACACACTTCGTGGCAACAGACCCTCAAGGGGTTTAGGTTTGGGGTGTGAATGTGTTTGGGGTGTGAATGTGCTTGGAGTTGTCGCAAGACTATGTAAGAACTTTGGCAGTGCTAATGACCGATNCTCGATCGCTCCTCCGCCGGTGCGACATGCCACATGTGAGCAGCCCAGATCTGGAATACACAGCTCGACGCAACGAAACCCGCTCTCCAATCGAAGCAGCCTGCGCCTAGATGGTGTTGATCTCGCTCTGGAAATCCTCCAGCTCCTTCTGCACGGTGGCGTACTTCTTGGCCATCTCCTCGTACTTGGACTCCCACTGATCCCGCTCCTGCTCGAGGGCCTGGACTTTCCGCTCGAAGTGTCCAGCCTTGACGTCGGTCTGGCGGAGCCTGAAGCGAGACAGAGGTGGTCAGCATAAGAACGTGGGTCTNTTGGGCCAGGTGGGGGGCTTCCTGGGCTGTGTTGGGTGTGGGCTTACTTCTCGTTGGCCTCGCGCAAAGTCCTGTCAGCTTCCTCGGCCTCTTCCTCGAGGAGTTGGAGCCTTCGAGTCAGCGTTTCGTTCTGGGTTCCGTGCTGCTGGCCCTCGCTGGCGGTGGCCTTGAGCTCCTTGACTTGCGTCTCGAATTTCTCTACCTCGGCCTCGAGCACGCTGTTCTTGTGCGTGAGGGAGACGATCTCCTGCTCCTTCTGGAGATTCTCCTGCTCGAGCGTCTTGACCTTGACCGCGAACTCCTCGGACTTGGCCTGGGACTCCTCAGCCGACAGCCGGAGCTGGTTCATTTTCTGGAGTGCGCAGCATGTGGTTAGTCGTCTGGCGCATCGCAAAAGAGCAACGAAAGGCCGTGCGCCGCCCCCGGACACGCGGTCGTTGGAAACACCAAACGGGGTGATGCTCGCGGTCGCTTGGGGGGGTGTCCTGGCGAACCCAATGGTGGGGCCAAACAGGGGTAACAGCGCCAACAGAAGGGACAGCAACTCACCTCCTTGATGCGATCCATTTTGTTACTAGTGCAAGAGGAGGCCTGGGTTGGAAGGTAGTAGAGTGGCTTCTGGAGCAAAAACGGCGCAGCGGGGCTGTCGTAAGTCGAAGTTGGAGGTTGACGGGAGGAAGAAAGTCGGTGGATGCGACCAGGCAGGAGGTGTTGGAGGGGGTGGGTTGGTGGAGGAAATGAAGAACGCCGCCTGCCCCTCACCTACCGAAACGGCGTGGTTCCCCATTTGCTGCGCCAGCCGGGTGCTGTCACTTGTCTGATCGACCAGGGCCGGCATTAATGGTGGGGTCACTTGCAGCCGTGCCGTTGCTGTGCCAACACCGCCAGCCGGCCGATTTCCCGCAGCATGCAGCGCATGGATTTTGGACGCCAACCCAGCCACGCGACAAACGCGATTCCACTCTCCGTTTGGACACTCAAACCCGACCAATCTGCAACACGATCCTGACGGCCCATACTCAGCCAACCACCCTCAACCAAGCCTCGCACTCATTGCACAATCGCCAGCTGGGAGGCCATCCCAGCACATTCTACAGCCATGCTGGCCGCGCACCACGACCAGGAGAACGTTTACACCCACCAGGCGGGTGCTTCGAAGCAGCAGCTGCAGGCAAAGACGCCGGGCGCCCGCTATCCGAAAACCCCTCTGAAGGTCCCCCTCAACGATGAAAACGCAAACAACCACGGCTTTAATGGAAAGAGCGTCCTGCGAGGCAAGGGAAACAATGAGAACATGCTCACGGTCGGGAAGGGAGGCAATGCCTTCGCCAAGTCCGGGAAGCAGGCCATGGTGACGCCAGCGGGTGAGTCCTTCCGCGCCGTCTGTTGAGAGACTCGACGTGTTGTTGACATTGATTTCAGAGCCCCGAACTGGCCGTGCGCCTCTCGGCAACAAGACCACCAACGCCAAAGCCAAGGCGGCGCTGCAAACTCCTGGTGGCAAGGGGATTGCTCGCGACCTCGAAAAGACTAACATCAAACCGACCGCGACTCTTCGGCCCAAGCAGGCGCCTCAAGCCGAGACTGCCAGGCTTGAAGTGCACACAGACAACGACCCGCTCGAGGAGGAGGAGATCGAATATGCGCCCCCGAGGTCGCAGAACATTCCGTATGAGTCCGATGTGTTCCCCGACGGCGTGTTGACCTTTGACGGGCTCAAACCAGAGAACCTGTTCAAGGGCTATTACCAGTACTACTTCAATCGCGTGGATGCTGAGGGCAAGACTGCCATCGAGCGGGACATGGAGGAGCGGCAGAAGCGCAGCTTTGAGCGCGGAGAAGAGCAGATCCTCAGGGACATGGAAGGGTTCGACTGGAGCATTGGCGACATCCCGGAGAGCAAGGCTCTGTTCAAGAAAAAGAGCAGCGCAGTCCCAGCGGCCACAGCAACCGCCGGCAAGCCACTGTCCGGTCAAGTGCCCAGGCAGCCATCGACAATCGCATCCAGGAAGGCCGCATCCGCACTGGCATTGTCCACCAAGATGTCCAGCCTCGCTCAGCCAAAGCTGACAAAGCCAACCACCTCAGCAGCGATCAAGGCGCCAACCAGGGGATTGCTTCTACCGAAGCGGAAGCCAGCGCTGCCAATCAGCCAGCCAACCATCCCGGCCAGGGAGCGGGCAGCTGCAGTAGCTGCTTCAAGAAGCACTCTGGGCTACAACAAAGGCCGGTCCGTCTCATCGGCCGTCCACGCAAACAACCACGACTCGGCCAGCCGTCAGCCCCAGACTCAAGCCGCTCCCAAGCCTCGCACCTTGGTGCGCTCTGTGAGCACAGCATCGACAAGCTCGGAAGCCACTATCACGCCGGCCCGATTCGCGCAGTCATCCAGGGAGCAGAGCAAACCAGATTTTCTGTCCATCTTCGATGGCGACGAGGAAGAGAACGCGCTGGGTGGCGGGATGCCCCCGATGGATGACGATGACGACGATTTCCAGCTCACTGTGAGTTTCGAGTGAGCAGTCGGCCGTTGCACGGGATTACACAGTACCACAGCTGAGATGGCTTGTTGGCGTTGGGGATCGGGCCTTTGGAAAAGGCGGAGCAAATATTCTAGGCCGGGGTTGTCTGGAGGCTGGCATGCATTTTTCTAGGAGGAATTTGAGTACCTCGGCCATCTGTTACCATGCCTTGCCCAGTATTCTGTACGTGGCTTGCAGTGTGCAGCCATTTGTCGTGTCACCGGTCTTTGGCAACGAATACCGGCCACGATTGGTAGTGGCAGATTGTTTTACGCGACAGGTTCTGTTGCCTCATGTAAAGTTTATCACATGGCGAACCAGGACTCAAAGCAGTCAGTACGCCACGGCATTCGTTGAGAATTTCATTCATCTTTCTTCACCCTTGACGTTCAGGGGCGGGCGTGAGTTGCCAAGACCGTTTTGGGTGATGACATCGCCAACGCTCATTGGATGATGCAATCTTTCCCAGCCTCTGCTGGTGATTCTCAGGAATCTCAGCTGCATCACAGCGGGCTTGCTGCAGGCGCTCGGGCGCTCGGGCCATCTTGGCACGGACAGCGCCAGCCCAGATCTGGTCTAGCGAGACAATGGCAACTCGCGACTTCCGACGCCCTGGCACGCTCCTAAACTTTCAACTTCACTCCCAGTCTGCTTCCCTCTGCACCCGCTCGTTCTGGCTCCCAGGGCACCGCTCTTCTCACGAAAACGAAACCGAGATTGTCGCATACACTGCTCAGGACCCTTTTTCAATTTTTTTCCGCTCATCAATCCGCCCAGGCCCTTTCATTCTACGGCGCAGCCCGGCGACGGCGTCCCTTCGACCAAAGCCCGGTCGCGTGGACGGCTCAATCGCGCGTAATTCTCCCGCCTCACCGCAATTCGAAGTCCATCGGCGCCCATGCATGGTGTTTCTCAGCATCGCCGGCACCAGAGATGATGGTTGGAGCACGTCGGCAGCGGTAATAGTCACCCCCTTCTCGCCATGACTCGCCCTGCTGCTGCGAGTTTCGCCGAATTCTTCCCTGCCGCGCCGCGAGCCGCACGGGACAGGGCAATGGAACGCGAGCGGGCGAAAGTGAAAGCACAGGAATCTGCATCGGCGCACTCGGCCGATACCAATGGCCACCGCACCCCGCTGAATCCTTCGGCATCTTCTCAACATGCCGACGGGCCCGTCGCCCGCTCCTCGTCGTCATCGAGATCGCACGTGAATGGCAGCCGCCCTCATGCCGCATACCCTTCGACGGATGATACCGAATCGCTCGCCCGAGACACGCGCATCGCCAACAAGGGGTCGGCCAGCTCTCATACCAGCACAAGCTCTTCGGTGTCCAGTGCTCCGACGGTATTGAGCGCCTCGGCCAGAATGAGAATGTCAAATACCCAGCTCACCCCTCCCACCACCATCGCATCCCCGTCCTATCTCTCTACAGCTGCCCCTGTCAAGGCGCAGTCGACCACTCCTCGCCGTGCCGACGGAACAGACAGACTTTTGCCGATTCCCAACGCATCTGTCCATGACACCACGGTCGTCGAACGCGTGCCTGCCCGCGACCCCTCTCGCTCGATCAAATGCATTAAGCTCACGTATGAGCCCGNTCTGGACAAGTCGCTTTCGAGCTCCGACAGGAAAAAGGCAAAACCCATATACAAAGAGTTTGGATTGGTATGTGCACCTGATAATCTCACACTGAGGGGGGGACGTCATCTTGATGGGAATCGATGGGCTAATGCTGTGTGGACAGAGCAACCAAGATGACGTCCCCCCCTCAGACCCCCGCTTGGCCAAGGGCGGGAGGTTGAACTATATCAACGTCGACTTTCACCTTCCGAAAGCCCGGCTGCGCCATGCACCCTACAACTTGAAGCCGTACAAGTACGATGCCAAAACGTCCTGCGGCCCGGGCCCGCCGACCCAGGTCGTCGTGACCGGCTTCAACCCTCTGACGGCCTTTTCCAAAGTCACAGCCGTCTTTGCTTCCTTTGGTGACATCGCCGAGAGCAGCAACAAGATGCACCCGGACACCGGGAGCTATCTCGGCTTTGCTACCTTTCGTTACAGGGATTCAAGACCGAACCGCTCGCGCCCTGTTCCGATCACAGCCGCCGACGCAGCCAAGCGCGCCATCCGAGCGATGCACGGGAAGAGGATTGAGGCCAACACAGTCCGCGTCGAATACGATGCCGAGGGCAGAAAGAGCTCCCGCATGCTCGAGGCGGTGCTGAACAAGGGAAACGAAACGGCGTCGACTCTGGCCGAGCCCAGGATCCCCACCGGCCCGAGACCAAAAGACGCCATTCCCGGCCCCCCTCCGACAGCACCCAAGGGCCCCGCAGCGCACCGAGGCTTGGTCAATGTGCAAGGTGTTTGGGTGCCAAAACCAAGGCCGGATTCCAGCATCGAGGCCGAGCCCATCGCGGCTCAAATCAAAGACGAACCTTACATCTTCGTCGGGCACGAGCATGTCCCGGTCATGCCCACCACGGTGGCCCACATGAAGAGGCGGCTCAAGACCTACATGTTCGAGGATATCCGAGCAGACAGGACCGGCTACTACATCGTTTTTCGAGATACCGGATACGGCCGCGCCGAGGCCGACCGGTGCTTCCGGTCAGCGCACCGCACCGCTTTCTTCACTTACACAATGATTATGGACCTCCACCTGAATGGCGACGTCGCCAAGAGCTCGCACAACTCGGAGACCCGGCGGCGCAGTCGATCACCCGACCGGAGGCACGTCGACGACAGCCGGCCGCATCGCGAACAGGACCGCANCAAGCGCGACGAAGAGCGCGCCAAACGGGAGGAGCAAGACCGGCGCCGGCGCGAGGAGGAGGCAGATCTGGAAGAGGAGAAGAGACAGAGAGCCAAGAATTATGACCCCGTGCTGGAGGCCGCTGACGTGGTTCTCCGAGAGATGAAGGAGCAGTTGATCAAGCATATCCGCACCAAGATTGCGGCACCAGCTTTGTTCAACTTCCTAGACCCTGTCAACCAAATCGCCCGCCGGCGCAGGCTCAATATCGAGGATCCTCATAGCGCCAGGCTTCCTCCTATTGTCCTGGACGAGTACGAAGACAGGTCGCCGGTTGGGACCCCGAACTCGAGGGCCGACCCCATAGAACGGCGGACGGCCCGCCTGGACGTCTCGGCGCTCCCGCGCATCCGCAAGGTCAAAAATACCGGATTGAACACCCGGAAGCACGGGTTTAACGATCCTTTTGCGCGCAACCGCCCAACCGCGAGGCGCACCGCGTTCCGGTCTCTCCACTACCGCTTGAGAAGCGACAGCGAGGGTGAATCGGAAGATGAGACCGAGAATCGGACGTCGCTTGGCAGGGACACGGAAGAGCCCGAGTCTCGTCCTCGGAGCCGGATGAGCTCAGACGACGAGCCAGACAAGGATGACTATGCCTCCTGGGGCCCCGGGGACGATGATTCCATGACAGAGGCCAGCTTTGCGCTCAACGATGGCTCGGCACCGTCCAAGAAGCGGAAACTCGATCTCCAGGTGGAAACGGCCTTCAAACGGCTGAAGAAGACGGACGAGGAGCTTTTCGGGGTGGCTATCGGTCGCATCGAAACTGAATTTCCGGACAGGGAGCCTTCTCCGGAGGACATCCTTCTTCCCGACGCCGAAGAGAAGGACTCGGACAGATCCCGGTTGCCGACGCCCCTGCTCCAGGACGCGCAAGCCAAGAAGAAGCCCGGCATCAAGACGAAGAAGAAATCGAAGAAGCAGATTTTCGAGGAGAGGGAGGCTCTCAAACGGCAGCAGGAGGAGATATTCGAGAGCGAGGCGGCGCGTTCGGAGGACGTGGACGAGGCCAAACCGACGCCGGAGCCCGAGGCTGAGCCTGAGCTGAAGAAACACACGCCGCCGGAAGTCGACAAGAAGCCGGAGCTGGATGCGAAGCTTTATCCGCCAGAGAAGGTTTCAGTTCTCGAACTCCCTCGGAATTTCCGTCTGGACGTCGCCGCCCTGCATGAGCTGGGGCTTGGGGATCACGATCAACCAGACATTGACCGGCTTCGTAAAAGGTTTGGTCAGGTCCAGATTGGCGACCCTGAGCTCTGGATCTGGACGCGCGATCGTATCCGTGCGCTGAACTCGGGAGACGGGACGGCGAGGAACCCGGTGCGCATCGAGGGGTACTATGTTCCGAACCCCAGCGGCTGCGCCAGAACCGAAGGCGTGAAGAAGATTCTCAACTCGGAGAAGTCCAAGTACCTCCCCCACCACATCAAGATCAAGAAGGTCAGGGAGGAGCGGCAGGCACAGACGGGCAAGACGGCCAAGGACGCGGTTCTCGCTGCTGCGGAAGCGGCTAGATCTGCTGCTGAGAGTCTCGTTGCGAAGGGCAATTCCCGTGCGAACCGCGCCAACAATCGTCGCTTCGTGGCCGACCTCAACGACCAGAGGAAGACGCTCGGCCAGGACTCGGATGTGTTGCGCTTCAACCAGCTGAAGAAGCGAAAGAAGCCCGTCAAGTTCGCCCGGTCGGCCATCCACAACTGGGGCCTGTATGCCATGGAGAACATCCCCAAGGACGACATGATTATCGAGTACGTCGGCGAGGAGGTCCGACAGCAAATTGCCGAGCTTCGCGAAAACAGATACCTCAAGAGCGGCATCGGCAGCAGCTATCTCTTCCGGATTGACGACAATACCGTCATCGATGCGACCAAGAAGGGCGGCATCGCGCGATTCATCAACCACAGCTGCATGCCCAACTGCACGGCCAAGATTATCAAGGTGGAGGGCAGCAAGCGGATCGTCATCTATGCCCTCCGGGACATTGCGCAGAGTGAGTTCTTCCCGCCTCTTGTACGCCCTGGATCAATCAGCTGACCCGAATCGTACCACAGACGAGGAGTTGACATACGACTACAAGTTCGAGCGCGAGATTGGCAGCACCGACCGCATCCCCTGCCTGTGCGGAACGGCGGCGTGCAAGGGCTTCCTCAACTGAGGGAGAAGCATACTCGCCAAAGCTGCCTGTCTCATCTGGCACTGTACCTTAATGTTTTAATCTTTTGAGTCGACCCTCCGCCCTGTTGTTGGGGCGACGTCTGGGAGGGTTCGACCGATCATCGACATCGCATCAGATCAACACCACATCGCGTCACGTTCTCGCGGTCGACGCGCAAAATTCCACTACCGAGCAGTGCTTTTCGAGTTACACTGCTGCCGCCTGGTGGCGATGGGGGAAAAGGATTTATTGATCCCCATTTGATTGGGGAGGCGCTGGTCGGTTTGGGCTATGGGCTTCTTTTGCCCCCTTTTTAGAGAAGGGGCTGGCTGGAGCATTTGCAGCGAATTCATTCGAGTCTATTTTCTTCTCACGACGACTCGGTGCTGTGTTTGGATTGTTGTGATAATTGTGTAGTCTTGTCTTTGTATGTGGTGGTGGAGTTGCCTGGGGTTGGGAGAAGGGGATGGCTTTCGGGTCGGATGGCGAGGCTGGTGGCGTTGGGGGATGGGAAAACGGAGAAAAGGCGCTGGTGGACGGACGGGCTTGTGTCTGGTGTTCCGGGTTAATGTACTGATATGCTTTGTACGGATTAGTCAGAATCGTTGCGCCGTGATAATGGACTGGCCGAACTGGCTGCTCAACTGCTCGACGGTTTGACGCATGAAGAGAGCCAAACCAAACACCACCCGAATTACTCCCCATACCCAGCCCTAACCCTCCCGAAGCATGATCCAACACGCTCCGAGTCGCAGCCTCTGAAGCTTGAACCATCTCGGTACCAACGGAGCGGCGCAGACGCAGGATCTGGGTGCTTGGCTGCCGAGGACCGATCACAGACAGCACTGGTTGCATCGTTGTTTTCCTTCCCGTTTCAAGCTTGCGCGTCCGAGCAGGGCCAGTGCCATGGAAGCAAGCGGCTTGGAAATGCTCCAGACAGGACCCTCCTTGGCCCCAACAACAACTTTCGTTCAGAACTTGGTTGTGTAACACTCCTGGAACCGTGGAGTGAGTGTTACACGAGTCGAGGCTGGTTCCTTACAGGTTTCTGGAATGCAGGTGGGATTGCGGCCCCGGCCACAGCTGAGGGCGCGGCCGTCGCTGGTCGAGCTGTTGGTTCGAGCAGGCAGCCGCAGCAGCAGCAGCCAATCCGGGGACCACTCTGGCGGGCAGTCTGGAGACCAGCTGCTTGACCCGCCGCCCGCAGCTGCTGGCGCGGTCGCTGCATCATCGCCTCCACTATTCGTCTCGGCGGGCACCGCCCCGGCATCCGACCGGCAGCTTGCCGTGCTGGAGCAAGCTGCAAACCTCCCGCTTCCACCATCGCCCGCAACACCACCGCTGCCCGTGTCCGCCCCGCCACCGTCGACGCCCGCCCCGAACAGCATCCCCTCGATCATCGTCGACCTCGCACCGGCGCCTGCACCCACACCTGCACCCGCACCCGCGC
>FJWA01003819.1_pt1 | contig 14440 bp, 14 predicted proteins | sample 1011891 | NCBI WGS metagenome assembly FJWA01 (sample SAMEA3912450, study PRJEB9761) | metagenome | biome: forest; material: soil | place: USA | collected 2011-06-22 | depth 0.1 m
GGTTGACTGAGAGGTAGATCCGCCGAACCAAGGTGGGAAGTAGCAGCAGCCGTGGGGCAGAATCGAGTTTTGTTTCGTTCGGGGTCGAATGAGGAAAAAAGAGTGAAGGCATTTAGAGGCCGAGGCGGGTCTTGCGCCAATGCCTCCGCTTGGCGTTGTACCTGTTGGAGAGAACCTGTTAACATCTCGTGGTTTGCTTGCTCGTCTGGCGTGTCTGGAGATCTCGGGGTCGCGGGGAAGTGCTGCGGCAGAGATTCGTCGTCGTCGGGACATTCGTACCTAATGGTGTTGCCGGTGCGGAGCCGAATCCATTGGGGAATGGGACGGTTCTGCTTCTGGGCCTTAGCCAGCTTCTGCTTGATACGGAACGTCTTGTGGCTCTGTTGAGAAATCGCATTCATTAGCACCTGAGCGTCACGACGCTGGGCTTGGACACCCCTCCCCCGTCTCCCGGGCGGTTTCTCTCGCAGCCATGGAAAATCGGAATCGCAAGCGAGTGCCGCCCAGAATTCGGACAAGGGTGGCGTCACGTACCGGCATTTTGACGGTGTTGTCGAAGTTACCGGAGGCTATGTCGATGTCGTGATGTTCCTCAAGTGGGTGGGATTCGAATATTTGGTGTGGGCTTCGGAAAATCAGCGCGCTAGGGCCGGAGATCGGTTCGTGGCTGAATCACGTGTGGCCCATAATGGAGTGGCTGATCCGGTTTGCATACTGTGGCTAAAGCCCCACTTAGCCCCTGCCCGATCTTCCGCAACCGACCTCCGTGCAGCCGGCTCCCAGGACCAGGGGCCTCCCAATCGCCTCCCCAAGCGACCACTTCGACCAAGATCGCATGACCAAGAAGGCAGAAAATTTCCACGAGATACTCGACGATCAAGGCGTTCAGCGGGTGTTATTGAACGAGGATTAGTCTGCCCTTCGTTAGACGCCTCCTTGATACTTAACGCTCTTGCCGCAACCCGGTTGCAGCTACTTTCTCTCCTTCGTGTCGCGCTTCGGCGACTCTATCCTGCCGCGCCGCCTCCCGGCTTTCGCCCTCCATTTTTACAACAACCCTCCGGGTCCCTCCGGTGACACGACGACAAGATGGGTCAGACCGTATCATGGGTCTCCAACCTGCTTTGGGCAAAGAAGGAGATCCGGATCCTGATCCTGGGCTTGGTTCGCCTGCCCCTTGAACACCTCTTCCAAGGCCCCCCAGACTAAACAGCTGCTCCCGCAGGATAATGCCGGCAAGACGACACTGCTCTACAGACTCAAGGTAAGACCTCTTCGATGTTCGCTAGCCGACGTCACGGCATCTCACACGAAACACAGATCGGCGAAGTAGTAACGACGATACCTACCATCGGATTCAACGTCGAGTCCGTGACATACGGGAAGCTCAACTTCAACGTCTGGGATTTGGGCGGGCAGACGAGCATCAGGCCATACTGGAGATGCTACTATGCGAACACGGCGGCGGTCATCTTCGTCGTCGACTCGACCGATATCGAGCGTCTGCAGACGGCGGCGGACGAACTTGCGGCCATGTTGAACGAGGATGAACTGAAGGACGCCGCGCTCCTGGTATTCGCGAACAAGCAGGATCAGCCGGGCGCAAAGGGGGCCGCCGACATCTCGCAAGCGCTCCGGCTCGGCGAACTCAGGGACAGGAACTGGAGCATCATGGCGTGCAGTGCGGTGGAGGGTTCGGGCATCACGGAGGGGATGGACTGGCTGTCGGTGAGTTGCAGAAGACACGATGTTCCAATCAACCCCATGCACTGAGCGGCTTCTAACCATGCGCAGCAAACCGTATCACAGGATTAGAAGGACGTCCGGGTTATGAGACGCAGGACCGGGTGGTTTCTGTACATGACAAGTATACCTCTTACATTATTCCGGCTGCTCTTGGGTATTGGGCGAAGTGGCCTATTTCGCGGCGTTGTGGTGGAAATCTCCCTCGGCTCATGGACGACATATCATGCGAAGGCGCAGGCTGCATCGAAAGGGGTGGGACAGCGATTGCGGTAATGGGTACACGACTTAGAATTTTTAATACAAGGACCGGTCGGCTCCACGGAGCCGGCGTTATGTTCATGATCTTTGAGATTCTTGCTGCACATCGCCCTTGTTCCCGAGTGCCTCGAGCTCAACATGTTACGAAGTAGGTGAAGGCTTGTATCACGATTTCCAAACTTGGATGCCTGCTGCAAAGCCTGAATCGTACGGAATCGAAGTGCGAGTGCAGGCCACCTCCCCGCAATTTTCGACAAAAACATTTGCGAAACAGGGACAGAGCTAAGGAGAACAGCCACGGGAGGAATGCCCGAGCCCCTATCCTCGATGGGCCATAGGAATGGGGATGTCAGTGGCAGATAGCATGGGCCCCTGCCTGCTTTCCACTCCCAGAGGTGATGTCCAACTAGTAAACAAACTGCTAACCAAATCCAGTTCATTGAAGGGGGATCAGGCGGAAGGGATGGAGAGGAGACGCCTCGCAACATCTCAAGTTCTTTATGGCGCGAGTTATCCGCATTTATGGACATCGTTCCTCCGTGGATGTCATCTACGACAAGACCGTTGACACGGGACGGCCCTCCACTTTCTGATTCAAACACCCCTCTTCCCAACAGGATCAAGAAACCTCTGTTGCTGCGGGGTACGCTACCCGCGATCCACTCTTGGCCCATCCAAGTCCAGACAACGACGAGGCAGGGATCCGAGACAAAGCCACAAGCAAACGTCCAACGTTACTCTGCCTGTTTGTCAGATCATGTCCAGTCGGTGACTGAGTATGGCCGTTGCCTTTCAAGGGCCTCGAGGCTCAAAGGTTCGACGAGGAGATTGAGGAGACCGAGGTCAAGTCCAAAGCCGCTCGAAGACATGCCCTCACCAACCCAGCTGCTTCGCCCAGGATAATGAGTTGAACTGCTTGAGCAAATATCGGTCAGCCCTCCCAACTTCTTAAATCCGGATGGAGGCTGTCGAGCGGGGCTTCCAGGCCCAGGCATGCCATGCCATTACTTTCAACACACCCGAGAATATCTCAACCCGTCCCGAGCTCATTGGCAAGTGGCTATGTCAGGAACCACGCCCATAACACGGCTTCTCCCGTCCCCCTCCCAAACCCGGCCCGCCCGTGCGTCTAGCGTCGACAGACGTGTCTGCGAGGCAAGGCGTTGATCCACGTCTTGCTGCTGTGAACATCTCGGTTGGTCCGGGTTCAAATCATGGCGGGTTGTGGATATCACCTTGATGCAGGCCAATGGGACCAAGGCGCATATCAGGAACGACATCGTCTCAAAACCACGGACAAGAAAGTGAAGAAACTAAGTTGGGGATGCTTGAAACTAAAATAGGCAGGCAAACGCGATTTATATCACCGAATTAAAGGGGCTATGCATCTATAAGGTGAGCTGCCGACCCCGCCTAAAATTGTGGTTACTGGCAAAGTGGGGCTTGGGTTTGAGCATCAATGCCCCGCGATTCTGGGTCTGAGTCAACAATTCTCGAAGACAGAGACACACCGGCGCCTAGCAACAAGAACCAGCAACATGGCTCCGGCAAGCAGCAATCCGGCCGGGGATCTCACCTCGGAGGTCCTCCAGGCTCTGTCAAAAGCCGACCCGATTTTGTCCACCGAGACCTTTGCTGATGTCCCCTTCGAGTCGATCAAAGCTGCCCTCGACCGGCTTGCTTCCCGGTCCATGGTCACATACGAGCAGGTTGAGCGCGAGGAGGCTTTTTTGGAACCCGAGGCCGAAGTCATTGTTAGCCATGGCAGCCACGAGGCTCGCGTTTTTGAGGCGGTGCGCCAGGCCCTGGACGGCCTCTCGATCCAAGACCTCGAGAGCCAGATCGGCGACAAGACGGTGACGAAGCTTGGCCAGGGCAAGGCCTTCAAGGAGAAGTGGATCAAGAAGGACGGCGCGAAGCTCGTTGCGTTGGTGGGACTCCCCTTTGCTGTTCGTCTGGGAGATCGGGGTGCTGACAGCCGGGGCAGGTTGAGTCGATCAACGATGTGACGCGGGACCAGCTCAAGGTGATCCAAGAGAAGCGGACACACGACGCCAAGATCGTTGCCGACCTCAAGAAGCGCAAGCTTCTGAAGATGCAGAAGGTCATTTCCTTCAAGATAAGCAAGGGGCCCAAGTTTGCGCTCGAGATAGTCAAGGAGGAGACGGACCTTACAGCCGAGATGCTGGCATCCGGCGCTTGGAAGACGGCCGCGTTCAAGCCGTACAACTTCAAGGCTTTGGGCGCGGATCAGCACGCCGGCGCCCTGCACCCGCTGAACAAGGTGCGGCACGAGTTCAGGTGAGTTATTTGAGGGGGCGCTGGATGCTCACAATCGGATCGGGGCCGCGCTGACCCCCTGGATCCGTTCGCAGGCAAATCTTCTTCGAGATGGGCTTCACAGAAATGCCTACAAACCAATTCGTCGAGTCAGGATTCTGGGTGCGTGGTCACAAATCCCAAGCCCTCACTCAATTGCTGATTTGCGGGCAAACAGAACTTCGACACTCTCTTCGTGCCTCAGGTATGCCTCCTTGGGTCGGATATCCTCCATTGCCTTGACTCACCATCTGCAGCAACACCCTGCGCGTGATCTGCAAGACACCTTCTATGTTTCAGACCCGCCAAAGGCAGGCAGGCCTGGGCCTGTGTCGGCGGACGACAAGCAGGACTACGAGGAATACTTCCAAAACGTGAAGCAAGTTCACGAGACCGGCAAGTACGGTTCCATCGGGTACCGTTACCCCTGGTCGGAGGACGAATCTCTCAAGTACGTCGCTGTCCCTCCATGTTTGACGGCCGTGACTGACCTCGGGCAAGACTGGTGCTGCGGACGCACACGACTTCTGTCTCGGCAGCCATGCTGCAAAAGCTGGCCGGACAACGCCAGGATGGACGCGTCCCGCCGGCTCGGTACTTCTCCATTGACAGAGTTTTCAGGTAATTGGCACCCTTGCACCAACGTAGTTCCGGCGCTCACATTTGGTTAGAAACGAGACGGTAGATGCGACTCATCTGTGCGAGTTCCATCAGGTAGAAGGCGTCATCGCCGACTACGGTCTGACTCTGGGAGGCCTGATGGAGTTCATGGAGATCTTCTTCAATGCGATGGGTGTTACCGACCTGCGCTTCAAGCCGGCGTGAGTAATCGTGGTTCGGCGATCGAGACATACGGTGACTGACCGTATCTCGCAGATACAACCCCTACACCGAGCCGAGTATGGAGATCTTCTCGTATCACAAGGGGCTCAACAAGCTCATCGAGATTGGCAACTCGGGAATCTTCAGACCTGAAATGCTTGAGGTATGTGTCCACCTCTCGAAATATGAGGGCAAAACAGACCGGAAGCTGACAGAGACATGCAGGCCATGGGTCTGCCCAAGGATATGAGAGTGTTTGGCTTCGGTCTGAGCTTGGAGAGACCGACGATGATCAAGTACGGCATTTCGAACATTCGCGAGTTGCTCGGCCACCAAGTCGATCTCAACTTTATCCAGAAGAACCCCGCGGTACGGCTAGACAAGAACTAGATAGACGGAGGGCCCGGAAAAGACAGCCGTTGAGGATACCAGAGGCATATTCCCCAACTGTGCGACGTCATGGCAATCGGAGATGTTGATATTAACCTCGCGCCGGTTCCCAACAGGGGACCGAGGAGCACGAGTCAGAATGGCCCCAAGGCGGGTGGAATCGGGGGGGTTCTGGGGCTCACTGCGACGCTGCATGCCCGGATTTGGCATGGCGGTAGGGAGTCATCTCGCTGCCGCTCGTCGTCGCCTCGTTTGCGAACCATTTCCCTTCTGCAGGATGGTCCGCATGACTGCAATACGTAAGCCGGATTGTGCCGTATGCCGACTAATCATGTAGCCCAAGGTCCCTGCAGCCCTATAGGATCCTGGGACCTCCCCCGCTTTCTGGCAAACAAGGCGATTGGGGTCCTGCCCCGAGACCTACGAACCGGGACCTATGTCGTACACGTGGACGAACAGGCGTGGTGGACCTGTATCTTTGACATTGGCGGTGGAGCCCCGGGAATAGGCACCACCGCCGTGCCACACCGGTGAGTGGACGACTCTATCTGTGACTGAAGCCGTATTGTGGTCTCGCCCAGAACGGCAAACCAGGAAACGCGGTGGAGGAGACCTTGCGCGAAAAAGGGCATCCACTTATGCACGCATGACTGTTAGGTCCCTTTAACTTTGATCGGTTATCTCGGCCCTGGATGTGAGGTAAACGTAGGACTTGGAGTGAGGCTCTTGGGTCCTTCTGCCTGATGGTTCAAATTGCCCGTCTTCCTTCAGCTCTCCCATCCATTCCCCTCTCGTTCCCCCCTCCTCTTGCATTCGCTTCCCTGTGTGACAGTGTCATCCCCATCACTTGGTGGTGGCAGTGCAAAACCTCCCATCCAACCACCGTCTGAACTTGCCCTCCTGGTCCCTGCCGAGCAGATCGATATTCGATAGTCCTTGATCAGATCGGATCCAGTGGCACGGTAGCTCCCTGATCTGGCGCCGTCCGATTCGCCTCGCCGCACCTTACTTCAGCCCACCCTTCGCCTTCTCATGCTCACTTCGATGGACGCTATCTCCCGCGCGCCCGCTCCGCCCCCGCTCAAGCTTGTGCCCGTCAGGGCTACGACAAGCCCCGTTGTAGGATCGCCCCGGTCAGCGGATAGCATGGTAAGTTCCTTCGAAGTCATTCAGTCTGACTGGTGCGAGGCTGACACGTGCCCTTCCTGCGTAGACGGCCGGCCCCTTCTCAGGCTACTATTACTCCTCGCCCACGACAACGGAATCGGGGTTACTCTGGGGTAGCGGGCCTTCGCCGGGCTCGACACCACCGTCTCCCGACTGCATGAAGAGATCGGCCATTGTCTCTCCCAAGAAGGTCAATGCCCACAGCTACTGCGGCAGACACTCGGACGAGTTCCTGTTTGGCGGCAAGGGGCTGGGAGATCTCTGGAGGGCGGTTACCAAGAAATAGCCCTCCATCCTTCGACCTTCGACATTCGACAGACAACAGACGACAAACGACAGAAACCGTACCGCTGCAGGGCAGTGAGTCGTTAGGAGAGAACGGAGCAGGCTCTGTGATGGGATCGAGCTGTTGGCCAGAAGAGGGTGGATCACGAGTAATGATACCAAGAATGATATCCCATGAAATATAAATATGTAGTAATAACCATTAACATCCTGCCCCGTCTCCGGTCCGATCACATGGAAATGTTTGTGTCGTGTCTCGAGCGTGTCTCGGAAAGCTTTGGCGCAGTGGGTCCTGTTGGAGCCTTGGAGGGGCCGGGATCCCTGCCAAGCCCGTCTGCCGCGGGCGCCGACAGGGGCCAACCAAAACTCCAGGGTCGTCCTGTCCCGAGTCAACAATTTTCGAGATCTCACCAACAAAACCNGCCATTGAGGTCCTCTGTCGCTCTACCCCGACATCAACCCGCCGGCGACAGACAACACCAACGTCGAAATGGCCAAATCAAACGGCTTCGGCCCCAAAAAGGCCTACCTCATTCTCTACAATGCCGTCTCGGCCATCGCCTGGACCGCCATCCTCGGCCGGGTGGCCGTCGTGCTCGCCTGGAAGGGAGCGCCGTTCGTGCCGGTGGTTGTCGACAACTTTGCGCGCATCACACAAACCTGCGCTGTGATAGAGGTTTTGCACGCCCTGACCGGTGCGTACCGATGCCACACATACCACCCCTTCCCCCTTTTGCGCCCGAGGCTAACACGATATGTCTGTCGTCCACGTAGGCGTCGTCCCCGCCCCCGTCTTCACGACCGGCATGCAGGTCGCCAGCCGGCTGTTCCTGATGTGGGCCATCTGCTGGCCGTTTCCGAACCTCAACGGCAGCGTCTTCTACTCGTCGATGCTGTGCGCCTGGAGCCTGACCGAGGTGATCCGGTACTCGTCGTACGCGCTCAAGCAGATCGACGCGGTGCCGGGCTTCCTGAACTGGCTGCGGTACAGCGCCTTCCTGGTGCTGTACCCGGTCGGCATCAGCAGCGAGGTGGCGATGACCCTGCAGGCGCTGTTTGGGCCCGCGTCCAGCCTCGCGGTTTGGTACCCGTACGGGTTGGTGCTGGTGTTGCTGTCGTATATTCCAGGTGAGTGCTGCTGGGTTGAGCCCCTGACGGGAGGGATAGCTGTTGACTGACGCTGGTGGCTTTTAGGCTCGGTCATTCTCTACACCCACATGCTGAAGCAGCGGAGGAAGTACCTCGGGCCCAGCAAGTCCGCGGAGAAGAAGACGCAGTAATGGACTTCGCGGACAGAACAAGATTCGTTCCTCGAAATCGATACGGAAAAAAACAATCGCCTTTCCTGGGAGTATATTATTGAGCGGGTATCTAGGGTCATACATAGAACGCCTTGGCGGCAGGTCATCTGGCGTATAATATCCACGGCATGAATAGAGACGCCAGCCACTCCACGGGCGCGTCCTGAACCTCATGGCCGGACTGCACCGGCCGAACTGCTCTCATACCAATCATTGCGCAACCAGCCCGCGACCATATCCCTCGCGTCCTGAATCAGCTTCTCAACTCCAGGATTCTCCCTGGGCTCGAACATCGCTTGCAGGTCGTCAGCACCAACGTCCAGACACCAACAGTCGCAGAAATCACTCACAAACATGGGCCCCAATCTCGTCCGTGGCCTTGTTGTTCACCGCCTGCCGCCAATCCCCGGCCTGATCCCGCTGCGGGACGACACAAAACGTCCGCTCGCTCCCGAGCACAGCGCCGGTCATGCTGGCCTGCTTCGACCCGGCCGCCTGCCCCAGCCGGGTGTACACGTTCCCAAACCCAACCCCTACATCTTTGTTGAGCCGCACCATGTAGGCCACCCGCCGCCGCAGCTCCTCCTTGCGCGCCAGACACCCCACAAACTCGAGATGCGACGTCGCCCACCCCAGCCCCTGGGAAAGCTGCTGCCGGTTCAGGTACGCCGCCGCCCCGCCCGCCGCGACGGCACCGACCGCCCCCGCCGCCATGGCGATGGTGCCCCAACGGCCCCAGCCGCCGGCGGCTGCTTTGCTCTCCTTGTCTTCGTCGGCGTCCCGGCTCCCCTGGGCCGGCGGCAGCGCCCCGGCGATCTTTGGCCCCGCGCCCGCCTGGGCGGCCTTGGCGCCGCCCCAGAGGCTGGTCAGCCCGCTCAGCTGGGCGATGGCGGTCGACGCGGTGGCGTAGTGGGCCTCGGCGCCGTGGGCGACCACGCCGGGCGAGATGCCGAGGAAGGGCGTGTCGAAAGCCAGCACGCCCTGGATGTAGGGGAACATGAGTGCGCTCGGTGGTGGGGGCATGGCGGTCGCCGTCTTGGTCGGGCTGTCCTCGTCGACGGTGTTGTGGACCGGCTGTTCCGAGGATATGCGGATGGCTGTCTCGGCGGCTACGATGCCGCCCATGGAGTGTCCGACTAGGATGACGCGGACGGACGGGTCGATTGTCGGNGAGGAAGTGCCTGCGGCTACTTCGAGGTCTATGACCTTGTTGAGCAGCCTGGGTGCGGGTGGTGTGTTAGTAGTAGAGGTAGAGGTAGAGGTAGAGGTAGAGAGGGTGGTCTTTGGAGAAAGCGAGGGCGGGGGGGGAGGTTGTGAGCTCGTACCAGTCGCTGAAACGAGAGACGCATTCGCCGAGATCGCCGCGTGTCTCGAACTTGGGGTAGATGACGGCTCGGACGTCTACCTTGGGCAAGGCGCCCGCAACGACGCTCCGAAAGTGGTCGACGAAGGCATTGTTCCTGCCAAAGGTCGAATCATCCCCCTGTTTTCTGTTGTTAGGGATGCTTCGAGATCATACACTGAATACATATGATAGCAACATGGCATACCTTGAAGCCGTGGATAAAACAGAGCAAGAGTGTCTTTTTCATGGTTTGTCCCCATCGAGGGTTCAGGGAGGAGGGGCAGTGTCTGGCGGGACCGGGAATTTGGTGGTTGCTCAGGCGCCTTGTCACAAGGCTGAGCGGGCAGCGGAATNTTAGTGGGGCCCGATGGGATGCAAGGAAACCCGGAAATCCGCAAGTGGTCACGTATTGTAAACCATAGCACTCCCTGGATACCATACCATACATCTGACCCAGCCCTCGAACAGAAACCTAAGCTTCCCATTACTCGTGATAAATTCGGTTCATTTACTATCACTCCTTACGAACCTAAGATATTTGAACATTGAGCTGAGCTGGGAAGATCAGCCTCAATATATTGGCAGAGAAAAGGGTGAAGTATTGTCCTGCAAGTGACCAACAGCACCGTGCCTTGTATTGTACGAGTACGGTACGCCAGGCACCCTTTAGCGCCGTGGCTATGGGTCCACAGGCTGACGCGCTGATCTTGCACCCTCCTGGCTTTCTTGNTTCTGATCTCTGTTTGCAGCTGAGTGCTTCTTCCGCCCTCCCAATCGCCTCCCCTGTCTTCTGCATCGTGCAANAATTCCCACTCCCCTCGCCGTCGCCATATCATGACTTGACTTCTGCGGCGGCGTTGGCACTCCCATTCGAATCCATCATAATTCTTTCTTTCTCTTCTTTCCTTCCATCCACACCACCACTGGTCGATCGACACTCACTTCTCGGCATTCCCTTCGACTTCGTTTCCCTCTCTCCAGCACCCCGGTTGCGGCCTCGTCCGCGCGTCGCCACAACGCGACCACGACGCGATCTCGCAAGTACCGCAATTTTCCCTTAAACCAGTTCCCGCATTTACCATGTCGGACCGAGTCTACGGCGTAACGCCGCCCATTTCGACTGCTCTGCCGACTGAGCCGGAGAAGCGACTGAACCAGGCCCTTCACCTGGAGCTGCGCGCTCAAGGCACCTTCGAGACCCCGGCCGAGACGGAGAAGAGGAGAGAGGTCCTCGCCAGGCTCGAAAAGATTACGAATGAGTTCGTGCGGCGGGCCGCGAAGGAGAAGGAACCCAAGAACACCATCTTGATTCGCGATGCTATCGGCAGAGTCTTCACCTATGGCAGCTACCGNCTCGGCGTCTACGGGCCTGGGTCCGATATGGATACTCTGGTCGTCGCCCCCAAATATGTCACTGTTAAGCAGTATTTCAGCATCTTCCCCGAAGTCCTGGTCGAAATGGCCCCCCCTGGCGCCATCACCGACCTGACCCCGGTGCCCGAGGCCTTCGTGCCCATCATCAAGTTCGAGTTCTCCGGCATCAGCATCGATCTCATCTTCTGCTCCATTCAGACCTTGAAGCAGCTGCCGGACGACAAGGACTGGAGCCTGGCCGACAACAATCTCCTTCGCGGCCTTAGCGAGAACGAAGTGCGGTCAGTGAACGGAACCCGAGTGACAGACGACATCATGCACCTCGTCCCCGAGCCGGCCACCTTCAAGCTCGCGCTCCGCGCCATCAAGCTGTGGGCGCAGCGAAAGGCCATCTACGCCAACATCATGGGCTACCCCGGCGGTGTCGCCTGGGCTATGCTTGTCGCTCGCGTCTGCCAGCTCTANCCCAAGGCTACAAGCGCCGTGGTGGTGAACAAGTTCTTCAACATCATGCTCAAGTGGCCATGGCCCCTGCCGGTCCTCCTCAAGGACATCGAGTACGGGTGCCCCGTCACACGAGTTTCCGTGTGGAATCCCAAGGTGAGTCGCGCCCCGTCCCTGGTGGGCGCTGATGTCTCACAACAGAATAGATCTACCCCAGTGATAGAAATCACAAGATGCCCATCATCACGCCGTCCTACCCATCCATGTGTGCCACCCACAACATTGGCAAGTCGTCCATGGTGGTGATCCAGCAAGAACTCGAGAGGGGGGCGCAGGTAACAGAGGAGATCATGATTGGCAGGCGGCCGTGGAAAGATCTCTTCACAAAGCACACCTTCTTCACGTCAGGGTTCAGGTACTACCTCACAGTGATTGCATCAAGCAGGACCAAGAAGGCACAGAACGCCTGGTCAGGATTCGTTGAGTCGAGGGTGCGCGTGCTGGTCAACAAGCTCGAGATGCACCCTTCCATCGGCCTGGCCCGCCCGTTCAACAAGGGCTACGACAGGGAACATCGGTGCAAGGGCAATGCCCAAGTCGATGAGGTGATATCCGTTGGCAGTCTTGCGTACGTGTACAAGCCGCCCGCCGACGGACAGGAAAAGGCCCAGGGCGAGACCAAGCTGGAGGCCAAGCTGGAGGCCAAGCTGGAGGCCAAGCTGGAGCCTATACCCGAGGGCGTACCAGTAAAACAGGAGAAGATGGAGGCGCAGGGCGAAGACGGCAAGCGAATCAAACAAGAACACTCGGAGGAGGCCCTGCCATCAGTCACGAACACCGAGCCCGAAGCAACCAACGGCAATGCCGATGCCGAGGTCAAACTCGAGGATATTCCCGAATTCAAGAAGAAGGATGGGCCCGAAGACATGGAGATTTACACCACTAACCACTACATCGGGCTGCAGCTGGTCGAGGGCGCCAGGTCGCTCGACCTTTCGCGCGAGGTCAACGACTGGAAGGCCATGTGCATGTCCAACGAGCTCTATGAGGAGGGACTCATGTTCCTCTCGATTCAGCACATCAAGAACACGACCCTGCCCGACGACGTTTTTGAGCCCGGCGAGACGAAGCCCCGGCCCGTTAAGAAAAGCCTCAAGCGAGTCGCGTCCGAGGAGCCCAATGGAAAGCAACTCCACCCACCCCAAAAGAGACAGGCCCAGGGTAAGGCGCCGCCCCCAGCGCAGCGGCAGCAGCAGCAGCCTGCTTCGACGGCGGCTTAGAGACCGGGGTTGGAGGAGATGGAGCGTTGCGTGGCGAAGAGGTGGGGCGGGCGAGGCAGAGCAGTGGGCTGGGCTGACTTGGTTGGGCGCAGATGCACCCGTGTATGGCCTTTGTAACTATCTAGATCGTCCTAGACTAATAGACGCTAGGTTTTGAGGCACAAGCTGCCTCATCAAGAGCTTGAGCTTCTCCGCTTCTCCCCATGCTCCCCGTGCCTGTCATGTGTGCTCCCACGGCTTCAAGGACGCCCACTCACGTCGTATCTCTCCTTGGCAAATTCTCGTTCACAAGAACGACAAGAACCTCGCCAAGCCTTGCATGATTCTCACCGACGCCCGCCGACGGAGCTCTCCGCTCATTCCATGAACGGGGCGGCTCAGGGGGCCTGAGGAGTTCGGCCAACGGCTTGCTCAAGTGGTCCCAGTGTCTTTTGTCAGCACCTATGTGATGGCCAATCTCCATATCGCCTCTCTTGAGGTGGTCTTTGACCCGGAGGCTCTGGTCGATCTGCAGATGATGGTTTACGGTTGCCACGACCAGGCGCTATTTTGCGACACTTCTATGCCACAGGGTGGGTCTAAGTCCCGATCTCAGAATTTCCTGACGCTTCATGAATCATGCTCGGGAACTCAATGCTCAGCCGGCTGTTTCTTTTGTCCTCGTCGGTGAAAAACCACTTTGGGAGCCAATGTCGGAAATGGGCCCCCCAGTCCGGGTTGGCACAAAAGCTGATAGGATCACCCAACTTCGGCGGCGGGCGTGATGGATTCATCCGCGAGAACACCTTGGCCACGTTGAAGTCGCTGACGACCGCACGGAGTCTCGGGTCGCGCAAATCCCCGATCAAGAAGATGTTGCGTGGGGCGAAGTCAGCCTGCACAACGCCCGCCATCGCCGACTTCAGGTACGACTCAGCAGAGCGTGTGAAGGCGTGGATGATGCCGTCGTCTGTGCCGGGACTTCGATGGTCGTGTTGAAGCCTCTTCCCATAGGGTTCTTCACGTGCTTGACGGCAGACATCTGCTCCATGGACGGCACGTGTAGGTAGGTACTTACTCGGTGAGGAGCAGCGGCACGGTGCGTGTGTAGGTGAAACCGCCAACGACGACCCTGGGCTTGAACGCGAAGGAGCCAAAATAGTCCGGGTAGCAGCCTCTGATGTTCTTCGACCCGTCCTGGGGCATCGTCGTAGCCATCTGCCCGCCGTGCTTCGGGAGGCCTGTACCTGCCGCCGCCGAATGGAGGGGAAGGGGGGTTGTGGGACGTGATGGCCATCCTGAAACGGGCCACGTAGGAACAGCAAGGTTTCTCCGGTTCCGCCGGCGGCACCCAATCCATGATGTGTGAGTGTGGGTGGGTGTTTGCGTGCGTTTGAAGTGATGAAGTGAGAGAGCACCGAAGATTCCGTACGGAATAACATGCCAACCGCCAACGATGAGTGGGACGCCCCAAGCCAAGGTGCTTGGATCCCGTCCGCTCTCACCTCGTAAAATCTGTAAGAGCCAAATCAGGAGGTGGTTGAGTCCTTGGTGTTGTCTGTTTTGTCTCTCGTCGTCCTTCCGCAAGCTCTATCCCCTATTTAAGTCTTTCCCCCAACCCCTAACTATCACATACGACCATAGGTGCCAGAGAGCTCGGGATCCCGTCCGCTCTCCCCTAGATAAACTGGCGACCGCAGGATCAGTACTCAGGTCGGTGACGACTGGGG
>FJWA01003337.1_pt1 | contig 14433 bp, 7 predicted proteins | sample 1011891 | NCBI WGS metagenome assembly FJWA01 (sample SAMEA3912450, study PRJEB9761) | metagenome | biome: forest; material: soil | place: USA | collected 2011-06-22 | depth 0.1 m
TTCAGACCCCTAGCGTCAACATTAGCGGCCTGCCGAGTGCCCGCCCAGCTCAACCCTGCTCCCACTAGACGCCGGAGTGGGGGTTGCCGGTTCAGGGGCCCCTGCCAGGGCGATTTCTACATAGTAGCTGCAAATAAAACCTTTTTTCATCCTTTTTTTCTCTCTAAAGAAGAATACTTTTTTCTTCTTCTTTATTATTATTAAAGAGCTCTTTCTATGTTGCTTTTTATTGTCCACTCGGCCAGGATTCTGGGCCTGCTCTGCTGCGGCTTATCGGGCTGCTAGATGGCATCTTCGTTCGAGAGGACGAATAGCTCATGTCTAGAGGCGTCTCATGTTCTGCCCCACAGCGACCTTCACACTCGCCTCGCATTACCTGACATCAATGATTGCTGAAATGTGTGCCAGGGTGTTGGTTCCGAGTTGCAGCGAGCTACTACATAGTATGTACAGCGAGCTGCAGGGAGTCACGACACTCAGCANGCGACCGTAGGCCGCTTTCACGTTGAACTATCGAATCCTATCGAATCTCAAAACGGCATATCCCCAGGGCCGGGATTGGATTCCAAGCGGCTTCTCAAGGAGGCTGGATGCTGTAAGCGACCTCGACCCCACCAAGTCCATCTCAATGCCGCGCAGGACCCCGCTGTGGGGCCAGATTTGGTTGCAGTCTGGACTCTAGCTTCAGTTTCGGTTCCGGAAAAAAAAGTACGGACGAATTCGCTGCGTATTATCAACAAGCCAACGCTTGAAGTGAAATCAGGCCAATTCTGAACCCAATCAAAAATTGCGATTCATTTCCACCACTTCCGTTGACCCGACCTCACCAAAACCCAAGCGAGGTCAACGACGATGGAGTCACACGAGGCGCTGAAACGGCCCCAGGAGGAAGAAGCCAACGGCGGCGCCCTCGCCGAGAATAATGGCACCGACGCCGAGCCCGCCATGAAGAGAGTGAAGCTTGACGGCCCGTCATCGGCTAACTCGGGCGCACCTGAGACGGTGTCAAGGACCAGGGCCAAGGGAGTTGCTCCGATCAAAGAAGAGTACGGCATTGCTTGCTCCGAGGCATGCATTCTTTTTAGTTTATCTGGATCACTCACTGACCGACCAACCTAGGTATCTCATTTTGGCACCTGGCCACAGAGAGAAGCCGGCCGAGGACGGGGCCGTTGACGACGATGCCGCCGAAGGGCGGGGTGCGCCGGATGCTCGGGATGCGCAACAGAGCTCGGGAAAGAACGGCAAACGGAAGAAGCAAAAGGGCCAGAACAAGGAACGGGATTTTGGCACCTTCTCAGATGCCCAGCGCCTGTGCAACTCGGTCGCCTGGACTCCTGAGTTCTCTCCTCGCCCTTGCAAGCACGGCGAGCGTTGCAACGGCCTCCACGATCTCCGCAAGTACCTGAAGGAAGGCCGGCGCCCCGATCTCGCCACCTTTGATGGCCAGTGTCCGGTCTGGGCAAAGTTCAGCCAGTGTCCGTCCGGCTGGCGCTGCCTGTTCGTCCACAGTCATATGAACGAGGTCAAGCATGAGGATGGGAGGTCGGAATTGGTCCTGGTGGGAGATGCCACCAAGCAGTCGACCGAAACGGGGGAAGAGGCGGGCGATTTCAAGCCCGGCGTGGTAAACATGGTGCCGACGCAGACCAAGATCGACCTCTCCCGGAAACGGGTAGCCCTGGAGAAATCGGACGAATACCTGAACTGGCTTGCGAAGGATACCGAGCTCTACACAAAACATTATCACAAACAAAAGGGCGATTTGGACGAGGCAAAGGACTATGCGGCCCAGTACGTCGAGCCTCCGTTCAAGCCGTCTGAGAAGCGGAGGATCTACTTTGGTCGGGAGACCCCCGTGCTTGCGCCTCTCACGACGCAGGGCAACATCCCCTTCCGCCGTCTCTGCGTCGAGCTTGGGGCCCAAGTTACATACTCGGAGATGGCTCTGGGGCTGCCGCTGCTCCAAGGACAAAAGAATGACTGGACGTTGATGCGAGCTCATGAGTCCGAGACTACACCACCTCGCTTCGATCCGACTGGTCCTGTTGTCCAGGGCTACGACAACTCGAAAGACCTCAAATTCGGCGTGCAGATCGCAGCCCATGTCCCTTGGGTTGCCATCAAAGTCACCGAGACTTTATCTCGGTTTCTCCCCCATCTCCGTCTGGTCGATCTGAATTGCGGGTGCCCGATCGACATGGTCTACAAGTCTGGAGCCGGATCCGCGCTGCTGGACTCGCCGTCGAAGCTGGAGCGGATGATCAGGGGCATGAACGCGGTGTCAGGCGAAGTGCCAGTTACCGCCAAGATTAGAATGGGCGTCAGGGATGACAGGTTGACAGCCCAAAAAATCGTCGAGCGCCTGACTCTGGGAAGTGAAGACCTGCGCAGCGTCAGCGGCGCCCCTGGGTGTGCAGCCATCACCCTGCACGGTCGGACAAGGCAACAGCGGTACACCAAGGCGGCGGACTGGAGCTACATCGCCGAGTGTGCGGCCCTGATCAAGCAATACAATGAGAAGAGCGCCGACCTGGCCGACACGGTCCGGGAAGCAGAGGAGAACTCGCTGCCGAACGGAGGAAAGGTCTACTTCTTGGGCAACGGCGACTGCTACTCGCATGTCGACTACTTTGACCACGTCGACAACGCCAAGGTGGACAGCGTCATGATTGGGAGGGGCGCGCTCGTCAAGCCTTGGATGTTTGAGGAGATCGAGAAAGGGCAGTATCTGGACAAGTCCGGCTCGGAGCGGTTGGCGTACATTGAGAGGTTTGCCCGCTACGGCATGGAGACCTGGGGCTCGGACGAGGTTGGCCTCAACTTCACGAGGCGGTTCATGCTGGAGTTCCTCAGCTTCTTCACTCGCTACGTGCCCATTGGTCTTCTAGAGTATCTCCCGCCGACCCTCAACGAGAGGCCCCCGGCCTACCGCGGACGGGACGATCTGGAGACGCTGCTTGCGAGCAAGAATTACAAGGACTGGGTCAAGATCAGGTAAGGTTCATGCATTGGGCGGTTTAAAGGGTTTGCTAACGAGATATCCAGTGAAATGTTCTTGGGCCCAGCTCCTCCCGGATTCAAGTTCCAGCCCAAGCACAAGTCGAACAGCTACGAGATCGAGGCCGAAGGCTGAGAAGCCTGCGAGTGGTAGAGGCGCCCTTGGTGTCGGAGATGAACAGGTGATGGCACACCAAGCGAAGCATCGGCATGAACCTGAAGAGGGTGTACCTTATGGCCGGCCACCTAGCGCGAGAGTGACACTGAAGGGTGTCGTCGCTGTATTTTGGGCGGGAGGCCTACGCAGAGAGCATGGTGACAGGAGGTGTGCAGGCGGTAGCTTGGGATTCTCTGATAAAAGGAATGAAGGCGTCATGTGTCTACCCAATAGAAACATACATGCCTGCCTAAGTATCTTCGTAACCTACCTACCTAACTTTTGTTGCCTCTTCAGCGTGTGTGGCGCCGAGTTCAGGCTGGGCCAAATGGTCCCTTATTACTACTTTCTTTGGCACCCGCCCACCCATAATTTCCCATCCGTTCGCAGTTCACCATAACCTTATTCCGGAGCAGGTCTCCAGGACAATGACAATGCTGGCACCTGGCAAGCAGCAGTTTTCCCACCTGACAGCAGCTGACTGCCCATGGCCCCCAGCCAACTGCCCGCGCTTCACAGCTTTAAGAGGCAAACATTCCCTCCAACAACTAAACTGGAACCAACAACTAAACACGAACCACCAAACTCATCCGCAACAAGACAACCAAAATCGACCTACTTGAAGTCTTCGCGAAGATGACGTCTACCGTACTTCCCGAGTCGGGCAATCCGCTGTAAGGTTTTACTTCGTGTTGATGGCTGTCGTTTCGGCTTCACTCAGTTTCTCTCGCATCCGCGGCCAGCAGCTTACACCAGCTGAACCCCTCCGCAATTTCCCACATCGAGCCAGAAGCCAACACTGACCAGACATCCCTTGCAGTGTCTTCTTCGACATCACTCTTGGAGGTATTGATTCCCCTAAGCTCCGACACCACACATCATCACTGCATAGCTGCTGCTCACACCACCTCCAGGCGAACCCCTGGGCCGCATCACGTTTGAGCTCTTCAAGGACGTGGTGCCCCGGACGGCCGAGAACTTCCGCCAGTTCTGCACGGGTGAGACCAATAACAGCCTGGGCCGCCCGCAGGGCTACAAGGGCAGCAAGTTCCACCGCATCGTAAGTTCCAACGGCCCGCTTGTTGGTTGTCGTGAAAACGGCCAGGTGGAGGGATGGATACCTATCCTCCAGCGGTCACTAACACGCCTCGAGATCCCCAAGTTTATGTGCCAGGGCGGTGACTTTCTCAACGGTGACGGCACCGGGTCGACCTGCATCTACGGCACCAAGAAGTTTGAAGACGAGAACTTCAAGCTGAGGCACGACACGCCTGGTCTGCTGTCGATGGCTGTAAGTTCACCCCGCCAACCACCTCCCCACCCCACATACTCCACCGCATGCGTCTGTGTACGGAAAATGGGCCACGGCATGGACTTGAATAGTAACTGACGTCACGCGCGCACACGCACGGAACAACAGAACGCGGGCCCCAACACCAACGGCTCGCAGTTCTTCATCACGACGGTCCCGACCCCCTTCCTGGACGGCAAGCACGTTGTGTTCGGCAAGGTGGTTGACGGCATGGACGTGGTCACCAAGATGGAGAACACCAAGACGGGCAGCCGCGGCCGGGACGTGCCGAACCTGGACGTGGTTATTGCTCAGTGCGGCGAGATGTGAAACTCGGCATGATCAAATGATGAGAAGAGGGTTGTTGGGCGGCTTCGATATTCAGGTATCGAACGGATTGGGGGGAACTACTCTACGTGGTGACTCAACGCATCGCAGCTGATGGGTGTGACGTTGTCCGTCTGTGAAACCAAGAAGACACGAATTATCCTCCCTCCTAACTAACCGCATGGTCGACGAACCGGCTGGCAATATCAAACTTCTTCCCATCCTGGTCACTGCGCGTGCGCTCATCTATTCTATCATTGCAACCTGTTAACCTCTAGACAGCCGACCCCGCCGACCATAGAATACAGAAAAAGAAGAAGAAAATCGAATCTTAGATCCGCCACTGTTGCTGTGAAATTTGGAATAAATCTAAATGCGCCCTACTTGCCAACTAAACTCACAAGCCAAGGGTAGAAGGTGTGAAAAACAAAAGGGGGAAAAAAGGATAAGGAAAAAGAAGGGGAAGGGTATCTCCATAAGGCCGGTCCTGTAAACCCGCAGCCGCCCGCCCAGACAAAGTGAAAGATGCCCCAGGAAATATGCCATGCACCAGCCAAAATTCCCCATGCGCCGTCACATCCCGGTTACTGTATATCGAGTTAGAATTTAACAAGATGAGTCAAAATCGGTGAAGGGAGAGCTTACCCAAGAGGTACCCAAACGCTACCAAAAGAAAAAGAAAGGAAAAAAGCACCAGTGTGCGACTCTCTCAGTGGGCGTGCCGGCGCCTGACCCTCGCGGCCCTCGCCTTCGGCGGGGTGGTCTGGGAGGCGGTGGCCCTCGTGACAGTGATGGTGGTCATGCCCTCAGGCACCGTGGACGTGATGGTAACCACGACGTTGCCATCTCCGGCCGCGCCGCCGCCGGCGGGCTTCGGGGTGGGGGTAGCCGCGGCGTTGCCGGCACCGGCGCCGCCGCCGCCAGCACCAGCGTTGTTCTGTGCCGAGAGGATCGAGGCGGGGAGCGGGAACTGCGACATCTGCTTGCCGATCAGGACGGCGAAGGGGATGTTGTTGGGGTCGGCCGTGGCGCTGGGAACGCTGAAGCCCGCCTGGGGGATCTTGACCAGGAAGGGCTCGGCCATCTGCGTCGCGATGCCCCGGGTCGTGGCGGCTTGAGCGGCGTCGAACTGGGCCTTGGGCGGCGCGCCGCTCGCGCAGGATGGGCCCTTGAGGTCTCCGAGGCTGGCGTCGCAGGGGTCGACGATCTTGAAGTCGACGACGCCCGTGTAGGTTTCGAAGAGCGTCACAAAGGTCTCGCCCGACTTAGTAGTGTCGTAGCTGGCTGGAGGGACGGCGACGCCCTGCACGTTCATGTTGGGCCAGTCCCAGACCCAGATGACGGTCAGGATCTTGCCGACGGGGGCGTCGTCAGGAATCTTGAGATCAGACTGGCAGAGGAGAGAGTCGGCCTTGCTGACGAACTGCTTGCGGTAGCCCACGATGCCCTCGAAGTCGCCGTCAGAGGGGAGGGTCTCGTGGCACTGGCCGTCGTCATAATTCCGCGTGGCGAGGAGCTTGCCCTTCCCGTCTCCGCCTTTGCCGTCCGACGTCCACTTCAAGTGAACGTCCATGAGGTTCATGGTGGAGAGGTCGTTCTCGGTGGTCCCGTAGAGGTAGATGGTGCCGCGGTTGATGGGCTTGAGGGGGTTCGACTTGTCGGCGCGGCTCACGTGGCCGTTCTCGCGGTACTTGATGGCCACCATGTCGCCGGCGGCAACTGACAGCATCGGGAACTGATCGCTATAGCTCGAGGCGGTCAAGGTGCGCTGGGATTCCTTCACGAGCTTGTCGTCGGGCAGTATCACGGCGCCACCAGGCCTGCCGTTTGGTGGGATCAGGAAGTCTGAGGTACCGGCTTCGACGTGGGCTCTGTCGGTGCCGGGTTTCCCGACCATAGCGCCATTTGGTGCCAGGCGGATGGTCTGCTCGGGCCACGAGTGTGCATTCGCGCCCCCCGAGAGGGCGGCCAGGAGCCATACGGCCACGAGGCCGTAGGTACGGTCTAACATTGTCCTCATGCTGGTTCGGTGAAGGACCAAGCTGTCTTGGTGGAGTGGGAGGGATTTGTTGGTGGATGAGAGGTGGCGTGGTCGTTGTAGTTGTTGTTTGATGCTGTCGTCGTACTTTGTCACTGACAGTGTGTGTTGTGATATGAAAGGTTCTCGAGTGGTTGATGAAGAAACGAAGAGAGGTCACAGTGGACGAGCGGTGCTGATATTGTCGGTGCCGGCACTAACAATAGAAACCAAACCGGATGTGTGCTGAACAAAAGGATACAGAGGTGGCGATTGTGGGCGGATGCGCTATTATGTGGCTGCCTTTGATGGCGGTCGAGTTACCAAAGAAGGCCAACTAAGGCTTTGTTGAATAGCGAGTCGCTCGGGGCTCAAAGAAGGTTGGCTCAACCAACACAGCACGGCGGGAAACCTGGCGTATGGTTCGTTCAAGGATGGCTTTCCGGGTACTCTGCGCAGTGCCGTGTTCGACCCGTCTAGTGGAAAAAGGCAGAGGGTTTGTGTGCGATGCTGGTCGTTGTGGTAAAGACAGGCGAGGATAATGCCGAGAAAACAGCATCGGGTCGCAAGATGGCAGCGGCGGCGGCAGCAGTAAATAGTCGTCAAACAGAGTCGCGTGCAAAGGACAGGAAGTCGAGAGGCCGGTCGAGTGGGCGTGGCATAGGGACCTGAAACTTTTGGTGGGTTGTTCAGGCCAGCCGCTCAGGATCCCAGTGGCCGATTCTAGAATACATGAGGGAAGAAGGTCGGCCCATCTTCCGTCTCATGAAATTAAAATCCGCGAGGATCCGAGGGACACAGGACCGGTCTCGCGCCGGGCGTGGCCAGGGTCCGGGGAGGGTCTGGAGAGGGAGGGCAGCCTGGGCGCCGTCGACGGGAACTGGTCGGGACTAGTCGTGGGGACTGGTCGGGAAGCAGCAGCGAGCAGGCGCTTTGCTTTCCAATGCCCGCCGTCGACACGCGGCTGCCCCCTTCCATCATCCATGCCGGGTCGGGTGCTCCGTCGACGCAACAGAGCGAGCGGTTGAGAGTGGACGAGAGGATGTCGTCGATTCCCAAATCTTGGCTAACTGTTAATCGAACAAGTCACCCCGCCGCACCGGCTCGGTGCAGAGTGACCCTGCCCCACATCTGCGCGGCTGACCAGGGCCAAGAGTGGAGCATTGAGCCCTGCCAAGCTTCAAGCCGGGCGCGCCTCGCCCTGTCAGTTGGCGTGGGGCAGGCCTCCCGGTTGCATTGCCAGGGCCCAAGCTGCGGATGATTCGCTGCAAACGCACCCACATGCGACCCAAGGAGAAACAGGCGGGGGCAGTCCCAGGGCCCGGTCCAGGGTTAGCCGCGCATCGCATGCTGTGATCGGACGAACAAGCTCAAGCTATTCTGGTCATCGTCAAAAGATTGCCGCCCGTCGCCCTGGGCCTGGCCAAGCGAAATTGGTTTTGAAACCGGGTCGCTGGTCTTTTGGACGTCTCTGATCTGGAGATGGATCGTTTACTCCGAGTATCCATCCCGTGTCTGTGCACCCATCACGATGAGATTGAGATGGATCGCCCCGTCTCACTCATCCGAACGACCGAACCCCAGCAGCCGCTCGTCTGTTCCTGTCCGTCATCAATAGACGCCATGCATCCGAAATGCACCCCCGACCCCGGATCGGACGCCGTTGTCTATCTCCAAATTTAATCTGGACAGGATGCAGAATAGATACAGAATCCTCGGCTCGGATATGTACAGAGTACCACCAACACAGTGCTGCTGGTTTCCCTCACCCGGCCTTGATCCCTCTCCCTCGATTCGCTCTACCATCAACATCAACGCCGCCCCCACAGGCGAAGGAAGATCAGATCAGAGTCAACCTCCCTGCTAGCCAGAATCCCGGGCATGCGGGGATCTTTGTGGGACCGAGCCGCGGCCACACTGTCCCTGCACCTGTTTCTTGCATGGCTAAACTGTTTCATCCTTGACGGCCGGCCGCTCGGTCTGGATCTGAAATTTCGACACCCACTCGCCAGGTCGGCTGCGCCACGACCCAATGACGCATCGGATTGACGGCAACGACCTCNGTCAGTCAGTCAAGCGTGATGTGGTGGTTTAACGTCATCCATAACTGCTACTCCTGCTTGTAGCTTGTGCTTGTGCTACCGTGATTTGTGCCACCCATCGCCTTGGCCAAGATGATGAACCCATCCGATATGACGACGCACAAAGGAATAGGACAGGCAATCAGCCCACACGAAACGCCGCAAGCCCTGTCTTGTATTCATTACCGAAGGCGTCCATGACACCGTCCCCCACCCTAAGACAAAGAAAACCCATGTAAAGCAGAAAAACGGGAGCAATCACCATATCATGACCCTGCACTCAACTCCTCGCCCTCGACTCGCGATACTCCTCCTCTCCTCCAAAGCTGTCCGGCCGCTCCCGCTTAAGCGTCCTCAGCGGACGGACGTTCCCAGTGTCCAGACGCAGACCATGTTGTTGCTGATGCCTCAGCTGCTGCTGCTGCATCTGCGCCGCCGGTACCGGCGCTGGCCCTACCGGAGGAGGAGGAGGAGGAGGAGGAGAAGGCGAGTGTTTGATCCCCGCCAGGCCGGGCACCACCTCCTCCCAGTCCTGCGAGAGGTCTGACGCGGCGCTCGCCGTCGACGAGCCGTGGAGGTGCACCCAGTGCTCCTGGCTGGCGTCCCGTGTGGAGGCGGCGGTGGCGGTGGTGTTGTGGTGGTCTTCGTGGCTGCCCGCCTGCGTGGCCGCAGTTTCGCCCGGTGTGTCGGGAGAGGTTAGCGGGGTCCATGGGCCGTGCCCGTCGATGTTGGCCGCCGCCGCCACGGTAGATACCCATTCTTGCCGATGCTGGCTTTCGTGTTGGCCATGGCCGTGGCTGTGCTGGTGGTGATGGCGGTGGTGTTGCTCGCTGCCCCTACGCGAGGGCAGGGTCGCCGGTTGCGATCCAGTCCAGCCCATGACCCCGCCGTGCCCGTGGGCCGCGTTGGCCACGGAGTATCCGGAAGACCAAGACGCAGACGGGTCTATGCCACCACTGATATGGTGACTGTTCCAGCCGTGAATGCCGTCCTGTTGCTCGCCGTATGTGGCCCCGACATGGGCTATAAAGGGGTCGGCCATGGCTGAAAGACCCCCGCCCAGGGTGTGCGAGCCGGTGCCCATGCCCGCGGTCGTCACCGCCGCATGGGCGGCCAGATAGTTCGGTACGATATCGGAACCTGTCGAAGCCGTGTCAAAGGATTGCCCGAAGGAGCAGGCCAGTGAGGCGCTTGGCGGCGGTGTCGATAGGTCGCTATGGCTGCTGAAACTGTCGAGTAGCCCGTACCCGCCTTGGCTCGTTGCGGCGTGTGGTGGCATCGTTTGGGACATGAAGTGCGCGCCATACGCAGCTTGTACGGCTGAGCTGGACAGCGACCCAAGACCATTTGCGTTGCCCCATGTCGACGAGAAATCCTCGCTTATGCTCGCGCCCAGGGGCTGTGGATATGTTGGGCTGGGAGTCACGATGGGGCCGCGGGATTCCGGCCGCGAAGCACAGGCGAGGCCGTTTCCGTTCGAGTTCTCTCGATACTCGCCGGCGGAAGCCCTCCGCTCGTTGATGACGGCCTGCCGCTTATGGCATTCGCTGGATGGGTCAAGGATCGTCAGGAAACGCCAGTCTGTCCGCCCGCACTGCGCCGTCGTCAGTTTCCCGTCCTTGTCGAGGCTGTGGATGGTCTCGAATGTCCAGAGAATCACGCTGCGGCGTGTCCACCGCTGACTCCCCGCGTCGGTGCTTCCCTCCTCGTGGGCTGACGCGGGCGGACAGGAGAAGACTTCCTGCATCATGGCGATCTTGGGGACCAAGTCCATCTGTGTCGGCTGCTTGCTGCGGCGGCGAGCTTTCGGCTTCTCCTCGTCGTCGGCAGGACCGCAGTCCCTGCCGTGTCTCTTGTCACCGTGCGTATGGGGTGGGTACTCGGCGCAGTTGGTGAGCGTTTGTGCCCAGGCGTCGGCGGGAAAAGGGACCGGAAACGGCACCATGACCCCATCCCGGCGGCTGCGCTGCGAGAGGCAGTCACAATTCCCACGGCCTCCATCGTTGCGGGAGCCATCGCAGCCGGGCCGGTGCTGATACTTGAGGATAAATTCTTTATGCTGCTCGTGGATGACCCTCGGAGCCGAGTCGTCGTTCGAGCAGCTGAGCTCATCTGGTCGGACAAGCCTCGTCTCCACCCTCCACCGGTGGTTGAGCAGCCGTGGCTGTTCGATGTTGATCTCAACCCACGAGCTGAGACTCGACCCAGCGGGAAAGTTCCGCTTCTCGTTCAGCTCGAGTGTGGCGTGCAAGTGCAGCAAGTCGCAACGTGCATCCGTGGTGGTGGACGTGACCGCCTTCAGCCTCTGGTGCAGCTCTGGGAACGCCGATTCCCACTTCTTGCTCAGGCCCTTGACGCTGCTCGAGTGGACCTGATGCATCTCCTTGGTAAACTCGTGGAGGAGCGCGCCCTTGAAAAACTGCTGCTCCTCTTTGGCCCATGTCTCGCGCTCAAGGTTGCGCCCGAGGTGCGGATACTCGCCCTCGCCGAGCTTGCTGCTCGTGGTTGGGAGATACCCGGCCCTGTCCTCGCTAACAACCACATCCTGATGCGAGACAAAGATCCAACACCGCTTTGGCCTGAACTGCACCTGCTCATTCAGAGCGAGGATTTGGCCGAAGTACTCGTAATTGGGCGTCTCGTCAGGGAGGCGGCCTTCGGCCAAGGCAACCAAGACTGAGTTGTTCTTGAGCGACTCCGTCTCGATGTCGTCTTTCTCCCCACCCTCCCGCCGTTGGCCAAAGACAAAGTGGACTGCAGGGAGGGTTGTTAGCTCTGTGTTTGCCACCACCCCCGAACCTTGTAGGGTGAAAACGCCACCAAGCAGGGAGGACAAAAGGGGGGAAGCGGGGTTGCCGACGGCGGCCAACTTACAACATCGGTGGTTTGAAAAGAAGTTCTTGAGCACCTGGATGTGGCTGGACACCTTCTTTCTCTCTCTCATCTCCTCTAGCTTCGGGTCTGGTTCCGTCCCTGGAGGCAGGCTCAGGCAGTAGGCCATCCACAGGTATTCTCCAATCAGCATGTTCCGGCCGTATTGTGTTTGCCTGATTTGGTATTTTTTGCGCCCTATCTGAGGGATGAGCAACAGCCCTATGCACGAGTCAGCCATACACAGCCCTGGGTCCGGCTCAATGTTTGCTCGGAGAGTTACCGTCGAGGAAGGGCCTTTCCAGCACCTCTGGCCATTTTTGGTCCGGCTTGTCTGCCTGCTTCTTCCGGTAGTTCTGGAAGGCTTGCGACGACAAGGGCATGAGCGGGTTGATTCCCTGCGGCTTTCGCCCGCCGTGTCCATGCTGGTCGTGCCGCTGTGTTCTCGAGTACGCCGATGTGCCGTATTCCGACCCGACGGATTGTGTTCGTAGGACGGGTGCCATCAACGGTGGCACCGACGACAGCGCTTCCAGGTGCTGAGGGACCCACGCCATATGAGGATTCTGGATGTTGCCTGTCGACTCCTGGAGAGGCCGCCTCGAAGTCGCCACGCCACGGCGGACCTCAAACCCATGATCAGGTGCTGGTGAATAGCACTGTGCCTGGTGGAACGGAATCCCGAGTGGCAGTCCCATTGCTGAAGCACAATGGGGAGCTTCACAACACCACAATGTTCCTGGGTGGCAAACACACAGTCAGGAACGCCGATGAAGTGAAGAGCAGAGGAGGAATTCCCGAGAGGAATGGCCCTGCCCCAGGATTGCGAGCCAGCGAGTAGATATAAAATATGCTGCGGTACGGAAGCCCCAGGTGTCGAAGGGAGCGCTGCATGTGTTATAATGGGATTCCCTCGACACCTCGGAAACCCAGGGTCAACTGGTACCTCCCCAAGTATAGGGATACCGATGCAACACCCTACCCAGGGCGACGGCTTGGGCGATGTCAAACAAGGTTGTTGGGCCCAGCCGTTCTGGACATCCAACATGGCACCAACTGGAACGCAAGGGTATCCAACCCGTGGAGGCGGCCCCCATGAAACCCCGCCCACCTCACCGGCTGGCGCGAGGCGTCTCGGGACCGCGGAGCTGTTTTCGGAGTAAACGCCATCTCAGGCACGCGGACAAGATTAGCCCTACGCAGGATCTGGTCAGACGCAACGGGGAAGGTGTGTGAGGCTGGGCCAAACAATCTTCAAGGGGTAATGGTGGGGTTCTTCAAAGAGACCGCAGGGGGGATTGAGGTGGGCAACGCCTCCTTGGCAAGGGCGGTGTGGCCGCCGAGACACGCTCTTGAGATGGTGTCTCTAATCCGAGACCCGGGAGTGATCAATTCTTCATGCTGTCATGCTGTCATGCCTCATCTTCATCGTTATCGCCGATGTTCACCCTCTTCCTCCCTTCCCCGGTCAGCTGCTGCAACGTGACCCTGTTCACCTGCCCTCGGATCTTCTTCTCCATGGCCTTGATCTGCTCCTCCGGATCGATCTCATCGGCCTCTGCAAAATCGAGCACCAGCCGTCGCCCGAGGAGATGCGTGTCTTTCAGCGCAGTGAGGGCGTTGAGCGCCTCCTTTGTCGTCGAAAACTCGGCAAAGGCGAAGCCGCGTGACGATTGGTTGAACTTCTTGGGGAGGCGAAGTGCAACCAGTTTGCCATATGCGCTAAACAAAGCGCGGACTTCCTGTTTGGACACCTCGAACGGAAGGTTCTTTATGACAATCTTTGTTCGCTGCGCCGCCGCCTTCTTGGCAAGGTCCTCGCGCTTGCGCTCCTCTGCAGCATCATTACCCCTGTGCGATGCCTTGACCAAGAGCTTGTAGCCATCCAACACATAGTTGTCCATGACCTTGAGAGCTGCCTGAGCCTGCTCTTTGGTCTTGAAGGCACAAAAGCCGAACCCCATGCTGAGCACTTGACCCGGCTTCTTGGGGTCAGTCTTGGTCTTGACCTTTGCACTCACAAAGCCGTCCAGGGGTTTGAAAGCATTGGTCAACGCCTCTGTGGTCGTGGAGAAGTTGAGGTTGCGGACGAACAGGGAGGCCGTCTCAGGCTGATCCTCAGCGTCATCACGTTCCAACAACTCGGCAACGGACGGTTTCTGGACGCCAGCAGGGCGATCTTGCGGCGGAGCCGCCTGGTCAAGGAAGAGCCCTTTCGGGCCTTTCTCAAGGAACAGCACTGCTTCCTTGAACCGCGAGTAGGCTTTCTTGGCAAAGGCAGCCCGGCAAGCTGCTGGCTGCGCGAACTGGACGATGGCGATGGTGCCGCTTGGCGGCATCACAACCCTCAGCACCGCGCCGTGTTCCTCGAAGAGACTTCTCAGTTCTTCAATGGAAGCGTTCCGAATATTCTTGACGAGAATCGAAGTATCGCCTCTCTGCTGAGACTTGAACGCCTCGATGTTGACCCCATGGGTGGCGAAATAGGCCTTGGCCTCCTGGATCACCGTGGTCTCGGCAACTGCCTGTTTCACAGCCGCCGACGCGTCCGTGGGATCCAAAAGCTCGTGTTTCGAGACACCAAGGCGTTCTGCGACGGCTGTATTGACGGCGTCTTGACTCATGAAGAGCGAATTCCAGTTGAAGGTGTTGGACGCGGCCTCGGCCTTTTTCTTGAGGAGCTGCTGCT
>FJWA01003820.1_pt1 | contig 14399 bp, 9 predicted proteins | sample 1011891 | NCBI WGS metagenome assembly FJWA01 (sample SAMEA3912450, study PRJEB9761) | metagenome | biome: forest; material: soil | place: USA | collected 2011-06-22 | depth 0.1 m
GCACTACATCGCATCGCGCGTCCCGCGCTGGAATGCTGCCGGCCGGGCCCGCCTCTGCAGACCTTCACATGCCGTATTTGCAGAGTCGGAGACAAACGAACACGCGCCCTCGTGTTGTTGGTCTGCGCGACGAGCCGAGGACTTGCTTGGTCTGCAGGCACACGAGACGGTTTTACGCCTTCACCGGGTGGCTGCAGCGCATCGAACGATCCATCACCTCTTGCGTCGATCATGTTAGCGGTCGGGGACTGTGTGACCCTGCTGGGGCTAGATCAACGGGGCCGTTCCGCCCGCCGACTTACACAATTGCTCTAACCCCTCTCACCCCTCTGGCCGCCGACCGCATCATTCCTGTGTACCAGAACCACATTCCGCATAATCCAGGTGGCTGGCGGTTGGTGGTCTAGTCAACGGTCAAAACACGAAGTAACATCTACAATGTATGTCTCATAAATGGTATGCACATGGAATTGCAATGCAGCCAAGAGGCTTGGTCCTCGCAGTCGGCGGGTTCTCTGTCTGTCCCATGCGGTAATCCGCCGTGCAAGTGAGATTGCAGCCTTCTGCATCTCCTCGACCTGCAGTGCATCTCCCATGACATGTAGAGCCCCTGATTGATAACGGGAGATCGTTGACGTTAACACGACTCAAGTACCGGTATTCCATACCGAAGGCCTTTGGTAGAAGTGACGAGTCAGGGCCAAGAGTTGAGGCTCAAGGACGCGCGTTGCCATTTGCTTTGGGGTGGAAGCCTCACTTACTACAGTATACGAGAGGACCCAGTGTTTGGCAGGACAACTCCCCCAAATCCTATCAACATCAAAGGACTTGTCATATCGTCTCAGAAATACCTCGATTACCGTGTACACCTGAAATTGCAGTTCTTCAACCCCGGCAGACTCAATTCACGGCAACCTCAAAATGTACTTGACGGTCCCGTAAGCCAAGCACAGCATCACGGCGCGTCGACGACAGCCATTTACAGACAGCATACACAATCCCAAACCCTAAATAACTAATCATCACAGCATGTCCATCTGAATTTCGTCCAAACCTTCCAGAAAAAGCAACCTCCCTGCCCGCCTTCTCAACCAGTAACATCCCACAGAGACAACAACCTAGGGAAAACTCACGTTGAAATCCCAGACCATGCAAGTCGTTGACATCATCATCGTCGCATCTCATTTCCCTCCCCTCCCCAAAAAGAGCGGGATGCTCCAACCTGACTCGTGATCGGCGCACCCCCTTACATACACAGGTAGGAGAGGAGTACAGGTGGGGGGTGGAGACCAACAGGAAAAGAAAGCAGGCCGAATCAAGGAGCCCATCACTTTTTGAGCACGACTCCAAAACAGGGAGGGAGAGGAACAACTCCAAAACAGGGAGGGAGGGGAAAAGGCAAGCCAAGTAGAGAAGGCAAGCCAAATAGACGAGGCAAACCGCCTGGAGCACAGACTCGGAAGGCACACAGAATTAAAAAGTCATGCTTCTAAATGCCCCCGAACGCCGCCCCATGATCTGTCATCTAAGCGCGTCCAGAGAGGGGAAAAAGAACAAGCGCTTCATAAAAGTACACGGACCGCTGGATTAGACTGTACATATATCCACAACCCTGCTGCCCGACCCTCCCTCCCCAGCTCTTGGGGGGGGAGGTGGTCGGGTGTGGGCTGTCACAAGGGACTCGTTTTGGTCCCATTCAATATCCACCTCTGGGCCTCCTCCTCTGATTACTTTGGCCACGGTACCATTGACCGGGCGAATACCGCCGGGTCTTCCCACATCTCTCCTTCAAACCGAAACAGGTCCTCGATCGTGGTGGGCCTGGGTCGTTCAAGGCAGCGACTTGCCTACGCCGCCGGGCGGAGGATCTCCACGAACCGTTGAGCAACCTATTTGATTTCATCCTCGTCAGTATGCTTTGCCCTTGAGACAAAACAAAGGCAGGGATGGGGACATACCTCGGGCGTGGCCTTGATGAACGGCAGCTCAAAGAAGTGGTACTTCTCGTTCTTGATCAGCTCGAGCGTCGTGATCATCAGCCCCCACGGCTGCGGCCAGTACCCCACCAGCCGCTCCAGCAGGACGCGTACGATCTGCTGCCGGATGTCCGTCTCCTCCGGGTCCGACATGTCCTGCCCAAAGATCTCGAGGAGCGCGTGGCTGAAGTAGTTGGTCGACGCGTTCGGGAACCGGAGCTCGTTGACCATGCTGTGCACGAGGTAGTACCTAGCCTCGGGGGACACCTCGGCGACGAGCATGTGCAGCGTCTTGACGTCCGACTCGCCCGCCACGAAGATGGTCCCGTCGCTCTTGGAGGCGGCGCGGGCGACGGCGAACTGCGCAAACTGCGCAACCACCGCGTCGATAACCCGGCGGTTCACCGCAATCGGGACGTAGCCGAAAGTAGAGTCTTCGCCCTCGGTCTTGTTGATGGCGTGTTTGATCTGGGCGATGGCATCCTCGGACGGGCCGTGCTGCAGCGCATGCTCTAGGATGTCAAACAGTCCAATCTCGCGCAGCACGGCGGCCGAGTCGAACGAGCTGGGGGCCGCGTCCTTCATCTCGGGGATCCTATCCGTCTTGAGCCCCACCTGGAAAGGGTCGGCCAGCTTGTTGAACGCCGGAGGGGTCGCAGCCAAGACCAAGTTGACCAGCTGCGTCACATGTGGCGGGAGGCTCTGACACAGCTCGACGTGGGTCGCAGCCAGGTACTCGGGGAAGTCGTGGTGCAGGACGGCCAGCAGCCTCAGCACGCCATGATACATTCCCTTTGCGAGAGTCGAGACGGCGAAAGGCTTCAGGAGGTCGCCAAGATACGAGAAGAGCTCGGTGAGCAGCTTGGTGAACGGCGCCCAGCCCGCGTCCTCGGGCAGCCGGAGGAGGACGGGCATGAGACCGCGGTGCGTCAGAAGGTCCGTCCACCCAAAGATGAATCCCGGGTACAGGCTGGGTCGGACATCGTAGAGGCGTGCCGCGAACTTCAAGACGATCTGCTGGTAGTCGCGCTCCGGGAGATGGCCGGCAAGGTCCGCCACCTCGTGGAAGATGAGCGAGAAGAAGCGGAAGAAGACGCGCTGGTTGAAGCCCTCCGCACGCTTGACGTGATGGTTGTTCAGCACCAACACCCCGAGAGAAAGGATCGAGTCCAGGAACGCCACGCCGGCCGACTGCTCGCCGTCCTCGTTGTCCTGGTGAGACTTGACAAAGATCATGATCATCCTGACCAGGGCCTCAACCGCCTGGTATCCTTCCGTCAAGCCAGCGCCGGACTGGATGCTCTGCTCGAAGCGCTCGACAGACCGGTCGAGAGCCTGGCGGGTGAAGAGCAAGAAGTCGTCCCTATGGCTCACCGCCCCCCGCGAGTGCATTTGCTGGACAAAGATCATGGCCGACCTCTCGGTGGCGAAGTGGTTGTTGCACAGATGGAGCCACTCCTCAAAAATATAGTCCATCTGATCCTGGTGGATGGCGTTCAGTTCCTCCGGGGTCAGGTTGGCAGGCAGCTCCGGCGCGGGAGCGAGCACCTTGGCCTTGAAGCGCGCCCCGCCAGGGACTTCTGGATCCTCCATGATCCACGACCAGGCCTCCTCGAGGCTGCGCACAAAGTCGGCATAGAGCGCGAGGGGGCTATCGTTCAAGAGCGTGAGGTCCATGAGCTGTTCGAGGAAGGTGATCGAGCCCTCCTTGCGTTGCTGCAGGAGCTTGGCCGTCGCCGCGTCGATGCTCTTCCAGTCGAGGAGGTCGGTAGGGAGCAGCGCGGTAATAAGGGGCAGGTTGAGGAACAACTGTCCTGGCTGCGAGTGGAACAGCTGGCGGATCTGTTCGCTGATCATCGGCCCGGCGATCTTGCGCAGAGTCTCGAGAACGTGCACTAAGCTCTCCAGCAACAGGACGCCCTCGGGCTGGCGGAAGAGCATCTGGGCGATTTGGTTCCCGGCATAGGCCGCGAACTCTTCCGACGTCTGCTGGGTCTTGATGATGAGCTGGACCAGGGCGTCAACGATATCCAGAACCGGATGAGACCTGGGAACCTCGTTGAAGTGCTCCTCGGAGGTGTTGGTAGCGGCCGTTGACAACTGTTCGAGGAGCTTATTGACCCTCTCGGCAATGGTCCGCGAGTCCACCTGACTGATCCCTGCCGGTCGGCCGTTCGCCAGCGCAGCGTGACCTTGAGGATAGTGCTGGAGCTGCACGCCCAAATGGGGCATCGAAGGAGTCTCGGCGGGGGTGGGCAGGTTGCTGACGGCATTGTACTGGTCGCCGAGGGCCTCGTTCGCCAGGGATCTGGCATCCGACACAGATGGGGCATGCGAAGGTCCTGCCGCAGCAGCGGTCGCCCTCGACTGGCGGGCAAAATCATCGTAGATGGCCATCTGCTCAGCATTGAGACCGCCGAGGCTGGGCTGCAGCTTGAAAGGGTGGGGAATGGTCATGGCCCAGCGGCTCAGCCCGTGGTCAATGTAGGGCTCAGAAGGTCGCTGGAGCCTGTGACGGCGCCGCGCCTCCAGCTCTCCCTCCATGAGGTCCTCGATCTCCGGAATGGCGCGCTCCTCGGCGCACTTTTCGATCACGCTCGAGGCCAGGTCAAGGTTGGAGTTAACACACAGCATGATGATGCCCTCGGGCAGTCCTTGGGGTAGATCGGCGGAGAGGTTGCGCAGATAGTTGGCAAGGTTGGCGCGCAGCGGCTCCTTGGACGTAACGAGCGCCAGACTGCCGGCCGTCGACTTGACCATGTTGATTGCCGCCGTCCGCACCCGATTCTCGTCAGGCTCGGTAGCGAAGTCCTTGCGGACCATCTGGTGCGTCGAGATGGCAGCGATCGTAACGGAACGGTCGACGACGGGCTGGATGATGTCCTGCAAGGCTCGCGTCAAGGCTTGGCGGACAATCTCGTGAAGCTTGGCGGCGCCGACGACCTCTGTCTGCGGGATCGACAGGTTCGGGCCAAGGTCCGGGATGGCGAAGGCAGGATGGGACGAGAGGGAGGCGTTGACGCCAGGCATGCCGTTGAGCGAGAGGCTCTCGAAGCTATCGAGAGCCTCTGGCCCGAGGATGTCGCCAATCTCCTCGATGGGTGCCCTGTTGAGGATCTCCCCAGAGGGCTCGATGGCTTTGTGGTCCAGGCTGAGGCCCTTGCAGAGGACCTCGATTTCGAACTTGAGGTTTAGCTTCAGCTCAGCGTTGTGGTACAGTTCGATCAGAAGATGGATGATGTCCATCAACCAAGGATTGGGCGGCCTGAAGACGTTGGAGGAGACGCCCTGGATCAGAACCTTGCACACAAAGGGAATGACGACGATGAGGCGCTTGGTGTCATGCGCCTCGATAAGGAGCTGCTTGAAGGCGATATTCTTGTGCTTGATCGGCTTGTCGCGCGCCAGAGTCAGGAGCCCGAGCCAGCCTCCGAGGTTTTTGAGGTGCGTCCGTTCGGTCGAGTTCTGCAGGGTCAGCTCCGAGTTCAGCATGCGCGAGACGCTCAGGTACGTCTCCCGCTGGACGTCGACCCACAGCGCCCTATCCTCGAATTGCTTGACGAGCTCGAGGTAGACATGGTGGTAGTTTGGCTGCATCTTCGCGCGTTCTTCGACGAGGTGGCTGGCGAACCATTGTTGATGCTTGTCCTCCATCATTTCCCGGATCTCCTTGATCATGGATTGGAGGGTCGTATCGGTGAGGTTGTTAAGCACAAACTGAATCTTCCCTTGGGCTTCTTCGCTGGGCTCCTCGTAGGCGACGCCGAATGGGGGCGGGTCCACGTTCACCGAGGCGAATGGCGCTGGATGCTGCTCTGCTCCCAGCACGTCCTCCAGGTTGCCATTCGTTAACTTGTCAGGGGCAAGCATCCCCGAATTGCCGATGCTGCTGCCGTTACGGGAGCGGGAAAGCTCCTCGTCGTGCTCCCGAACCACCTCCTCCGCCTTCTTCCACGCTTCGGTCCCTTGCAGGCCGGGGATCTGGAGGAGCTGCGCGCAGAAGCCCGGCCATTCACGGAGGCGACCAAAGAGCTGCATGAGAGCCTGCAGCCCAAACTTGTACATGGACTCATCGGGATGATGGTCTCTGACGGCTTCGAGAATCATGCCCAGCCCGATCTGGAGGGGCAGATCGGAGATCAGCTTGTGGGATATTATTCCACCAAAGAGGACCGCCGTCGTGGCCAGCGCTTCAAGAGGGTAGTCGACATAATGTGCGTATTCGTCGAACAAGCCGTGAATCATGCACGCGAAGATGTCCTGGTCCAGCGAGTCGCGAGACCGCTTGTAGCGCTCCAGGATGTCGACGACGTTGCGAACCTGGATCTCGTCACCATACATCTTTTTGTAGTGCTCCTCCATCTTGGCATTGGCGGCGATCGGCAGGGCGTTTCCATCACGTCCGTTGGCGTCGATGAGATCGTCGAACCCTTCCCCGTAGTTGATGAGTCTAGGGTACACGGTGATGCAGCTCCGTTGAACCACGATCAGCTCCTGCATGGGCGACTTGGGCAAGAACTCCTCTAGGATCTGGAGCATCGCATGGACGGTCCTGACCTGCAGGGTCGTGCTCGCCTTGACGGGCGGTTGGCCTTCCGGGGGTCGCTGGTACTGCAACTCGAAGTTTGCCTTGATCAACAGGAACTGCAGCAGCGCTCTTGCCATCTCCTGGCTCCTGTCAGTATTCCGCCGGGCCCACTGCTGCAGGTCGAGATAGCCTTCGGCGTGCGCCAGGGCGGTCAAGTCGAGTCCGAACCCGTTGGGGAGGTGGACGAGCTCGTCGAGCCAGTTCTGGCGGACTGCGTGCTCAAAGATGAGCGGCAAGCTGATGGGCTTCAGGGCATGCGCGTCGATGAGCCGCTGCTTGACCCACTCCTTATCCCTCCTCCACAGGCTGTCCATGACGAAGTCGGCCTCGGGCGACCTGGTGAGAAAGTTATCGAACAGGGACACGAGCGTATCTTCGGCCATGTTTGGCCAGGGCTTCGGCACTCCAAACGCCGAGACGACAAAGATGGCGAGGTTCAGGACGACCACATCTTGGAAGAGGCGCTTGGCTTCGATGCTCTGCGAAGCATGCATCGAGTGCAGCGCAACATTGAACACGGCGGAAAGAGCAGCCTCGGAGACCAGAGGGTGCTTGACGGCATATGCGGCGGTTTCTCGTATCGACTGAGGCGACTGGGCGTACTCTTGCACCGTGAAGGTCGGGTTCAGCCCCGGGATGGTTGTCGCATCCAACTGTTCGGGCCGGAGGGAGGCGAAGGCGCAGATGAAAGAGAGCTGCGTTTCGGGATGATCCCACTCGCCGCCCCACAGGCGCTGGATGTTGAACCGGTCGCCGTCCGCCTGCGCTATCGGCAACAGGGCGTTGTACAGGCGCAAGAACTGAGCTGACGTGACCCGAGCCCCGTTGTGATCAAAGTAAGACACGACGTCTTGCCACCTGAAGCTATCGGGCAGAATGCGCCGGAGAGAGGCCACGAGGACGGAAGGGTTGTGACGCGGAGTCTGGCTGATGGTCGTGTACATCAGAGCGACCGAGACTTGCTCCTCGCCGAGGTGGATATTCGTCGGCCGGTTTTGCAGATAGCCGGCGCACGTCTCTTGGTCGGTGAAGGCGGGACCGGTCCGGTGGATATAGAGCGCAAGGGCGTTGGCCGGCTTGTCGGCGAGCATCCGCACCAGGTCGAGCGCGGCGAGCACCTGTGACGGGGGTGGCTTGGCGTCGGACTGGGCATAACGGAGTTGCACCTTGTGTTCCAATTCCCGCTTCGCGGCGGCGTTGAAGTTCGGAGGGTGGACCTGGATGAAGCGGTCGAGCAGCTCGGCAACGAAATCGGGCTCGAGGTCGGGAGCGTCCCGGGGCCGGCTCAGGATATTAACAAAAGTCGGGAAGTTTGTCGATAGGATGGCATCGGCTGGGAAACAAGGCAGGTGTCAGCACAGCAGCGTCGGCAGGGCCACGTCGTGGGCGCGGCTTACCTTTGGTCCTCAAGTCGGCCCTGGGCCCGAGCTTGAAGCCGAGGGCCAACACTGTCTTCTCTAGCGCATCCAGCTGGAAATGCTCCATGAAACCCGAGAGATCGAAGTCGCGGAAGATATCTTCGGTGCCGGTCTCGATCGATTCGGCAATCTTCCGGGCCTGGCCGAATTCCCGGGACAGCTTCTGCATCTCGGCGACGAGGATATGGCGGTTCCCCGGGTTTGTTACGGGCCTGTTCAGGGCCGGGAATATCTGGCCGGCATTTGCGGCCACAAGGCGCGCGAAGTATCTGGTAAACACATCCATGCCGTGTTCATCGAGCAGCTAGAGAGGCACGGGGCCGAGAGTCAGCGGATGGGGATGGCACAAAGCGGGGTTGGCCGGCAGGAAGGGAGAGGAGGAGGGAGATAAGGGGGCAAGGGCAGGACAGGGCAGCGCAGCGCAGAGGCAGCGCAGGCAGGCCACGTTACATACCTTGCGCAACGACTCGATTTGTGACTCCCACTTGCGAGGATCGTCCTTGTCCTCCTTGATGGTGCTCAGGAGCAGAAAGACCTGGGCGACTGCAATCTTGGTCAGGGAGCTTGACCCAGTGGGGCTGCTGGTACTGGGACTGGCAGCCGCGCTCAGCGCACCGGCGTGGTGAGAGGGATGAGGAGAGTGGGTGGTGCCAGTGTAGATGGGCTGCGCTGCTGGGTTTGGCGAGAAGGTTCCCGGTCTGGGTTGGGGGACCATGGATCGATCACCGGGGCGCGGCGGGGGGAAGTCGAAGGCGACGCTGCTATCCCTGGCAAACAGATGCCCACGTCCTCGCGCTCTCTCTGCCTCTTGGTCTTGATCGGATTGAGGGGGTGAATGAGCCGGAGAGGGGGATTCGCGACCGGGCGGGAATGTGCACGACGCGCGGGAGACGGACTTGCTTAGGCCGGGAATGGGGGCGACGCAGGTCGGTTTCCGGTGCGGCTCTCGGCGTGGCGGGCTGCAGATGCGGGACGGACTAGTAGAGGTATCGGCAGGCGGTCCGGACGCAACACAGAAGTTAAGAAGCCGCAAAAGTCTTGATGGATTGGTGGTTGGAGACTGGCAGTGCGGGATTGCTTTTTTCGGCGTCTGAGGTTCATGAAAGAAATGGGTCGCTGGAGCTACCAGGCTGGCCTTGCTGCTGACCGCGGTCGCTGGGGTCCGTGCTGGGATTCTGGGGCAGATGCAGGTGGGCTTGTTGATTGAATTCAGTGCGCGAAAGAGCCACTGCACATGGAACTGATCGAGGTGGCTGTCTTGGGCGCGCGATGGGGCTTGAAACAGCGCACGGGCCAGAACCGATCTGTCTGGTGACATCCATCCATCCAATAAAATAACATTCACGTTGAGTTCGGTTTGGAGGTGCATTCAGGCACATTGCAAGTCAACTAAGGTAACCTTCTTCTCTGCACACAACTGACACATCTAAACACATATCAGTTAGGCTTCCCTGTCCGGCTTGTTCGACACTGGGTACGCCGGTCTACGGAAGATAGGATAGGATTTTAATTAGACTCGGCAAGAATTCGAAATAATCCGGAATACTTCCGGAACAACTCTGGTTGTTACGTACATCGGATGCCTTGAGCATCTTGTGATCGTTTTCGGTCCATAATTATTCTAGACTGTTAGCTGCCTCGCTGCCAAGATCAACACACCATCTCGCCATCTCGACAGCAACTTGAAGCATCGAGATCGGCCGCCGCCTCAACGGCTGTTCGGCAAGCTAACTTCCTTCAATAATAAATTTTGCATCGTAGTTGGAGCGCCTTGCCTGTCCCTCTGATTTAGCGCACCCCATTCTCGGCTGCAGCGCCCGCAACACAACCAATCCCGAGCCCGCAGCCTCCGCCCAGCCCCAGAGACCCATGATCAGTCCTCCGAATCGAGGGTGGCAGAGGGGATCCTGCTGCCAGAATGGCATGGTCTGGCAGCGGCACGGGAGGTCGCGTGCATCTCGCCGCGTCCCGCGCCTGACCTTGGCGCATCCTGGGAGGAGCAGCAGCTGGGTTGATCAAAATCATCAAATCGAGCCTTGATCGGATTTTCCTCCTCTCTTTCCTTGTTGTCATGCCCTTTTCCTTGCGTAGCCAGAAGGGGGACTTCATCCCTCCTCAGCCTTCTGGAACAAAACACGACTGCTTACGCCCAGACGGCCGGCGGGATGGAGGGAGACCAACACCAAAACAACACGACCAACAAGGCTGAGGCCCCAGCCGAGCAGCACCCGCGAACAGCAGAAGAAATCATTGCTACCACCTCCCAGATCGAAGTCAAGGATTTTTCTCAGGATCTGTCATCTCAGGATCACGATGATGCCGTGCGAGGGGAGAAGGACAGCCATGCTCTGGCTCATGGGAGTCTAGGTCCGGAGACGGCTGCAGCCTCCTTCGCCGACCACTCGGGCCCTGGCTTTGTGAATGTCGACGGCGACGTGGGAGGCCCCGGTCACAACGAGACGGTGGTCGATGTCATCGCCGTTCCCTGTCCCGGCGCGGATCCGATACAAACCTGGACTTACGACTCTGATTTCTATGGCGGCGAATCCAGCGTCGCCTGCGACTTTGGTTCGCACACCTCGGTTCGCACCTCACTTCGCAACCCCAGCCCGTGGGTCACGGGAAAGTTGCGAAACTCGGCCAGCATCGCACGGGTCCTGCTCTACAAGCACCGCTCGTTGGAGGACGGCATGACATTGCAGTCCTTGTCGGAAGACCTGTTGGATCAGGTGGAGCGGATACGCATCGGAGCAGTGGGTGTGGTCCCTCGCTCCAGCTCGTCTTGCCATCCTGACTCTCGAGCAGCAATCCCGGCCCCTGTTTTTCATCGGCCATAGCATCGGCGGCCTGGTGGTCAAAAACGCCTTGGTTACGGCGAAAGAGTCTCGCAGCTACCAGGCGATAGTCGATACCTGCCATGGCGTTTCGTTCTTCGGTGAGCCAGTCTCCCACAGAATGACGAAAAACATAGGAAGAAAAGGCACTGACGTCCAAAGGCACGCCCCATCAGGGATCCAGCTACATATCCATGCCGCACCTCAAGGAAAGCATTCGCAATCTCCTTCGCCTACAGGCCACCCTCCCTCGGTCGCTGTCCGACGAGATCAGTATCCGCAACCCGGAGCTAGTCAGCTTGCATGACCAATTTGTGGACATGGCGAGCGAGTTTCGGCTTTGGTCCTTTTATGAGACTCACGAGTCGTCGCTGTCAGGCTCGGCTGCTGGCCTTCCCAGCGAGGTACAATTTGGAGCCCCGCTGGTCTCAGTCAAGTCTGCCCTCCTCGAGGTCTGGCAGGAAGACGTGTACGCAGTCGACAGTGATCATGCCCACCTCGCCTCATTCGGGCCGAGCAGTGCGGGCATCTTGGATTCCTACCTTGCCGACATGACCAAAGCCATATACAAAGCAGCACGCCTGAGTCTCGCCCACACACACACGCCCCTGCACTTGAAATCCCACGTCAACGTTGAGGTTGTTGGTTTCTACGAGGACCCGGATGCCGTGACGGGATCGCCGCGGCCATACCAGCAGGCCAGCGCAGAGCCGGGCTCCGTCATCCGCCTCTATTCTACCAAGCATCCTTTCAAGGATTTCCTCAGAAAAGGCCCTGATCGGTGCTTGACGGAACGACTGCACAGACGGCGACCCAGTCATGGCGGCGTCGGTGGGAGCGCTGAGGCTGGCCCATCGGATGGTGAACCAGCAAGAGAAGACACTGGTCTTGGCTTCTTTGGCCCCCCGGCCGAGCTATCACAGAGCACTACAGGGTCTCTGTCGCCCGAGATCGTCATCACAAGTCCTCTGGAGAGGCCACCGCTGTTGAGGGTCCCGGCCCAGTCTGAACCAGCTGTTCGGCCTTCAAGCCCCGAGAGCACCGCCAGCGTCAGCACCACCATGTCGGACACGGCACTGCCTTTTCGGGGCGGCTTTGGTGGAGAAGGATCCCACACCATCGACTTGCTCGCCAAGCAGCAGGCAAGAATACTGATCAAGGAACACGACCTCACCGGCACGGCCGGCTTCTCGCGGCCTAATCCGTCTATGAGAAAGTTCACGTGGGTTCATATGCCGTTCAACAACCCCGTCTGGGTCAAGGTACGACATCCGGCTCGCTCGACATCTCCCTCTCTTCGTGTAAGCCAGCTGCTGACTGCGTGGGCCAGGAAATCTTCGCCACCTTGGCAAGGACCCAAGGACTGGATTTCTCGCGGCTCTTCGACTATGACAACTGGGTGTCCAAGCAAGTCCAGAACCGCAATTCGGAATCGCAGCCGGCATACCTTAAAACAATGTGCAAATATCTGTCTGCCGCAGACCGCTTGGCTTCGCCGCGGATCCCGTCGCCGTTGTTTAGCCCCGCCAACCTGGGCATCACGCCAAACTGTCTCTACCTCTACCTCCCCTATCTTCACTTCGACACCTATCACAGCATGATCCGGCGTCGAAAGCTGATTGCAAGACGCCGATATCATGGGAGAGCAAAGCCCGTTCCCGGGTGGGTCGCCGAGCAGGAATCTCTCGAGTTCAAAGTGACGTGGGAATACGTCGGCTTCGACCCGCCTCTGAATTGCCGGCGAACGCTGGACCAGTTTGGTCATCACTCGCTCCGAGACACCAATTCTCGCGACGACGATCAGATGCTGTACAAGCTTACCAAGAAGGACGCGCCGTCCGCGCCCCAGGCCTCAGACAACAGCTCCATCCGGTCCCTGGGCGGCCGCACTATACTGTCGATGAAGGATTCCTGCCGGAGCTTAGATGGTAGCACCGAAGCCGAGTTTGGGGTCGAACCCGGGGCCGAGCTCAAGAATGGCCATGTTCTGATGGTTGACCAGCTATGGCTGTGGTCTGTCGACATGAGTAAGGCCTCACCCAGTCTTTGAGATCTCTGTGGGCGGAGATGCCAACTAATCGTAAACAGCTACTTTGTTGACCTTCTTCCCCAAGCGAGAGTCATCCCCCAATGAGGGAACGCTCTTCCAACAAGCAGACCTCCGGAACAGCGTCTACAACGAGCTCAACGGCGATCTGACGGGCAGGACGGAGAACACTCTGGACCTTGCTGCGTTGATAGTGTGGCACGCCGTCACGGTCCTTATCGACCGATCCTCGCATCCCGACCTTGAGATCTTCCGTCTCTTTGACGAGGCCGTCGGAATGCTGGTGCGTTTTTGGAGAGGTCCACCGCCGACAGTTGGAACAGCCGCTGACCGTTGCCACAGGCCGAGAGGATGACGCTGAACATGAAAAAATTCCGCATTCACGCACTTGACTTGGAGGCAAGCGACGGCGAGGACGACGACTCGGATGACTCGGACACAGAAGGAGAAAGCCCGGCCGCCATCAAAAAGCGACATAGGCGCGAGCTCGAACGGTCGGAACGTGAGAATAGGGAAAACACGTCGGCCCTGTTGGAGCTGCGCGACCTCGAGGACGAGCTGACTACGATGCAAAAGCTCTTCGACATGCAGGACGCCACGATCCGGCAGATGAAGGAGATCTACTTGAGCAGGGATTTCAGGGACATCACGCGGAACGGCCAGGATTACTTGGACGAGGCGCTCGAGTATCTCGACGACTACAAGGGGCAGACCACCGAGATGCTCAAGAGGGTCGAAACGACGAGGAACGACGTAAGTGGGCCTTCGCGCCGAACCCTCCCACCACGCAAGTGGGACCCGGGACTGACTTGACCCGCATGCAGTACGAGAAGATGCTCGAGATAGTACAACGCCAGGCGCAGATCGACGAGGTCCGCTGGTCCCGGCTGCAGGCCGAGCTGGCAACAAGCCAGAACCTCTCGGTCATGATCTTCACGACCTTCACCGTCATCTTCCTGCCCCTGACCTTCTTCACCGGCCTGTTCGGCATGAACACGATCGAGTGGCAGGACGAGTACGTGCCCAGCCTGAAGGAGATCGGCGCCATCTCGCTCCCGGCGTCGGCTTTCCTGATCGTGGTGTCGCTGCTGGCCGCCTTCAGCTGGCGGGTGCAGAGCACCTTCAAGACGACGTACCGGGGCGCCAAGGCCTCGTGGAAGCTGCTCAAGGCGATGTATGCTGCGCGCCTGGAACCGACGTCGCGAAAGGAGGCCAGGAGCAAGCGGAGGGAAGAGAAGAAGAGACGGCTCCTGGAGGCCAAGATGGCGCACGACGACGAGGGCTACGACTTTTGGGCCATGGTCAAGAGGCGGCAGGGGGACGTGCGGTACCGGATCCCGGAGCAGAACGTCAACGTTTCCATGTCGTCGAATGTCTTGTCGAAGCGGACGTGGTAGCAGGGCAGGGCCGGTGGTGGCAGTTGTTGGTTAATACTGTACATAGTCCAGTACTGTAACAACCTGGAAGGTAGCGTGAGCCAGCATGAGGTCTTCCCAAGTCCCCCGTTCGCCTTTCTTTTTCTTTTTCTTTTTCTTT
>FJWA01004118.1_pt1 | contig 14386 bp, 11 predicted proteins | sample 1011891 | NCBI WGS metagenome assembly FJWA01 (sample SAMEA3912450, study PRJEB9761) | metagenome | biome: forest; material: soil | place: USA | collected 2011-06-22 | depth 0.1 m
TTCGTATCTGCGCTCATGCCTGGACTCTTGGCCGGGCCATTGGCCGGCCGGGCCTACCGCTGCTATTTGAAGAGAGCGCTCTGGTGAGGAGCTCACGCCCGGTTTCATAACAAACGGCGCGGCGTCAACACCATCAAGGAGGCCTTGTTCTAGAGCACACCCATTTTGGGCGGCCCATCTGGCGAAGCTCACCAGCATATTTTCTGCCTCTCCTCCCCCCTCCTTCTCCTTCTCCCCTACTACCCGACTTTCTCTTGGTAATTCGTGCAATGGTCCCCAGCGTTCCGGGAGATCTCCCTCACACTTCCTCGCCACGAGATATGGCATGAGGACGACAACCAACCCAGAAAGCAACCTCTTATTGATATCTACCACGATAAAACACAATGCCAACCTTCCACACCCCTCCCCAAACCCCCCTCATCGGCCCCTCCTCCTCCTCCTCCCACTTCCCATCGCGCTCCCACTCCTTCTCCCACCCCAGCAGCCGCAGCCGCAGCAGCACCTCCCCGAGCCGACGCAGCAGATTTGCCACCAAACTCGGCCTCACCCAAGACCAGGAAGCCGCTGTCAAGAAAAAGACACCGTACGTCTTCCTCGGCACCATCGCCGCCGCCTCCCTGCTCGCACACAAGTACTGGCCCAAGGGCTTCCCCCACGGCGACAAGGAAGACTGGGAGCTGTCCGAGCACGCGCTGCGCGCCAAGCACAACCGGCTGGCCGAGAAGGCCGAGAAGGCTGCTCGTCGGCTTGGACGAGCCGTCAAGGGGGACAAGCACAGAAGCGGGAGTGGGGACAGGATTGGTGGTGGGGAGAGCGGATATCGACATGGACGGGGAGAAGATGGAGGTTGCTGTTACCTTGAGGAGAAGGAAGAATATGCTGCGTACCGGGATTCGGGACGGGGTTGGGAGAGCGGCCGGGAGCGCCGGGACAGCCGTGGGCGCAGCAGGAGTCGGGATGGAGATCGTGGCCGAGGCCGANACATGGAGCCGTCGTACCGACGAGCCCCCAGCCGGGAACGCACCGAGATCCTCACCACATCCGAGCGGTATTACCCACCAGCTCCGAAACGCTATCTGCTGGAACAGGGCGCGGGTTCATCGTCCAGCACGAGTAGCGGATCCCGGCACTTTCTGGACAGGGGTGCATCAACGGCCGGATCGCGAGCTTCGGGCTCGTCACGGTGGAGATACTACGAGCAGGATCGCCCTGGAGAGGCTGTCTACGTCTACCGGGACCCGCCGCCGAGGTCAAGACGGGTTTCGTTTGATGCGGGGTTGGTGAGACGGCATGAGGCGGGGTGGTACACTTGATGAGTAGGAGCAGCATTTAGATCCATGTTTTATTCAGGTTGACGGGAGAACCCGGGGTGTGCAGACAAACAATGGTGCTTGACATGAAAGCTCCCTACCATCTCAAGCACCTGAACTTCGACGTTCTTCATTCCCTAGATACAATCCGTGCATGGTCAGTCCGATCACGGCCAAATCAGACAGTGCGGAATGGTATCGGGTTCATCAAGTCATTATTTGTTTGGGTTGCTCGTGAAATGCTATTTATATATCGCATCTGGTCCCCTTGGGGTCTCCCAGATCACCAGGACCGCATCGTGTATCTGTGCAGCAGTACCTGCGGCCGTCCGCTCTGCCAACCCAGCAACCACCCAGCCTGCCAACCCGGTAACATTTCGCCCTGTCGACTCTGCTGCTGTGTGTGTCTGCTGTGTGAACTCAGTAGCCGAGCTCATCGGCTTCGTCGTCATCTCGAACCACCATTTTCCGCTTCCTCCCCTTAAGCGCGGCCTTTTTCGGCATCTTCACGGGCGTCGTGTCAGGCGAGGTCCCGGGAGAGCCCTGTGCAGAACTCCCAGCCGACTGCTCCGGGGAGCGGATCGACGACTTCTCCGGGGTCTCCAACTCCCCAGGCTCCAACTCAGTCCATCCCTCACCGGCAGTTTTCGCGACCAAGTACGGGTTGATATCCGCCTTGAACCACCTCTCGCCCCGCGTGGTGCTCCTTGAACCACCCTCCAGGGCCGAAAGCGCCGCCCTGGTTGTCCGCATCCGCTTCGATCCTTTGGCGCCCTTGCCGCCTTGGCTGACCAAGCTGCTCAGCTTGAGCCGCTGCTTCTGGAGCTGCGACTCGTACGCGACAATGCCTCGCACGTACGGCGCCACGTCGAGCGTGATGAGATTCAGGGTCCGATCGAAGACTGAAGGTTCGAGGTATGCGGCCGGCTGTGGCACCGAAGTGTTAGGCGTCGCAATAGGGTCGAAAGCAAAGGCGAAATCCATCCGGCTGATGGCTGCCGTACCCGGCAGCGTGGATGTGAAGCTGGTTTGGAGGCAGCTAATGGCCTGAGCTTCATCCAGGGGCTGGAGAACAGTCGTGGGATGCTTCTGCAGCTGCTCGGTGTACAGCCGCAGGGAAGCTCTTGCGAGGGACTTGATCGAGAACGCGATCGATGTTGTGAGGGTATTGTGGCGCAAGACAACGGGTGAGTCGAGATGCGTGATGCCAAGCACAAAGTCATCGCGGGCTTTGGCGGAAGTGTCTGGCTGAGTGGCGTCGATGGCCTCCTGTGACTGTCATGTTAGCTCCAGGCTGTACACGTTTGCATCAAGACGTCTTACCTCTTCCGATGCGGCGAACGATTTGGAGGAGCATATGTCTGCCACACTCATCGCCGCAGCCAGATCATCATAAGCCGTCAAAGCACCCAGTCGATCGGCAGGGGTGGTAATGTTCACCCCCAAGCCCTCTGCCCAGGGGCCAAGTCCAACCGAGTCCTGCCAGTGGCCAAGGTCAAGCCCCCACAACTCCCACGTCTGATGGAGAACTTCCTCTTCAACAAGACGGGGAGAGAGCTTGGGGTCAACCAGGCTGTCCCGGCCCAGGAGGTCCATCCCGGGCAGGTACGTGTCCTGGCTGACGACCCTGACGACCTCGTTGTTCTCATCCAGATCCACGCCCTTGGGCCAGCGGGGATAAAACCAGTCAAAGCCGCCCCTGCGATCACCCACGCCAAGTTGGCACCAGTACTGCAGGTCCATTGTAGCAGCCCGCATGTCGCAGTGGCGTGAGTCGTAGAGCTGCTCTACCGACTTCCTGGTGAGTGCGTGGCCTTCATTCGCGGCAACTAGAATCAGGCGGTCAACTGCAAGGTCTCTCGGAGCAGAGCTGAGTCGGAAGATGCCGTGAAGCCTCAGGGTATGAAGCTGGATGAGCGTCTCGTCGTTGCAAGTAATGATGAACGGACGCTTCGCCTGCGCGATGAGGCTGACGATTGTGGTCCAGAACTGCTTATCCTCTTCGTAAAGGATGTCGGCCTCTTCGATCAGGATCAGAGACTGTCGCTGGCTCTTGGGCGGTTCCTTCTTGACCTCGCGTTGCAAGCTCTTCGCTGTAGGCTTTTCTGCCTCCTTGGGCTTGGCGGTTGCTGTTTTGGGCTTGAAGAATGCATTCATGATTGACTGCTTGCCGGAGCCGATGTCCTCTGCGGTGTGATTTTCTGCTGGAGCATCTTGAGCATCGAGTGTGCTGGTGGACTGGTGCTGCCGAACGTGGTGATTCCTGGTCATGTCACCGATCTTCTCGAGCACATCTTTCCCACTTCTCCGGCTGCTTGAGTTGATCTCAAAGACCTCAAAGTCCAACTCTTTGGCCACGGCATACACTGCAGCGGTCTTGCCACATCCATGCGGACCACTGATGACCAGGGCGTTGGCGGTCTTATCGCCATCGTTTCCTTTGCCGGACTTGCCAGACCGGACCACTGTCTTGCGGAGGATGCCTCGGCTCCCACTAGGAGCCCAATCAGCATCCTCATCTGACGGCTCGCATAGCTCATAGCCCTCGTCTTCACTAGAGACGATAAAGCCGTCGAACTTCTTCCGCCGCTTCTTCTTGCCAGCCACAGCGGCCTTGGCCTTTGTCCCAGCCTTTGGCTTGCCGGTCTCGGCAGAGCCTGTGTCAACCGACTGCACCATCAGCGCCTGGAGCCAGTCCCTCAGAAGGAATGCTTCCTGCCCCGGCTGAAGGACTTCGACGGCACATGTCGGAGCATACTTTTGGACCCAGTTGGAAGTTTCGCATTGAGACACGTCGAATGCCGACAGGGAGGAGGCGATGGAGCCAAAGAGGCGGGCGAGCTGTGCTGGCGCTTGCGCGCCGCCTTTGCTGCGCAGGGCAGACCCCTTGCACGGGACCGAGGGGTGAAAAGTCTTCAACTCGGGAAGAATCCTCGACTGCAACTTGCTTCCACTCTCGAAGTGTTTCTGCGGGAGACGGAGCTCGGGAGGTGGGGGAATGAAGTCGTCAGTGCCGAGGTTTCGAATAGCCGCAGCCATGACTGAGAGGTCCAACGAGTTGACCATGATGGTAATGATGGACTCATTGGCAAGGACCTTGACCGCATGTCCCTTGGATTTTCTAAAGGCAAGAGACAAAGGCTCGTTCTCAAGGTCCAGTGCTTCGCTCTGATCCCCTCGCACGTGCACCATACCTTGCCATGGCCATGCGGGCATTTTGGCGCCGGCGAACTTGAGCCCCGAGGTCTTGACACCAAATCGAGGCATCGGAATTCTCGGACCCAGCCCGGCGCGGGGTTTCCTAGGTGAGTATGGCGTCGAAGTGTAATGCTTTGTTCGAGCGCTGATCGGAGACAGAGCGGGCTTCTTGACCTTGGGCTCTTCTGAAGTCGAATCGGGCTTCTTGAGCTTGGGATCTTCCGCAACGGAATCGGGCTTCTTCTTGAGCTTGGTATCTTCCGAGATTGGATCCGGTTTCTTGGATTGACCGGCGAAAAATGGGTGTGTGGTCTTTGAAGACGTTGGTGCAGCTAGTTTTGGGGCTCCTGGGAGTAGTTTCTGGTTGCAAGCTTGGGGTGATTGCTTGAGGTTGGCAATGGACTGTTCCTTTTGGCCGTTGAGGATGCCGTTTATCAACTTGCCCAGTCTCACCCGAGCGTCGGGATCGGTCCCGTAGGTGATGCGCACGATCTTCGATGCAGGCTTTCTTCCCCGCTGGCCTGATGGCTTCTTCTCAATGCCACGGGCTTCCGCTGCAGCAGCGCTGGGTTCTTTTGGCTTTGGGGGCGAGCCAATCGTCCCAGTCTTTTTGTTGAACAGGAGAATCTTTTTCGGTTTCGCCGGGTTGGCCTCCGCTGCCTGGGGCGCTGGTTTTGGCTCGGGAACGCAGCCACGAGTGCCCGTCTCGAGTTGCTCGATCGTAGAGGCTTTGACTTTGGGGCTGTCAGCAGCCGGGTCACAGGCACCGTGAGCGACTTCGTCTGCGACGCATGCAGGGAGCTGGTCGTGTTGCGTGGGATGGCCGGCACTCGGGTCGGCTGGCTGATCGTGTTCGCATCCCTTTGCCGCTTTCACGAAATGGTCTGCAATGTCTGCACCCGCTGAGTTTCCCGTCCGCTTTGTTGGCCGCGGTTTCTTTGGCATATGTTCTTCATCTTCATGGTGTTGAGCCTTGCGCCGTCTGCCCCGCTGGGCTGCTGGGTTCTCTGCGATGTCATCCTCGGGCTGGCCACTTCCGGTTGTGTTTAATGGCAAATCAGGGCAGTCGCTCAAAATCGGCGGGTCATTTGCAACGTGGTTTTCTGCCGAGGGCGCCGGTGGGCGATTCTGCGCAAAAAAAGGATGCACCGGCCGTCGGACCGCAGGGTCGGGAGGAGTGTTCTCGGCATTGTCGGCCATGGCGAGCACCGCGAGAACACCCATGGGTAAAGAAACGGCTCCCCGGGACTGCGAGTTGCACTAATCAGCTTTGTTGACAAAGAAATATTAAGGTGGGAGAGCAGCGGGTTGGAGTGAGGGAAGAAGATAATTAACGTACGGCGCGTTGCGGCGGCTCAACAATGCTAGGCCCAGGCAGGAAGCAGTTGGCGGGTTAGCATTCTGGGAATGAAGGATAATTCATGAATTTAAACGTGCGATAACCCCAAATGGGCCATCACAGGTAATGAAAGGCTGGAAATGAAAAGCGCCAGTGGTGTTGTTTGTGTGGGTTGGAGCAGTTGTTCTCGATGTGCCGGCTTGCGCTGAACGGCTTCAATTCCCAGGCCCAGGCACGCGTTCTGGAACCGCGTCGCGTGTAACTCTAGGTGATTAACGATGACCGCGGCAGGCTGCTCCACTTGCATCATCGCGCATTCGTTCGGCAGGCAAGGGGTCCGCTTATCAGGGTCTTCGAGCTTTGGATCAATGATAGGCCGTTCGCCGGATAAGCCTGGTTGACGAGCCCCACTTAAACTTTTCTGGCACTCGCTTTTTTCTGCCCAGTGAAGAGTGAAGCTTCACGGCGGCTCTGGCCATGATTTCGTCGTGACACCCTTCAGCCAGCCAATTCGCAGCCCCGGCGTCCTCAGAATGGCGACCAAACTTCAAATACACGCGCCCTATGTTCTACAGGCGCTCCCGCGACCTCTCGACGGCCCTGATGGTCCTGGTCGATATGTCGCTGCCGAAGTTTTCGGCCAGAAACAGGACGGCAAGCGGCGCAGGAGAACCGAGCTCTCGGTAGCCATTGACGGTGTCGCAGTCTATGTTTACGATGTGAGATAAATTCCTGGGTTTCTATTTGTGGGATCGCTCAAGCTGACGTCTTGTAGCTCCTCTCGTCCCAAGCTGTCACCTCCTACCTGGTCTCGCCCCAATCCGTCTTCACCTGCGCCTCGTACTCGCTGCGCTGGCGGCCAGCATCGTCCAAGACGGCCACACGGTATACCTACGTCTCGCTCTCGACTAGCGGCGCCGCCTCCTCCTTCCCGAAGCGGGAGATCAAGTTGTTCAAGGAGGAGACTTCTGGAGCCGGGACAACAACCACAACACCAGTCTCCCATGCCGTCCGTTGCGATGCGCCCATCGTCCATGTTTTCGCCAGCTCGCCCCGGTCTTCCATTACGAACCTGCCAGGCGACGAATCGCCCAACCATGACCTCGTTGCCGTGGCCGCCGATGGCACAGTTCTGTGCTTGAACGGGGAGACGCTGGAGCAGAAGTGGCGGACATCGCCATCGGTGCTCTCGAAGGAACTCCTCTCAGGCTCCAAGTCGAGCCTTCACATTGACTTCGCCCAGTCTACTACGGCTGCGGATGTCGTCGATGGAATATTTAGTGGGAGAAACGAGCTCTTTGGCGTCTTCCAAGAGAAGGTTCACCGGGACGGCTTCAACCCGGACTTCCTGGTCGTGATCGCCTCGGATAAGTCGTCTCACTCCCAGAGCCTTCACATCCTCGCTTTGCCTTCAGAGCGGGAAGCACGGCAGACAAATAATGAGCGCCTCATCTCGGTGTTTGTTGCTCCGGTCCCTGCCCAAGCCGATGGCCCCAAATACCAGCTGGATGTCAGATCTGGCACATTGCAGGCTCTGTCTGGAGGGGCTATTTCCACCTATGCCTTCAGCAACGGCATCCCGCGCCTCGAGAACAAGTTGCAAGTCCCGGAGCTGACCTCATTCCTTCGGCTATCAAAGACGTCGGTTCTGACTTCGGCTTCTGAGTGCTTCTCGGTTTACAACCCCATCTATCGCTCGCTCCAGGCCACCACCACTGCCGATTCTGAGCCGACTGGGGATAGCAGCAGTCCCTTTGAATTCATCACTTACCTCGCAAGCCGGGAGATTGCTGTTGGCTTGCGTGGGGCCAATCTCACCGCTGTCCAGATCGAAGCACCGAAAAACCGAACCAGCAAACGCCGCGCAGAGGGCCTGCTGACCGACGCAATCCGGCGCGGCATCTCCAGGGACCAGTCTTGCCAGAAACGGGCGGGAGAAGACCATCATGCCTCCTCCGTCCTCGGGGACCTTTTGCCTGGGCTGTCGGATGCATCGTTTCCGGAATGGCAGAGTAAGTCTGCGCAAGCGGACGAGCTTCTCGGCAACAACGACCTCCGCTCGTGGGAAGAGCTCTTGGCGGAGGTCTTCAAGGTCCCAATCAAGTCGAGCGAGACCGAGGGCGAGAAGGGGGCCCTCACGAATGGGACTACTTCGCCGGCCCATATTCTGGAATGGGCGTGGCCCGCCTCCAGGGCCGAGTATGCTCGCATCGATAGGCGGTGGGTATTCTATGCCATCAGCAAAGTCTTCGCCTGGGACGAGCAAGCCCAAGACTCTCCAACCTCGCGGCTGGCATGCCGTCTCCCCGAGAGCAACGTCCTCAACTATCTCGTTGATGCAGGGCATCTCTCGACCTCAAACATCAAATCGGCGTTCAAGGACGAAGCCCGGGAGGTGGATGAGGCAGAGGACGTGATCGGGAAGGAGATTCCCATTCTCCTAGCTCAGGTGGACCCGACGCTGGAGCTCCTTGTGGGTTACCTGTCTGGGACGCAGCTCGGATCAACGGAGCTGGTGTCGTCCATCAAGCTACTCCTTCGCAGCCTCGGCCTCTTTGAGGATTCGTCCAAGATCCTTCAACTGCGGCTCACGGAGAATGGGGAGGGGGGGCATGACCAGGACAATGAGGCGATCAACATGGAGCTGGAGCAGGCGGAGGTGGAATTGCAGATCACGGAGCACTATCTGGGCGGGCACCGGACTAGGGGTCTGGGCGTCGCTTTCAGCAAACTCGCGGCTTGCCCCTCCATTGCAACGGTCCAGAGCCTGCGCCGTCTTTTCAAGCCCGAGGAGACGATTGGTCTCATGAACGTTCTGCGCGCCGAACTCATCAAAGATGGCTGGACGACGCGCTACCTCGACAGGACAGGTGCCGATCAGGAGATCGAGTCCCCTCCCGACGGGAGCATCCAACTTATTGCCGACTTGATGTCCCGATGCATCGACTCGGTGGGTTTGGGGGGATGGATGGCCTCGGACACCATGCTCTCGCGCAGCCAGGAAGACTCGGCCGACTTCTTCAGCCAGTTCCAGGCCGAGATCAGCGTGGCACTCGAAGGCATCATGGAGGCAGTACGCCTCCAGGGGGCGCTGGCCGAGGCGGTCAGCTATGCGAAGAGGGCCAAGAGGGCGCTCGCGGATTCGGCAAAGGGCAAGGCCGTGTCGCTGCACCTATCGGAGGAGCTGCCGCTGGGGCTCAAGACGGACAGCAGGATCTCGACGGAGAGGGTCAGGTCGGGCGGCGAGATTGTGACCCGGAGCGCCAGACAAATGGGGCACTTCGCTGGCCATAAGAGGAGCATTTACTCGGTGCATCGGATCTCGGAGGAGACCCTGCTCGGCGCAGCTGGTCCCACGGTTGTTCAGGAGGCTCGTTGAGCGCCGATGTGTGTATAGTACATGCCTGCCCTAAACTAATGTCATGTTGGTGCATGTTTGGCCCAGATGCTTGATGCAAAGCGGTGATTTTGTCCTGTCGGCGGGGCGGCCACATGCTGACGGACACATGGGGCGGCCCGCCCGAGCCTCACCAACATGCATGCATGCCCTGCCTGTCGGCGGCTCTGTTCGGCAGCCCAGGCGAATCCACGACCGACAATGGTTTTTCTTCTCACCGCTATGCTCTTGAGGCGGTCTCAAGACCGCGTTGTAAACATGCAGCATGCAATTCTACATAGTACGTTCACCGGTCCTAAATCTGCCACGGGCACGACCAACAAGACGCCACTACGCCAATAACTCACCGTCATCGAGCGGCTCTCTCTGCTGCTCCCGGGTGAGGAGTCATGAGGCGGCGAGGGCGAGAAAACGATAGCCCCATATGCAGTGCGACCTTGAAGAACTGTTGTTTCACCTTGGCCGGATTCCATACCGAGAGGTGAGAGGTGACTCACTTGAATGGGTTTGCCGAGACAAAGGGAAGCTGGAGACCGGCGATCTCAGAAGCGTCCAGACGACTTCCAGAAGCCGGAATGGGGCAGCGGCGGAACGCCAAGCTGAGGGCCCGACGGGGAGCCCCGCCTTCACAGCCCCCCCCTTGGTGGATGGATGTCAGATTATGTGTTGCTCGAAATGCTCCGGCGGGCGTCGACAGCTGAGGCCAGACGTGCTTTTGTTTCTGCCTGCCCTTGCCAGAACGTTACTCCGATGGTGACTAGACTAACGGCTGCACAGCCGGCGCATCGGCTGCTCGATGGAGGCAAGATCTTGTCGACCGAATACGACGGTGCACTGCGTTGCTAGTGTCTTCCATGTCACTTTCCGCTGAGCCTGGTCAAATCCGAACCGAAGAAACCCAGCGCCCCGGTTGGCTTGACTTTCTGTGAGACGATTTCTCCGGCAACGTGAGGAACACTTTGCCGGGACAGGCCGCTGTACAGTTGGTCAACGTTTCGAGGGTGTACCCTTATGCACAAAATAGTCAGAGAGATGAAGCGGGCAAGGCGTTCTTCTGTGTGGTGGCGCAGCCTGCCTGTGTCTCAGAGGCAGGGTCTTTTGGGGCGATGATGGGAGGGGCGCCGCGAGCATACCTGCCCCGCCTGCTGCCCTGAGAACCCGGAAGCTGTTGGTTGGTGGCTGGACGTCATCACCCAAAACTTGCCAAGGGCGGCGGTCACGCGCCCTGTAATTGGCCAGCCCTACCCTCCTCTCCCGCGAGGGTGAAGGCTGGCTCGAAGGCCGGGTTTCCCCACGCTTCTCTCTGCCCGGCATTCTGCCCCGTCGACGGCTTGAACGTGCCGGCAATGACGGGCAGCTTGCTTGCATCTGCACGCTTCCTCGTCTGTCCCACACACACTCCCTCCCCTCTTCTTTGCTCGCTTGCCTAGACGCTGCCATCTCTAACAGCAGGTCAGGCAGCAGTCAACCTGGAAGTCCAGACGCTCGAGGGAAATATTGTCGGTCGCTGTCCCCGGCTTCCCTCCCTCCTTTCCTCGATGAGATGCCGGCGGGCGTCGGGCCCAGACAGGGCAGCAATGCATGCATTTTCTCATTCGTTTTTCTGGCGATGTTTGTGGAACAGCCCCGTGTTGAGCCTCGTGCGAATTGCTCGGCGCTGCCGGTGCCACACGTTTGATGACAGATCCGGATTGTTGGCACTGGCGCCCACACCCTGTCGAGCCACCCACACCCCCTTGGCGACTACATACCCTCCGTCGTTGGCCATGCTCCATCTCCCTCGTCATTCGTCAGCAGCTCCGAGCCTGAAGCAACGCCCGGTGATCGCTGATCAGTGATCAGTGCCTGTCCTGTCGTCTTGCTTCCCCAGTCTTCTTGCAGCCCGACCACTTGTTTTTCTTGCTGCCACGGCCTGTTTGTCTTGTCTTATTCTCCTTTTGCCTCCTACAACTCTGCTTGCTGTTCCCATTCGCCGCTGCGCCCCACCCCGTCCACACCTTTGACAAACTGAGCCTCTTTGACCGGCGTCCGAGTCTGCCACCGAGCTTACGAGCTCCGCCCTTGGCATCCTGCCACACCTCAGTGTGGGATCAGGTGGACTCTGACGAGCGACCCTCTGCGGAGGGGGCAGACAACACTCAAAACAGGCCGTGGAAGCTCGCGGGCGGCTCGCTCATGACAACCAGCGTCGAGTCTGTTGATGCCCTCGCCCGACAACTGTATCGGCGCGCTCGCAATGCTGGAACCGATTTCGTCGACTTGGCCATAGCCCTTCGCAACCTGCATACTGCCCTGAAGCATTTGGACGCCGAGGCCAGGGATCCCGACTCGCTGCTTTGCCAGTCCGGCCCTGCGAGCAGCGAAAGCTGGGATTCTGTTTACGCGAGACAGCTGCGGTCACTCGTCGAGGACAGCGACTTTGCGCTCAAGCAGGCCAACACTCTTCTTGAGAAGCACGGAGAGAGCCCCGGGAGCGGTTGGGACTCGGCAGAACGGGCGCGGAAGACCGATCTCATCAGAGGAGATGTCATCTCCCAGACTCTGAAGATTGACATCTTTCTCGATACCGTCCAACTACACAACCCCACCAACACGCAGAGTGTGCTCGAGAACGTCGACAGCCAGCAGATGGACACGATCAAGAACAAGGTGGACGCCATTGCCACCCGTCTCTTTCGCGAGAGGAAGGGTCAGTCGCCGACCGAAGCCGACCAAGACGAGNTATGGCGGAGCTTCAAGTCTGAGCTGGAGAGGGAGGGCTTCTCGCCTGAAGTGTTACGCAGGAATAAGGTAGGGTCCACGAGCCCCCTTTNGCAGCATCAGACGACGTCCACAGCATGAACTAACTCGGGTATTACAGGAGGTCCTGCGTGCCTACATTCGAGAGCTCGAGTCTCACCAACCCTTGGGTGGCGGTGCTCCGCCCTCAGTTCGCGGACTGCTCGAGTGGGATGCCCAGCCGACAATGACTACCGCGTCTGCGCCGTACCCAACCCGCGATGGGGAGTTGAGGCCCAATGCAGACGCCGGTCCTCTCAGCAACCAAGGACGAAGGCGGTCGCCGACGCCTAACGGGCCTGATTTCCTGCCCATTTGTCCACAGCCTCGCTCTCCCGCCATGTACAACCTGCCCCCCAGGCTGAGCTTCGAGCAGTACACTTCGTCCGAGTCCTCGGATACAGAATCCAGCCCTTCATCCCACACGGCTCTCATCTCGACCAGAGATCTCATGGCTCTTGATCGTTATTCGGCCGACAAGGTCGCTGCCCTCGCAGGCTCCTCCCTTCTGTCACCCATCCCCCCCCAGATTCACGTCATCTCCCCAGGCACATCGCCAAATGCCAGATATCTACCAGCCGGAGCTCAGCCGCTGCATATCCCTTTGTACGATGGCCATTCAGTGGCTCTTCCTCCCGCGTACTCAAACGCGTTATCGCCGGGGTCACCCCCACCCCCTTACGGCACCAGCATGACCATCTCATCATCCGGCGCCACTTTTGATCTCGCTACCATGCCAGCCTCGGCCCCGGCAGCGGGCAACGACATCTTGCACTACCAGCACTCGCCACGGCAACACAGCCACCTGGCCCCGGATAGCAGGGGCCAGACCATCCCGTTGGACGCCACATGGACCAAGGTCGACCGCAAGTTGGTGTCCCCCGAGGTGCTGGAACAGGCAGGGGTGCGGTACGAGGCCCGACCCAGCTTCGTCGCCGTCCTCGGCATCCTCACGCGCGAGCAAATNGAGGAATTTTCGAGGAAGAGCTTCGAGGTGCGCAACGCAAGGAGCTCCCCGACAAACCGAGCCGGAGCAAACGCCGAGAGTCAGGGCCGCGACCGCTCTCGCCAGGAGACGTACAGCGACCACTACCGGAGGAGGGCAGGCCGGTCCCAGTCCGCAAAAAAGGGAGGCTCAGAGGGGCTCTTCGACGGAAGCGACAGCGACGCGTCCTCGGACGACGAGGCCCGTCGCCGGAGTCCCGCACATCGCGGCCGGTACACACCACGGGACTATCCGCCGAACCGAAGCAAGCAGCAACAACCCGACAGCGACGATGACGCCGACGAGAGGGGCAGCGGCAGCACAAAGACCTACCCGGTCATCGTCTCCCCGCCCGCGAGCGTCGTAGGCAGCGGCGGCGGCGCCAACAGCCTCTCGCCCTCAAGCACCGTGGCGCCCAAACCGATCCTCAAGAACAAGAACCCCAATCACGTGCGCTTCGACCACAGCGGGCCCAAGGAGATCTCCCCCGGGCACTACTCGTCTTCGGACCGGCAGCGGCGCGACAGGGAGCGGGACAGGCCTTCTCGCGAGAGGGATCGCGACCGGGACAGGGACCGGGAGCGAGACCGCGATCGAGACAGGGACAGGGACCGGGACAGACCCCGGCATGACAAGTCGCCAGAGCGGCCGAGGGACAGGTCGAGGGCGGCAGACAAGGAGAGAGATCGCGACAGGGACCAACAAGACCACCGCTCCTCCTCGAGACGGCATTCTGACCGCGACCGCGACCGTGACGCGCGCGGGGCGGAAAACCGCCCGTCGAGGAGAACCACCTTCAAGGAAGCGGCGGGTGCCATTGGCGTTGGTGGCGCCGCCGCGACGTTGCTGTCTGTCTTGACGCAGGCGGCACACCACTTGTGATGAGGGAGAAGCGCCGATGCCATTTGTATTGAGGAGGTGGGAGGGGAGTGGGAGACAAAAAACGTTAATTTTTGGTCTTTTCTTTTGGGAGGTGTCATGATACCCCCTATTTTAATGCATGTCCTGGGAAAGGGAGAGGTAGGAACTACAGAGAATGTCTAATTTCCTTTTGTTCCGACGATTTCACGACCCTAACGATTTCATCGATATATTGGACGAGGGAGGGGATAGGCATACTAAGGTAGTCAAGAGATTTCATCCGATCTTAGAATTAGAGGCCCTCGTGACAACAAGCAAAAGCACATGATGTGGGCAAACGCAGGCGACTCCTCTCTTTCTGTCGTGTTGCCGTTCCTCTTATTTGATTCGTTTTCCTTCTCTTTCTTTCTTCCTCCTTCCACCTTTTCAGCCTTTTTCTCCTTTTCCCCCTTTTTTTATTAAATAAAAACGAAGAAGAAGAAGAAGAAGTGACGAGAAAAGCAAAAAGGAAGGAT
>FJWA01003540.1_pt1 | contig 14374 bp, 20 predicted proteins | sample 1011891 | NCBI WGS metagenome assembly FJWA01 (sample SAMEA3912450, study PRJEB9761) | metagenome | biome: forest; material: soil | place: USA | collected 2011-06-22 | depth 0.1 m
CTTCCATCTTCAAGTAACCTATCGGCTATTTGTGACTTGGATGGTAAAGTAGTAAAATAGGACATTTTGCATTTTATCAAAAAACCTAATTCTCTTTGACCCTTTTTCTTCTAGGCCAACAAGCCTACCCTCACAACATTGTCTATCACAGGAAGCGCGTTTAATCGCGCGCTGCGAGCCAGAAGTGGTCGACGCCAGACGCGAGCCGAAACAGAACCATCATGAATGCTTCCTTGTTTCACAATACGCAACTACCTCTCAGGCCCCAAGATATTGGCACCCAATTCCGGATCTTCCCCACAGACTCAGGATATCACCCGACAACTAGCTCATCGGTTGATGGATGCAGCCTCCACAGCGAACAAGGGGAGCCCAACTCAAACGGCCGAGAGCCGCAAACAGACAGCATGCACGGGGGGTTACAGGGCCAAACAACACCGAACGGCTTTTCACCCCAGAAGGGCTGCTGTACACGTATCACTGGCACTGCTGCTACACCCTGACCAAGAGCAGATGTCCAGATGAAAACCGACAGACAAATTACCACTATTTTGCCCGGGGAGAGAAACAGGAGGTGGTACAACAGACGGCATCTCACAGACCGCAGTTACAAATCAAGATGCCCAAGTCTAATTGGAAACGCCCCCAGGATGCAGTGTACGAGGGGGTAAAGCCCTCGATACTTGATATTACACAGGCGACTGTGTCACCACCGCCCCTCCTCCCGCCCCCCCAATCCTTTTTCCGGCATCGACAGCTAACCAGGCCACCGACCTTGGAGACACAGAACCAGACCGGAGCCATCGCTCAGAGAAGCATCTTGCGGGGGTCCTCGATGTACTCCTTGATCTTGATCAGGAACTGCACGGCCTCCCTGCCATCCAGCAGACGGTGGTCGTAGGTGAGGGCAAGGTACATCATGGGCCGGATCTCCACCTTGCCATTGACGGCGACGGGGCGGTCCTTGGTGGCGTGGAGGCCGAGAACGGCGGTCTGGGGCAGGTTGATGATGGGGGTGCCCATCAGCGAGCCAAAGACACCGCCGTTGCTGATGGTGAAAGTGCCTCCAGCCATGTCCTCGATGGTGAGCTTGCCGTCACGAGCCTGTATCCACCTTGTCAGAGCCGGCGCGACAGCAGCGAGAGGAGCCGGGGAACCATACCTTCCGGCCCATCTCGGCGATGGACTTCTCGATGCCAACCAGGTCCAGGGACTCGACGTTGCGCACAACCGGGGTGACGAGACCCTTCTCGGTCGCAACGGCAACGCTGATATCGACGTAGTCCCTGTAGACAATGGTGTCGCCGCCGTTGGGTCCCTCGATCGACGCGTTGACGATGGGGATGTCACGCATGGCGAGGACGCAGGCCCGGGAGAAGGCGCTCATGAAGCCCAGCTTCACGCCCGTCTTCTTCAGGATCTCATCCTTGTACTTGCTGCGGAACTCCATCAGCGCAGACATGTCGACCTCGTTGAAGGTGGTCAGGGACGCGGCCGTGTTCTGGGACTGCTTGAGGCGCTCCGCGATGCGGAGGCGCATCCGGTTCATCTTGACCTGCAAGAGCCTGTCAGCTCGGCTATGCGCAGCGCATGGATGCGCCGGCAACTTACCCTCCTCTCATCGCGGCTGCCCAGGGTGGCAGGGCCCTCGGCGGCGGCCGTCGCCGGCTTGCTCGGCTGTTTTGGCGCAGGAGCCTCCTGCTTCGCGGGCGGCGCGGCCGGCTTGGTCTCTTGGGGCTTGGGCTCCGGAGCCTTCGCTTGCTCGGTCTGTGTCTCCGGTGCCGGCTCCTTGGGCGCCTCCTTGGGAGCCTCCTTGGACTCCGCAGCGGGCTTATCACCCGACGGCGCGCCGCCGACCTCGATGCGCACCAAGTCCTGGCCGACGACAACGGTGTCCTCCTCGTTGGCCAGAAACTCCTTGATGATGCCCGCTTCCGGCGCGTTCACGGCAACGTCGATCTGGCGTGGCACTGCGTGTCAGGCCAAGGGCGGGTAAGCGATGGAAGGGACGGAGGCATGCCTACCTTGTCGGTCTCGATCGTCGCAATCTCCTCGTCCTGCTCGACAAAGTCGCCAATCGCCTTGTTCCATTGTTTCAACGTGCCTTCGCTGATCGACTCGGCCATCGTCGGCACCTTGACGATCGCGTCGGCGTAGGTTCGTACATGCTGAAACTGCAGGGGAAGCTGGCGCAGCGCCGAGCTCGTGCTGCTGTAGAGCGAGAGTTTGGGAGCAGCGCGAGCCGCGAGCCGGAGTCCTCGGTAGAGCATGTCGGCGACGTGTGATGAATGACTGATGGGTTGTTCGGCAGGGTCGCTGCGGGAATTCGTTGGTTGACGCGGACGGCGTGGGCGTCAGTCAGGATCTGCAGCAGCGTCGATAACTCTTGCTGGCAATGAAGCGCAACCAGACACGTCCCGGAGAGGTATTGGGGGGGGGTGAAACGCCCAATTGATACTGGAAAAGGCTATGGCAGTCAATTCGACTTGGTTACAAAAATGAAAACGGAGAAAACACACGAGGCAACAGATGTTGTTTGCATGCGCCGTTTCCAGTACATATCCAGGAGGGAAAAAATAGCCACAAGCAGCTCGTTGGCAACAGCCAGAACCCTGGACCTCCCTCCAATCGTGTCCAATTGTGTCCAATCGTGGCAGGGTTGCAAGGAACGCCGGCGCCCATCGCAGCCTCAGCACGTCTGGTGACCTCAGCCTGCAGCAGCTTGGTCACAGGGATGGAGGTACCCTGCCGAGCTGCCAACCGGCAGCGAGGCAGACGCATACTTTTGGCGCTCGGCAACATGGAACGGAACGCCCCGGGACGTAACGCTGATAGCGAACGGCGAGGTTCCCGACGGTACCCCGGGAGTTACGGTACTTCTGTGGTTGCCTGAGGCTGACTGCCGGTTTTGCGCGGCTGTGAGGACTAACGCTGATCCGCCCCGCACAAGCGATTTCCGTCTCCGCCAACGCTCGCAGCACGGGCCCGTTGCAGCCTCAGGCAACATGTTGCTTCGGCTTGAGCTTCTCCAATCACTTCGTCAATTGAGCTCAAGCAGGCCAACCACCAAAACGTCGCTACAACAATTCCAGGCATCCCCGGCATCGCCCCCCCCGCCTCTCCGCATTTCGACCGGGACTGGCGCGAATTGGCATCCGGGTGTAGGAACCAACGATCCGACACGGTCACGGAAGGGTCCTAATTGCGGAGACAGAGTGCCAGAACCGGCAGGACAACACCCCAGACCAAGCCGCCCACCATGGCCTCAAGGCAGGCTGCGCTGTCAGTCACATGTCCACCCCGAAGCTCGACGACGGAGCCCCGAACACCGCTGACACCGAAACCAGGTCTCTCTACCGCCGCTCCCTGAAGCTCGCCCTCGACTGGTCGGTGCACCGNGAACTCTGGCGCGGCCAGGCCGTCTACATCCGCTCGTTGTTTGAGAACAATCGGGATGTCAGCGACCCGAGATTACAACGGGTGCGCAACACGCTCTTTGTCGAAGGGAGGAGTCACCAACTTGGATAGGAGGCTGACATTATGGGACACCGCGCAGGCNCTGCTGAAGGAGACGGAGAAGCTGCTGGAACACTGGAAGCACCCGGACCCTTACTGCCACCCGACTGCNCCTGGAGGTGGGCATTGCCATGATCCTGCCCTGCAGCATTGGGTTCGCAGAGCTAACCCAACCCTGCAGGATCCAAGTACGAGAGAAACCTTCCGGTTCCGCATCTGGATCGTAAGTTGTGTCCCACTGTCGCAGTTCGTTCACCCGCCTGGCTGGCTGACACGATTCCCACAGCCCCCCCGCCGCTCAAGTTTTGATGGCGTCTGTGTGATGGATTCGGGCTGTACATAGGATTTAAAAACCATTGTGGAATAGAAGACTCTTGAGACAATGCCTGTTCGCAAAAATCGGTGTTCGATGGCAGTGCTAGAAAGTGGTTGAACAAGAATCCTGAATGGGATTCCTGGTGCAATTAGGAGATAAAATATCCACGGCAACGCTCGAGGCAAGCCCGGGGAGTGAAAAGAGAACGCAAACCCAGACAATTCGAACAAGAAGTGGATGTTCAGAGGATATTCTCATTCATGACCATGACCATGACCATGCCCATCATGGAATTAATGTACAGCCCAAACACGCGAAAAAGCAACCGATGACCCGTTACCGTGACCCCAATATCATGAACCCAACGTGCCAGCCTGGAAAAAGCAAAAGAACCCAACCCCGAAAATCAAAGCTCCTGAGACAAGTTCTTGCCAGTCTTGCCTGTCTTCTTGGGCAGGAGGTCTGGAAAGCGATGGTTAGCGACGTGTCGAGGCGAGGCAGGCTGGGAGACAACATACTCTGGTGAATGTTGGGGAGGACACCGCCCTGGGCGATGGTGACGTGTCCGAGAAGCTTGTTCAACTCCTCATCGTTGCGGATGGCGAGCTGAAGGTGGCGGGGGATGATACGGGTCTTCTTGTTGTCGCGCGCAGCGTTGCCAGCCAGCTCGAGGATTTCGGCAGCGAGGTACTCAAGAACAGCGGCCANGTAGACGGGAGCACCAGCACCGACACGCTGAGCGTAGTTGCCCTTGCGGAGGAGACGGTGGACACGGCCGACGGGGAACGCCAGACCGGCCTTGGAGGAGCGGCTGGAGGACGCAAAAGTTAGTAAACCGTGATTGGAAAGCGCGTCTGAGACCCAAGGCTAGGATGGCGAGAGCCTCCAGTCCAGGATGCAACAAGACGCGGAAAGCAGACGCGATAGAAGCACTCACGATTGCGCGTTCTTAGAACCGCTCGCCTTGCCACCGGACTTGCCGCCGCCAGTCATTTTGAAGGTTGATGGGGTTGTGGGAAAAACGTGTAGTTTGACGTTGTGATGAGGGCGAGAAAAGACTCGACGTGCTGGATGCAGTTACTGATGGAAGAGCGGAAGTTTGTTGATGGAGAGTGGAAGAAGTTGAGCGCTGGTGGGGGATGCGCCGGGTTAAGTAGTTTTCGCGTAAAGGGTGCAAGATCACGGATCACTCGCGCCTTTCTCAGTTGTTGATCGGAGCTGTTGGAACTAGTCCCAAAAGGGCCGTGTGCATGGGTTGCGATTGTGCGCCTTGTGAAAAATACCGGGCAAATGCAGGTGGCCAATGATTGGCTGCTGCGGGGATTTGCATTCCCCGCCCAAACCTTTAAAATCAACGCGCCCCCTCCCCAACGCGCCCAAAAAAATGATCAGCTTGATCGACCCATGGCCCAGGAAATCATTGCACCAGCCGGTCTTTCCTTTCCTTGCCTGGTGCCGCAACCGCGCCTGGCCAAAACAATGGTTGTTTCCAACGCAATCACAACCCGGCCCAGCCATCTTCCTCTCCTCTCATGGCCAGAGCTGATGGCTGATTGATTTGGTTTAGTCGCTTGACCCACTCCAACTTTCTCTCGATGCTCTCGACGGCGCGGTGCCATGTGCAGTTCGGTTTGGCTCGCATGCCCGATCGAATATCGTTTCCCTTGAGGTGTTGGGTTTCGACTCGCTCGACTGATTAAGGTCCGGTTTCAGGGGGTTGGTTTGGCATGCTGTTTTGCCAACCATGCTCGAGCCACCTCAAGGAAGCGGTCCATTTCTTCGGGCACACTTTTCACCTAGCCCAATATTGAGGCTTGAGGCTCTTTTGCTTTCTGGATCTGGTGTCCGGTTTGGGCTTGAGTTGGGCATCCAGGTACAAAGAAAAAGGTTCGTTTGCCATGTCACAGGTGAGGTATGGTCTCTGGACACTCGGAATGTCCAATTTTGTAGTTTGAATGGTACATGGCATTGGTACCCGGACCCCGGGTTAGATACAGCTTCACAAATCCGGTCTTGAACCCTCATGATCCATCCCAATCGAGTGAAAGTCGATCCGTAGGGCAGAACTGGAGCCTCTGTACCCCCGGAGCATCTCATGGGCGGATCCGGGAGCCCATCGGGTACCCGGGCCATGCGGCTCTTCCCGCTGCGCCGGCACTGACGTCCACCTCATGTGTCATCGGAGTCCGGGTGGCTCTTCCCCCAGGTCTTGGGAGCGGATGGGGATGTGTCTGAGCTGCCACGGCCAATCACGTCGGTGCATGCACATGGGAACTGTAAGGCTGATGGTGTTTGATACACCTCGGGGTCCAGGGGTCTGCTCCAGAGTCTCTCCATATCGGGCACAACAAGCCGGCACTCTCTCATTTACGACACATAGTACAGAATACAGAGACAAGTCCCATCGTCTGGGACAACCCGGCATGGAAGGGCAGTGGTCGACCCTGGGTTCGAGCTATCTGACTCGAGCAGCTTGGATTGGGCTGGCATCTTTGGACATGTCTTCCTGCGTGATGATGACGCATGGTCTCGCCTGAGTTCGTCGAGGGAGGAATAGTGTTGCCTGTCAGTCTGTCCCTTCCTGTCATGACAGAGGTGATTTGGTGAATGACCGGCCCAGGGCCGTCAGGTCTGAGGCGCAGCCTGCTGCTGTTTCCTCCATCTCGAAAATGCTGATTTCGAGATCCAACGGCATTGACCAAACCACTTGCAGAAAATACGCCATGCTGCGCTGCCACTGCGGACCCCGGCATATTTGGAGGCTGGTTGACTTCTGGGACCCAGAGCTTGCCATTTTGGGACGTGTTATGGCGCTTTGGCCATCGCGTAACCTTGTCATTCTTGCTGCCATACCGGGGTGTATTTTTCGCCAAATCACGTCGCCGGCCCGGTCGTTCCCCACTTTTCGCGCGGTCACCCCAAATCAGCAGGGCCCGTCCTGCCAGGCGCGTCCAGCTACAAAAAGGGCCACTCCCCCTCGTCAACTGCATCTTCCTCCATCAACCAACTTCACTTTCGCAACATCCACGCCCTTCACGACCGTCAGACTCATCCACGACTTTTAGTCGCATCACATAAACTTCATCGTCAATTCGATTCCCAGGCATCCAAAATGCCCCCCAAGGCCGCCGACAAGAAGCCCGCCGCCAAGGCCCCGGCTACTGCCTCCAAGGCTCCCGAGAAGAAGGATGCCGGCAAGAAGACCGCGCCCTCGGGCGAGAAGAAGAAGCGGACCAAGGCCCGCAAGGAGACTTACTCCTCCTACATCTACAAGGGTGAGTTTCCGATCTGACGCGATCGCGCAGCTTCAGCGCGATCGTGCCCCGCAAACATGGTTTCGTGGCCCGTGCCTAACAATCACGCAGTCCTGAAGCAGGTCCACCCCGACACTGGTATCTCCAACCGTGCCATGTCCATCCTCAACTCGTTCGTCAATGGTGAGTCGACCCCGCTTGGAGCTTCTCGTGCGCGCGAGGTCCTTTTCTAACGCGTGGTTATCAGACATCTTCGAGCGCGTTGCCACCGAGGCTTCCAAGCTTGCTGCCTACAACAAGAAGTCGACCATCTCGTCGCGCGAGATCCAGACATCCGTCCGTCTCATCCTCCCCGGCGAGCTTGCCAAGCACGCCGTGTCGGAAGGCACCAAGGCCGTCACCAAGTACTCTTCGAGCACGAAATAAGCGGCTGGTTGGGGTTTTGCTTTTGTCGTTTTCCTCTTCGGGCACAGGGTTTGCTTGGCATTTGGGAGTCATGACGAGGCTGGCCAAGGCACACGTGCCCACTGGAGTCTCTTAATGCAATGCGTTACGGATGGTCTGCTTTTTGGGGGCAATGTTATTCATGGGTACGGGGTTTGCGGTTGTACAATACATGCCTTGATATCAGGGTTTCGGGCGAAATGAACTCGTGCATATGATCAAAAGACCGAGTTCCTCTCTCGACTTTGAGTGCAATCTTGACAATTCTGCGACATGCGAAAACACGAGGAATGCAAGGCACAGTTCGGATGCCAAACTGAGGCGCGCACCACCGCATGTTGGCAACAGCATTCGATGGACAAAAGACAAGACTGGCATTTTGGCGATTCGCAGCGACAGCCGTCTTCTCGCCCAGATCTGTCTGTATTTTATCCGAGGCCGGCCTTGGAATGCCTCATGACTTGGGCCACCGGCTCCAGAATGCCCTTGTTGTCAAGGGCGCCCAAAGCCATTCCCTTGCTCCAGCCCATCTTCTCCAGCATGTTGCGTCCCTTATTTTCCTGGCCAAGCTCCGGAACAGCCGCGCCAACGATTTCTCCCTCCCGGAGCTGGATTCCCTTCTGCCCGGACCGGCGGTTTCCACCCACCGTTCTGGTCGGCTCAGTCTTCGGACCCTTGAGGTCGGCGCGGGGAAAATATTTGCGATGGACGCTCTGCGCAGTCTGGCTGACATTTCTGGCTGCCATCTCGGGCGATGCGAACCGGATGGTGCGGTTGGTCCGGTAAAGCACGGGACGACGCTGGTCGCCCTTGCCGGCGGATTGCGATTTGACGTTGAACTTGTGCGCAATCTCGTGGAGGACCTTGCGTCCGTGGTTGTCAATCGGGGGGAATTCGAGACTGTCTGTTGTTAGCTTGATGTAGTGGTGTTGAGGTTGACTCAAGGGTCACTCACCGTTCAGCCGAGCCGAGGAGAAAGGCAGTCAGCTCGGCCTTCATGTCATCCAGCTTCATCCCCGACGGATACTTGACTCGCATGTCATCGGGATTTGCATCCTTGCCCAGCAGCCCCTCGGCACGCAAGGCTTCACGCTCCAACTTGCGACCCTTCTTCCGCTCCCTATCTCGGCCCCAAGCGGACTTCAGGGCAGCCTCAATCTCCGAGTCAGAGACATTGAAGTCGGGGGGCTGCTTGTTACGTCGTTTGCGTGTTTGTCCCGTGAGGTGGCTCCAGTCGGCAAGATCCAGATTGTCAAATGCATCCGCAACCTGTGCGGCACTGGCAGGCCCGCCTGTCGCCTTGGCTGGTCGTTTTCCTTGTGCCTTTCTGGATCCAGTCTGAGCAAATGAGCTTGCGAAGAGGAGCAGGTCGTCGCTGTCCATGCCCAGCTCTTCTTGTTTGGCGAAAAGCCGCGCGAGTGCCTCGTCGCCCAGATCCGCATCCATGTCCTCGTCATCCCCATTCACGGAGTCGTCCCCTTCGGCATCGCTACTGCCAGACCCAACAGATTCAGCTGCTTCGTTGCCCAAGAAGTCGTCGCCTCTGGGCGACTTCTCGTCTTCAGACCCAACGTTAACCGCGTCGTGGTCACCGCCGAGATCTCTACGCCTAGGTAGAGACTGAAGTTGACTGCTGATGAAATCATCGTCCGAGTTTGCCACCATGTTGGCAATGTAGTCTGCCAAGATTGCGTCCTCTTCATCGTCTTCGACGACTTTCGGAGCCTTGGAGCGGTTGCGCCGGGACCTTGATCGTTTGCCGCGAGGTCCAGGGGGTGATATGGGATTTCGAGAAACCGGGTTGTCTGGAATTGCCAGAGCGATCTTGAGCTTACTCTCGGATGGGTTCTCTGGCCGCGGCGTCGCGACGCTGGGCTGAGAGACCTCGTTTCTCCGAACAGGCTCCTGAGTGTTCGCAGTTCGGCCTCTGAAGAGAATAACCTCCTCGCTCGAATCAGACCCAGCAAACGAGGACCTCGGACTTGGAATCTTTGGGGGAGGAATTGAAGGATCGCCCGTGGACTCATCTTCCGCGAGATCGAAGAAGTATAATTCTTTGGGTTCGCTTTCTTGGGCTGCTGTGAGTTGGTCGGCGTTACCGACGACCTCCTCGTGAACGGGTAGTTCGACAATAACCGTCTCGACAGTTTCAACAGCCTCCTCGACGGTTTCAACGGCCTCCTCGACGGCTTCAACAGTCGGCTCAGCTTCCATGACGTCGGTGGTCTCTGTGACTGGGTCCGCAGAATTTTCGACCTCGGCGGTGCCAACAACGGCCTCCGCCGTAGCCTCTGGAGACTGATCAACCGTCTTCGAGCCAGATGGTTCGTCGGGTGGATTTATGTCTTGGAGAGGTTCGACGAAGCCGGCGCTCACGAAAACCACAGGCCGGCGCCGGAAGCTGGCATCCCCTGAGGGCCAAGAGGACTGATGTGATGCCGTATTCCTGGCCTCGTCTCTCATTGAGAACCCTAATGTGGTCAGATTCCGGGTCTGTTGGGATGACGGAGAACCTCGGCCAATCATACCGTTCGCAGGAACCATCGTGGCCGGATGTGTGGGAATAAAGTCTCGAAGTTTGCCCCGGGGCGTCGCAGGCTGGCCCCGAGGAGCCTTGGAGCCAGCAGGCCATTTGCCCCTTCTGTTCCGCATGCTCACCACGAACCCCTTCCAAACGCCCTTGTACCGAAAGCCGCCTTTGTCTTGGGGATAATTCTTGTGGGGGCTTAAAACCCGGCCTTCATCCGCGACAATGAAAACAGCCGATGCTGTGATGATTTTGTTGTGAGATGGGACTTTGTTGTGGTGGCTGGGTTTGAAAGTCTCTGTCGGACCCTGATTCACTGAGTGATCGCAGGAGCAAGCTGGGAAGGGCTTGGCCGAACGAGTCACCGATGGCGGAGTAGGGTTAGGGTTGTACACCAAATGCCGGGACCCTGCATTGACAGAGGACAACGGCCGAAATTACAGCAGCGTTACATACAGCAGCGCCAGCAGCAAGCGGTTTACTTGTAAGCAGCTGTGCTGGCCCCTGCATATCATCATGGCGTTTTCGAAGGGGTCCTTGTTAACTTCTGGTATTCTACAGATGTACACGAGCATGGAATGCAGAAGTCTGCATACTACCGTAGATACGGAGGCTGGGGCTTCAGAACGGAGTCGGCTGCCCGCTAACCGAAACAGGCAGACATTGGGCCAGTGATCTGCATCGCGGTGGAGAACGTTACGGTAACGTCAAGGGAATGCCCCGTCAGCCTAGCTCGTGGAGGGGTGGGGCCTGGGACTCAGATGACATCCTCTCACAGGGCATACGTGAACACTTCCTGCCAACAACCTACCTTCACCCGACTCCCCAAACGCCTGCCCTCGACGCATCGAGCTCTTTGCAACCCTGCGATTCATGTACGGCATCCCTCAGCCAGACCCCTTTTCAAACCACCATTTCTAGTCCCAGATATCGATACCTCCGTGGTCCAGTTCGCCCCGGATCAGTGCAATCGTCGGGTGCGGATCGTCCCGTGTCTGGTGAACGACAAAGGGCAGCTGCCTCGTACCGTCGCCCTACCTCCTCCATCGACTGCACACCTCCTGGTCTCCCCTTTTCCCCTCCGCCGGCATTTCACGGAGCTCAGCCAGCTCCACGGCAGCTCCGATGGCTCCACAACGGCAGGGTAACAGCAGTTGGCAGTCGGCCGTCTCAGGCACGTCCCCTCAGCTTGCGAGTGCGATGGAGGTCGCCATGGCCGCCGGTGCTGAAGTCACCCGCGTAGGTCGCCGCATCTTCCAGAAGATCTGGGATCTGGAGCCAATCAACGACCGGAGCTCCAACGAACCCGTCTGGTGTCTGGGCCGCTCATACACGCTCGGCGCGAAGACGTCCGGGACACCATCACTCTTCACCTCAAGCACCCCGCCAGCCGAGAGTGCTGGTGATGACACTGCCGCCAAAGCAACAGGGACGATACCATCAACAACAACCTCGATCCCCACCGCGAGCGACAACAACCCGCAAGTTCTCGACACACCGCCCCTTTCGATCGCAAGCAGCTTCGATTCGTCACTCGCGTACGAGGAGCCCAGCCGAGAGAGCAGCTGGCCGCCGGAATTCTTGGACGATTTCGAGTCCCGCATATGGATGACCTACCGAACCGAGTTCGAGTTGATCCCCAGGTCCACTGATCCAAAAGCCGCCTCCGCCTTGTCGTTTGCCATGCGGCTCAAGACCTCGTTTGGGGAGCACACAGGATTCACATCAGACACGGGCTGGGGTTGCATGATCAGGTCGGGCCAAAGCTTGCTGGCAAACGCGCTTCTGATCTCTCGGCTTGGACGCGGTATGGCTTCGTTTGCTTCTTTCCCAGACGGTTCGGTTCATGCTAACCTATGAGTCGCAGATTGGCGACGAACGACCGACCCCGATGCCGAGCGTGAGATACTGTCGTTATTCGCCGACGACCCTCGCGCCCCGTACTCTCTACATAATTTCGTCAAGCACGGAGCAGTTGCGTGTGGGAAATACCCGGGCGAGTGGTTTGGGCCGTCGGCCACCGCTCGGTGCATCCAGTAGGTCTCACCGCACTTGGGTGTCTCGGGATGGGAGATGTCCATGTTCATTCCCGCTGACAACTTTGCAGGGCTTTGGTGAACCAGCACGAGCGCTCGTTACGGATATATTCGACAGGTGATCTTCCCGATGTTTACGAAGACAGCTTCATGGCCGTTGCGATGCCCGACGGCGAGACGTTCCATCCAACTCTGGTTTTGGTATGCACGAGACTCGGCATTGACAAGATCAACCAAGTCTATGAGGAGGCTTTGAAATCTACCTTGCAGCTGGAACAGTCCATCGGTATCGCCGGGTGAGCAAATAAATCTCTATCTCTGCTTGCCCAAGCAAGCCGCCCTCTTCTGCTGGCTAACATGCTTCTTTTAGGGGCCGCCCCTCTTCATCCCACTATTTTGTTGGTGTCCAGGGACAATGGTTGTTCTACCTCGACCCTCACCACCCCAGGCCGACGCTCCCATACCACGAAAACCCCAGCGACTATACGTCAGAGGAGCTGGATTCCTGCCACACCAGGCGGTTACGCCATCTCCACGTCGAGGACATGGATCCCAGCATGCTAATCGGCTTCTTGATCAAAGACGAGGATGATTGGGACACGTGGAAGAGCGCAGTGAAGCACGTGCAGGGCAAGTCCATTATCACCGTCTCGCCTCACGACCCAGTACGGGGAATGGGCTCCGTTCGGGCCGGGGCCATCGATGAAGTCGAGACGTTGAGTGACGAGGACGATACGGACACCTTGCTTGACGCATAATGCTACCGGGGGTACACATACCGGATGTATCGGCTATTGGATGCATGCTTGCTCTGCTTTGTTGCTCTTCCGTATTTGCTGGGCGTTGCGGGCCCTTGGGGGCTGGGAGCCCAGGAGTTGGCCCCACCATGTTTATCGGCGGCATCGGACTGGATCAAACCAAGCCGTGTGTCCCCAAACCCCTTTCCACTGCCTCCAGTCCGTCCAAGTGGGATTTTGCTATGCCGCCACGCGATGATGGTGATGAATATCTATCGATATTGGGCTGCAGGGACATGCTCATGATTACAGCATGGCGCGGAGGTCGGGATCAACGGCGCTTCTTCTTGCCCGCCTTGGCGTTGGAAACAGGAATACGTTCGGCATGGTCGAGGGCCTTAATGTGGTCGAAGAGTTTAGTCCGGGATGTGAAAGTCTCGTGGCAGACGGCGCATTTATGCTGGGGTTTCAGACGTCAGGCGCGTCTCCGGGTTTGTACACATCGGAGCATATTGGATGAAACTTACGGAACTTGATGCCTCGGCCTCGGCGGCATGACGGGCGGCCTTCTTCTCCCGCTTCTGCTTGGCTTTCCCAACCCTTTTGCTCTCGCCCTTCTCATCGTCGAGCGTCAAGCCATTTAAGCTGGCAGCCGCAGAGTCTCCAGCGTCGGGCGTGTCGTCCTCTGTGGTTGGCGCTTTTTGGTCTTTGGGTGCTCCGTGTAAGATGCGCTCCTCGACAGCCGATCGGGGGGCGTATTCGTCGTCTTCCGTGTCTGGCTGAGATGGTGATGTGCCTTGGTCCACTTCGTCTCCTCTGGCTGGTATTTGGGCGCCATCCTTGTCCCCTTCGACGGGAGCCACGTCGGCACCATCAAATGCACCATCCTCCCCATATTCAACGTCTTGGGGGGCAGTCGATGGCGTCGACAACCCAGGTTCCGACCCTTCGAGATCAAGATTGGCGTTCTCCTTCTTCATTTGCCATTTTAGCTGCTGCACGGCCTTGGTGTGTTTCTTGCTCTTCTCGTGTGCTTCGAACTGCTTCTCGCTCTTGAAGGTCTTGTTGCACACAACGCACTCGATCTCCTCGACCTCATCTTCCTCTTCGGACATGGAGAACTCGTCGTTGTGATCATCCTCGTCTCGAGATTGCGCCCAGTCGGGCACGACGTACTCGGCAAACTTCTCCTGATTTGCAGCCCGTGACCGTGCTGCCTGGGCAGCGGCCGAGTTCCGCAGGAATTGTTGCCTTTCAGCCTCCGACTGGGTGTTGGGTACGTAGCGAGGGTCACGCTTCTTGACAAAGGCAACCAGAGACAGAACAGCATCGTTGAACTCCCGGATCCCTTCATCGCGGAACTTCTTGTTTTCTTTCTCCATCAGGCGGCGAACCCGACGGTCAGGGGCCTCCTGGAGACGGTACTTATCCCTCCAGCTAAACGTCTTCTTGGTNGAGAANCCCGACCANNCNTTGTAGAANGGCNTNGCCACCNNNTTGTAATCGTCCTNGGCCTTGCCAAATGNCGGGTAGTCTGTCCACGG
>FJWA01006930.1_pt1 | contig 14363 bp, 22 predicted proteins | sample 1011891 | NCBI WGS metagenome assembly FJWA01 (sample SAMEA3912450, study PRJEB9761) | metagenome | biome: forest; material: soil | place: USA | collected 2011-06-22 | depth 0.1 m
CCGGCCGAGGTCGAGAAGTTCCGTCGCGATCACGCCATCAGCATCCACGGTCACGATGTCCCCAAGCCCGTCGAGACCTTCGACGAGGCTGGTTTCCCCCGCTACGTCATGGACGAGGTGAAGGCCCAGGGTTTCCCCGCGCCGACTGCCATTCAGTCTCAGGGCTGGCCCATGGCGCTCTCTGGACGCGATGTTGTTGGTATCGCCGAGACCGGCTCTGGCAAGACCCTGACCTACTGCCTCCCGGCCATCGTTCACATCAACGCCCAGCCCCTCCTCGCCCCCGGCGACGGCCCCATTGTCTTGGTCCTCGCACCCACTCGTGAGCTGGCTGTCCAGATCCAGCAGGAAATCACAAAGTTCGGCAAGTCGTCTCGGATTCGCAACACTTGCGTCTACGGCGGTGTCCCCAAGGGCCCCCAAATTCGGGACCTTCAGCGCGGTGTCGAGGTAGTTATTGCCACCCCGGGTCGCTTGATCGACATGCTCGAGTCGGGTAAGACGAACCTGCGCCGCGTCACATATCTCGTTCTCGACGAGGCCGACCGCATGCTCGACATGGGCTTCGAGCCCCAGATCCGCAAGATCATCGGCCAGATCCGGCCCGACCGCCAGACTTGCATGTGGTCCGCCACCTGGCCCAAGGAGGTCCGCGCCCTGGCTTCCGACTTCCAGACCGACTTCATCCAGGTCAACATCGGCTCCATGGATCTGGCTGCCAACCACCGCATCACCCAGATTGTCGAGGTCGTGTCCGAGAGCGAGAAGCGCGACAAGATGATCAAGCACCTCGAGAAGGTCATGGAGGACAAGGAAGCCCAGAACAAATGCCTCATCTTCACGGGCACCAAGCGTGTGGCGGACGAAATCACTCGCTTCCTTCGCCAGGACGGCTGGCCGGCGCTCTGTAAGTTGGATCCGCTTCTTCACCATCTGTCGTACCGGGTTACTAACAGCTCTCTCCAGCCATCCACGGCGACAAGCAGCAGAACGAGCGTGACTGGGTCCTGGACCAGTTCAAGACTGGCAAGAGCCCCATCATGGTCGCCACCGACGTTGCGTCGCGTGGTATCGGTATGTCTCCCCCTCTCCCCGCCCCCGCAACCCCCACGCCCGCCTCTGGGCGACCTTCCAGCATCGAAGTGTGCTGTGCTTTACTCTTGTGTCTAGGGGCTCTCTTGATTGCGCGAACTTGCCTGACCTTGTGTCAACACGGTCTCCCTGCGCGGAGTCTTGGATTCGTGACGTAGTAGAGACGCCGCTCTCGATGCTACGCCGTAATGCTTCTCTTGTACCGTTTCTTTCTTGCCGTGGTACAAGCGTGGAGTAGGCATTTCTTGACCCTGATCAAGCTTGTCTCCAAGATTCCCAAAGGCCCGAGGACCTGGAGCTGTGGATTTCCCACCGGCATCTTCATCGCAACGGACAGCCCATTTTCAAAGGAGAGAAGTACAGCCATCAAGGATCACGAAACATACTTAGCTATCCGTGTCATCCGCCATCCCTTCATGCTGGAACGGTGCTTGCACCCAACCTGCCCGCTGTTGCTAACCATTTCCTTGTTTCAAGATGTGCGCAACATTACTCACGTGCTCAACTATGACTACCCCAACAACTCGGAGGATTATATCCACCGTATCGGCAGAACTGGCCGTGCCGGCGCTACTGGCACAGCCATCACCTTCTTCACCACTGACAGTACGTTTCTCCCAACCCTCTTCTGATTAAGTGACCGGCGTGCTGACATGCATCCAGATGCTAAGCAAGCTCGTGACCTCGTTGGTGTTCTCCAGGAGGCGAAGCAGCACATTGATCCTCGCCTGGCCGAGATGGTTCGGTACGGCGGTGGTGGTGGTGGTGGCGGCCGATATGGCGGTTACCGTGGCCGCGGCGGCGGCGGTGGTTTCCGTGGCGGTAAGTGGTAAAAACCCTCTATTCTCGAGGCGCTGTGAGAGTATGTGCTGACCGTTGCTTCGATAGGGCGCACTCAGGGCGCTAATGGCGCCAATGCGATGCCCGTCGGCGGCCGTCGGTGGTAGANTACCTTCCATCGGCGTTGGGCATCACCCAGATCATTTCGTCACTGGTTTTTCGACCGGTGACATCCCGCATTCGGACATCACGGCGTTTCGCGTAGAGGGTTCGGCTTAGAGGTCGGTTCGCGGCTTTATTGCCGCTGGTTGTGTTCATTTTTCTGCTTTCACACTGGCTGGGAGGAGTGGTGTGCTCCCTTTTCTACGCGTTGCGATTCCGNCTTTGACAGAACTCGCGACTCGAGAAGAGCTCACTCACAGGATCCTCCATCTCACATCGTCAACGCTTACAGGCCTAACATCCATTGGTCGGCCGTCAAACTCCGTATCGGCTCGTTCCTCTGGATGGAGACGACTTGACATCTCCACCAGCCACCGCCTTGCTTCTTTCTTTCACTAGTCTCTACGCTTCCTCATCATCGCAGGGTTCGGCCGTAGATTTAGCGGCAAGAAGGTTGTTGTGGACTGGCCGAGATCAATGAGACAGTCCAACAGCCTATGCTGCTCGCCGCGTCTCATGACGGCGACGGCGGGCAGCTGTTTTATGTACTTAATCCAGGGGAAAAGCGAATACCATTTTGATAGAACTATTCCGGAGCCGCGTGTTTTGTGTTGATGTGATATTTATTTACATGGACCTGCTTGCCTTGCAGTCAGTTCACGAGCCCGTCCTGGCTCGACTTCCGGCCTGGCCTTCGCATGGTCCAAAAAATCTTGCAGGAAGAACTGGTTGGGAAACCCGTGTGCCTGTGAGCCTTGCTCGTTCTAGAACTTTGTTCTCGGCCCGGCCCTCGGTGTGCTGTGTGTGTTCCTCTCATACACAAGGACCGAGTCAGGTGAGGCCTTGCCTGCCCGCCCGGCGCTCGAGCAACAAAATAATATCGTCTGCTCGTAAAACCACCACTCACAGCCCGTCCCGTGGTTATGAGAAGCCAGACTCTGGGAGGAGCAAGGAACCCCCCTGCCGGGTTTAAAAACCCGCGGTTATGCCCACCGGGCCTGGCCCAAGGGGAGGACGGAATTTTCATACCCCTTTTTCCGTCCTCCCCCTTTGCTTACTCATTTGGGGAGAGGGGGAACGGGGAAATCTTACCTGATGGAAATTCATGGTTGTGGTCCACTCGCGAGAATTCCGTCATTGGGGGTGGGTGTTGTCGGTTGTGCCTGGGGTCTTCCCAGCTCTCTTTCTTCACCTTTGGTGGTCCGTCCGCGAAAAGGGCATGGGTTGGTCGGGAGGAAGAGGGAAAAGTGGATGTCCCTTTGCGAAGTGGATGCTGGTGGGTGGATTTGTTCCTGTTCTGGGTCTCCGGGCCGTTGTGTTGGGGTCCGTTATCGGCTGCGCTTTGCTCTTCTTGGGTTGGTGGTGGTTTTGGGCCTCTCTCGGGGATAAAGGAGGACTACTTGGTATGTCCTTGCCGCCGCCGGCGGGTTGCTGTTTTTGGTACTGTGTATCTTGGCTTTCCCGAGGAGGAGCAGGATGTATCCCTGACTGTCGTGTTCTGGTCGGCCTTGCGGGACAGGACAGTGGTTCGCGGTCTTGGAGAGAGAAGGGGGGTTGCTTTTTGGGGAGAAAGGGGAGGTCATGCTCTGGAACGGGATGGAGGTTTTCGGGGGTGTGTCGGGTTTGCGGCCTGAACATCCTGTCTGTGTTTTGCCTGTCTTCTCGTTGAGCCCGATATGCCTGATGGGGTTGTGGTTTGAATCCCATCCGACAGAGCCAGTTGTTTGTCCGTGAGTCTGGACGGGCACCCCGCCTTCAGGTGGGTTAGTAACGGCGGGGGTAGTCGGCAGTCGGGGAGTTTCAAGATCCCGACGAGAGGTCATGGGTATGGACGGCCAGCGGCTCCTCATCACGGACTCTCAGTGTGGACCCTCAGCGCGGTCGCGGCAAGGTCACCCAGTGAGTCTCTCCTCAGCCTCTTCCTATTACTTGTACTTGTGTGACTTTGTGATCACGACGTTGAGATCGACGGATGGACCCATTGGTTGTTACGTTCAACGCCGGTTGATGGGTATCATGGAGAACCTCCTCCACAACAGACTTGGGGAGCAAGAGAGGGCGGATCCGCTCACGGGTTGTTTCCATGCTTGCCTAGCCTAGTGGATAACGTTGTGTACTATGTACTACTCAGTATGTAAACGGTCCCCCCACTCTCTTTCTCCTCCTGCACGCATCTCAACCCAACCTGCTGCCTGACTGCCATCCAAGAGAAAGACGTGCCGGGCCTGAGGTCCACGTTATCGGCCAGCAGCACGTCGCCAACATACCGGGTTGACATCCGGCAGTGAGGGGTGTGTGTTTTGTAAGCACTCGGCCGAGTAATCTTGCCGAATCTGCAGAGCGTTGACTGTGATCCGCCCTCTTTCGTTGGACTCGGCCGGAAGTCTGACCAGGGAGCTGCATATCCGCCCCGGCGTTCTCGCCTCTCGCTCTTCCTTTGACCCGCTGGCATTGTGCACAAAACGACGTACTGTGTTATTGCCGAGGAGCACGGATAGCGGAAGAGACGCGCTCCAATACTTACATGAAGCCTTGAGGCTTCCCAGGAGCGGGTTCTTCAACGTCCAACCTCTGTTACCCGGAATTAACATGAAGCTAGTCTGGTGGCGCTGCGGGGAGGGGGACTGGTGCCTCGCGTATGTTGCATGGATTCCCCTTCTTCGCTGCCTCGAGTGCCAGCGAAGCCAGCCAGCTTCTGTCAACGGTCACAGCGCTGAGCGGATTCAATCTAGCGCGGCTGTCCCCTGCATTTCCAGCAATTCCAGCACGCGCACGGTGTTTGTTTGCATGCAGGATGCCACCACCAACACCGGTGGGCTGGGCCCGATGTGCGGGATGGGCCACGGATGTTGCGGGACAGAACTTGCGCGCTGCGCAGGTCCTGTGCTTGCCCTTGGTGCAAGGGGGGTTCGAGAAGGGACAAGCAAGACGCTAGAAAGCCGCCCTCTGAACCTGTCTCATGCATGCCGGCGCCCCCATCCCTTTTCGTCAAGGCTTGACAGATGGTCTTACCGCATCTGAGGGCGCGATACATACTACATGGTATGTATCTGATTCCGCGCTAGCCTCTCAGGCTGGATGGCTGGTGGTGGAGCGAGTGATGGTGTGGAGGAAGCAAGGCTGTCTGCACTCGCTCGCCAAGGCGAGGTCCATGCCGGGTTGGTGTCGTGTTGGTTGGCACTGTGGCAGGTTGGGTCGCGCGGTCTTCGTGGAGAAGGGCGCGCTGGGCAACTCCCGATGCCTGTCTTGCGGAATGGCTCCGTGGGGAGCAGGTCGGATGGGGGGCCCGCTTTCGCTTTTGAACAATCGTGCATGAAATGGCTAGCCGAGCCAACATACATCGCAGAATCACAGGGACGAGCAGGAGGCTGAGAGGTCCAATACGGAGTATTATTGACTGATCTGGTGTAGTCACAGCCGCCGTGGCGCAAGACGTGGCAGGAAACCCCTGGGAAATACGCTGAAATACATAGTAGAGCCCGGAGTATTCTCCGGGTTGGTTCGCGAACAAGCGGGAGCGCGTGTTTCACCTGTACTATACACATAGTAACAATGTGTCCGTTCTGGGCGAGGCAGCTGGTTGTTTCCTCGAGATGCGACGGACGGGAATGGTTGCATCGTGTCGACACTAAGATCTCACGCTACTGGGACAACACGTGCTTGACAAGATCAATGCTGGGGGCCAACCTTTGACGAGCGTGGCGAGCCGACGGCGGTCGCAATTTCCGCTCTGTTGGATGCTGGTTCATGTCGGTCGTCCTCGGTGCGGTACCGCGCTCTTTTGGCCTTCGGATTCGTTCTCGGGGAGCGTTCCGCTGGGCAAATTGCCGTCTCGATGAGGCCCCTCAGCGCTTGTCCGCCCACCCATCCCATCACAGCTGACGCCTGGCAGTGACAGGCAGGATTCACTGGCGCCATGTCTCGCCCAGTTCCGTCCACCGCATCTCGCTCCTGTTCCTGTGAGCGGCCCAGCACACAGCCGCGGCGGCTCCGGGGACGTCGAGGATGATCGTGTCTTCAGCTACTCTGTACACGGTGGAGCCCTCGTCGTTTAGGTTGGGTTGGGTGGTGTGGTCCATGAGGGCGGTGAGGGAGAGGCGCGGGCCATGATCAGATGTCCCAAAATCGTTCAAGCAAGCGAGGGAGGTGGGCCCAGCTTGGTCCGTGATGGCGCCCTTCGCCCACGGTGTCGAATCAAGCGCCGTGCCGCTGCTCCGCAAAGTCCCAAGACCCGGGATGGTCCTTGTTGTCGGGGCTGGTCCTGTCTTGCGGCAGAGGTCCATCGCCTCCCGGCAGGCAGGCGGGGGATGAGCAACGACGAGCTGTTGGAGAGAGCATGCTGCGTCAGTGCGTCACAGGGCCCCCAGACACTGGCTGCGCGACACATCGTGATGTCTTCTGTCCATGTTCTGTACATAGTGTACGAATACGCGAGTGGCTTTGCCGAAAATGCCGAAAGGTCCTTTTGCTTACGCATCACGTGCGGTTCGGCAGCTGCAGGCGCAAGAGTTGCACAGAACTGTTGCAGAAGGCGGAGAACGGAGTATTCTGTACAGAATACACTGTACTCTGTGCAGTTGGCAGAAATGACTCTGTCTACCTGGTAGCTCTTTCCATGTCCAGCAGCAGCCGTCAACGAGTCTACTATGTACTGTGTAAACAAATGTCCGTTTAATACAGAATACACAGAGCAAGAGACCCAGACGGTTCCGATTGACGCAATCGCTGCACGCGCAAGGTCGCTTGAGCATGAGGCGATAAGAAGACAACAGCACGACCGGGGCTCGCCGTGGTGGCTGGTCTGGTAATATTGAAATCTAATACCCCGATGTGACCAGAACATTCTGTTTTTGGGTACATATTCGTAAAGTACGCTACCTAGCGATACTGGTTTTCCATGCATGCAGATCCACAAAACGGGAGCCGGCATTCCGTTCTGGGCCAGCCGTGCCGCCCGTCCCCCCAGTGTGGCGGGTACGGAGAAGCGGGTCACTCGTGCCCGCGTGTCGGTGCAGCACCATCCGTTGTCCCGCGCGAGGCAGCACAGTCCCAATTGCGACCTCGAAATGCATTCCGCATCCCATCGTGGGGTTGCCAATTCGCAGCATCGCTGCCAGATATCCGTCCCGCTCCAGCGCCCGTCATGTGGCTCCCCGGCTGCCGCGGTCATAATGTTGCACTCCGGACCACTTGCCCGTTCACCGCAACATTGCCCTGTCATGTGCAAAATGCGCAATGTCCAGACTCGGCCGAATTGCCGCCTCGCCCAATCATGGCCCTATCAGAGCAGTCCGTCATGCTGCAGCCACAAGGGGGCAACAGGTGCGCGTCCTCTGCCGCTTTGGCAGGGGGTGTTCTCAGGTGGGGGGGAGGCTGGTATGAACCGGCTGGTCTTCTCGCTTTCCACGGCAGAGAACATTCGAACGGGTTGTGTCTCCGGGTCCGACTGAGCGGTTTCGTCAAGTCGGGGACGGGGACGGAGTACAGACGGGAAGTACTGTACATAGTACATACACCCGCTGAACTGATGGCCACCAAGGAGCAACTGTTTCGGCCCTTTCCAAACGGTCGCCAATCAGAAATGCCGAGCATCTGGCCTTCCAACAGCAGCAGTCTCTTGGCTTCTGACGAATCGGTTTCTTTGCCAGTATCGGGCATCGAGGTCCCTGCAGGCTCCGAGTCGTCGACGCTCTTTTGCGTCGACCTTGGGCGTTTTTCAGGAGTATCGTCTCCGGTCTGCAGAGCCCTGCGGCTCGTTCCCTCTCTTGGTGAGCTTATCCGCTGCTTGTCTCTGACTTCTGAGACAGGGCCTTGGTGATCCTGAGCCTGAGCTTTGTTCAGGAGGTCGCTGACGATACTGTCGGTACTATGTATACACAGGACATACCCTTGACGTTATTACTACACGGTATGTAGTGTCCCCCAACGTTCATCTTTCTGTGTCCGTGCATGTAGTGTACACGTGGCGGGCTTGCTGCAACCTTGGTCGGTGACACAAGGGGTCCGACACCACACTCGGCGGGAATAGCTCGTCCCAACTCCAAGACGGACCGTTGGCCAAGTTCCCTCCTCCTGCACAGGTTGCGCAACGGCTTGTCTCCCATTGGCTGGGCTTGTGGTCGGATTCGGATGACGAAAGGAATCCTTTCGTGGCCTTCCGTCACGGAGCATCGCGTAATCCGATTACACAGCAGTGCGTACAGAATACAAGAATACGGAGTTACAGAGCGACTGTTCGATGTGGTGGCGTGATGCGCCCCTCCAAGACATCCCCCCGGTCGCGCCGGTTTTAGTGCACCCGAACCTTCGGGTCCCCAAGAAAAGACCCAACATAGGACGGACTTGTTTGAGTGGTTAGCCTCTCCAACATTTCGGGTCGCACTAAAACTAGCGAGAACCTCGTGGGTGCGACTTGTCGGTTTCGATGATGGCCGCTCGGCTCAACATGCCGAAGGAGACGCTGGTGCGGGTTTCGAAGCTGGATTCCGCTGCCTTCCGCCACACACACACCCTTTTCCACCGCAGCAAATCAGACGCACATTTGGACAAGGAACCCCCAAATGCAATGCACCCTGCATGAACACGGAGCCTGGCGTTTGTCATGCCCGGTCTCAATAATTGATAGAGTCCCCACCTTTTTCCGTCTCTTTTCTTTTCCTTTTGTTTTTGTGGCTGAATCGGCAGACCAGGGACAGCAAGTTGCAGGCGGGACGGAAGCTAATGGCGGATGACCTGGGAGAAACTGGGCCCTGACCGCCGATCACCTTCGCTAGGGCTCTCAGTTGGAGGCTGTTTTAACTTTTTAAGCTCATGACGGCGCCAAACAAGACTGGTTTCGCAAGAACGCCGCCAGTTCCATCCGGCTCCAGTTCGGCTCAACTCGACCCAGATTCTCGGGATCCAAGCCCCAACACCAAGCGCCAACAAATTTAGTCTCGCCGCATTCTCGGAGGACTAAACTTTAATTCAACCGTACATCTCCTCCTGCCTTGTGTTTCGTTGGTGGCCTCCAGCAGATTGCCCCTGCGCCCCCGGAAGGATGGAGGAAACAATAGCTCTCTGTCTGTTCCGTTGTCTGTCGCCTTCATCTCCCGGCCGCTCAGTCGCCGGCATCCTTGGTGGGATCTTGGGATTTGACTGGCCCGCGGCCACACCGACCGTCGCAGCTTTGCCCCCCTCCGGGAGAATATGACCGCCTCTCGTCCGTCAACAAAGGGGGCGGTCTGGATCGGCCTGGGTCGTCCTGACTGGGAGAAGGCCTCCCGGCTGGATTTTGCCAGATGCGGCCAATGAGCCCCTTGATCCGAATTGCCTGGGCAATTACCACATGGAAACAAGGGTAGGCCGCGTCTGAGCCGTTGCTGCGAGCCAACCCCCACCACCTGTCCCCAACTCGACCACGTCCGGAAACAATCCGTTTTTTCTGATGCTGGTATCCTTGGCATCTTGCCCACCCGCATCTCTGCATCTGTCGGGATCCCGGTCTGTCGCGCACCCCCAGACAGGCCCAGCCAGCCGCGCACCGGGTTGGTCCCCAAAAATTGGCCGCCCCAGTGGCTCGCCGCACTGTGCCCCGAACCATGTGCGGCCCACCAGGGTTTCCAGGATTCCCAGACACCAGAAAGTCCCTCCCCACTTGTCACAACCTCAACCGGCGCGCTCGCAAGCAACTGCAAGACGCGAGGCCGCATCTTCCAGGTTGGTTGTCGTCCCTTGCCAGGCGAGAGCGCTTTGGATCGATGTTCATTGAAATATCAGACTTGGCTCGACAGGCGCTAGGCATTTCGCAGACATGCTCACAAGCATCTTACTCAGCGAACAGTCTCCGGAAGAGTCCAAATCAATCCTTCTTTCGATCCTGTTGCTTGGAGCATCCTGGTGTGGCACCCCCCTGTTGGCGTTTTCCCTCTCGAGGGCCCCAGCCCAGCGAGCCAGCCAGCCCGACTCCATCGAGGACTCCACAGAATGCAACATGCGTCCCATTGTGTTTTCTGGTGTGCCAGCCAGTCGTTTCGCTCTGCCGCCCTCCCTCTCCCCCCTCGCCACCTCTCCCCAGCTCCCACATGCCGCCACTCAGAACTTTTCTTCCCTTTGGCTTGGGGAGCTGGGGAGCAGGAGGTGAAGGTGCAGGATCAGGCGCACGGCCCGGCGCAGCAGCAGAGGGACAAGACTCCTTTTGGCGACCTGCTTGCCCCCTTCGCAAGGATCGGAGGCAGAGAACACAACCCGCGCCCAGCCAACGTTATCATCATCGACGCGCCGGATTTCCTGTGCCGTTCGAATGTCTGCACGTCGCAAGCTGGACACCATATTTCGTATCAAGGCGAGCGGGTACTCACTCAGCTTGCCTTGGTTCGTCGACGCCCCTCGGTACTTGCACGGCGCTGCGCAGGATGCGCAGCTCCTCCTCCTCGCCTTTGCTGCCCAGATGCTGCATCAGGTCACCCAGCGCGAGGTTCGCGCGCGAGTCATAACAGAGCATCAGTGCAGATGTGGGGAATTGGGCCGGGGCAGCTGGCCACACCTCTGGTCACCACCCACTCCACTGCTGGCCTGTGGCGTCGCACTGGCGGACCAACCCCTGTGAGATTTACCAGCAGATCCAATGGGCTAACGCGTTTTGGCCACCCCACCGCTTCGAAGCCGAACAGAAACTCCGCAGCTGGGAGGGAAAGGGGGAAGCGAGGTTTGTCGCGTAGTGTATGGATGTGTATTCTGTACGTAATATGGACCGTGTATTGCCGGGCTGGGAATTCAATACATACACAGTAGAGAACATATCCGCGACTCTATCCCATGGGCACCACAGGAGTCCACCCCAGCCATGGGTAGCCGCAGCGGCCAGGGTCAACTCGGCGTGGGTTCCAAGTCTGGGAAACCAGCGGGGCGGGCGCAGATCAGCTGTGGGGTTGCCCAAACGCGTTAGCAAATTTTCCCGCCTGTTAGACCGACCAGCTTGCGCCATTGGGTCTTCAGCAGTTCCCAGTCGCATGGGTGCACCCAATTCCCTTTCCGAGGGCCCGGGTTGTGCTTGATACGCCATAATTCATAACTTTACTAGTCCGGTACGGTCCGCGTAACAGTCCTGGAGATAACATACCGCCTGGTCTGGGGTTTCTTCTGAACACACGGGGTTCAGATCTCGAGGACGCGCCCCAAGCGGCTTTGGAACAGCGCATTGCTCTGTCTGAGTCCTCGCGAAATTGAACAAAAGAGAGAGCAAAACAAGAGAAAAACAAGCGAGGAGAGGGGGGAAGTGTGGCTGGCGCGCTCGCTGAGATCCGAGCCCCCCTTCGACAGAACTGTGTAAACCCAGCGCCTTCTTTTGCCCAACCCTCCCCAGTTCCTGTTCCCGGGGGGCTCTCCTCACCAGCACAGCACCCACAGCACCCCATTCCCAGCAGTTCGCGATCCCGGCAACCCTCATTCGCTGGGCCTCGCTTTCGACAGCAGCGGGCTCCACTTGTAAAATCAGCCCCTCCTCACCAGCGCGGGCAAGCGCGCGGTGGGCACCGCTGCACCACCACCACCCTCACCCCGGCCGCTGGCTCCCCCGAACAAGCACCCTGTTCCGCACCGCTGCCCGGGAGAGCTTCGACCCCATCCCAATTTCCCCTTGGAACCCCCCCCTCCCTCCTCCCCACCATCGGCTGCCCTTATAAAAATCACCCTCGTTCCCGCACTAGGCTCGATTTTCTCTCGGCCGAACCCTCGCAACTCTTCCATCGCGCAAGCAGCCCAGCAGCCCACGGCACCTCCAAAAGTCCAAACTAATCCTGCCGGGCTACTGCACCAAGCAACACGCGGTGCGCCTCAAGTGCTCGACCATCCCGTCGGTTCCCGGGAACTAAAACTCACGTCGCTGCGGCTCTGGTGTTCGACGGCCACGTTAGCGCGCCCCAGATCGCACGCTAATCGCTTCGCGGATTGCTGCTTTTGCGCTCTGCGCTCCGCGCTCCCTGCGCTACCCCAACACACCAGCAGCAACAAGGCCCAGCCCTTCTCGTCCGGGCCCTGCACCGCTAAATTAGTGTGCTGGTCCCTCGACCTCCACTCGACCCGACCCTTCACACACCCACACCCAAACACACACCACCCCCCCCCANCCACAGCCAACCATTCGGTGCCTCTCGCCGACTCCAAATAAACCCCAGGTCCTGCCGCTCACCATCGGCCTGGTCTCGCATCCTCCCGCCAGACCACATTGTGTCGCCAAGGATACATTGACGGTCCCCCTCCCCTTCCCTCACAACGTCCCTTTCATCGATTCACATCCTTGGACGCTTGCATACCGAGGCACACACCCGTCGCGTGTCGACCTGCGCCCGGCCTGTCATTCATCCATCTTCTGCACCGACATCTCAACTCGGAAAAACCCCCTCCCCTCCCCATATACCCCGGTCCGCGTCCTCGGCCAACAACAACCCTCCTCGACTTATCTATGGAGCGCGGCGCCCCCGAATACTCGCAGTCAGGTTTGCCTTCGCCCCATTCCAGCGTCGTCGGCGACACGCACTCTAAGGCGGAACCTGTAGATCCGGCCACTGCTGCTGCTCAGTACGCCAGCCAGCAAGAGGCGCGGTCGGCCAGCTACTCCAACTCGGCCACTCCCACTTCGGACTACAGTGTGTACCCGACCACGTCGCGGTCAAGCACATTCCCAGACATGCAGCGCTCATACCACCCCGCTGCCAACCCGAACGGGGGCAGCGGTGGCATGCCGCAAACACCAACAAGTCCGTCGTCCATGCCTCTGCACCACGGGCGCAATCATCCCCAGCCGGAGCACCCCAAGTCTGACAGCGCTCTCCCTATAGATCCCTCCATCGCGGGTGCGAGTCCGACATATGCGACTCACAGCCAGTATCCTCCCTACGCCCCCCCACCCCAAGACATGTCTCAAGGGTACCAGCATCCCGGAACCCCGGGCTTGTATACCCAACCTCGTCCCGACTGGGGCGGTTACAGCCAACAACCGCCTGGCCATATCACTCCGGGAACCCACATCTTTCATCAAGCTCCCGCGACCGCCGCCGCCCAGGGCCGCCCACATCAAGTAGGTTTCCCCGTCACCCGCGCTTGTCTCGCGTACGACTTTCGAACGCGCCGTTGCTAACCAGCTTTCAGGTCTACAGCTTTGTCCCGATTCCTGGCGCACAACAGCACAAGCGGCCCAGGAGACGCTACGAGGAGATTGAGCGCATGTACAAGTGCGGTTGGCAAGGATGCGAGAAGGCCTACGGCACTTTGAACCACCTCAATGCGCATGTCACCATGCAGGGGCACGGGACAAAGCGCACTCCAGAAGGTATGCGCGAGACCTGAGGNCAAGGGAAGGACATGTCGGGCGGGAACATTCGTTGGCTAACACTCGTCTTTCCAGAATTCAAGGAGATCCGGCGCGAATGGAAGGCCAGGAAGAAGGAGGACGACGCGCGCAAGGCGGCCTTGGTGGACGAGGAACGCCAGCGCCAGGTCGCTGCTGCCACCGCTGCTCAGAACGGCGGAGATCCGCAGGCTCCTGATGTCGCGCAACCCCCGACGACGTATCCCGGCACCGGCACCGTCCAGCTGCCTCCCATCGGATACCAGCCCGGTCGGTATGCCGGCCCGCCCTCTGCGGGCATGCCACCGCAGATGCCCGAGTACAACTACCCGAGCTATTCGCCGACGTCTCCCTACGGCCCTCAAAATCCGCAGATGTACAATCCTCGTGAGTTGGAGCCCGCCTTGTCTGTGTGTNCCTGNCACGTTGACTGACTTGGTGTGTTTAGACAACGGCGCGCCGCCCCCTAATCATTAAACGGCGGTGGTACGCGTTGCACTCTCCTCGGCGCCGTTCTCCCGACAGCAGCCGCAAGGAAAATAATATACGGGCTTGAGAGGTCGCACTCCCGATAATATCGCACAGCCAAGTCAGGATTGGCGGCCATCTCAGCAACTACAACAACAACAGCTGGCATTTTCTTGGAGTTGTCCTTTTTATTTTCTTTCTCTTTTTCGCCCTGTTTGATGCTTTCTCACGTACCGATTTCCGACATTTTTTCTCAACAACATTGCATGGAGTCGGCATGGGAAGGCTTGCATCCTGCTCACCGTGGGGGCATGGGTTGAGTTGACGTTCACCGCGGGTTTTGGGCAGTCGGATATACCCCCAAAAGAGAGAGAGAGAGAGGAAGGGGAAGGGGGAGAGGAGCGGAGTTTAATGCGCTGCTGGGCATTGGGTTGGAGGTGGAGATGGCGGATGGGTAGATGTTTGTGTTTTTGTTTTGCCCCTTGTTACTTATTCTGTCATGATACGATGAAACTGAGGACGGGCGTTGGGGGGG
>FJWA01000281.1_pt1 | contig 14345 bp, 18 predicted proteins | sample 1011891 | NCBI WGS metagenome assembly FJWA01 (sample SAMEA3912450, study PRJEB9761) | metagenome | biome: forest; material: soil | place: USA | collected 2011-06-22 | depth 0.1 m
TACGCACCAAACGATGATATCCGTTATGAAGATCGAGTGGCGGAACTAAAAGCCCTGCTGACGGCAAGGCCTATGACTGGAAAGGACATGATCTTATCGTGGACTCCGTAGTTGAGAAGCTCGAAAACGAATCTCCCCTTTCGGTGTCGGCCACACCGTGACGGTGCCTCCCTGTCCCCGTGTTTCGACTCTTTCCTCGATCCTGCCGTCGAGATCATCACCGCCACGACTACCGCTATGCACCGCAGAGTCGCCCTTGGCACTTCCGCGGCCAGCTCCTCCTTCTGCTGCGCGGGCAGCCTCTCTGAACAGCCGTACCGAGTGCTCCTTCGGAATGTCGTTGTCATTCTCGGCGTGGAGGAGCGTAACGTGGTACCGCTCAGCCGCGTGGATGAACTCGCCTAGCCGCTGCATGTTGTTCCAGGTGCTTGAGAGCGGCTGGTAAAACAGTTGAAGAGAGGTGGCACCTTAGCCACGGGCGACAACACCGGGATGACGTTGCCGATTCGATATGTGGCCGTGAGCTGGGCGATGTCGGAAAAGGTGGCCGTGACGACCAGACCAGCAAAATGGATTTTACGATGGTCTGGTCTGCCTCGCGTATTGGTGCTAAGCTCGTGGACGATGGCGATGGCGACGGCAGACCCGAGACTCTGGCCAAAGACGACGATGCGATCTGGAGGAATGCCCGTGGTATGCAGTGCCCAGTCAGCCACAGCAAGCGCGTCGGTGATCAGCCCCTGCTCGGATGGGTGGCCGCTGGAGAGGCCGTAGCCCCGATATTCAAAGGCCAGGACGTGTGTGTTGACAGGGTCGGCACCGTATAGCGAGCGGTAGCTATCGGGCCTCCACCCGCTGGCCATGGTGCCGCTGGTGCCGTGGAAATACAAAACAAGACGGGCGTCTGGATTCCCTTCAGCAGACGAAAGTTGAGTGTCTCCCCATAACGCTCAACCAGGCCGCCATCTGGCCCTTCGGCTAGCAGGGCGTCTTCGTCTTTGAAATAGGCGCCGAGGGGGAGGATGTGCCATGCGTGCAGCCTCTCCGTCGCTGGGTGGAATGTAAAAGGGCGTGGCCTGGTGGTGTGCAAACCCGAATTACTCGGGCACTTTGAGGTCTTTGGTCTTTGAACCACGTCAGGGTGACCTTGTGCAGGTATATCGCATGCGCCTGCAACGATGTCGCGGCGATCATGGCGCCGAGGAGGCCGAGATAGACGGCTGCTGGCACGCCGAGAGTGAGGCAAACAGCCAAGAAAGTCGACTGGAGCGCCGACGGCGCCATGGTGTGTAATTTTGCTCTCACGTGGTGTCAAATAGTAGAAACGATTTCAAGGCGGACAAGTGATGGAAATACGTTGGATTGGAGGTCAGGCAATTGACGAAATTCAGGGTTTGCGATTTTGTCACTTCGAATTTCCAACACCCCAACACACGCTGCGGGCCTTGGCAAGCGACCAACAAGGGTCGTTATGGCATCGCTCAAACGACGGTTGGGACCAGCCTGCCCACGCATTCTCCAAACCCAACACCGGACTCGTCCTCACCGGCCACAGCCGTCATTCTCACCACATCGCCATCCTGCAAAAACGCCCTCTCACTGCCATCATCGAGCCTAAATGGCCTTGAGCCGCCCTCGGAAAGCTCCAGGAGACAGCCCTTGCCATCCTCTCCCTCTTCACTCACCGTGCCCGTCGCCAGAATATCCCCTGTTCTCAATGCGGCGCCAGCGCTAGCGGCATGAGCAAGCATCTGCCTCGGCGTCCAGTACATAGTCTGAACCCACGAAGTCCCCGTCACCGTCGCCGTCTCCCCTGCCAGGATCTCAACTTGCATGCGGATGGCATAGGTTTGACGGTCCGGATCCTGCAGGTGGCGCGGGATGTCCACAACCGGCTTCTGCCCCTGGGCTTTGAATGCGTCCAGGGCGTCGAGAGTCACGACCCAGGGTGAGATGGTTGTTCCGAAGTTCTTGCCGTTGAACGGCCCGAGGGGGGTCATCTCGAAGCCCTGGATGTCGCGAGCTGGAATGGAAACGGTCCAATAAGCATGGTGTGAAGCATGCAAAGAAGGCGTAATTACTTACCACTCCAGTCATTGAGAACGACGAAGCCAAAAATATGCTCATCCGCGTCGATCGCATTCAGCCTCTGTCGCATGGGCAGTGGCTTGCCAACGATTGCTGCGAATTCCAACTCGTAGTCAACCGCCCTCGAGGGCCCGTAAACGACCGGCTTCGGGTTGGTGGTCGCAGATTTGTCGACGTACTGGCCCAGTGGCCGCTCAACATCGGTTCCGGAAACAATGACGGAGCTGGCACGTCCCTGGTATGCGATGGGAAAGTTGAAGAAGGCCGGAGGTGGGCGCTCATCGTTGATGATGATTCGGCCGGCATTTTTGACGTGCTCAAGGGAGCAGGAGTAGTCTGGGGTTTGGTAAGNCAAGAGATCCGTGGCAAAAGGGGCTTGGTGCAGGGGGCACTCACCTGCAAAGTCGCCGACTCTTACTGGCATGTGCATTTGCACCTCGGCGATGTCCGCCACACTTGCCTGGGGCACCTTGGAGACGTCAAACGCCCCGTTGTGGCATCTGTCTTGAATTGCCTTGCGAACTTGCTGCTGGACGGATTTGGCGAGGGCGGCAAACTCATTGAGCGTGTCGTTTGAGAAGACGCTCAGGGGTAATCCATCGATGTCCTCAAACAGGCTGCTGGTGTGGCAGTCGTGCAGGAAGAGAACGGAATTTCCCAATCTGGTCACTGCTTGCGGCCTGGGATGGCATTTTGACGACCCGATGCCGAAAGGGACATTGTGGACCGAGAAGTGGTGGGAATAGTCGCGAGAGCTCATTTTACTGCAACTTCTGGTGACCCTACACAATCATGTGTTTTTCTCTTGCAGTTGGGATTCTCAGATGCAGTTACCTAGGCCCTAATATTCGCTTGTCCTTTCCCCAACTCGACCAAAGCTACTAATTTTCAGCTAATCAAGTTGGCCTTCCCCAATCTGAGTCGTCCGATGGCTCTACCCGGGATGTGGTCCGCAACCCCCCGACTACCGATCTCCGTGCCAAGCGGGTCTGTATCACCATTCTCGCCCGGAAGACGCGACCCGGCAATTGATTCGCGTTTGCGGTTTGTTATTAACTGTCCCCTTGTTCAAACCAAGGCACGAACTCACCACCAACCCCAGGCATCTCAGACCGGGGCACATCAGCAACAATGCCGAACCAACTTCAGGACCTCCAGACGGTCGATGACGTCAGCTTCCCCTACGTCTTTGAGCAGAATGTCACAGTGCCGCTCAAGTCGGGTGGGGTTGTTCGCTGCAATGTCTACCGGCCCAAGGTCGCTGACCCGGTCCCGGTGCTTATCACATACGGCCCGTACGGCAAGGACATCCACTACAAGGAGTGAGAGACCCCCCGAATACGCCAAGAAACAAGCTAATTCGTGTTGTTAGCTTCATTCCCAAGTATTCCGAGGTAAACCCCAATCATCAATCTGCCCACTCGGCATGGGAGACTCCGGACCCTGGATACTGGAGCGCTCATGGCTATGCTGTGGTTCGTGCGGACGAGCTGGGTCTCGGCCAGTCCCCAGGTATCCTGGACACCATGTCTCGGGGGACGACCGATGCATTCGTCGATGTTGTCGAGTGGGCAGCCGAGCAGTCCTGGTCCTCAGGCAAGGTAGGCCTGCTGGGAATCAGCTATTACGCGGGAAGCCGTAAGCATGCCTGACACTTTATCTTGGTGAGATTCCTCAGGAGTGGGTCTTTGGCTAACACGGCGAACAGAGTGGCGCGTGGCTGCTCGCAAGCCAAAAGGCCTCGCTGCTATTGTCCCGTGGGAGGGCATGTCGGACTACTACCGGGATCGGTGCCGTCACGGTGGAATTCTGTCAAACGCCTTCATCAAGTTCTGGTGGAACAGACAAGTGATTACCAACCAGTATGGCCGGCCGGGCAGAACTGCTTCCAACTGGGGTCCGGGTACGCGTTGTCTCCGTGACTCAGCATCGTATGGACCTGAACTGACACCGCTCACTCAGATACCATCGAGGGTGATCTTTCCGAGGAGGAGCTGGCCGCCAACCGCAATGATCAGACCATTGACAACCAAGTTCACCGCTTCCGCGACGAACCCTATTACGCCTCCAAGGAGTACGATATGGGCGACATCGAAGTGCCCCTCCTCTCCGTCGGCAACTGGGGCGGCATCCTGCTACACCTTAGGGGCAACGTCGAAGGCTACACCCACGCCGGTTCCAAGTTCAAGTACCTGCGCATGATCACNGGCCGGCACGATTTGCCCTTTTACTACGACGAAGAAGTCGAAGTCCAACGCAGCTTCCTCGACGCCTTCCTGAAAGGCGACGACCGGGTTGGCTGGTCCCAAGTAGGCAAAGTCTCCCCCGTCAGCCTGGTCCTGCGTCAAGGCAACGTCGGCTTCAACGACGCTGAGAAGGAAAAGGCCTACCTCCGCCGCGAGGAAAACGAATGGCCCATTGCCCGGACGCAATACACAAACTTCCACCTCACTCCCGCCCTCTCCCTCCAGTCCACAGCTCCAGCTCAACCGGAAAAGGCAAAGCTCACGTACCGTGCCCTCGGCACCATGACCAACCCCCAACTCCTGCAATTTACCACCCCTCCCTTTCCCCGCCAGACCGAGATAACCGGCCACATCGTCGTCCACCTGAACGTCTCCGCATCCCCAGACCCCTCTTCCCCCACCGTGCCCTCGGACATCGATCTCTTCATCACCCTGCGCTACCTCGGCCCCGACGGCAACGAGGTCTTTTACACGGGCACCGCCGGCGACCCGGTGCCGCTCACCAAGGGGTGGCTGCGCGCGTCGATGCGCAAAGTCAACAAGGAGCATGTCAAGCATCGCGCGTGGCTGCCGCACCGCGACTACACTAGTCGGGATGNGTTGGCGGTCATTCCCGGGGAGGTGTACGCGGTCGANGTGGAGGTGTGGCCGACGAATGTGGTTGTGGAAGAGGGCGGGAAGTTGGTGGTGGAGGTTGCGTCGGGGGATACGCAGGGGAGCGGGATTTTCTTGCATGATGATGCTGTGGATCGGTGAGTTTGCTTGCTTCCTTGCTGGTGGAGTGAGTGAGGATNCCGACTGACGTGAACTACTATTATTAGGTCGCCTGAGGTCTTCAGAGGGTTCAACCACATTCACTTTGGGCCGCAGTTTGAGAACTATGTCACGCTGCCGATTATCCCTCCCAGGGAAGAGTGATGTGGCGCGCGCGAGCCAAAGCAAGCGGGCCAGCGGTTTTCATAGAACAAATACCTACATAGACTATCTTTCNGACATCCATATTTCCTGTTTGTCGCATAGGAACAGAGTAAACTANAGGTACCTCCGTTTCCGCTCCCTCGTTTGCATGACCCTGTCCTGTCCCCCTCGTCGGCATGACTCGGGTTGGGTCACGTAGGTATGCGGGTAGCGGCACCTTCCTGATCACTGCCTGGTTAGATCTGGCATCTACATCTCGACGACTAGTTGTGTTCTCAAGCGTTCCTGCTCGCCATTTTGACGCCGGAAAACATGGAAGTGACAGGAGGAGCCAAGAAGGTGGCAACGGAAATAGTGGTGAACTTTTCGTTGTCAACTAATAAGGAAAAAAAACTACGACGCCGCCGCCAATGGAGTCTTCGGCCACCTCCCCCAGACAAACTGGCTATTGCACATGTTGGTCAACTCCCACGTCTCAGCNGCCAGCTCCCCATGCACCCCCTCGTCCTCCTCGTCCCCAACAGCACCAGCCACAAACACGGCCGCCATGAAATGATCATCCGTCCCGTGTGCATCTCTGTACAGCGGATGCTTCATCAGCCTAGTCATGGCCCTACGTAGCCTCGGACCCGAATTGTTCCGAATGACATCTTCCACAGCCTGGCGGAACTCGAGCGCCCATGCCTCGGGCGGCCTCTCCTGGGCAAAGTTGTCCGAGAAGCGCAGCATGGGCATCCAGTGGTTCCGGTAGAGGTTATGGACCGCGCCGCCGGAGCCAATGATCAGGTAGTTCTCCTTACGCAACGGGCGGAGGGCGGCGCCCAGCTTGACGTGCAGGTGCGGGTCGTAGCGCTCGTTGGTCGAGATGAGCGTGGTAGGCGGGCAGCCGCCGGGAAACATGCGAATCAATATCAAGTAGGTGTCGTGGATCCAGTCAAAAGTAGCGTCTCCGGAGGCGGGGAAGCCGGCGTCCTTGAGGAGGCTGATGCACCGCTCGGCTGTCTCGAGGTCCGGGTTGAGCTTGTAGTTGATGTATTTGCTGGGGTGCACATAGGCCACTGGGGACATTCCGGGGGTGGGATTGGTAGCGACGTGCACTTCGTCGCCTGGGGCATCCCAGTGCGCTCCCTAGCTGGTAGTTAGCTAGGAACGTACTTAGCGGTGGGCATCGTGGGAGGCGAACCATCATTATCACCCCTTTGATGTTGTTGGCAAGGGCCTCATCTCCCGCTTTCTTCCAGTACGTGGCGGAGTCGGACTCCTCGCCAAGCATCATGGTTGAGCCATGCGAGAAGAAGTAAACGGGTGTGAGAGGCGCTGTTTGGAAGTCTCAGCTCGTATTTCCATCNCACCGTGGCCGCTTGGGGAGCAAGGATTTGGGGCAACTGACCCATAGTGTTTGGCTGAAGGTGTAATTAGGGGGAAGAAATTCTCAAAACAATCAGACACACAGCACCGAGGTCTTGGTGAAATGGTGATGTATTTCCCGCCGACTTAGAGGCGACCAGTGACGAATTTGGATCAAGAGGCGCAGGACGGCCAGACAGCGACAGGGAGCATGTGACCCATCCGGGACATTTAGGCTCCTATTGACAGCCCGGCCCGATATACACCACTGACGTGGACTTAGACGAAAGATTAGATATTGACGCCGGCACGATTCTGGCTGTTTGGTAACATGCTGGGTTCGGTGGTCCATGCAACTGCCGTCACCCTTTGCCACAGCCCCTGAATCGGGACATGTGGGGGATGGCTCCCGAATGCCCCACACAATTTACCCCTGTCCCGAGCTCTCGACTCCATCCGCTGCTCTTGTTTCGCCACTTGCCATGTTACCTCTCGTCTTTTCCCCCTCCCGTCCCGATTCCTCCACTCCACGCTCATGAGCCTATCGCCCCGTCACCAACGACCAAGATGAGCACCATTGAGGTCGCAGGAAGCGCACCCAGTGCACGTGCAAACGACCAGGGGCTCTTCCAGTGCGGGTCCTGCAAACGGAACTACCACCGGCTGGACCACTTGGCCCGCCATGTCCGCTCCCGTAAGCCNGGACCCAAGGCCGCGTTGGCCCGGCGATTACGGAGACTCCGAGCCTGACAATATTGATACCAGACACCAACTTCAAGCCGCACCGCTGCTCCGTGTGCGGCAAGTCATTCTCACGAACGTAGGCACTCTTGAGAAGATGGAAAAGCTTGAATTGTGGCCTCCGACCATCCGCCGCCGCTGACCACATAGCCTAAATCCAGAGATCTACTCAAAAGACATGTTGCGGCCCACGATGTGCGAAGCGCAAAGGTCAACAACGTAACGCGTGGTGCGGCCGATGAGGTCCCGGGCCGGGTCTCTCAAGCATGTCGGGCCTGTGCCGCGAATCACGTCCGATGCACCGAGTCAAAGCCATGCCGTAGGTGTGCCGAAAAGGGGCTCGAGTGCGTCTTCTCCCGGAGTGAAGACGACCTCACGGCACTCGATGCTCAGCCCAACCATCTGCTCCCGAGTCCTTCCACCATGCCGTCGAGTTTGGACGTCCACATGGAAGAGCCAATGTTCTTAAACGCCAGCGATCAGCAAGAGGTTCCGCCATCTCATGCGTCGTTGCAATCTCCTCTTCAACCCTCCTCACCGGCGTATCAAAATGCGCACAGCAGGACCACAAACGTTGTTTCTTCAATCCATCCCGTGCAGCAGTCAAACTTTGGTATGCCGACCCATTCTGCTGTACTCACGCATTCTCTTTACTCTTGGCGACGGTGGATCTGACACTCCCAGACGATGACTTTATGGATGCTCAGCCAACGCTCCCTACTGGTTGTTGCACTCCAACATTTGCCGAGTGGAACTTTCTCCCCGGGCCGTGGTCTGGCGCGGGGGACAGTAGCATGGGGATTGGGCGACCATTCCCAGGTTTTGAACTCGACGACCTTGACTTACGGTTCCTCGACACGTACAATATCACGATTCCCTTTGAGCTTGGTGGCCCCCCTCAATCCGACCCTTCTCANTCGGTNCCTTCNATGGCCATTTCAGGCGTGTCCTCATCCCATCCGGCGTCCAGCGCTTCCGAAGCGTTTCGAAACCACCATTGGCGATTCCGGCCGAACCCAAAGGACCATGGCGGTGCAGAAGAACACAACCTTTCTCTGCCCTCGGCTGCAGACGACAACCCGTCACCGGAGTCGCACATCTCGGTTGCCAGGCGAGTCACATCTGCGCGGCTTAGTACGGCAGCCCGTGACAACATCTTGACTCTCGTGATCAAGTGCTGCCGGCCAGAAAACCTCCCCAAAGCAGTCGCCTCCTTTCCGAGTGTTGAGTTACTGGACATGCTGATCCAGTTCTACCTCACTTCTCCTCATGCACGGGCCGACACATTCATCCACGCCGCCACATTCGACCCCAATGAGAAGAAGCCCGAGCTTCTGATGGCCATGGCCTCCGCGGGCGCCGTCCTAACTGCAGACCCGACGCTGACCAAGGTCGGCTATGCGATGCAGGAGTGTCTCCGTATTGCCGTGCCCAAGGAGTGGGAGGGCGACAACACCATGGTCAGAAACCTGGAGCTGACCCAGGCATTTCTGATCAACCTCGAAACGGGTCTCTGGAGCGGTTTCAGCCGCAAGGTTGAAATCACCGAGAGCTTCCTCCAGTGCCCCACGACCATGTTCCGCCGGGGTGGTAGGTTTAGGAAGTCAAACTACCCTTCCGTCATCATCGACATCAACGATCAAAACCCCCACGACGAAGACGCCACCTGGCGGTCCTGGATCCATCAAGAATCCTTCAAACGAACCGCCTTCCGCATCGTCCAACACGACCTCAACTCCTCCATGTACCTCATGGTTAACCCCACCACTTCCTACGCTGAGCTCTCCCTGCCCCTCCCCTGCTCTCCCTCGCTCTGGACCGCCCCGTCCGCCGCCCACTGGCACACCGTCCTCTCCCAACACCCCTCCCTCACCCACCAGCCGCCCTCGGTAGCCGACTACCTCGACGACCCAAGTGCCTTCAAATCCCACACCAGCCCCTCCACCCTCGACATAGCCATCGCCAACGAAGCCTTCCTCGCCTGCGCCTGGTCCCTCGCGTGGGAATGCATCCAGCTCACAACCCTCCAACAACGCTCCCCGAAACCGGCCCCCTCCCGCCGCTGGAACACCTTCCTCCTCACCTCGCGGCGCGAGGAACTGCTCAAGCTCCTCGAGCACTTCCGTCTCTCGCTCGACACTGCCGCCCCGACCCCGGATTCCCTCCAAGTCCGCACGCGCCTGGAGCTCATCCTCCTCCACCTTCACACGCCCTTTGAAGAGGTCCAGATCTTTGCGGGGATCGAGGGCCCCGACCAGGCGCGCGGCGCCTATCCGTCCGTGGTGGACTGGGCCGGGACGGAGGCGGCGAGGAAGGCGATCTGCCATGCGGGACAGGTGCTTCGGTTTTCGAGGGGCGCTGGGAGGGGGGAGTTGCAGGGAAATGGGGCCGTGGTGATGTACCAGGCGAGTCTGGTCCTGTGGGTGTTTGGACTGGTCTCGGCTTCTGCCCGGGGTGGTAAAGGGAAAGGGGGTCGGGGTGAAGATCTCGGGCCAGACGTCGTGTGGGTGGATGGGGAGGACGACCTGGTAGTGCAGAGGTTTACGCATTTTGGGTTTGGGACGCCGTGTGTAAGGGTGCCCGCGGGTCTGGAGTCGAACTTGACGGGGGTTTCATTGGGGGATCCGGAGGGGGTGTTGGAAGCGACAATTGGGATATTGAGGGATAACTTCGAAGGCTTGGTCAAGCCGCACTTGGTCGAGCGATTGTTACAGCTGATGGAAGCGTTGCAGCGATCCTCGGCTGGAATGATGGAGTTTCATGGGCAGCTGGGCAGGCCGTGATCCCTTTGTATTAGTCTGCAATTACTCGTCCGGCTTCGTGTGATGTTGAGCTTGGTCTCTAGATCCAAACAGAAAGAGTTTCGATCACTTATGGCCCTGTTCTGCCAGAGAGAAGATCATGCTGCTTTTTGGTAAGCCTTCGGGGTTTCTTCTGGGTCCGCGGCCATCATGGTTCACGAGCCCCTTTTCATCCTAACATCTGTCAAGAATTGGGTCAGGACGCATCTCCGAACCTCCGGTCACACTGCCCAGACGACAGGCTAGGTACACATGCCGTTACTCCTGGCTAGCAAGAGGTACCTGCAGACAATGAGACTTTTCAACAGGGTAAAAACCCATTGAGCCGTTCGTCCAATACCTTATCTTATGTCCATTAACGAGTAGAAATAAATACCGTCTACTCGATTCTCACAGCGTTCGCCAAGTCATCAACCCCACGCCCCTCTTCCACCTTGGCTTCGACAACACCGTGGACCGGCATCTCAGCAAGTCCGGCGGCGATATGATGAAGAGTCGGCAAGGTCTGCCAGTCACCCCCCTCAAACTCGAGCCGGCTGTTCTGACTGCGGCTGATCTTCTCCATGACCCGAGGCGTTGAGCCGCCACTGCCCTCCCGAATCAACACGGGATACGCCGCATCCGCCTCACCCGGCTTTCCAACGGCTGGAATATAGCGGTAAAACATGGTCCCCTCCTCCACCGGTTTGGGAGGGCCGGGAGGCCCAGCAGGGCCAGGCCCATGGCCATTCGTCTCGCCTTCACCCTTCTCCGCAACAACTTCCTCCTTCAGACCATCCATGNGCATGCGTAGGAAGGCCGCACCCCTCCAGCTGCACTCGATGCTTGTCGTTGCCGCCTCTTTAGTAGACACGTCAATGTCACAAAACAGCTTTGGCATCCCCAACTCTTCNCGGCCCGTGATGATCGGATCAGCCAGTGACTCCAACAACACCACCAAATACGACCCGTGCACCTTGCTCCCATCCGTTCGCGTGTACTGCACACCATGGATCCATAGACCCAGGTACTTGTATCCACCACCACCTAACCAGCCCATCTCACTCAGCTCCGTACAACGGAAGCTCGCCTCGGCGACCGTCCCGGGGCTGGCGAAGCTGAATTCGGGCGTGGGGAAGAGCGTCTTGAGATATGTAGCCGACGAGCGAAAGCGGACCGAGTAGGTCGTAAAGCGCGAGTTGTCAGCGGGGATGGGACGGCCGTAGTGGTTCTGTCGGGGGCTGGGCATGGGTCCGAAGGAGAGGGGCGCGCGCTGGCGCACGGGGCCGTTGCGTGACCAGAGGTGCTCCTTNAGGGCGCGCGAGGAGTTGTGCCATTCGTCGTGACCGAAGTTGTAGTTCAAAAAGTCCATGACTATGGGTTGGGTTAGCTCGGTAGTTGACGAGAGCGCGGGTGGGGGGAACTGACTGTTGAAGCTTCCGCGGGTGGCGTCGTTGAGATCCTCCCCGGCTAAGCGGGTCAGACCTTGGACTTTGTGTGCCCTGCCGTCGCGGATCTTCTCGTACAGAGCGAGGCGCGAGGGGATGTCGTCAGCGGCGGTATCGCGGGGTAAGAGGGCGCATAGGGAGGCAGCGTCCTCAATAGCAATGCCGCCTGTGTCAAGTAACGCATTAGCGGCTGGTCCGTTTGCCCAAACTTTGGGCTGGTATGGGTCCTGGGTTGCTCACCCCCTTGACCCTGATGCGGCAGGAACGGGTGCGCGGCATCCCCAAGCAACGCCACCCTCCCCTTGTACCAAGTCGGAATCCTGCCCATGTCCAGCAGCGTCCAGACATTGAGGGCGCTGGCGTCGACCATCTCTAGAAGAGCCCGGACGGTGGGCTCAAAGCTGCTGTACACATCAAGGAGGACCTCCTTGGCCACGCCTCGACTCCATCCTAGACGAGGACCAAAATTAGCACACTGTAGCACTGATGTGTGTCATATCACGGACGATCTCACCTTCTCCCTTGGAAGCAGACAATTCGCTCGGATGAATGCCGACAAAGTTCATCATAGTGTTGTCGGAGCAGGGGTACATGACCAGTCGTCGGTCGTCACCCATCCACATGGTCATGTATCCCTCGCGTTCCGAAAGGCTCTTCGTGACGGAGTTATCACGGATCTGCTGGATTGGAATAAGGAACCTGAAAGCGCTTTTACCAGACCCAAACGGGAGGATTTCAGGACCGACGACAACTTTGCGCGTTACAGACTGTGGATGCGAGTTAGTATGTGGATTTTCCAGTGTTTTGTCAGTTGCGTGTTNCGTACGCTGACGCCATCCGCGCCCAGAACCAAGTCTCCAGAGAAGGAAGACCCGTCTTCCAGTGTGACAGTGCCGGCAACAGGGTCGACATCTCTGACAACACTGGAGGTCTTGAGCACCGCCGGAATCCCCTCACCGCCCGGGGATGTGGCCTTGCGCTTCAGCTCGTCATGGAGCTGGACACGGTGCGAGAGCATCCATGGCTGCCACCTGTCAGTGTTCCAATTCACAGCGGGATAAAGCTGATACCCACATGCTGCCATATCGACAGTGGTCTCCGCAAGTCCAGGTCAAACTTGAGCTTTCCTCCTGATGAATATTCGGTGACCTGAAGAGTTTCCCCAGTCAGCTTCATGGTTCGGCATGCTGACCATCGATCACATGTAAACTTACACCGTTTACCGGGTTGGCGCCAAAGGATTCGGGAAAGATGCCGAACCTTCGGAGAATGCTATGGCAGTTAGGAGCGAGATGAATGGCAGCACCCGTTTCTTGGGCGAGTTGCGATCTCTCAAAGAGCTGCGTGCGGTCAGACAGTGTGAGAAGCCCCCTCTTTCCTTTCTTTTTGGCTTGCAGGGGTTACTCACTGTCACGTCGTGCCCCTGTTCGCGGAGTCCCAAGGCGGCAGTCAGGCCCCCAATACCTGACTGGTTAGCCCGAGGTCAGGGAGTACTATGCAAGGGGTGTTGATTGGGGTGCAAAGTACCTGCTCCCACTATCAACACCTTCAAAGGGCGGTAAGATTCGGAGGGGTTTGCCATGGCGAAATGCACCGGATTCTCCGAAGTACAGTAAGGTGAGGGGGTATGATACGTGACTCGGAGTTGAGCGTCTTGAGCTGAGGACATCACCAAACCTGAAATGTACCTATGTAATTTGGCTTGTGCCAGGGCACCTGGTTTAAGCCACCGCATTGGTGCGTCCATTGAGCAGCTTTCCCTCGGGCGACGGGTGAGTGGGTGTCCATCGGGACTCGGCTCCACATCCGCTTTGGTCGATCCCAGCTCGATTTCTTCAGCTTCGTCCATGAGCGAGACCCCACATGACCTCGGCCCGGCAGTTGCAAGCGGAATCGGGGGTCAACATTGGATTCTGTGATGAATGACGAAGAAAGTGGGAGGCTCAAGATCTCGCACAAACCCCCCAACCGATTCACTCGCAGGTGGACTATGGAAGAGACAAGACTGAAGTCCACTTTCTTAGCGTGTATTCTGCCTGTACAGATTACATCCCTACCTAGGTACATAAGTCCTACTCCACTAGCCTCGGTGTTCACCGGCCGTGGTGGGGAATTCCTGGCCTAGGCAGGGAGAGAAAATGAAGGGGCTCAAGGGCATTGCAGCATTGAAGATTTCCTGTAGACTCCGGACAAGGTATCGCCACATGCAGCGGAGGCCATCGGAAGTGCTCCTCGTTCTTGGGACCTGGCCCAGTAACTCCAGTTTTAACTCCGATACTCCCCCGGATTATCCGCAGGCCCCTGGGTTATCCGGGCGGCCATCACCGGGTTTTCCCCCAGCTTCTGGCGCAGCAGGCGATTCGAGCTTTGCCAAAAATGGCCGGGGCCCCGCGTTTTCCCCACGAAGGATTCACGGAAAAGCCAAGGGCCCAAGGAAACGCGTGGCGATTGCCCAACCAATATTTGGCCTAGCACCGGGAGTGCGTGGAGGTGGCAGCCGGCTCATCCGTCTTGAGAATGGCATTGGGAAAGAATTGTCAGAGTGGGCGTGCCGTTCATGTGACAAGCCGGATGAACACAAGAAGCATAGAATCCACTTCCCCAGATTCNGANCTTGCATTTTCTGGGGATATCTACCCCAGAAACTGTCACAACGTCTCTGGAGATCTGCATCAACATCATCTCTCCCGGATTCAGTGACTTGGACATCTTGTTGCCGCCATGAAGTCCTTCCGGGAAGCCTTCGCCCTCTCGGCGGACGAGGTGAAGGCGCTGGC
>FJWA01004035.1_pt1 | contig 14311 bp, 13 predicted proteins | sample 1011891 | NCBI WGS metagenome assembly FJWA01 (sample SAMEA3912450, study PRJEB9761) | metagenome | biome: forest; material: soil | place: USA | collected 2011-06-22 | depth 0.1 m
CACATGAAGTGGCCCCTTGAATCCGTGGTACTGAGGCTCGTAGGTCGCCCCGGCGGCGAGTTGTGAAGCAGTTGGAATGGTGTACTCCTCCGACTTTTTGAAATAAGGAAGGAGGGCATTCCAGTTCCAGCCCGGGTTGCCATGCTGCTCCCAGGCGTCAAACTCCGCAACATTGCCGCGGATGTATGTCATGCCTGAAGTTGATGGGGGGTGTCAGTAGGCGGCCAGGCTGACGGCAGATTTACGCTCGGGATGCCTGCTCACCGTTGATCGTGCTGGTTCCGCCCCAGGCTTTGCCCGCGTGAAGCCCCAGAGCCCGGTTGCCTGCATCCGGCTGTTCCACAGTCGAGTAGGCCCAGTCAATTGGGGTTCCAAATGCGCTTCCAAATGCATCCGTCGCCGTGACGGCGACATTATCCCTTTGGTCTGTTCCAGGTTCGATGACAGCAACCGTCACCTTGGGGTCCTCTGACAGGCGGGCCGCGATGACTAGCCCTGCGGTCCCGGCCCCGACTACGACAAAGTCATATTCGACGGCTGCTGCCGTGACACCGCAGGCCAAAGTTAAAAGCGTGGTAAGGGACCCTTTTATCATCGTCGCTGAGTGTAGTTGGATTGGTAATCTTGAGTCGACCGGCATGAGAGGAGGGTTGGCAAGAAGGCTCGTCGACGAACAATCCATTTATGTAGCAGCGTGCCCGGCGTCGCTGGGCACCTACGAACACCCCGATTCTCGAGTCAGCTCGGCTAACGTGCAGTAGGATGAATCCTTCGAGTCACACTCCCGGGCGACCCGTAGGCGACACGGAAACTGGTTGCGGCGTGCCGCCGTTCCGGGTAATACTGGTAAACACTCGACTCCGAGGTGCCACCGCCGGTGCGGAGCCAAGCCCACGGGCAAGTTGCAAGGGTTCAAGAATGAGACCGCATCGGCCGGGCCATGTTCGAGGCCAGAGCAGGAAGAAAAGAAAGAATGATCGAGACTTCTGTTCATGGGGGCCGAGTATTGGAGGTTACATGCAGCTCCAGGTACATATTAGGCAGGTACCTGACTTAGAGTGCAGATGCCGAGAGAGGAAGTACCCGTGCTCTGTACTGTAAGTACCTTGCCCGCAGGCCTAATTCCATATGCGTGTTTGTTGCAGGCCATCGTGAGGGATCACACCTCGGTGCTTCTCGATAGCCGCGCTCTTCCATTGACAAGTTCGCAGTTGCTTGTATGCAAAGAAGGCATCTACACAGTATGGACACGTCAGCGGACTGCGAGGCTGAGCACGGATGAGGTGAAGATCTACTCCATGCATCAAACCCCGGGAAAACGCGACAGGAGACGAGGCGGCTTGAGTGACCCGAAGAACTTAGCAAGGCGGCCGCGATTAGCCTAGCTTCTTCCGGCTCTGCGCATTACTCTGCGGTACTACTATGGTATGTAACTCAGGGTCGTTAGCGCAGTGGGCCAAGCATAGGATGGGCTCCTTCACGAGTTGGCAACATGGTGTGAATGGACAGGAGCCTCAGTCAGTTCAAACGGATTCTGCAATCTTACCTTCGGTTCTTGGCATATGGCTCGGGCTTCTGGTCTTTTCCAACTTCACCCAACCAAGGATTAGCAGGGAATTAACGGAAACTATAAACTGGTGCACCAACCCTTGGGGGCCACCAAAAGTCTCCCCTGAGAAACCAGGCCTAGGTAGAACTGCAGATCCTCGAGCGAGGAATAGCAACAGAACGCGACCTGGTACTATATGGCTGGGGACTTCATGCGGCAAGGTCAGCACTTATGACGAGGATTCTTAGTCCAAAGTGTTTTCCGCCGGAGGGGTAAGCAAACGAGCAGATGGTACGCGGTGAGAATTGAACGATGAATCACGAACGAAGCCTTTGGCATGAAGTCACGACTACCCAGAAGAAAGTGAAAGATGTGGCTGATGACGAGCACCGCCAACGGCGGTTTGAGAAGAGGTTCTAGCTCTCCAAGAGCTACCCGCTGAATTGTGCCGCAGCTGCGAACGTGAAAGACCACCTTAATAGGTAGTAATGACCTGAATTATAGTTACTGCCCGTAGGAAGCAGTCGCAGCTTCAAGGAGGCCGTTCCAGATGTCTATTTGAACGTATTCAATAGCTCTCCGAGAATGCAAGGTAGTCTTGTTCTCGATGGGTTTCAGGAGAACCAAGTGAAAGTGGCCGCTGAAATTGGAGGTAACTGCCAAAAAAGTCCGCGGGTTGTTGTTATATTCGCTGAGTCTAGAATGGTGGAGGCTTGAGTCACAGGACCCCAAATGCCTTGAATATGTGAGATGTGCTGAGCTGGGACTGTAGGTTTTGCTGTTCTCTTTTTCGAGAAGGGTAACTAGCACATGCGGACACTGAGACCGCCAATTCATCTGCTAAGACTCCAATAGCATGTAACCTAGAAACGAAGGACAGAGCGGTCGATTGTATATCATCATTTAGTGCTCGCAGTGTCTGGCGTGTTACTCTACGAAAGTGGTGCCATCAACCTCTCCATCATCTACGCAGCGGAATCATGCTGGAAGATGCGCTCTAGGGGGTAATTGGAAGATAGCCATCAAAGCATAAATGTTTACTAAGGCTGGAGGGGGAGAGGTCATGTGTGGCTGGTTCCTGGATTCCCCATCCACAGGGCTTGTTACATGTCATCACCGAGGAACAAAAGGCAGGTATGTATGTTGAAACGGGTCTTGCTTCATCATCAATGCAATACCATGGTGGAGTATCTTGGCCTAATCTGAGGGTGTGCGACCTGATTTTGCCCTCACCTCCCCTTACCCATCGAAGCTCAACACCCGCTTCACTCTGTTTGCGTTTGTTAGCCAACACGTTACTGCCGGAGTACAGCACAAACGATGTACTCACGGAAGTAGAAGCTGCCGTCGTTGTTTCCAACACGCTCAGCGAGATTGATGTCTCGATATTCGAGGTTTCCGTCCAAGTTCCTGAGGCCGGCACGGAGAATGGGGGCTCCGCCGCCCTCGACGGCGAAGGTGATGTCCTCAGCGCTGTGGGAGAAGTTCTCTCCTCCCCACTCAAAGGAGCCTTTTTGGTGGTGAGTTATGGTTTCGCCGAGCAACGACGGCATTGCCAACATACCGTTGTTATTGCCAATGAGCTGGTTGAGATCGATCTCGGCATCGACCTGGTCGCCCCCCGAGTTGCTGAGGCGGGCCCTGAGGATATGGCCGTCGTCAACACGGATGTTCTGGGCTGAAACGTGGAAATCCATGATGTTTGTTGGGCTAAGGAGGAGTGCAGGCTGTTATTCAAGGGAAAATCGTTGGGAGAGGGGTGTTGACTGAGGCAAACCCAAGACGTTTGGGCAGGGGCCGGCGAACTATTTAAGCACTCGCAACCGAGTCTGAATTAGTCCGGCCAAGCCAGTGGGGCAGTCTTTGATGTGATGCCGTGTCAAGGGCCACATGCCCGAGCCAAATTGGGCATCAAGATCTCAAGACCTCCACCCGTCTCTGCGGCAGCCTGTACGTTACGCGCAGAGGCGGCTTGGCGGGGAGGAGAGGACGCGGAGCCGTCGTTCAAATACCTCAGTCTTAGACGGAGGGGTGCCCAGCGGGGAACGGCAGGGCAGGCCCTTCGTGCATGTTCGAGAGGGATTGTATACGTGGCCACGGGCAGTCAGCATGGTGCGATGCTGAGGGCGCTTAAGTCTTGGTGGGGATAGGACAACGACAGCTCGAGGTGGTAACGCGTTTGCCCTCGACTGACGCGATCGCCTGATCGCCCGGAATCAACAACATCACTGCACGACAGAACTAAGCACTCGGGCTCCTGGCGGCTGACGGTTTCTCGAGACAGGCGATGGGGCGGAGGTGGCGGCAAGTCGGCAACCCAAACATGACTGTGTCTCGGCAGCCAGGGGTTGGTTGGAGAGAGACACAGACCGAGCGGGGTGGCCAAGGAACAGTTGGCGTGGGGCCTGCTCCCAGGGAGCGTATTACGTGTGGGAAATTGGGCCGTAGCTGTGGGCAGAGATGAGACGCCATGACCACCAGACTATGTACGAATATATCCCGGTAACGAGGTCAGAAAGACCACCCGAGCTGAAAGAGAGAAGAGAGATCGGGAGTTGGTTCTCCTCTGACATGGTTGACCGAAGTTTAATGGCATGGCCCGCCTTACCCTTCTGAGTTTAGCCTTGCTGTTGTGGACCCACTGAAATCGAAGGCCGCCTGCACTGAACGCGTCCGAGCTTGCGGCACGACGTCAATTCAACAACGACACAGCACCCACGGGCAACAACACCACAGTAGCCACACAGCCATTCCCACGACACTGACACGACAGCCCGAAGAGGACTTGTATTGTAGGGCAATCCCCCCACCACTGGAACCGGCATTCTTTTTGGGCCGTCTTTCGGCTGTTTCTTTGCCGACCATGACGGCAAGACTGGACATCCAGACGCTAGGCCTCGTGTTCCAGTCCCGACCAGACATTATTGCGGGCATTCAGAAAGCTGCCGGTATGCGACGCCCTTTGACGTCCTTATCCTTCGTCCTCATGTGAAACCCGCTCGAGGGAGGGGAAGAGCATGGCGCAATTACGAGACGCCGAGCCCTGAAAACAGCCTTGCTGACGAAGCGTGTTTGCGGCGCCCTGTTCGACCAGATACCCCGGCGCGTACCACTTTGTTCAACGACATTGCAAGTTTTGTGCACGGGCGGCTGGCCTCAGTCGATGCTCAAGATGAACCTGCCTCGAAGCGCAGGCGGGTCGATATCGCACAGCCGTCGGCACAACCAAACGGACACACTCGCGGCAGCCAGACGGCCGCCTTGAGCGCCGACGTCGCTGTTGCCGACCCAGTGCTTCTAGAGGTCAAGGACATCTCTGTCACGGCGCCGCAGCGCAAGAAGTACGATCTATGCTTCACCAAGAACTTTTTGTATGCCCGCGCGTCGGGGACATCGGTCCCCGTGCAAGGGGTCGTATACCCATGGAAGGATATTGGTACGTGTCTGCCGGTGTCTCCCGAAGCACCCGAGATTGCCGACCTGGTTGACTGACCGCCGTCATCGCGAAGAGCACGCGTTTTACCTGCCCGTTCCCGACAAGTCCCAAGCACAGTACAACTACGTCCTTCTGCCACGCGATAGCTACCTCCCCACGACGAAGCAGGCTACCGCCCACGTCGATGACAGGCAACAGCCGCTCGAACCGCTCGTATTTACAGTCCCCGCGACGGCTCCCAAGCCCGGCACCGTCGGCGGCCCTTCTGCCAAGACGGCCGAGGCGGTTTCCGACACGTACAGCAGCCTCTTCAACTGGGCCTTGACCACGTCATTGCGCTCGGCCGGCAATCACTCATGCCAGTTGGTCGTTGCAGACCCCAAGCTGTTCCACAGCGTTGCGCGGCAACCCCATCGTCCCCATGAGAAGGCGGTGCACGTGAAAGCGTTTCGCGGCAGCAAAGACGGCTTCCTGTTCTTCCTCCCCACCGGCATTCTTTGGGCCTTCAAGAAACCGTTGCTGTTTCTCCCTCTGGATCGGATTGTGGCTGTCAGCTACACAAATGTGCTCCGAACCACCTTCAACGTGGTGGTCGAGCTTGACACGGACGCTTCGGGCGACGGCAGCGGTGCCGTGGAGAAAGAGATTGAATTTGGCATGATCGACCAGGGGGATTACCAGGGAATTGACGACACATACGTCCGCCGCCACGGTCTCGCAGACCGCAGCATGGCAGAGCAGAGAAAGGCGAAGCGCGAGCTGATCGAGAACACGAAAAAGGTCCCCGTCACTGGTGCAGAGGCCGCTGGCGGGGAAGACGACGGGGATGGCATGACGGAGCTGGAGCGAGCTCAGCACGAGGCAGAGCAGCAGTTGCAGGATGACGAAGATGAGCTGGAGGAGGACTACGACCCGGGAAGTGATGGCGACAGCGAGGGTTCAGGAGGGTCAAGTGAAGACGAGGATGACGAGGATGAGGATAAGGACGAAGACGAGGACGAGGACGAGGACGAGGACGCGACCTAGAGGCCGCGAAAGGATAGCATCGCCAGGGAAACGGAATATCCCGTGTGAATATCGGCCTCCTGGCCCCAGCATCTCGAGATTGGTTGGTCTTTGCCTGCAATTCTCCAGATAAGGGCGGCTCTGGATTCGGCACTTTACCTTTGGACGCGCAGCAATGTCACTCGCGAGTCGAGGTTGGTCGTGTGCCCTTGGGAAGCCCGTGAATTGCATCCCGGGGGTGGGTACAGGTGATGGCCGGCTAAATTGGACCCTCGCAATTTCGCAGTGGACCCCGAATTGTGATGGCGACCGGTCTCTCTCACCTCTCGGGGACCGACCACACCCAGTCTCAGGGGCTAATGTTACATACCAAGTGTTTGGTCACTCAGAGGGGTTCATCTTTACAGGCGCTAACACCCTCCAGAGATTCTCCTGCGCTAGGCGCGCTCTAACATCAGGCTACTATGTAGCGTCCCAGTGGTTCCGCCCCACGCGGTGACGGATGCTGATCATGATCGTTGGGGCTGCCCGTTCTGCTACTATGTAGCTCTCGGTGGGCGATGAATTCACAGTGCCAGATGGGCTGTTGACCCGTCTCTTCAAAGGATTCTTAAGGGTTGTGCGTCTGGGTCGGTCGGCACATACCGGAGAGCATTTCAAGCCGGAGGCCGGCTTCAGGTGCTGCATGATGACATATTTGTACATAGTATATTTCACAGTGCAGATTACCTCCAGAATACCTTCCTTGTGTCCCAAATGGACAGGGATGAGGCGTCCAGCGCCCCATCCAACGGTCATGGAGCGGCCTTTCTTCCGCTCGAAGCATAATTTTGCTGGGGTGCAAGATGATTTTCCGCTGCGAAGGACGCTGCCTTCATCCTCTTTCGGCTTCGGCTGCTGGAATCGGGCATGGGTGCTCCCTGCCCGGACTGCGACCTTGGGCAGTTCCAGGTGGCTGGCTCGGCTGGCTGCTGGATGCTGCGAACCTCCCGTACTGTGTACATATTTACCAAGGGGGAACCATCACCGCTTGTTGGCAATCTTGAGGGCCGCTTCCGTTCTGTTCTCCTCTGGCGTCCTGGAAGCGGAAGAACGTGGACCAGAGGTGGGAGGTCTGAAGCGACCCTCCATCAATATTCTCGTCGACCTCGAAATCAACCTGAGTGGCTCTCCGAAGGCCTTAACTCCTTGCGAAAGGCCGGCCTCCTTTGCTCACCGCTGGATGGACTGGGGTCGCATTACCCCGCAACCTCACCATTGCGGGGAGAGGCCGCTCGGACAAGCACCTCGCAACGCTCTTAGTAACACTCGACGGTGACAGCATCATTTTCCGATGGCTCGAGTCACGTAATTTTGGAGAGCGAGGAAGTGTGTCAAGTGGAAGCGAGGACAAAGCGTGGAATTCCGGCTGCCTGGTCGGTGCTCCGTCTTCTGGAGCAGAGCCGGGGTCCTTCTGCTCGCTTGAATCCTACGGCCGCTATTCTGGAACGGGTAATAGTCTTGGCCGACCCTACCATAGGGCTGAGCGTCTTCCACAGCAGCCCAAATCACGGCAGCAGGGCCACGAGCTTGCAGAGTGCAGTGCCAGCGCAGGAGTCGGTTGGTGTGCAGGGCTTTTTTTTTGGTATCAAACAGCCGCGATCTTGTCAGCGTTCGCCAACTCAGCTCGCTCTCTGCGCGAAGCAACCCAATAACCCGAGGTTACCAAGTACTATGGATGGGATGTGCAGATGACGGCCTGCCGGATGTGGATGCTGCCCCCAACTCTCCACGGTGGACGCGGGATCAACGGCGCGAGGCAAAAGCGGGACGATGCTGCCCTGCCCCCGGGGCAGAATGCCGCTCCCTCCCGTTCAAACAGGCCGGCCACGCCTCCCTGCATGCGCTTTTGCTGCTTGCCTGCTTTTGGCAATCCGAATGATTGCGCAGCGAGGAGAGTGAAGTATTATTAGAGCCCGAGGAGGCGGAGGTAGTGCACGGCCCATGTGCAGCAGACAGGTGGACTTCTGGACTGAATTCCCCTGCTGCGAAGGTCGTCTTCCCGTCGAACAACCCGCCTGGAAGACATGTCTCAGAGCTGCCATTTGGCGCCGCAGTGGCGAATGCCACCTGCCAGATGATCGTTCTGGATGCCCGCGGAACACGGCGTGGTCGTGGAATAAGGGGCCGGGCTCCACGAATAAGAAGAAACCTCTCGGCCCCTCTGCCGCTGTCTGGATGACAGAATACATGTACATGTGCTGCCGTGCGCTTACGGCCGCTGCCTGCCCAAGGAGCACATCCATCGAAGCATTCTGCGTGTCCGACCCGGGGCGGCCAAAGCCACAGCCGTTGGAGTCTTGTCTGCCGAACCTGCACCAGGTACTACGCCGGACTCACGGAGAGGAGCTGCTTTGTCGAGGCAGTCTCCATTTCGACGGGAGGGGTGGCGAGAAAGTGGCTTGCACTGGCTGCTGCTTGAGGACAGAATGCCCGAATCATGCTGGTCAGCTCCCATCATCCTGGCGCTGACGAAGGTTCCGAGGCAGCGACCCCACGAAGTCTCCCAGCCCAGCTGGGCTTTGAGATGACCGACGAGACGAGCCTGAAGTCGCGGACCCACCAGCGGCGACCCCCTTTTTAGCCCAGCAGGGCGAAACCCCGACAGGGAAGACGCGCCACCGCCTGCCACTTGACCAGGGGGGCGGCCCGGACAGGATGGAGCAGCGGCCATAGCATTTGCGTTGGATGGATGCTGCGTCCGACAGTTGCCGCCTTGGGACTGTGCAGACGGATGGGTCTAGCAGCCCGGCGCGTCGGTGCACAGCTGTGGCTGGCGGTTACCAGGTCAAGTCGGAACATGTACCTACTGTAAGTGTGCCGTAGGGTTTCCTGGGAAAGGGCTGGGTGCTAAGTAACCGCCACGGGCGTCATAAAACTGGGTTCTTGGTCAGCCGTCGCCGGAAACGAGCAGCGAGAAATCGGCGACGGGGACAAGGTGCCAAAGTCGCGCAGGCTGCAGGGATCTGGCACACCAAACCCACCCCACCCACCCTGAAGGAACCCTGCGCGACGCCGCGAGCTGACATCCCTGTTCGTTTTGAGGGCTGAGGCGACAGGCGGCGGGTGAGTCGAGTGGGACGGGCTTGACCGTTTTTGGTGACGAGACCCTTCGATGCAATGCCATGCAGAAGGTGCAGGGGGCCGATCGCGCTGAGAGCATGGTGAGCCTGCAGTTCGCTCCTTCCAATGGAAGGCCCCTCCCCCCCATTCACCTCTTCCCCCCTTCCCAACCCATGCCNACGCCAACATCCGCTGCCGCTGCCTGTCACTCCCCGTTGTTTCCTCGGCTTGGAAAACAGGGTCCCTCGCCCTCACGCACTCGTGTCTCCAACTCTCCGCCCTCGCAGAGCTTCCGTGTGTTCCGTCGTTCCGCCTTTCTTTGTGCGCGCCCCGTCCCCTCTGCCGCCACATCCCGTCCCGGAGACAGCCAGCCCTACGACGGCGCCCCGAGGCGGCATCCGAATCTGCGTGCGCCAAACGGGCAAATTCGCACCTCCGCTCTACGGTTGGGACATGCGCTCTTCTGTACTACATAGGTACAGACGGGCATGCCGGGGCCGGACGCTCGGTCTTCACCAGGCCGCCCTGGTCGTTGTTGATCAGTATGCTTGGGGGCAGGTAACGTTGGGTATTATGTATATACGAAATACAGAGGTCGTGCAGAATCCACCGCAGGCGGGGGGGCGCACTGCACCGATACCTCCTCACAACCCTTCTGCGGATTACTACACCACGGCGGGGAGGAACCGAACCACACATTGCCCATTGCCGACGGGGCTCCACAGGCTGCTGGGCTGAACCAATGCAGCCCGTCAACGCGCCATACCGCTGCTGACTGGCACTCCCTGGCCACAACCCCAGCACACAACAATTTCTCCCCCCACAGCAGGCGCCCGTCCCAATGGCCTGGGCACCTGTTCTGTCGTAGCGGCGGGTGGGCTGCCGTCCATCTGCCTTTATTTTTTGATCCCTTTCACGCGATCCCCGTAGTCTTGGTTGATTGTTGTTGACCCACGCCGCCCTCGCGCTCCCTCTCTCCTCTTCGCCCGATCGCTTCCCCGTCAGGTCTTGGTCCATGCGCGGGATGCTCGCTTGTGTGGTGGATTGAGCCTGCGACCACCAACCAATCCCGGGCTGAGAGGCCGGGCACCAAGGGGCTGCTGTGGGAACCGGAGCAGCTGAGGCGGTCCGGAGCGAGCAACGATCCTCTCGACAGTTGCCAGTCGCAGGGCTGCTCTTCGTATCGGCTCTCTGACTGGGCCTCGGTTCAGCTACGACCTCGTAAGCGGTGCTGGTGGCAAGGCGGCCGCCGCCTTGCACTTCAGCTCTCTCCTCCCCGCCTCGGCCAGCCCATCTGACATCGCCATCGTCACTCGCACCGCTCACCGTCCGACCGCCTGTCCGGGACCCCGGCGGCACCCTCGACGTCATGGCCGCCATCCCCATCCAGGCGCCCTCGCGAGGGTACGGGGGTAGAGACATGGGCCCCGCCAGCCCGCTGCCGTCTATATCAACTGGCCGCGGGGAGGCTCTGTCGAGACCCTTCGGACCCCTAGGCCGTGTCGTCTCGTTCTCAGACGACTTCTCGCCCTCGGCCGCCTCAAATCCCATGGTGATACGCGGCGGCGTCGACCACAGCGACGTCCCCCCACCCCTTCCGCCGCCCCGGCTGGTTCCCATCAACGGCCCCGTCGATCCGAGCGTGCAGTTCAAGGAGAGCATGCGCCGGGACGATTACGGGAGCCCCGACGCCGACTCGTTTGGGCATAGCTTCACGAAGCGACGGGACTTGTCGTTCAGGAGTGACTTTTCTGACGACGGATACCACAGCTTCGACAGCTTCAGGTTTGTCCCCTCTCCCCCCTCCCCGGGCGCGGAGGCTCAGTGCGACCCCCCGCCTTTCGGTGACATGTGGACCTGACATGATGAACGCGCCATTGTTGTAGGTCCTCTGGCTTCCCTTCGCCCTTCGGTCACCATACAATGAAGAGCTACCGCCCGAATGGCGACTCGATCGACCATTCCATGCTCGACAAGTTGAACCGGCCGGGCCGACGCCCAGGCCTCAGCGCTTCGGTCAGCGATCTTCCGGGCTCGCGCCCTCACCACGCGCAGCTGACGACGCTCTCCCTCCCACACCGGACCCGCCAGGCATTCCTCGACTCGGCCTTCACCAAATCCCCCGGCGCCATGTCGGCCACTTCTCCGAGTAATCCGCCTTTTGGCCATCACGGGCGGGGTTCCATGGATCACCGCTCCCCGCTGGGCACCGATGGTAGCGACTTTGATCGCTCGCCGCTACCGCGTACGCCTCGGGTATATGCCGGCGGCCTGCCGCTGGATGACGGACCACACTCTGGTGGTTACTACGAAATTCGCGAGGATGAGGTCGACTTTCCAATGGAGGAAACGTCTCGCATGCGGAGCCTTGCGATCGAAGACCAATGGCGAGAAAGAGATTGGGATAGGGAGCGGGATCGGGACAGGGATAGGGACCGAGACCGCGATCAAGATCGGGAAAGGGAGAGGCAGCGGGAGCGTTACCAACCGGGCCAGAAACGGCGGGCCTCCTCCCCACCCAGCGACGATGCTGCGCTTGCGAACGACCTGTTGAGGAGGAGGGACGGCGGCCCGATGTCGAGGTGCTCGCCCACACCCAGGTTGCTCGTGATACCCCAAAACTCTCTCTCGAGCGTATCGTCGGCGAGCCGAAGCGGGAGCTACACCAGCAACCTGACCGCGAGCAGCATCACAAGCATGGGTTCCTTGGGGCGTCGCTCGCCGAATGCCTTGTCCCCGGCCGGTTTGTCCCCGACGGATCCCATGAGTTGTGGCAGCCCGTACCTGGCGCCGAGCTTGTCGGCGTCCCCCCGACCCTCCATCGGGCGGCCTACCGCGACGCCGTCGCCGCACCACCACCGAACCCCGAGTGCACAGCCGTTGCCGGCCCAAGTCACTCGCGCAGCGGCTTCGCCGCGGAAGCTTGCCGAGATCCCAAAAGGCCACAGCAGCTTGGCAGCCAAGTTGAAGGGCCCGTACATGTGCGAGTGTTGCCCGAAAAAGCCCAAGAAGTTTGAAACGGAAGAAGAGCTGAGGTACGATGCTTCAATTCTCCCCTTCGTTCCGCTGGCAGCTGACCGACCGTCTCACACCATGCAGAGCGCACGAGGCCGAAAAGCAATACGAGTGCTCGTTCTGCGGAAACCGCTTCAAGAATAAGAACGAGGCCGAACGGCACCAAAACTCGCTCCATGTCCGGCGCCACAGCTGGTCATGCTCGGCATTGACTGGCTACGAGCGGGCATTTCACGACAGCACGGCACGGCCAGGCGAGGCCGACTTTTGCGGGTACTGCGGCGAAGAGTTCCCCAGGAGCGGCCAGAATCAGGCCGGCGCCATCGTCAGCGAACAGAATTGGGAGGACCGCATCCGGCACCTCCAAGACGTGCACAAGTTCCGCGAATGCAACTCGAGCAAGAAGTTCTACCGCGCAGACCACTTCCGCCAGCATCTCAAGCATAGCCACGCCGGAACCAGCGGGAAGTGGACCAACATGCTTGAGAACGCCTGCATGATCGAGGAAGACCCACCGATTCCCACGAGATGAGTGGTCGACCGTGTCGGACGGATGGGGGACAGGGCCTGGCCTTGGCCGCGGCTGAAGCTGAACCTGCGCACATCGGGAGGTGACGCCGGTCTTCTGTCCGACGATGCTCAAAAGACCACAGCCTGTGCCGAAACGCAAACGGGAGCCACTTGGCGCCGCGCGGTCTTTGAACTCACGAGTGAACGCAGAGACCGAAGAAGCGCTACACCAAGTGCACCCCGCGTGGCCAGCTTCCAGTTCTGGGCCTTGCCGCCTGGGCTAAGTAGGTAGGGCTGCGCGAGTTTTGGCGGCCCGGGCCGTCGTCGAGAGGTCACCGGCGCAGGCTGAGTTGCAATGTGGCATGGATGCAGGATTTTGATCTGAAGTCAGTTACATGGCGGAAGGAAGAGCATCGGTCCGTTCCGCTTTGGCAGCCTGTTTTTAGGCAGAGCAAAGATGACCCTTCCAGCCTTCTTCTCCGCTGTCTTGGGCGCCTCAGGTCCGTGGTGCCTGGTCAAGGATGGCCCGCGAGCCAGGGTCTTCAACAACACCAGACATGGTCGCCCACCAGGCCTCTATCTCTTTTTGGTCACGGCTAGTGGCTGGACTGAGGGCGGGCAGATCCCGGACGCTCGATACCGGCGGGCATAGGAAGTTTCGAAACCTGGAAACGAAGTTACGACTTGGGGCATTTGCATCACTACGCATGGCATGGCTGGCTATGCGTTTATACGGCGTCGAGGCTCACATTGGATGATATCAGGGCAGCCGGGCTCCAGCTCCGCATTTTCTCGTTCTCTTGCGCGATGTCTGGGCTGTTGCTCTGGGAATCCTGAAGCGTCAGGTGAGCATTCGGGCTCGGGGGTTGGTCTGGGGTCTTTATCGGCGCACTTGGGGTAAATAGGACGCCATCTCGTTGTGGTCACGACCAACCACAGCTTCAAACGATATAAAAGTGAATTGACTTCCGATTTTCCACCTGATCTTTTCCGCAACCGTGTGTGGTTTGTTCGCTTGGCCGGGTGCGGATTTCCTTCCTCCTGATGCCCCCTGAACTGACAGGGATTACAAGACAGAGTCCAGCCCCCTGAGCGTGCCCCGCTGTCGATCGCTGCTGCGGGGCAGGGTCCGAAAATTGCCCAGGGAACATGGGCCTCCTGTGTGTACCACAACAACCTCGGCGTAAACATCGGCAGGACTTCGTAACATTACCGACCTCTGGCCACCTACATCCCTAGGTGCACAGTCAACTCCCAGGCCCGAAACCACAAATTCGTCGCCATGGCCCTAAACCGCATCAACGGCCCGGACCAGCTCTTTGTCGGAGGGTAAGTCCTTTTCCTCCCCACTACAACCCCGCCCCGGGGGCGGGTGTCTCTCCTCCCCGACCGCGAAACTGATGCCGTTGCGCAGCGTGTTTGGAGTTAATCGGGCCCGTCTTATCCAGGAGCATAAGATAACCCACGTCCTGTCTGTCATCAAGTATGCGCTGAACCGAGACGACGACGCTTTTCGCGATATCGCGCACTTCAGTGTCGATATCGACGATATGGACGACCAGGACATTCTAGTGCACCTGCCCGCGATGGTCCGCTTCATCGACCGCGGTCTCCGTGGAGAACCTGTATCGGACAAGCCCGCGGCCGACAAGACGCAGCCGACACCGCCAATAGCAACGTCGCAGAGCAGCCCA
>FJWA01003704.1_pt1 | contig 14301 bp, 5 predicted proteins | sample 1011891 | NCBI WGS metagenome assembly FJWA01 (sample SAMEA3912450, study PRJEB9761) | metagenome | biome: forest; material: soil | place: USA | collected 2011-06-22 | depth 0.1 m
CCTTCCCATCCCCCACCGCGACGCCCCTGACCGTCCCACCCAAGGCCGCGGCCCACGAGCCGGGTCCGCCGCCCCCGCCCTTGCCGGACCGCGATATGGCCCCCGCGGCCTCAAGCACGCGCTGCGCAACGTCGCACATCTGGCTGCCCGCGTAGTCGCGGTTCGTCAGCAGCGGGTTCTGCGCCAGCGTCTGCACCCAATACTTGTTCCACAGCTGCTCGAGCAGCTTGCCGTCGAGCGTGCTCTTGTAGTGCTCCACCTGCAGCGGGTAGTACTTGCTGGCGTGGGCGCCGAAGTCGTCGGCCTTGGTGAGGGGGACGGACTGGCCTCCCGACGAAGAGGTGTTGGTGGGTGGTGGGATGTAGCCGTCCGGGTAGGTGCGGAAGGCGCCGATCTCGACCTTGTTCGCGGAGATGGTGCGGTCCGGGTCGATGACGATGGCGACCATGGGGCCCTGCAGCTGCTGCAGCTGCTGGGTGGCGACGTCGATGCCCGACAGCCAGCAGCCGTAGCCCGGGTGGGAGTGGTACCAGCCGATGACGTTCTCCTGGCGGGACTCGTCGCGGCAGGCCGAGAGGTACTCGACCAGGTACTCGTCGGCGTCGCTCTGGGCGTTGACGCGGGTCTCGGTGCCCTCGACGGGGAGGCGGAAGGCGTCGGTCACGACGAGGGCGGTGCCGTCGACGTAGCCCTGCATGATGCCCATGATCTCGAGGGCGCCCCCAGACCGCGCGTGCATGACCATCTTGACGAGGGCGGTCGGGGAGATGCGGACCGTCTTGAAGTAGGTGGGATCCTGGATCCAGGGGCGGGTGGCGCTGACTTCTGTCTGGGACGAGGCCGAGTAGTTGAAGAGGGCATCGCGCTGGCGGTCGACCAGCTTGTCGGTGACGGGAAGCTCTGTGAGCGGTGCGCGTGACACCTCTGGGTTAGCTGAGGCATTCAACTTGGGCCATAATTGGGGAAGCGTTGGTAATTACCCATCGCTGCGCGCAGCTGCACCGACTGTGGGCGAGATTTGCTGCCGGTACAATGCGGTCGGTGTTGGGAGCTGTTTGCAGTGTGTAGGTCGGTTTGGTGGTTTAGTGGTTTGGTGGTGGGAGGTTGCCTGGTCCCTGGAAGCAGTGGATGGAGGGGCTCGCCTTGCGAGGGAGCTACGATAAGATAAGAACCCTGCCGTCAAGGTACCAGGGTTGGTTGTGGGCAGAATCAAGGCTGCACGTCGACAGACAAGTTGACAGACCCACGGATACATAAGGTACCTATCTCAACGGACGAGGTCTAGGTAGGCATAGAAATGTTGAATATTGCTAACCCGCTACAGTGTGTGCGCTAAGTAGCTATTGCGCTAAGTAGCTATTGCGCCACCAAAACAAACTCCTCCAATGCTCCAGAACAATGCAAAAAGCTGTTGCCTCCCTTGACCTCATCCCCTAGGCCCTCCCCTCGAGTATTTTGTCAGTGTGGAAACCGACGAGAATTATGCGCTGTCCATCCAGATCCATCCAGGGCTTGGATACGCAAGCCCGCACCTCAAGGTCTCGCCCGGCTGGTCTGCCTCGCCAGCCCATCCCCCTCCTCACTCTCCTCCACCCCTTCCGCCGGCACAACGGTGTGCTCCCTCTCCTTCAACCGATTGGCCAGCGCATGAAACTTGTCCCTCAACCCACCAGTCGCTCCAAGCCCACCGGCCCTCTTCCTCTCCGCACTCTCCCTCTCCTCCGAGTTGCTCGCATGCGTGCTCTTGATCGTCCCCGATCTCTTCAGCGAAAGCCCCGAGGAAGCAGAAGCAACCGTCATCCCACTACTGCTCCTCGGTCTGCCATCCGCACCCCCGCCATTCCCTTGCTGGTTCCCGCCGCCGCCACCAAACGCTCTCGACCAACCGCTCGACGTCGGCCTCAGCAAGCTCCCAAACCCGCCACCCATCTTCCCACCACCACCAGGACCCCCAGGAGCCTCGGGCGGCATCGTCATCGACGGCTTCGGCGAAGCCATCAAGAAGCTCGGCACCGCGCCCGAGGCCTGGGTTTGGACCACAACGTGGCCGGCGCCCGAGATGTGCGAGCGCATCGAGGATGCGGCGCTCGAGCTGCGGCTGGTCGAGGACGGGATGGGGATGGACGTCTGCGAGCGGCGGATCGACGGCGGTGGGGAGCGGGAGAAGTCGACGGGCGAGTGGCCATATAGCGACGACGAGTCGTCGCCGCTGTTGTCGCGCGAGTCCGACACCGACGGCGTCGCGAGCAGGACCGAGCTGGTGGCCAGCTCGCGCAGCTTGGACTGCTGCGCCGTGTTGGGCCGGTGGCGGGAGAACTTGTTGCCGATGATGGCGCCCGTGTGGCTGATCAGCGCCTTGATCACCCGGCTCTTGAGCGCGAGCGCGAGGTCCAGGTTGGACCACGTCTTGTTGGTGTACTCGATGGTCGGGAGGCGGAAGACAAAGTTGTGCACGTCTTCAAAGTTGCGGTCGCCTTTGCCCTTGTAGCTGAGACAGAGCACCACAGAGGGCATCTTGATGTACGCAAACGTCATGTAGTTGGAGGCGCGGTCCAGCATCTTGGAGAGGTCGTCCGATTGCTTCTGCTTTTCGCCCTCGCTCGACCTGTGTCGCAGCGCGAAGCGTGACCCCTTCTTGGAGTCGCTGTTGACGGAGACGCTATCCTTGGAAGACAGCCCGGTACCCGTTCTGCCGACCCCAGGTTTTGGTGTGCCGGTGCGCAGCGAGTCGTAGGACCGCTTCTTGCCCACCGACTTGAACCCGGTGCCGGTTCGGAATAGTCGGAATGAGGTCCCTTCACCTGAATGGACGCTGAGTGACTTGTTTTGGATGGAACCCTCATCTGGATCAGATGTCAGGGTCGGGCGCATACGAATCTCGAGGGAACCTGCGCGGGTCGCGAATGGCCCGTCGTCTTGGTCTTTGTCGGCTGTTCCGAGACGGACGGACTCGGCAAGGGACTCGTTGTCGGCCTCGTCTTCCTCGTTGCCCGGGCCAGACTGCTTCACCATGAACGGCGAGTCGTTTTTGCCCGTCGAGACTTTGCCGCCGTCCGTGCCTGGGAAGATGTACTCGAAAAGCTTCTTGCCAATCTCGCGCTCGAGCTGGATCTTGAGCGGGAACAGCGTCACCTCGAAGCGATCCATCACCGGAATGCCAGCAATGGCCTCGAGCATGTTCCAGTACACCCGAATCATCGGCTGCGAGCCCGTGTCAAAACCCCCACGGTCGCCTTCGACGTATGGCGCCACCATTGCGGGGTAGATGGCGTCGGGAAGCAAGTTGAGCCCAAGGACCTTGCCCACCTGGATCAGATTGATGTGCGAGCCATCCGAATTGTCGATCCGATCGTACTCGAGCTCCTTGAGCTGGAGCTCGACCAGGGGCTCGTTGTTGTCGCGAACGAGTTGCCAGACGATCTCCTTGGCCATGATGCTCCACTTCAGAAGAGCGCTGCTGGTCGTGTTGTCGAACTTCCTCTGCGCCGAAGTGATGGCTTTCATCATGAAAAACAGCTCGTCCTCGCACGCGGCCAAGTCGCGCTCGAGCACCAGCCGATCGTTCCACCCCTTCTTGTCCAGCTGCCTAGAATGGATTTGGAAGTGCGTCTTGATCTCCTCGAGCTGACGGACACGCTCCTGCAACTTGATGACCATCTCCGGAACCCCTCTCAGATCGCTAAAGTCGGAGGCAAGCATGATCTTCTCGAGCCTCTCGTTCCGCGTCTTCCCCAAAGGCTCGCTGTACATGAGGAGGTCGATGACGATGACGTAGATGGCATAGTATTGTGACGAATTGCACAGGGCATGCGCTTGCGGGAACTCGACCCAGAGGTTGTCTGTCCTGCTCTCCGAGCTGTCTTGCAAGGCGGAATCCGGGCCTTCATTGGTGTTGACTTCGTCGTTGTATTTGAGACGGAGCGTGTTGAATTTGTCGTATCGAAGCATGGCCGACGTTTTCTGCACAACGCGTTTGAAGCCGAAAGGGTCTGACTGGAAGTCAAACATGACCTCCATCGGCACCCAAGGCGGCCACGACGACCCCGACGGAGTGCCGTAGGTATTGCCCGAATACATGGAGACCAGTTGTGTCGAGAACCACTTCTGATGAGTAACGAAAAACTGCGTGCTGTCCATGTTAACGAGAAACCGCCGCTGCACCAGACCGCTGACGTTGTCCGACATTCTGCTCTTGTCAAGGACATCCACCACCTTGAGCTCCATGCCCTTGGACGCGGTGAGAACCACGTGCTTCTTGTTCTTGTCGCTCTGTAGCTGGATCTGTGGTGCGATCAGACGGACGTGGTAGCTATTTTGGGTCGTGAACTCGTCCGCGATGCCACTCGACAGATCAGACATGGCCGGATGTGTGCCATCAGCGTCGTCGCAGCTCGTGAACTTCTTATTATCCTGCAGTATCTTGCGGATCCGATCCTCGAGGTCCTTTGCAATATCCCGAGCCTTCCCGTTGGCATCGGGTGTGCTCCCAGGTCCGCCGGGTGTCGGGGCGCTGCCGGCTTTGTCCGCCTTGGACTTGGCTTGTTCTTCCACGAGGTCCAAGATGAACTTGACGGCGGGACGGGAGAGATAGTAGACGAAACCCCTGCGTTGACCGACCTGATGGATGTAGCGGAGGATGATGTTCCGGAGCGTATTGTTCCATTTCAGCTGCATGTTATGGACCACGAATCGATTCTTGAAATCGCTCGCAAACTCCGTAGCGTCAGGGGTGTCCATGGCCTCTTGCAGGTTTGGAGTAGGTCCGGAAGGGCCATTGGAGGTCGGAGAGCCTTGGTCTTGACTGCTCGAATATGGTTGCGGTGTCATATCGCCGAGCATGCCTTGCAAGAAGATCTTCTTCCCAGCAAGAACCCCAGAGTGCCGGTTCAGGATCTCGAACTCGGCCCTCAGATTCGTGTCGGCTGGGTCACCTCGGACGAGACGAAGCTCCATCTGGCCCAGGTTCCGCTTGTGCGCCTCCATCTGCTCGTCCAGCTGCTCCAGTCGCCGACGGATAAGCTGGCTTTGCACTCTCCTGGGGTCGTCGTCCTGGCTCATGATGCAGAAGTGGGTGGGCTCCTGTCCAAAAGGGCTCGTCCTGTCCGGATCACCATCGATCGTGCCATTGATGTCTGTCTGGCGGAAGTAAGTGACACGAGGGGCGAAGACAAGCGGCAGAATCTTGGTGTCAGGATTTGGCTCGGATGGCAAGATCCAGTCCAGCTCAACGAAATCGTCCATGTCGATCCACGTGAGGTCATTGTCGGGGATCGTGAAACGGGAAAGATCAGTGCCGTCTCCTTCTTGTTCCGTGATGAAAGTCGAGAGGGAGCCCCTCATCATGGCATCCGCCGTCGTGCCTCGGATACTAGCCGAAACAGCGCGGACGTCCGCTGAGACCAGATCAAGCTGGCCTGCGTGAATCCTCATGCCCGTCGTCCTGGACTGCGTCCCGCGGCCGCGGTCCCTCGTGTTGAACTCCTCTCGTCTCTGATGCAGGTCCAAGACAAAGCTGTCAAGGCGGACTTTGATCCCAGTCGCCGAAACCGCGTTCTCGGAGTAATCCTCAGCATCTTTGTGCTTGTAGATGTGGCTGATAAATAGCGGCGCAAGCAAGACGTTGTACTTGATGGTAGCGAGGTGTCTTCCAAACTTTTTGCTGCTCTTTTCCCGGCCGGGCCAGAGGGAGCCCTGTCGAATGGGAAGAGAGAGTGGCCCGGAAAAGAGTGACCACCAGGCGAAGAAGTGGGTGAAGAAGCGAGGTGTGAGGTGGATGGCATTGTAGCTGCGTGAAGGCTCGGTCATCGAGCCCGGCCATTCTCGGTCCACCGGCGCGCGAACTGCCACGGAGAGATGAATGTGCTGGCTGCGGAACCCACGGAACGCGTCATATGGCCGGCCGCCCTGGGGTTTGGCATTTTGTGGAGACTTTAGTGCAACCTCGTAGTGCGGTTTGAACTCCAAGTTTCTCCTGCCATCCTCGATCGCCCGCTCAAACACAAGGCCGGCAAGCCATTGCACTTTGCCCGAGAGCTTCATGACAACCTTTTTGAAGGCCGCGCCAGTCGTTTGGCTGGTATCGCTCATGATGCTCTCGTCCTCGCCGTGTTGGCGGCGCGTTTCGCGGACCTGGTGGCTGTAATCCGGAACCGCCAAAACGAACTCGCCGCTGTCGACGGTCATAAAGCGCTTCGGGTCGTCCACGCTGTGGATATTCCACCTCACATCGTTCCGGAAGCACATGAGGAACCCTGCGCCATTGCCTGTGATGGAATACGGGTCTCTACTGCCCTTCAGCGCCAGGTGGACATCGCCATCGCCACGCCAGGCCACCCTGAGCCGAGAGTGGAAGTTGAGCCGGATCTTGTCCCAGAACCCGACCTTATCGGAGGGGTCGAGCTGCGGTTTCGTCATGGACTCGATCGCCATCATCATATCTTGGATCGCAGGCTGATAAGACGGACCCCAGGTGATCCGGGTCGGGTTGGCAGTGTGGATGTCGATGCTCATATCCGAGAATGTCTTGACTGGTCCGATTGTCCTTCGAACATCTACCGCAAAGCTTCCGGCCTTTGAAGAGACGGGGCCCAAGCTCCGCGGAGGCACGATTGGAACCCTGATCGTTCGCGTAGACTCTGAACCCCGATATTCCTCTGCAATAACAAAGTCGGTTGTCATTGCCAGGGCTGGGAGGCGGACAGACTGGCCGGATTTGGTTGCGGGCACGTGCAAGAAAGGGAGAGGGTAATCCCTGAGTGATATCCTTGCTTCTCCCATGCTGACCTGGAGACTCATGGGAACGAGCAGCGCGTACTTGGTGTCCCTCGGCATGCCCTTCCCAACTTTGTGCAGGAATTCCGGAAGCTCCCTGATCGGGAAAGACGGCTTATCAACGACGATGTGCAGATCATTGATGATGGCAGCCATCAGCGCGGGTCGATGTGGCACCTCCAAGATCTTTTCGCTGTCCTCCAGGTCATCGGGGATCTCGTTCGCGCCCCAGAACTGGGAGCGCATGTCTTTGGCGGCATTCCTGGAGATGTCATACTGCTGATTGATGCGCTGTTTCCAGCTCTTGGAGTTGTGCACGTTCAATTTGTGTCTTGCGTCGGCGATCGAGATGCGGGCTTTTCCGCTGATTGCTTGGGAGCCGGCTTCCGGATCGTATCTCGGGGCCCGACCGCGCATACGCCCTTCGCTAGCGGACCGCCGGTGGCGATCATCGGGGCTGCGGCCCCTGGCATGAGAGACGCCGGGTGCTGGAGCTTCGGCAGGGGGGGCGGTTGACCGGGCCCGGGATTTGGATGCCCCCATTCTCGACCCTTCCTCGTGGATCTTTTTGACCTTGATACGGAAAGCATCTTCACGCGCTTGGCGTTGCATCATCTCAACCAGACCGGCGCGGTAAATGACTCCGAGCTTCCATTCGAACGCACCGTCCTCCAGCTCAAAAAGGACGTTCTTCGCCCTGAGCGAGATTTTCGGGACATTCTTGGGAGCCTCTGGTCCCTTGTCGAGGATGTATTCGTTCGTGCCGGTCTTGAATCGGTGGTGGAGTTGCAAGACGGACTTGAAGGTATTGACAAAGTTGTCTGTGATCTTGTACACGACCAACTCGTGAGGTACGGCCACCCGGATGGTCTCCGAGACAATATCAAACATGCGGTCCTCGCGAAGACCACCTCCGGCAAGCTTATGCCGTGACTCGCGGTAGTCTAGCCGGACATTCTTGACGCTCACAGCTCTGGCCCAGACCCTGCGCATTCTCGGTGCTTCAGCATAGAGCCTGACGAGCTTGGCTTGCAGGAATGGAGGCGACCATCGATGGCGGCCAACCTCCAAGTTGTAAATGTGTAGCATCATAGGGGGATCAGAAGGCAGGTCGGCTTTGATCTGGATCAGGCTCGCCTTGAAGTCAACCGCAACCAATTCACGCGTGTCCCTCCAATGTTCGACGTCGCTCATGGCGAAATCGGAAGAAAGGCCGTTTGGAGGCGGGGAGAGGTGGCCAAAAACCCGTCTCTGCGGTGACATGGGAGGGGTCCTTGGCTCTGCGGTGTCTTTGCTGGTTCTCATGAATGCCTTCCGCAGAGTTGAAACGGCGACGCCGACGGCATAGTGGCGGTGGAGGGAATAGTGGAGGAGGAGGGTCTTGATGTGTGAGTGAACATGTAAGACTGGGCCTTGGTGGTCGCTCATGGTGGACAGAGCGACTTCGAACTTGGGTATGTTCAGGAACGGTTCGAACTCCCACTTCTCTGCTGACTCGACCATGAAGACCTCAAAGCCCCGGGCTTGGAGGGACATGCGACGACCGTCGCCCTCGTGGTGATGTTTCTTCCTCGGGGATGTCGGGACGGCGCGCAGCAGGTCGTTCTCAGGCGACATCATGCCGCGACTGCTGGCTCTCCGGCGAGAGGGCCGCCTCTGCAACCCATCCATCCTCTGCGCGCGATAGTCGGCTGACCATGAATCCAACTGGATGGTAACACCTCTCGAGTCCTCCGATATCTCCTTGTCGACGCCCGCAACTTCGATACTGCAGTCAGAGCACTGCAATTGGAAATGCAGGAGCCAAGCGGGTAAAGCACGCAGGGCGTTTGAGTTCTTTGAGGTCTTGGAGACGGCGCGCTTGTCCGGCTCAACATTGAACCGCAACTGGCGCACTATCTGGCGCAAACCCTCCCGGATCTCCTCCCTGACCATCTTCAACGTGAACGTCTCGAGGTTTCCGGTGGCAACCACATGGACATCTGGTGACGCGTTGAGCTGCACCTTGAGCTCGAACGTCTCCGTCTCGAGAAGGTCAAACCTGCTCCCGCCTGAAGTTTGATAGTACAGGTTGTGTGTCTGGACTCTCATGGTCGCGGCCAGGGAATAATGGAGTTCCTCCACTGTTGAATGGAAGGACTCCATGTCTAAGGAGACAGATGAAATGGAGGAGATAATCAAATCAAACTCGTCGGGGTCCGCCGACTTGTGGACCGGCGGAAGCGCTATCCTCACGACGGGTTCATGCATCGAGAATTTGTAGGTTGCTTTGGGAAGAAGACGGGATATGAGCATGTGTCGGTGCTGTGGGCCGGCCTTTTCTGGTTTCGGTCTCCGCTGTAGCATCGCTAGGAGGAGCGGGAGATGCCGAGGGTCCAGGTCGAGAGACGGAGAGGTCACCACAGAGTTGGCAAAGAGGATGTTTGCATTTCGCTGCTCGGCAGTGCCCTCGTCGGCCAGTTCGACCGTCTTGGAGGGGAGAGTCGTCCTAGCGGTGGTGGTGGCCATAGGGATGTACAGGATGCGCTCGGGTTTGCCGCATCCGTCGTCGAGTCCGACGGAGATGGACAGCGCAGCAGCCAAAGCCTCGTGAGCGATGTCCTTGGAAGGGAAGTACATCCTGTGTGCGGCCGACTTGGGGTCTAGTCGATGAAGGTCGATTCCCACTTCCTTCATGGATGCCGTGAGTATGATCGGAGAACCCGCAGGCCTGACAGTCTCAATCTTTTTCGAGAGGCCAATGAAGCTAACGGCAAACTGGACTTCCTTGATTCCCTTGAGGACCGAGCTGACAAGCTCCTTAGAGTCGGAAACTGTCTGCATCAGTTCGTGGTTGGTGCTTCCCGGAACGTCGAGCTCCTGAACCAGCTGGTCGACAATGACGTCGACAGGTTCGATTTCGTCAGAGGTCTGTGATTTGATCTTTTTGAATTGAGCTAGGCTGTGGCGGACGTCGTCGTACGGGATGTGGAGGCGGCCGAGCTTCAGGGCAATAGCAGTGTCGCGGAGGCCATCGAGGGCTTCGTACAGGTAGCCGTGGATATTCAATGTCGCAGTATCCAGAACCTCCAGCGACTCTCTTCCCTCGGCTGTCAACAGCACGCCCCGGAGGGTCATTATCCATTCGGCCTGCTGGTTCTTATCCGCGCGGCCCTGCAGAGAGAAACGAGCACGGTCCACCATCTTCCGGCGAGTGTCGACGGCAATGGTAAAGCTGCCCATCTGCAGGTTTCCAACGCCCGCAATGTTGACCGTTGCGTTGGTAGACACAACGTCGACCATCTGGAGCCAATTCAGGCTCCGATGCAGGCGCTTGATGCGGTCTTTGACCCTCGTCAACCGCTTCCATGTCTGGCTCCGTTCGTCTGGGTCGGCATCGCGCTGGGCGGTTCTCGGTGTCCTCGGGATCTTTGGGGTGGCCGGTTTCGAGTCTGGCTCGGCGGCGTCGGAGTCGGAATCCTCATCTTCAGATGTGAACCCCTTCGCCTTGGCCTTCTCCAGTGCTCCGATGTCCACCGTGACGGCGAACTCGTCCACCACGATGCTCAACCAGGTCGGCTGGGCGAAAGTCGGGCGGTGGACGTTGAGGCCCAGGCCCCTGATGTCGATACGGACGCCATCACGCGGGGTGTAGGCGAGTCGGCGGAGGGAGAAGTAGCCAATGCGCTGGATCGAGATGCCGGTGATGATGCGGAGGACGGCAAATAGGACGAACGAGGAGAGGTAGAGGAGGACGAGAATGCCGAAGATGAAGGTCGGGTTCAGGAGGGCCATTTCGACCGAGCATGGGTGACGGGTACCGGCGACCGGCCGGGACGCCCATTAGCTGCAGAGCAGAGCGAATCCGCCGGGGCAAGGGGAGGGATCCAAACGCGGGCCCGATCTCTCTCGCCTTCACTCGCGCGACATGCTGAGCAAGACCATTCTCGAGTCCGTTCGTTCCGTATGTGGGGAGGGCAAGTCGAGGTCAGATCCCGGTCGAGTCTCGCTGAGGAGCCGCTGCAACGCTGTGCCGTTCGGTCTCGGTCGTTTGATCCAACCCAGTGGCGCAGGGGTGCAGAATGCGGTTGCGGCAGAGGAGTCGGATTGAGGGTGGCCAAGGTGTATTCCGTCGAAGCCACGCTCCAAGAAGTCGAGCTTGTCGGCGGGATCACGTCAAAGGAGCAAGGGGAGAAGCGAAGCTGCCACCAAGCCAAGTCGCGCCAAGGAAATTGACGGACAGCTTGGTCTAATTCCGTCGAACCCATCAGCGGCCAGCTTTGATGGCCCGGACCCCCACCAGCCCACCAAAGCTAAACCTGGACGCTCCCCACAGCGCATTGGGCTTGGCCATCCCGGTTCTTCCTGGCCATCCATGCCGCCAGACGGGCCGCTTTGGAGTTCGAGGAGAGTCTCTCGAGATAGTCGGAGAAATAAAACTGCTTGGACAGTTAGTATCCATGTTTTTGTCAATGCTAAATAAATCTCCCAGCAGGAGAGCAAATGGGCCTGAATTGATGGTGAGTTTCTCAATACTTTCCAGGGCTGTCTCAGTGTTGAGCGTCAGCCCTAATGGTGACAGCCAAGTTGGAGGTGACCCACTAAACGAAGAAGTGACATCGCTCCGGGAGGTCAATTCCAACTCCGCCCGGAATACAACCAACTCCAGCAAGTCGACCTCTAACTGGCAATTCAAGTCGTCATCAAACTGGTAACGCTATTATGCAAACAGCGCATGACGCTCACCTCCTTTGGTAATCCAACAGGCTCGCGGGTTTCCGCCGCAGTCTTTGATACGGCGTCAACTCGCAGCTCAGCCCAAACCCTGGCGGCAGACACCCATACTTCGGCTTCTCTTCTCACCTGCAAGTGATCAGGGTGCCCGCATTTGGTGTAGGCTGAGACATGTACAGGATTCAGGAGATGGCAATACTGTCAGAGTCACTCAGGCTACATACATACCAAGTGGCTTGCCTTCTCGGTTAACGTTCAGCACCCCGACGCTGCGTCTCTTCCGGCGAGGAGGGACTCGGCGTGTCCATCGGTACCTATGTACCTAGGTATTGCAGGTTGGGCTGGAGGCGTTGCTCACGCTTTTCATGGTCGACGTCCGAGTCTGGCTGCAGGCGGTGGCGGCGGCTCAATCTGTCCTCGTGGGCTGGATGCGATCGCAGCCTGCCGCCCGCAAGCGAGCGAATGACGACGAATCATTTTGGTCCCGACGGGCGGGAACCAAACGCCAAACATTCACCCAACGACGCCACCATCACCTCCCTGAATTTATCGGGCGGTTGGTCTGGAATATGTGACCGGCAATGGTGAGCAAGTTGGTAGCAGGTCGGGTGTGGTGAGCGGCCGCTGTGCCGCTGTTCGAGGGCACAAAGAGCGGCCAAAGAGGGCGGCCAAAGAGGGCGGCCACAGGGCGTCTAAGTTGTTCAAGAGGACGAGATGTCAGTGTCGTCTTCGAGGATAGCTTTCCTTTTCTCTTATTTCGTAATTCCCAAGATATTATTTTCATTTTTGCCTCCCCTTAAATGTGCTAATGCCGCTATGTTGGTCAGCTCCGGGACAAAAGGATCTGTGATCCCCATCGTGGTCCTGCTGGTGACGAGCTGGCTTTTTCTAATTCGATTCTACCGCCAATGGGACTGGAGCCACAATGTAAGCCCGTTCGCAACACCGCCTCCCGTGGAGATCGTCGTGGCGAGTCTCAAATCCGAAAACACCTCCTGGGTGCAACAACACCTCCCCAACTGGTTCCGCAGCATCTACATCGTAGATGACCCTTCAGCAAAGCTCACGGTCCCCCGGAACAAGGGCCGCGAGGCCATGGTCTACTTGAGCCACCTCGTCAACAATTACGACACCATCGCCGAGACAACCATCTTCGTGCACGCCTCCCGCTTCGCCTGGCACAACGACGACCCAGACTACGACAACCTCGCCGCGCTGCGCCACCTCAAGCTGGACCACGTCCAAGCCTCGGGCTACGTCAACCTCCGCTGCGTCCTGATCCTGGGCTGTCCCGTCGAGATCAGGCCGCACACGGACGAAGCCAGCGCGGAGGAACGGGCCAATGGCGTATCCAGCTCCGGCAGTCCGCTCACCGCCAAGCAAATCTACAAGCAGGCCTTCGAGGAGCTGATGCCCGGCGTGGAAGTGCCCCAAGAGGTCGGCGTCAGTTGCTGCTCGCAGTTTGCCGTCTCGCGCCAGGCCGTCTACAACCGGCCGAGGGAGGACTACGTCCGCTGGCGGGACTGGTTGCTGGAGACGCCGCTCGCGGACGACCTGAGCGGGAGGGTGTTCGAGTATATGTGGCATGGTAAGTCCTCTGACCTCTGTTGAGGTTCGTTGGCTTGGCCATGGCTGATGGCTGATGGCGTTTAGTGCTCTTTGGCAAAGAGGCCGTGTTTTGCCCATCGCCGGCCGAGTGCTACTGTAAGCTGTACGGGATGTGCGACCTGAGCTGCAGCGGGATGGCCTGCACCGGACGATATGTCTTCCCGAAATATTCGACGCTGCCCAGTGGCTGGCCGAGAATCGGCTGGTCAGGGGAGCAGAGGGCCTTCTCCGGTCCGCTGTAAGCCAGCATCGCTGGTTGTCTCAACTCCTGGTGCGACACTGGGGCTTCCGATGTTTGGGCATGGGAACAGGCTCGGATGGTGACCGCACAAAACTCAGAATCCGCCACATATGGCTTTAGAGTTGGCCAGATTCTTTGCAGAAGGCAATGCATATGCCGATTGGGAAGCTCCAGAGGACGATAGTGCCGGGTTGGCGGGGCAAATGGATTCCGCTGGAAAATTCACCAGTGGAGTTTCCGGTCAGGGGCACTGGATGCCTCAGTTACCGTGGTACATTCTCCAACTATAGATACCACAAGTTAGACACAAAGAGTGTAATGGAGCAGGGGAACATCTTACATTAGGTGGTACAGCTTTTCCTGGGATGCATTTACAAAGAGCGCTTGTCTCTTGATTTCCGTCACGCTCATGCTTTGCCAGATGATGTTTGTTCGGCCTCCTTGGCCCTGGCGGCCGATTCTTTCTTCTCCTGAACTTCGGCTTCGCGGAGCTCCCTGATGTGGTCATCCACGACGGCAATGTCGGCTTCCACCCGGAGCAGCCTCTCCTCGAGGATCTTCTCATAATCCTTGTGGGACAATTGAGTGATGGGGCTCCATTTGGCCCAAAACCCGACTTCGTTGGCCGGCTTAGGGGGAGCATTCGCAGCCTTCGCCTCCCACCAGTTGACGACGCCTTGGCCTCCTGCTCCAAACAACGAGAACATAAAAGCCGACGGAAGTATGTTTCTCGGNCCCCCTGTGACATGTCAGTGGACCGCTGGCCACCTGGGTTGCCANTNCATACTTAGTAATCCGCCACAGGTTCCGGCGACACAACCTGCGATGGTGCTCGCCTTCAGCTTATCTCTAGGGGTGGGATCTCCATTCACCAGATACTTCAAGCCAACCAGTCGCGTTGCTGTGATCGGTTAGAGTTGCATAACAAGACAACAAACCNGATGGGCAGGGCGNANCTCACCATAGTA
>FJWA01007137.1_pt1 | contig 14296 bp, 17 predicted proteins | sample 1011891 | NCBI WGS metagenome assembly FJWA01 (sample SAMEA3912450, study PRJEB9761) | metagenome | biome: forest; material: soil | place: USA | collected 2011-06-22 | depth 0.1 m
GGCTTCGGCGGCGGCTGCCACTCTGGGCCAGCCTGAGGGTCAGAGCAAGCCTGGAGATCAAGTCAACGACATCGACAATGGCGTTGCCAAGAGCCCGACCGTGAGGCTTCACATCCCCGACTTCTTCTCTCTGTCCGCCTTGGCGGTATGTGAAGGCATCTTATCTGCGGACGGCAGTAGCACCCTCACGGGCTGCTGCGCTTACTTTCCCAACAGTATGTCACCCATCACCCAACTCTTAGTATCTACCCCAATCCCACGGCTAACACCTGTCACCCCCTTAGCTAACACGTCAATAATCTCCTCACTGTTCTCTGCAGCTCTCAACCCGTACCCTGGATCCACAAACGGAAATATCTCCCTCTCCGGCCTCGGACTAACCCCTGCCCTGGAATCAACCCTCGACGGCCTCACCACGCTGCTCAAGGCCGTCGCCGTCCTATTGTCTATTGGCATCGGGTTCACGGGCCTCTCGCTCCTCTCCTCGATTCCGACCATTACCCTCAGCTCAGACAGTCTTAGGAAGGCTTACACGTGGGGCGTGTGGACTAACCTCGTCTTTGTCTCCTCGGCTCTCTTCTTTCTCATCTTGGGGGGGCTGGTGGTTTTGGCGGGCGCCAAGGTTGCCGAGGGGAAGGTAAATGACCTGGGGAGGGATGCCGGGGTGAGCGCGATTGCTGGCAAAAATTGGCCTATGCTGGCGTGGGTTGGGATTGCATTGATGGCGGTGGTGCTGTTGTATTGGGTTGGGAGGGTCGTGCGGTTGAGGAGGAGGGCGAGGCAGAATGGGAATGACGGACAGGAGAAGGAAGAGGAGGGTGTGCAGATAAGATCCCAGTTGCCTCAGTTTGCGAGACCAACCGGTACACGAAGGGCAGATGCGAGTTAAATAGGGCATAGTAATCCGTCTCAGGCCAAGAAATGGCCCGGAAACTAGCGTCGTCGGTTACATCTCCCTGAGGAGGTGGGCTTGGGAAAACCACAAGAGGGTCTAGTTACCCCGAGCTGGTGAGTAGCAGAATTTCGGCATATCCAACGTTGATTAGTTCCTTCATGATAAGAAGCAGCGGTTCCGAGCCAGTCTCTCAAACACATTCATGTCTGGTACAAGCATTTATGGGTGAGTCGAGTGTTTAGTACCCTGAAGCGTGAAAGTGACTACCGTATGAGAGCCGGACTAGCTTATCTCCTTCTATCCATACATCGTTGAGCACATGCCTATCCAGCTTCCAGGCCGTTTGTCGATTTCGTTCTTTTCTTGGAAATCCAAGTATTCCTCCAACGCCAACCTTCGTGATCCCGACCCCGCTCCCTGTCACTCACTCCGCCCTCGCCTGGGTTCCATTCTTGGCCGCATCGGCCCTCGCGCTTGTTACCTTAACCCCCCACGACCAATGCGCCTTCGGATCCTCGGCCAACATCGCCATCGACTCAATATCCCTCGCATGCGACCCAGTCTCCCTCTCCAACGCCCCGACCGCCTCCCGCGCAAACTCCCTCGCCCGCTCCTCATTCCCAAACATCGAGTAAATCAGCGCGGCCCGTGTGTACGTCGGCGCGAGGTACGCATCTAGCCGCTCCGCCAGGTACATCTCGACCAGCTTCCCGCCCATCTCGGGCCTCATCCCCTCGCCTCCGGGGCGCGACATCAGGGACTCGATCTCGTCCTCCAGCATCTTGATGTGCCGGATGCGGGCGTCGGATGCGCCCGACTCGAGGGAATCGAGAGTGCATTGCGGGCAGGAGCAGGTAAAACCCCAGTCGTTGAGCTGGGACTGGCGCTCGGATTTGATGACTTGGCCGTATATGTAGCTCACAGTGAGTTCCTCGCCAGCCGGAATGTCGCGGACCGCGATAGTAGTGTGCGTGTGGTTGGAAATGCGGTAGTGGAGGCTTTAGGATGTCAGATTTGTGTTAGTGTTGAGCATGAAGGGAAACGTACTTCGGGCGGCAGTCGTGGTTGAACTTGCTCACTTCGGGGAAGAGAGCCAGGTGAAGTGAGTGTTTCTTGTCCCCGTTGACGAACATGCGGAAGGAGTTCTTCTCGATCTTGTCGTAGATGGTGTCGCCCGTCTGGCGAAGAAAGCGTTCTCTAGTAACCTCGGGCAGCTTGTCAATGGCAGTTTGGTAGAGCTTCTCGCGCAGCTCAGGGTCGAGGTCAAGGTGGGGAGTGGACTGAATCAACAGAACTGGTGCCCGCTGCATGACGATTTCGCCTTTACGGATGGTTCGATTGGCTATCAGACCGGCTCCTTTACCAGAAACCTCTGCCTCGTAATACGCTGTTGGCTCAACCCCTGTGCTCGGAGGGATGGGCGAGCTGGCAGTAATATAGGCGTTGCGCGCTGTCGTGATGAGAGCCATGCCCTCGCCTGCGTCCGGGTTGGAGAAGAGGCAAAATTCCGTGAAGCACTGCTCTGGCCCTTTCCATGGAGGTGGGACCTTGTAATCCCTCGGTGGTTCATATCGCTCGTCAGGAGTCTTCCAGAGCTCCGAAGTGTCAACCTTGAAAAGCATCGGTGGCTGTTTCTCAGGTCCTGGGGCTGCACATATGAGCCCATCCTGGCTCACTAGTGGGCTCCACGAGCAGCTTTTCGTCCTCTCAATCTGATATTGGAAGGCAGCTGCAAATCCTACAGCGGATAAGCCTGCGATGATGGAGAATGTTTGCATCGTGACTCTCTCGGGCAGGAGGGCGGCTGTCGAGTGCTGGGCTGTGGCCAAAGGGAAGTTTGTAAAAGATGAAAAAGGAGCACTTTTACAACCATAACGCACTGTGTTCTCTGCCTGTCATTAAGATCTTGTCTCAGGCGTGTCGATCTGTCAAGTGGAACGTGGCCAATGGCCAGGTCGACATTTGCCTAAATGTCGTCGATATGGTTGCGGTGATGCCAAGTTAATCAATCGGAGCAACTGCCTCCTGTTCTTGGTAACTACCCGAGACATTTGGGCAGGTTAGACAGGTCGGTTCACGGTTCGAAGGGTCCCGCCTAGCAAGGACATGAGGTTGTGAAAGAGAAGGCTGAGAGGGAAAAGGGGCTAACCCTAACCCCAAGTCAACGCAACCACCCCCTTATCGAACCCCTCGACAGAAACTTGACGAAAATCTGCGCATTTTATTCAGGACTAAAACAATACACCTCGCTTGTCAACTACTTGCGCTTGACAGCAAGGGGAATATTCTGTAAATCACACGGCAAATGTTCGGCACCCCCTTTCATCTTGGTCCGAAACACACTTTGCCCTCCACTACCGCCTTCGGCACCCTCGACACCTTGGACACCTTCCGCACGAATACTCAGGCTCAAGTCCCGAAACTCCTCTCCTTAGAACATTCCAAGAGAGCCCGTCTCTTCCTTCGTCTCCAGAGTACCAACCATCATCGACAGAGTCCCAACTGGAACCTTCAGATTCAGAGGACCAACTGTCGTCTTCGACACGGATTGTAATCGAGCAAGGCAGAGGGCTTTGAGATCTTGGCTCGGGATGGGAATAATACCTATCTGTAGGGGACCGAACCTGAATTCCGGGATATGCGTCGCCCCTAGAGCCTCTGCTGCGATGTGTTTCAGCGAGGGATGTGCCGCGGGAGCCGCGGATGATTGTGCGCGGGGCGCTGGTGGCACCCAGCCAGGGTTGAAGTTCACTGATAACGTCAAGACTTCCGAAGCCTTCCGCAGGAGGCAGCTATCTGGGATACGGCGGGTTATGGAGGCTTGAACCGTAGCGTCTGCTACCGGGGTCGCCTTCGCTGCGGCCGCTATCTGAGCGTTGGGAGTGGCGTCCATGACCATGGCTTGGTGGTAGCGGTAGGTCTCTCAGACTCGGTGAGCGCGGTGTGTCTCTCAGACTCGGTGAGCGCGGTGTGTCTCTCAGACTCGGTGAGCGCGGTGTGTTTCTCAGGTTGAGACGTGGAGAAGACGCCCGGGAGCGTGATGTCCCAGGACCGGTAGGGTGTCGTTGTGGCATTTCTTCAGCGCCTGGAGGTGCGAAGGCCGGAGGAGCTCGCAAACTCTCTGCTCGAGTAGTCACAGATCTTGGAACAGCCACAGATAAATCCGAAAAGCTCCACGTAGGTGTCATAAAATCCCTGGCGTCGAGACGGTTGGGGCGCCCTGAGGCCAACTCAGGAATGGTGTCTGGAGGAGGCGGCCTGAGACTCGTGAGACGGGAGTAAGATGGCGGAGGCTCATCGGGGCATGTGTGAAAGTTTTGGTTCACGATGATGTGGATGATGTGAATAACTGCAAACTAAGGCTGAAGATTGTGAGGAGTTGAGGGTCTATGGGAACCCCCTGGCCTTTTGTAGTATTCTTATTGGACCCTGATTCCATGTGGTTGCCAACAGGTACGTAGTAACAAGGCCACGTCGTAAGGGAAGTGTGGTTCTGGAGGTTGCCCGGACTAAGGTGAATGTAGCACGATTACCACGTTTGCCTTGTATTAATTAGGACGCGCTTGCTGACGTGCCCCCGAAACTGGCCACAACAACAAAGGATAAAGGGGGTTGGGTTAGGCGTCACCGATTAGAAGCAGAGGGCCATGTAGCAGCTCGTCGTAGTACCTACCGCATTACCCAAAAGAGTTATCAAATCACCGTTAATAGTAGTACTGGGTAGATTAGCAGGTGGTCGTCATGTATCATTCGTCCAACCAAATATTGTTAACGCCAGATGCCCAAGCTACAGGTCCGAGACCCTTCGACTCCTATGCTAATATACAAAACCAACTGCCTTCGTCATGTACCGCCGTGTGCCCCTCCGCCACTACTTGTCCAATGTTGTCAAATCGTTCTTGAAGCCCGTGACCAGCGTGTATCCAAACTCGGCCGCTTCGACAGACCGCTCCGCCATTTCCTTGTGGCCCAACGCCTTGTATGCCTCGGCCAGTCTTCGTAGCGCCGCGACGACATGAAGTGTCATCAGCGTGGCATTGCCAGAAGTTGTGAAAATTTCCCGTGGATCCCAGACCTCGCTCTCGTTCGGTACCTTGAATCCAAAATTCCTCAACACCTGCAAGGAATACTTGACCACCTTTCCATGGTTCTTGCGCCCCCGATGCGCCGCAACCAGCCAGTTGCACGGGTAAATCAGACTTAGGCGCGGCAGGCCCTCGTAGATGTCCTGTTCATGTGCCTCCTCTAGTTGCTTCGTCAAGCGGTCGACGCTGCGGATCTTCGCATCGGGGATCAGCTCCCTGCCCGGCAGCTGCTTGTCGCACAGCTTCTCGACCGCCTCCAACAGCTCCTGCCTCCTGACCAACTTGGCCGCAGGGCTGCGCTTCTCCCCGGTGCAGAGCGCACACCCACACTCAAATCCCCACCCCTCCTTAAACTGCTTGTTGCGCGCATCCACCGTATTCTTGACGGGGACATACTGCTGGAAGATCTCCTCACCCTCCTTGATATCTCTCGTCGCCCTGCTAATCAACAGGTCACCCAGAAACGACCGCATGGTGTTGGCCACGCAGCTGTGATTCAGGAAGCTGGCGTGCACCCACAGGCCCTTGGCCTGCCGCCCTTCGGGCACGCTCGGCCTCGTGTCCTCGAGAGTTGACCGCGGCGCGCTGAAGCAGTTCTTGGTACGGATGCTCTCAACCAGGAACACATCCACTACGGGGACGCCATCCACGATGGTCCCCTCAACCCCGCTGCGCTCGTAGTCCCCGGCGTACAGCCTCAACACAGGCCCAGAAAGGGACGGGTTGTCACACAGCTGGCGGACCGTGAGGGCGTACAATGCGGCTGACGCGCGTGAGGGCTCGTACTGATTTGGCATGAGCGTCGCCTTCTCCACGTAGACGATATCGCCGGCCTTGAGGTCGCGTGTGGCGAACAAGCCGCGGCCGTGGTGCTCGGAGTTGGCAACACGCGTGTTGCGGAGGAAGGATCCACGGTCGAGGTGGACCGAGTGCGGGTTTATGGAGGCGAGAATAGCGGGGAAGTCGTACTTTCCGGTCTCCTCCTCGCGGAGGCGGGCCTGGCAGCGGGCGTGCTCTTTTTGGATGCTGGCGTTGCTCGGGTTAAGCTCTAGGGCCTTGGTGAGCAGAGTGTTGCTCTCGGGATAGTCGCACAGGCCGTAGGCGGCGCGGCCCGCATTGAAGTAGGCCTTCCAGTCCTGGGGACCACCAGTGCGGGAGGCCAAGGCGTCGCTCTTGGCCAAGTCGTAGCGGCCGAGGATGAGGTTGACGCCCGCCCGCTTTGTCTGGATGGGCGCCTTAGAGGCATTCTCCTCTGATGATTCCAGGGCTTCAGTGTAGCTAAACGAGGTCAGTTTTCGCCTCCGACCGAGCATGCAATCCATGTTTCAAGGCTCTCCTGTACTCACCAAAATACGGCTGTGGGAAAGTCCTTCTCCAAGAAGGCCCGGTCCGCTGCATTCTTCCAGTCGTCCGCCGTCTGCAGAAGCGGCCCCAGCCTCAACGGCTCGGGGATGATGGGATCTGTGAACCGCAGTAGGATGACATCGGATGGGTGGTCGACGCAGATCATGAAGTCGTTCTCGGCACCGTTGTTCTTGTAGTACGGCTCCTTGACGGCAATAATACATCCCTCGGGGACACCCGACAAGATGGACGAGTCGGCTTGGTTGTAGATTGCCAACTTCTCGGCGTTACCGAATTCGTCCTCTACAATGCTCACCGCGCCTGCACCCACAAACGGTGGGCTGGCTGCCTTGACGATGATGCCCTTGCCTCGGTGATGTGACTCGGCACACAGCTCACTTAATGAGATCTGAAGCACAAAGTTAGTCATGCGAGTTTTGAGGAGCAGACGGTAATATCTACAATCTCGAGGTCTCTGATGGATCTGGTGGATGCCGGATATGCCTCTTCCAGAACGGGCTGCTTCACTGCCCGCGGCGCATGCGGCGAGTTGTCTTGCTTTTCGAGATGGGTCTTATGTGTGTTGACAAGCTCCTCCTTGCTCAGTCTCCGCACCGCGGCGGCGGTGGCGCTGATTGTGTCCTTGGTCAGTGCCATGCTCGGTGCTGCCACGTCGACTGCCATGCTGAATGTGGATGGCAACGCTGGAGTTGAGTTTTGGAGAGATGATGGCAGGTTTAAAGAAACAATTGTTCGGCGAACAGTGGTTAGTACATGTAGCAACTGACCGAGACGTAACCTTAAAACCTGCAATGAAGTGTCACGCGCTCGCATGTTTGAAGAAAGGTGTCATTCTCGGAGGTTAAAGAGCCGCAAACTACATCCGACTTAGTGGGCTGGGTCTATTAGCCGCGCTCCCGAAAACCCAATGCACAGGCGGGGAATGCGGAGAGAGCAATTCGGATTTCAGGGGTTCAAGTGCCGCCAAGTGAACCTTGATTGCTTGGCTGAAAGTGATGCGCCCGATGTTGTCATGCACTGGCCAACAATACACGGCTCAACTTCGCTGCATGAGCGGTTGGCCTGGGTCCGAAATCACCAGGTTGTGACCAGCCGTGGCAACCATTGCTGGCTGGGCAGTGAAGCTTCTCAGTTTGGAGCTCACAGACCTCAACCTCATGCAGAGCATGGCAGAGGGGAAACAAGCATGGAGCATGTGGTCCCAAAACTTGAGATGCATAAAAAATAACAAAAAAACAATTCGAAATCCGCAATTAATGCACAGACTACCTAGTTACACCACTATTCTGTTACTTGCTATCCCTCATGTTCACTCCGCCTCGCCGCCCTTGGCCGCCAGCTCCTCCGCGCTGGCTCATGTGCTTTCCCGCTCCTCATGCTGGGTCACCAAGATGTCCTCTCTTCCACCCTCCGATATCTTGACTTCCTCCATCTTGGTGGTAAAGGAAACATCCTCGTCCAAGGAGATCACAAAATCTCTTCCGCCGTGTTGGACCAACATGGCTTCAAGCTGTTCGTCGCGGCCAAACTCATCTCCATCGCGCGGGCTGTTTGTTTTGTTCAGCAAGGTAAAGTGCTGGTCCTTGGCAATGTTTAAAGGACTCCTTCCACGGATGCTTTTGAACCACTTGAGCATTGGTCCCCTTTCTGGTGTTCCAATCTCGCCATTCAAATCGCCGATGCCGTTCGCGTCGACCCCCGCCTCCAGGAGGAGGCACGCTGTTTTGCGGTCCCTCCGGGCGACAGCTATCTGGAGTGATCCAACAGCGAATCCCGGGACCGTTGGTTGTGCCCCGAGGCGCAGCAGTTGCGTCAAAACAAGACAGCCCCAGCATTGAGCCCCCGAACTGTTGTAGTTGTGCTCGTGATTTGCACTGGACAGCAGCATGAGCGTCGACGGGTCGAAATGCCCTGTGGTAAACTCGAGGAGTCGGTGTAAACCTTGACCCGGATTGGTACGAGTGACAGGCGGCAAATGGGCATAGAATTCCAAGATAGAGCCTCGGAAGCGAAGTGTCTCGGCACTGCGAACTCCGTACTCCACCTGGCTAACGGTGCTGGTTGCATCCTGATAGAACACGCCTGGCTGAAACTCTAGGTCGAGTTGGTATGCAAGAGTATCGCTCGTCCATCCTTTAGTCGCGAGAAACTTTTGAGCCAAATCGCCTTGCTCATCTAGCTGAAGCATGCGAACCAGTGTTCCGAGATGAGGCTCGGGTAGCATTGAGAGAACCCTGAGCGTGAGGGTTTGGCGAAAGGCTCGAATTGCCGGGGCTATCGGGTTTTCCAACCCAACGAGGATCTCGGGGGTGTACCAGAAGTAGCCTTTGATAGATGATGCACGCGGTTCGAGTAACTGAACCACCGAAGTCATCCAAGTGGTTGTCCTCGATGACGCAAGTAACCCGGCCTGCCAATGCAACAGCAGGGCAGACGAATGGGCGCAATAGCGGTCGAAATCGCAATAGAATTCGGGCCCAGGATGCTGAGGGAGTTCCCTGCTCCATCGGTCTGCGGAATCCACGGCCCCGCGAAGAAGGATGGTGGCGTGCTCAACCATGACTCGTTCTCGGTCCAATACAAAATGCGCCGCAGGACCCGAGCGAATTCGGCTCGATTCGAGGAATTCGAGGACAGTATAATGCGCAAAAGAGACCACGGGTATCTCGTAGGTCGTTGAGTGTGCTGATCTGATCGGGTATCTTGTGACTGTGATCAAACATCCACAGAGCTCCCGGAGGAGTTCTTCGTCGAGAACNTAGCCACTCAGAAACATGGTGTCCCATGAGCCTTCACGAGCTAGGCCTTCTCGAACGGCGCGGAAGAGGACGTCGCACGGGATATCAATAGCGTACGGGATGTGGATTGGAGAAAGATCGCAACTCAGCGTGCGGTGTCCTCGGAGAATGGCTTGGTGAATGAGCCGATGTGTGCTCATCCAGTGGAGGGCATGCTGGACGAACAAACGGGCTTCTTCTGGGATGCGCAAGAAAACACGCTCATATGTTTCGTCGAGGGTCCTTGGAAGGTTGTCCAACGCAGCTTTGATAATCCCGGTGTCCGGTTTTAGGCGTTGCAGTGCATCAATTTGGCAGACTGCCCACCGAAACCTGTTCGACTCCTGGTGAGCACCAAGATGCCAATTCCTAGGGAAACGGGAGTGCCTACATTCCATTCGCCTTCATCGATAAGCCTTCGAAAACCGCCTCCCGAATTTGATCAGGCCAGCGCTTGAGTTTGCGGTGGGTGGAGAGCTGAGACCGGACGTAGAGGGCGATATCTTGGTCCAAGAAGNCATTCCGCATCGATATCGATGTTGAGATATTCGACATGGCGTCCTCAATATCAACGTATTCTCGACTCGTCAGCAGTAAACGGACGTTCTCAAAGCGTGAGTTGGTCGCCAGATCCTGCAGGACACGGAGCAGATTCTCCCTCTCTAGACTCTCATCGACTGCATCGACAAAGATGAAGATTTTGTCGAATGCTCGGATCACCTTCCCTAGGGTAAGGAGTAAGTTCCGAGGAGTGGGTTTGCCGCCACGTCGGTACAAGTCATAGACAGCAAGGGGTACTCTGCCGAGTTGGCGGCACAGTTCCAGCAAGATCCATCGAAGAAATGGTGCCGTCTCATCTTGGGCATGACCGAAATAGCAATAGTAGTAAACGCATGCGTAGCCGGCCCCCCGGTCGACGCAATGGTCTCTGACTGCTTCGATCAGGTGAGATGCGAAGATGGTTTTACCGGCGCCAGGGATCCCGTGGACCCAGAGGCATCGAGTCTTGTCTCCGAGCCACGAATCCCACGAAGGAGAGCGGAACAACCAGTCACCGGTACACGGCTCGTATGTGTCGCAGGACTTCTCATGGATGTCGGACGGGTCCGTGGCGTGGAGCCAGTTATAAACATGAAGCTCCTGCGTATCTTCCCGAGGCGATGTTAGCATCCATGTAACTGTGCGAGCGGCCCGTAACCACAACCGGTTGGGCTGACCTACCAGTGACAGCGGCGAACATTTCCTCAGTGTTGGTTCTGATTTCTTCTACCTCGACCTTAACTTTTGTCACTGTGGCCTTGATCTCCTTGACATCCAGACTGAAGCACGGGAGCCAGAAAGTGTCAGTGGTATGTACCTTGGTACGGAGGGTCGTCATCACGGCTTAATAGCGCGGCACTTACGAGGAGTCCGTGGTGAGTGCCAAGGCAATGGTGCCTTTATACTCTCCCAACTCTTCCAGGAGTGCTTTGGCTTTGCGGTCCTTTGGGATCCAAGCGAGGGCGGCCAGGACGGCCTTCCTCTTAGACCCAGCGGTGAGGACAGATTCGGCCGGCAAGAGGTTTTCCAGTTCCCAAAGAACTTTCCGACAGCCTTCGATCGGTCCATGAGGGAGGGCAAGAGCGTCCAGCGCCGGTTGACCTTGGTGACATGAGACAAGAAGCTCTAGTTGTGTCAAGACGGCCCGAAGTGTGGACACCTCGATGAGAATGATACGGAGCTCGGCGGGAGCGTCCTCCACCGCTTCAAGGAACCTTTGGCACAGGCGAATAACCCGACTAGCGGCATTGATGATGGCGATGATATTGGCTGCGGCACCGACGGGGTCCATCCTGGCTGAGGAACACGGAATGCACTCGGACGGGCCCGAAAAGCGTGCCGTGAAGACATAAGCAAAAGAGCGGCGTTGTCAGAGTGCTTGGTCAAGAGATGAAGCTGCCCGCTGCCTTTGGGAACTGTCGAGGGTGGTGGCCAGGCATCATCTCCGCACTGAGATTGGGCGCGTATGCAAGGCCCTGGCCGGGCGGCTCCGTTGCCAATGATATTGAATTGCGAATGCAGAACAGCCCGACAAGGGGACACATGCAGCAACTGGTGTGGCACAGCACGTATTACCCGCTGACGTCTGCATCCACGCCTGAATGCTCTTGTACGACAGCATTCTTCGCTGGCCTCCTCATGATCACGCTGCGCAAAACTCCGTCGGGAGCTGGGCCAGCGAGCGGAATGGCATTCTTCGCCCCCCAGTTGCTCCCATCGTTGTTTGTTACACCCCACGTTTCGGTAACTTTGAGATCTAGCACATCGAGATCTTCATAACCAAACTTCCTGTAGAGGCCGTAACCGACGGGAGAGGCTTCGAGCCGACAAGGGAGGGCGAGGCTGTCGGCAAGGTCAACCCCCCACCTCAAAAGGGCTGATCCAGCCCCCAGGCGCTGGCGTGTTGTGCGACATGCGAGAATGCCGAGAACTAGGCACCCAAGTCAGAACTCACAATACCAACTTGAACCACAGGCGCCGAGAACTTACACAGCGCCGCTTCGCCCTGGGCATGGTCTCGTTGGATTCGTGTCATTTCGCCAATAAAGGCGTTGACGATGGCCGTGTCGCACCCCTCGCCCCAGGTTTCCTTCGTTGCGTTGAAGGCCTCTCCTTTCCATTCTTCCTCGGTGCGCGGCTGGCGATGAAGGAGCCACTTGGCAAAAGCGACAACTTCACCTGGACCTGAAGGGGTGGCATCCGACATGTACTCGGCAACGCAGATCAAAGGCTGGCCGCTCTTCGCAGCCCCCCCCGTGCTGCCTTCAAGAGCAAGCTGTGAGACCAAGTATGCGCCAAATTTCTTCCTGGCGTCGGTCGAAGGGCCGCCGGGGTACATCAGCTGGTTCATGACATTGTGATCGAAAGCGGCGAAGTGGATGTCCACAATGGCATCAATGTCCGCCGGGGTCGCCTCTCGGACGCGGATGCGGGGGTTGTTGGGCGGGGCCATCACTGCTTCTCGGACCAGGTTGCCGAAACCCGAAACTTGCTGTTTCGGTCGTAAAATGGAAGCTTCGAAGCCTGCCCGAGTGTGAAGGGTCTGGGTCAGTTCTTGATGGATAAAAAATATGTACTGTACCTCTCTGAGCGCGTGGACGGGACCCCGGTTGACCCAGTCACCCCCGCTGCGTGCGGAGGGGAATGGGGCCGAAGGGCCGGGAGTGTTCCCACCGCTGACCAAACTCCAGGATGCATGCCCTGTTCCTTGCGCGGCATTCTGCCAAGCAGCAGGTTGTCGCGACCGGGGCCCGACAGGCCATCACCACAACAAGAACCAGCCGGGCTGGCGTTCTGTTGAGGCGTCACGCGGGGGTTTGGGAACATGAGCACAAGGACGGGAATTTGACGCTCGGCACGGATATCTCGCCAAACCCAGTCGTCCCAGGTTGGTCAATTGCAAGGTGAAACTGGTGATGGCGAGACGAGCGAAGCAGCTTTCCCATTGTGGAATGTGGGGCTTGTGGAATTGTCGTAATCCGATTGAACCAATCATCACCCTGGGTTTTATCAGCAGCCGGACCACCCCACCAGGAGCTTCAACAGTTCCTCAGTCCACTCGTCAGCTACCTCGCATCGTTCGACATCCCAGGCCTCGTCCGGCCGCCGCAATGGAACACCTGAAGACGAGATTCATCCTTTCCATCCCATTTATCGTTTTGGGATTTCTTCTGACCAACGCACCATTCATGATGACTTCGGTAACGCCCTCGCGGCCGTGGGCCGATGGCCCGATGAAACTCGTCACGACACCCCAGTTCCTGACCAAAAAGGTATTGTACCGTCCACCCCATCAGTTCCCGGCATGCATGTTGCGCCTCGGATGCTGATTGACGGGTTCACAGAAGGACATCTTCACGTCGGGGGCGACACACATGGCATTGCTCCGTGCGTTTCGTCCGAAGCCTCGAGGCGCGGGCCCCGGATAAAGGGACTGACCGAGATACCACTTTAGACAACTCGATCCTCCGTGGCTACAATTCCATCTACCACCAAGCCCCGCTCATCCTCGACCAAGACAAAGCCGACTTTATTGGGTACTGCCTCGCCTGGTTCAAGTTTGTCAAGTCGCACCATGACGACGAGGAGGCTACGCTCTTCGCCAAGATCGAGGAGCTGCTGGGGGACAAAACGATATTTGGGGAAACGCATAAGGAGCATGGTGAGTTCTTGTCGGCACCCCGCACTCGGCCGTCCGACTGTCGGCTGACATGGTTCGCGAACTGCAGAGTCCTTCCTCGGGGGCCTGGCCGAGTTCGAAATGTACCTCACGGGCTTCAAGAGCCCTGCCGATTTCTCAGGCGACGAGCTCATTGCGGTGATGAAGTCCTTCCAACAACCCTTCGAGCAACATTTCCACAGCGAGATCGCAACCATTTCCAAATTCTCTGACCACCCGAACGCGCCAAAGGAGGGCACACCGGAGAAGGACGCCGCCGCGGCCACATTCAAGTCGTGGGGCAAAAGCACCGTGACCAAGGCGGGCATGACTGACGTGGTGCCATTTTTCCTCCTCAACCTCGACCGCACCGTTGAGGACGGCTTGTGGGCGAATTGGCCGCCCATGCCTGCGCCTATCAAGTGGGGCCTGATCAACATTGCCGGCGCCTGGCATTCGGGTTGGTGGAGGTTTGCCTCATGCGATGCTGCCGGCCAGCCGCAGGAGTTGTGGGCTTATCGGGCTGCGGATGCTAAAGCAAAGCGGGAGAGCGAGACCAAGGCCTGAATGGAAGCGTGCGGACCCCGGCGGAAGGTATGTTTGACTGCTTGCCCGCCCATATTTTACGAACCATGAATAGGTGTTTGTTTTGTCTGGGCTGTTATGGCACAGTGCGATACATTGTCTGGGTTTCCTTCGCTGAGGCCATTCGCCACCGGCGGAGTAGATGCTGCGCTTAGTAACTGTTAGGCTCCCCCGGAGCCCCTTTTTTGTCCAGGAGGTTTGGGTGCAGGCTGTCATCAGCAAACCCACAAGCCCACGTGGATGATAGTTACGTTATGCTAGCCGTGTTTCCGACAGTGTAGCTGAGGGAAATAGTTGCCCGTTCTTTCAAGCAGATCTTGGATCCCATCTCGACTCGTCCGAGCACATGTCGGTGTTGAGGCTCCAAGACGCGTTTGCTGACAAATCAGCC
>FJWA01000514.1_pt1 | contig 14266 bp, 10 predicted proteins | sample 1011891 | NCBI WGS metagenome assembly FJWA01 (sample SAMEA3912450, study PRJEB9761) | metagenome | biome: forest; material: soil | place: USA | collected 2011-06-22 | depth 0.1 m
GGAGGAGTATTCGTCTTCGGTTGTGTCGCCGGTGGGCTCTGGTTGGGGTTCTGGCTCGGGTTGTTGATGGTCGTACGTGGCGGAGGTGGTGGATTCGGTGTCGGTGTCGGTGTCGGTGTCGGAGTGGGGGCCGTGGGACGGGCGGAAGCGTTTGATGATGCGCCTGAGCTCGGCCGGGGGGATGGGGTCGAGGATGAGGTCGTCGTCGGGGATTGTAGAGGGGTCGTTTGGGTCGAGAGGTAGAGGGTGGTGGTGGTGGGGAGCTGGACGGAGGGCGAGGGTTGAGAGGTTTGGAGTGGCAGAGGAGGAGGGAGAGGAGTCGATGTCCATGGCGTCTAGGCTGGCGAGGCGCAGCGGCTGAGGGTGGGCGAACTGGTCGAGGTGGGCTGCCAGGTCCTCTGGGGAGGGGGCGAGGAGCTTGAATTTGGCCCCGAGCTTCTTGGTGGCCATGGTCTCGGAAGCGAGCTTGCACAGGTTGGCCCAGGTGACGTCGTACTTGAACCGCGCGCGGTTGAGCTTCTTGGTCTCCTCTATCTCTTCCTCTTCTGCTTCGAAGATCATGGCCTTCTCCTCCTCGGCGAGCGTCTTCCACCGGGCCTTGCGCGCGTGCTTGGGCATCCACATTCCGGGCTCGAAGGGCACATTACCGCAGCCCGAGTGGATGAGCTCGTGCTTCAGCGGCCTCCACTCCTTGTACGAGGCTGGCTGGTCGTCGTCGCTCATGTACATCTCGTCGAGGCTCGGGACGAGGCTGTTGCCGGTGCCAAAGTCGACATGGCCGAATATCATCATCTCCTCGATGCAAGTGTCGAGGTCGAGCTGCCGGCGAGCAGCCTCGAGAGGAATCAGCTCGTCGGGGCGCATCAGGTGGTCGGGACCAGTGCCCCATCCTTCAAAGTGCAGCACGCCTAGCTGGTCCATCTCGACGCCGTGCAGCGCATCGCCGTTGCCGAGGCCGATCTGGTCGGGACCGACATCGTACCGGAGCTTGAGCTGGCGGATCTCGGCGGAAGAGCGGTATTGCTTCCCCCGGAGGAGGGCCCAGAGAGGGGACAGGCCGCGCTGGCCCAGCATGAGGCGCATGAGCATGCTCGACTGGGGGCCAAAGATGGGGTCATTGAAGGCCAGAACCAGCTTGACCATGAAGAGTTGGACAATGTACAGGTCCTCGTTTCTGAAGAAGTCGGGGTTGTTGAGCAGCAGTATGCGCGCCTGGCTCGTCGCGGCGTCCATGATCAGCCACATCTTCTTGAGGGACACGTGAGAGTCCTCGGGCATGCGATGGCCCCTCCTCGCGAGGGACGCGATGATGTCGCGGACGCGGATCTCGCGGTTGACCACCATCTGCAGCCACAGCAGGCCCGGAATCAGGCGCACCTCACCTTCCTTGTCGTTCAGGGGTGGCTGCCCGTCCACCTTTGCCTGTCCCGGCTGGGTCTGGCTCAGCTCCTGGTCAACGCGCGTCACACGGCGGCTGTCGGGGTCCGGGATAAACCAGCGGCAGTAGACCGGGCTGGAGTAGATGCGGGTCGCGGNGGGCGCCATATGGGNNGCCCAGGCAAAGATGCTGCTCCTCATGGACTTGTTGAGGGTGTAGTGGAAGTTCTTGTTGACGCTGTANAGAACCACAATGTCGAGGGGCCGCAGGTGCTTGCAGACCTCGACGATGAGCTCGGTGCAGGTGCATAGCGAGGCGAGGAGATCGAAACGATCCTTCTTCGGCGGGCGGCACAGGGAATGCCACTTGACGGCTGTCTGCTTGATCATTCGGATGCGCCGGCGAGCGAGCTGGCGGAACTCGGCCAGCACGAACATGTTGGCGTCCTGCAGGCCCTCTTCGGCGAGCATGGATTGCCACTGCTCCTCGAACTCATCCTCCTCCCTCTCTTCTTTGTCCTCGTCATCCTCTTCGGTGTCGTCGTCGTCGTCGTCCTCCTCCTCATCGTCGTATATCCGGTGCGCCCTCGAATCGCCCAGTCTGACCCGCTTGAATGAGTGGGAGGGTACCCTGTTTATGTGCTGGACGATCTGCTCGACATTGGGTCGGATGCCTCTCGCTTCAATCTCCTCCCGAGTGGCATTTGCGCGGGCTTCTTGGGCGAGGGCGAGTCTGCGACGAGCGGCTTCTCGGCGGTTGGCGTTCAACTCGGCGACACTTGGCGGCGGGTTGCCACCAACGCCGCCGGCGCCATTACCTGGAGGAGCTGACATGGTGGAGACCGTGGACAACAAAATGTGGACGATATAGACGATGGTAATTGTAGCGAACCTGGTGAGACTGCGTTGAAGTCAGAGTGTTGCCGATGTGATGGCGAGTGCTCGACGAGAGAATGAAGGTGCGAGAGAACTGGAGAAATTCGGAACCCATTTGTGTTCAACTTAACGGAATTGCGGGTGCTGGTCGAAGTGGTGGCGGGTGTGATCGCTATTGAGAGCAGTTCAAGTCGTGTTGTTGATATTGTTGGCCCCTATTGTGAGTCAACAACAATAGCAGCAACAATAAAATCAAGAAAAGAACAATACCAATTCTTCACCCACACTCTGCATTAACGTTAGCCTCAGATGGCACCACGAACTGCACACAATACCTACCAATCAGTATTGTCCTGTGCTTGCCGGCGATTCTCAGAAACTTGCTGGCAGCTGGCTCACTCTTCGTCTCTCCAATGGCAAGTCGGTCTGGGTTTCTGTCCAGTTCTCAAAATACCTTCCTGGTGGCCAAAGTCAAGAAAGAAAGGCCCTAGCCTTACACAACAAAAAGAAAACCCCCAAACTCCCATGGACCCATTGCCGTTCTCAAGTGATTCTCAATTCATCAGCAATGCTACCTCCGCCGTTACGCCCGAGACTCTTTTCCACGTCTCTTCGCTGCTGCCCTAGCGGTTGCGAGTGTTCTTGCTGCCCGCGACCTGCTGTGCCCATGCCCGTCTGGTCGTTACATATGACAGTTTGGACGTCTCCTCGGTCGCCTCGAACTCGGAATCGGTCTCCANCTCCGGTGGGTCTGAAAGGCCTGATGACTCCGTAAGGGATGGATCGGGCGCGTCTCGTGACTCCGAACGGGCCTCCGGCCCCGAACCTCCCCTAGCAGCCCGCCGCAACCCCGGATTCTTACCATCCTCCTTCTAATTGGACGCGTCCATCTCGTTCATCGGCATCTCAATGTCATCCTGGTTGACAATGGCATCCGCGACCTTCCAGATCTGGAGCAGGTTATCCTCGGCAGCGCTGCACACGAGCCACGGGTCGTTGAGGTTCCAGCTGAAGTCGGCCAGGTGGTTGGTGTGCCCGCCGTGCATGAAGACGAGCTCCGGCGGCCCGTCCTCCTGGTCCTCGGGCAGCTGCTCGTCGCCCGCCCGGCTGAGATCCCAGAAGATGACCCGCCGGTCGTAGCCACCGCTGCCCAGGAAGCTCGGCTCGATCGGGTGCCACGAGAGCGACGTGACCGCGTCGTTGTGGCCCTCGAGCGTGTGGATCTTGTTCTTAAGATTCCGCATGTCCCAGATGCCAATCGTCTTATCGGCCGATGCCGTAGCGATGAGGTACTCGGTCCGTGGGTTGAATGACAGTGCGTTGATTGCGTCACTGTGACCGTCGCGCGCGACAACCGCCGCCCTCGTGGTGTCGGCCCTCCGCACGTCGATGATCTGCAGAGTCAGGTCGTCCGAGACGGTGCCAATCCAATGCTTGACCATGGGGTGGTACTGCACGTCGTTGACGATGTGGTTGTGGTGTGTGTACCTCCGCGACGGCCTGAGCGTCTTGCCGGTAACTGTGTTCAAGTCCCTGTCCACACGGGTTAGGCGTCATGATTCCGGGGCCGAATTGCCAATTGGCAGTTGATAGGTGGGTACCCACCAGAGCAGCACCGTCTTGTCCTCACTACCGGACGCAAGGCAGCCTGCCTCATGCGGGTTCCAGCTCAGCCCAAAGCCCTCCTCCTTATGGCCGATCAGCTCGATCTGTGGGTTCGGTGTGCCCGAGGGCGCCAGGCTGTGCTTGGTTCGGTCAAAGATCAAAACCTTGCCGTCGACGGCGAGCGTCGCGATGATGTCGGGATTCTGAGGCTGGTAGCGCGCCTTGTTGACCTCGCCCGGGTGGTCGATCTTCTGGGTGATGTTGAACTTGATGACGGGCGGCTCCCCGGACGACGCCTTGTGTCCATAGCCGCCGATCTCGCCACGCTCAATGTCGTAGTCGTGGGGGTTGGGATCGACCGACTTGGGAAGCTCAATCTCGGCAATCTGTAGATAGTTGGGCTTGCCCTCGGCCGTGTGGGTTCCGATGAGCAGCCGGTGGACCGTGTAGTTGTGCTCTTTCACGTCCTTGACATCGGGAAACCACTGCGTNGTCAGTGTCGGCCACTCGAGCGCCGTGCTTNCGAATTGTCAGCTGGATCGCCCCAACGCGCCCAACACGATTCAATCCGAGTTTCCTACCTCAGGATCATGTCATAGAGGAACGGGCTGTTCTTCTTCCACGTCTTGTACTCTGGAGNCATGCACTATTAGAGAGGNGATCGGCAGGGTTTTGAGAGGAAGATACAACATACCCTCATTGACGAGTCTCTGCTCCATGTCGGCGTCGTCCTGGTCATCCATGCTGACTGCGCACAATCGGAACATCAGTATTTGCCGTCTTCGCAGAAATGGGGACGGGCAAGCATAAATACCATCGACGTCGTCGACCACGTCGCCGGGAGCCATTGTGGATGGAGAAAAGCAGGGATTTCGCAAAGTCAAAGACTGCCTGGTTACCGGATTTTGCAAACTGGTGCAGGTATTCTTTTTTAAGTGACCGGTTATGAAAGCCGGGGATGAATGATGAAAGAATGGTTGGTGTTTGAGCTCATGCCCGTGCGATTTGTAGGTCTGCGCAATTCGTGAGAAGCGCGATTCGCAGGACGCGACGTGATCTCAACGTTAATTGACCCCCAAATGCGCCTTACCGGGATTGGTTTAGGGGATTCAAAGGGGCGCACGAACCAACGTTGACACTGAAGCTTCTCTGAGAGGCGGTGGTGGCGTGCAGGGGGGCCGTGAATTGGTGGGGCCGGGAACGGCCAGTGGGGCAACGGCCAGTCAGTCAGTCGGCATGCGGCCTCAGCTTCGGCGTTCAGGCGAAAAGCAGACACTGCAGACAAGGCAGACCATCACCATTCAGCATCCCCATTCTTGACGTCTCCTTTTGGCGAACGACCGCTGTTTTCCGTCTTCATTCTTGTCTTCGCTATTCACCACGTATAGACGACAAGAGAGACCTGACGCGCATTGTCGGGCTTCTAAAAGCGGGACCTGAAACCTTGTCTTGCTGTGTTTCTCTCTCTCCTTTGCCCCTCTTGCTTGCAGCTGTTGCAGGTGTTGCAGCCCTTCAAGTTTCGAGTTTCCGAAAGCCCGGCCATTTTTATTCAGCGCCGGCAAACAAACACAACACCCAGCTCTTTTCGTCGGAGCCAGAGGCGTCCGAATCAACCAACCCCAACTGAACCGACCGACGAACCGCCGCAGCTGAGACGAAAGCAGGGCCACCTTGCGCCTTGTTGCCAACATGGGGTGTGTATTGCCCGATGCCTTCCTTGCGATCTGCCTACCCACTAGAGTGCTGACTGGTTGTGCAGTGTTCCCAAGTTCTTCAGATGGCTCTCGGAGCGCTATCCCGCCATCTCGCAGCTCATCGCCGAGAACCGGATTCCGGAGTTCGACTGCCTCTACGTACGCGAGCCTCCCATCCCCCCAGAAGCCCGACTTTTCTCTCCGGCAATTTGCTAACCGCCGCTCTCTCTCGCAGCTGGACATGAATGGTATCATCCACAATTGCACACACAAAGATTCCGACGATGTTCAGTTCCGCCTCAGCGAGGAGGAGATGTTCATCGCCATCTTCAACTACATTGAGCATCTTTTTGGCAAGATTAAGCCCAAGAAGCTGTTCTTTATGGCGATCGATGGCGTGGCTCCCCGCGCCAAGATGAACCAGCAGCGCGCCCGCCGTTTCCGTACCGCTCTCGAGGCCGAAAAGGCGCGAGACAAGGCTGTCAAGGAGGGCAAGGAGCTTCCCAAAGAGGAGCCCTTCGATAGCAACTGTATCACGCCCGGTATGGTTCTCTACCCGCTCCTCTGCCCGCTCAAGTCCAGCCAGTCCCTGGTGCTAACCCAGTTTTCGCAGGAACTGAGTTCATGGCCAAGCTCACCCAGCAGCTCAAGTACTTCATCAACAAGAAGGTGTCGGAAGACAGGGACTGGCAACAGCCCGAGATTGTCCTCTCTGGTCACGAGGTGCCCGGCGAGGGCGAGCACAAGATCATGGAGTACATCCGGAATGCCCGCGCCCAGCCCGAGTACAACCCCAACGTCCGCCACTGCCTCTACGGCCTCGATGCCGATCTTATCATGCTNGGGCTTCTGAGCCACGACCCGCACTTCTGCCTCCTCCGCGAGGAGGTCACATTTGGCCGCCAAGCCAAGCACAAGTCCAAGGAGCTGGAGCACCAGAACTTCTACCTGATGCATCTCTGCATCGTCCGAGAATACCTGGAGCTTGAGTTTCAGGATCTCAAGCGGGCAGGCGCAATGTCCTTCCCATTTGACATGGAAAAGGTCATTGACGACTTCATCCTCATGGCCTTTTTCGTTGGCAATGATTTCCTACCGAACCTGCCCCACCTCCACATCAACGAGGGTGCCTTGGCTACCATGTTCAGGATATACAAGGCTGTGCTCCCCAAATGCGACGGCTACATCAACGAGAACGGAACGGTCAACCTCCAAAGGCTTGGCCTTCTTCTAGACGAGCTCGGAAAAGAAGAGTACCGTTTCTTCGAGCACGAAAACGAGGATGCCAGCTGGCTGAGGGGCAAGAAGATGCTCGAGAATGACGCGGCCGAGAAGGTGAGAGCGAGAGCCAAGGGCAAGCTCATCATCAGCTCCGACCAGAAGACTCTTTGGAAGCAAACGATTCGCAAGTTTCTCACCAACCGCACGTCGGAGACTTTGGATCTTGGCGCCGAGCTCAAGGCCGCAGACCGCAAGTTTATCCAGGATCTCGCCGAAGCTGCCCACTTGGAGTGGGCCACAAAGCCCGATGACGAGGGCCATCGCCATCTCATCTTGTCCTACCCCGCCAGGGACGAGGAGGACGAGGATGATGAGGAGTCTCAGTCAGCGGTGCTGCGCATCGTCAAGAGATACGACAATGCNCAGGCACTCGACCTCACCTCGGACGACGCCCAAGCCGCGATGGAGGCCAAGTACANNCANAAGTTCCAGGAGTGGAAGGACGAGTACTACTACAAGAAGTTCGAAGACTGGACCCCGCAGAACAAGGAGGAGGAGCTCCGGAAGCTGACCGAGAACTACGTTCAAGGTCTGCAGTGGGTGCTCTACTACTACTATCGTGGCATTGCCTCGTGGCCGTGGTTCTATGGCTACCACTTCTCTCCCATGATCTCGGACGTCATGAAGGGGTTGAATGCCGATCTCAACTTCAAGCTGGGCCAACCTTTCAGGCCCAACGAGCAGCTCATGGGTGTCCTGCCGGACCGCAGCAAGAAGATTGTTCCCACCGTGTACTGGGAGCTCATGACGGACCCCAAGTCGCCCATCATCGACTTTTATCCCAGAGACTTTGAGCTGGACATGAACGGCAAGAAGATGGACTGGGAAGCCGTCGTCAAGATCCCTTTCATCGAGGAGAAGCGATTGCTGGCGGCCATGGGCCCCAAGAACGCTCTTCTCTCCGACGACGAAAAGGCNCGCAATGACTTTGGAGTGGCCCTGAAGTTCACTTATTCCGAGGATGTGGACTTCACCTACCCTTCTTCCCTGGTCGACGTCTTCCCGCCCATCCCGCACTGCCACTGCGTGGAGAACATCTTCGATCTCCCCGCTGTGGAAGGGCTGGAATACCGGGCTGGCCTTACCGATGGTGCCCTGCTCAGCATCGAAGCCTTGGCGGGATTTCCCAGCTTGGCTACGTTGCCATATGTCGCCAATCTTGGCTTCCACGGAGTCAATGTCTTTCAGCAAGACAGCCGCAACGAGAGCATGATCGTCAATCTGCTTGGAACGGACATGCGNACCAGGGCCGAAGTTGCAAAGGTCAAGCTTGGCCAGCGCTGCTTCGTCGGTTACCCGTTCCTGCAAGAGGCCAAGATTGTGAGGGTCTCGGATGANCTTTTTGACTACACCCTGGCCGAGGACGGGAGTGGCCAGGTCGCCGTCAGGAATCACTCGCCTCGGGACATTGAAGACTGGAACAAGAAGGCCGACAGGATCGAGAATTTCTACAGCAAGCGGCTGGGAATCCTGATCGGCGCCGTCGAGTCGCTGGTTTCCGTTCAGATGCTGAAGGGTCTGATCAAGACTGACGAAGGAGCGACCATGAAGGAGTATGGCGACATTCCGGGCATGGAGACCGAGTACGCCTCGCAGATCATCGTGGACGAGGTTGTCAACGAGGATGAGCGATTCATTGAGAAGGCNGCTTTGCCTGTCGAAGAAGAGTTTCCCCTCAAGTCGATCGGCTTCTTCCTTGGCGATTTCAACTACGGCCAGCCCCTGGAGATTGCGGGCTACACGTCTGGAAAGGTCTCCATCTGGCTTGCTGTCTTGGAAAAAGCCGAGCCGGACTTTGCCAAGAAGATCATCCACGATGCCCAGAGGGGAATGCACTACGTCCCGTCCTACATGGTGGCCAAGCAACTGGACTTGCACCCCCTCACGCTCAGCAAGATCACGTCGTCGTACTTTGTTCGGACGGTTGGCGACCTCAGAGTCAACCTTGGCCTCAATCTCAAGTTCGAGGCGAGGAAGCAGAAAGTACTGGGCTATTCCCGCAAGTCCCAGACCGGCTGGGAGTTCAGCCCCGCTGCCGTCCACTTGATCGTCGAGTACATGACCCGGTTCCCCGATTTCTTTGCCGGAGTCAAGAGGAACCCCTCGGGTGCCGAGCTCACCGAGTCTGATCTCTGGAGTGACCCCTCCGTCGCGGCAACNAGGGTCAAAGAAATCGGCGCCTGGGTGAAGACGCTCAAGACCAGCTCCATGGAGCGGGTGCCTCTCGATGCCGAGCAGCTTGACTCGGACGTTGTCATGCAGCTCGCTACCGAGGCCGATAATCAGCAGTTGAGCGCGATCCCTTCCCACCCTAAGAAGATGAACGGCGTGCCGCGCAACGCGCTCATGAGACCCGAAGACGCCGAGCACCGCCTCGGCAACCAGTACTTCGCCTTGGGTGACCGCGTCGTCTATGTCGCCAGCACCGGCAAGGTCCCCATCGCCTTCCGCGGCACCGTCGTCGGTATCAGCCGCACCCCGACCGCCAAGCTTCTCGACGTNGTTTTCGACGTCACGTTCATGAGCGGCACCACCCTCGGCGACCGCTGCCCGCCCTTCCGCGGCCAGACGGTCCCCTCCACCGTCCTTCTCAACCTCAGCACCCGCCAAGTAGTCGCGGGGTCCAAGGCCCAAGTCGCCAGACAACCGATCAGCCCGTCGGTCACCACCCTGACCGCCCATGGCGGCTACCACATGAACGGCAAGCGCTTCCAGGACGCGGCGGCCCCGGCGCCCTTGCAGGGAAGCTGGCGCGGCGCACTCAACGGCGGCCACCGTGGCAGGGGAGGCCAGCAGGTCCCGCGGGGCCCGATCCAGGGCAACCTTCCGTACCGTCCGCACCAACAACAACAACCGGATGGCTCGTATGGCGGGCAGGGCCAGGGCCGTGGCCGTGGCGGCGGCCAATTCCGGGGGGGTCGTGGTGGGGCGCCGCCCATGTATGGAGCTGTGCCGCCTCCGTCGAGCTTGGATGCGCAGAGGGGTGGGCGCGGCGGCCGTGGACGGGGTGGCAGGGGAAGAGGGGATGGGCAGGGGTTTAGAGGACGCGGTGGCAGAGGCGGTGCTCAGCAGCAGCAGACACCTGCGGCGCCGTCTCAGGGGTAGAGGCCTGGGTATCAGATCAAGGTGTGATCGCGATGGGCCTGGGAGAGACGATATTGGGAGCATGATTGGACGAGATGTACACCATGGGAAGAGGGATGGGACATGATTGCTGTCTGCTATCGGGCGGATTTTACGTGCTCGATCTAGTTAGTATGCATGCATGGTATACAACATGGATTGAGTTTGGGAATCTTCTTCGAGTCATCCACGAGACATACGAAGGGTGTATCACGCAGAGTGCTGGTTGGCAAATTCCAGCCAGAAGAGCGCAAGAAAACCCAAGTAGAATGACAGCCCTCTCTCTAAAATACATAGAAATCCGGCTACGCCTTGCTCTCCGCCTTCTTCTTGATCGCAGGGAANTTGAACGTCTTGCTTAGGCCGTTCCTCAGCGTCTTCCANTTCCAGAAATCGGCGTCCTGGTTCCACGTCAGGATGCCCACCCACGGCTGCACGTTGTAGTGCAGCCTCAACACGACGTCGTCCTTCTCGGCCACCTTGCCCGACGGGTGCGTGATCTGGTACTTGGGGCGCTGGTTCTTGAGGGTGAGTTTCCCGCTGTGCGTCTGTCAGTCCACTGGTCCGCAAGGCAGGCAGGTACGCAGGTAAGCAAGGACATTGGAACATACCGGCTGGGATCGATGCTCTTGCCCTGGGCGCTGCGCTTCAGCTTCTTCATGGCTACGGGCCCCAGGTTCGCCAGGTNGTCGGCGCTCGGCGCCGTGATGATGCTGTCCCAGATGACGGCCTGGTTGGTCGCGTTCTGGCCGGAGCCGGAGCCGCCGGCCGACGGCCACTCGGCCGTCACGTAGACAAACAGGTTCTTCGTGTTCCAGGTGAAGAGCGACGAGAGGTCGGCGTCGAGGGAGAACTTTATGATGGCGTACTCCTCCTTCTTGGAGGAGTAGTAGTGTGGGCGGCCGCGGACGCTGGAGTGGGAGTGGGTTGTTGTTAGCTGAAGCCGGGAGGGAACGGGAGGAGGGGAGGCGCGCTGGGAGAGAGAACGCACACTTGGACATTGGTGGTCTTGAGGACACCCACGCTCGGGGTGCGCGGGGCGAGGAAATCCGAGGCGGCGATCAGGGCTGCGACGGCAAAGGCCACGGTGGTGAAGAAGCCGAAGGCGTTTTGGACGCGGACGAGCGAGGAGTACATGGTCGGCAATCGGTCGTGGGTGTTGCGCCCAGCGTGGCTCCTCGACGACAAAAAGAATCGGCCGGCGTCACCTTGTCATGGGCCGGAAACCACACAAGTTCGCGATGGGTAGCGTGGATCTGGACAGCTTCAAGACCGATGCGACGGCTGTTGTTCCTGTTCCGGATAAGGCCAGATTATACCAGACCAAGCATGCAGCAACCGGGGTGGCGTCCGCGGATGTAAAACAGGGTTAGGGTTGAAGCGCAGTTGCCTCTTCCGTATCGAGTTGTGTCGGGCCAAGGCAGCAAGCAAGCTCTCTCAGCGGCTTCCCTGCTGCGACTCGGTGCACTCACACGCCTGTTGATCGGCACCGCTCTTGATCGGCGCCCTCCTGGCTTGCGCCAACCCCTCACAACCACACAATGCGAATATCCTGAGCGCAGCCAACATGGGTGCCAGCGACTCGAAGCTCGTCTTCAAGAAGGGCATTTTCAGGCTCTCGGAGGAGCGTCACATTCCCGCCGGCGATGCGTATTGGGCCTCGGTGAGTTTCGACGTGCATCTGCTGCTCCATGCTCCATCTGCTACTCGCTGCCCTCCCAAAAGGCTGTCTGTCACCGAGCCTAACCCACCCCCTCCAGTTCTGGGAGCTGCCCGAGTCCACCGAAGACATCTTCAGCCTCTTCGCCCCGGCCGACGTGCGCCGCACTCGCGACAATGCCCTCGAGAACCTCGAAAGCCTGGTCCAGGCCGTGACCGGCCATCTGTTCATGCTCCGCCACCACCCTTCCTTCCCGGACCCCGAACTCGCCCCCGGCCGAGAAGCCCTGAACTGCATCCGCGTTCTGACCCGCGTCCTCCCGTTCATCCACGAAGCAGATTCGGTGCAGCAGTGGGAGCAAGACCTGTTTTGGTCGCCGCGCCGCAGGCTGACCAGGAAGTCGTCCATCGCCAACGAGGTCCTCTTCGACGGCGCACAGGATGTGCAACCCAAACCCCCCACGGACGAGTTTGAGGACGCGAAGCCGCTCGCCGAAGAGCTCATCGACACCCTACTCGACTTGCTCTTCTTCTCCGACCTCACCGTCCCCAAGGTACCCCACGGCAAGCCCAAGGTCACCTACGCCATCTGGCAGAGCGGCGTTGGCTGCAACACGTCGATCCCGACGACCAGGGAGCACGAGAGCAACCGCTGCGAGATCCTGCGCCTCCTCTTGACTCTCGCCGGCCAGAGCATGTACCTGTCGCCGAGCGCCCTCCCGCANCAGGGANTCAAGGCGCTCACCCACATCTGCACCTGCTCGGACAAGCAGGTGGTCCTCTCCGTGCTGTGCTCGCTACTGAACACGGTAGGTGATAGCTATGGACATCAGTGCCCGCTTCCTCGCTGACACGACCAGACCCTCAAATACAACCCAGCCAGCTGGCGGGTGCCGTACAACTCCCTCGTGTTCAAAGACCCCAAGGAGATTCTCGTGACGTATACGCTGCAATTCCTCTTGGCGACTCTGCTCTACCCCATCCCGGAGCAAAACGGTACCACGCCTAAGAATTACTACCGTCACTTCCTGGGCCGCCTTCACCGGCCGCAGGACTTCCAGTTCATCGTGGATGGGATGACGCGGATCCTCAACCAGCCCCTGCAGGCTAATTCTTCCTACATCCCCGGAGCCCAGTCCTCTGTCAGGTTCGCCCCCGAGATCATAATGCTGTTTTGGGAGGTCACCCAGTGCAACAAGCGGTTCCGATCCTTCATTATCGACACCGAGAGAGCTCACGACTTCGTCATCCTGATTCTGTTCTATGCCCTCGAGTTCAAGGGCGATGCCTCTAAGCAAGGCGTCGTGNGGATGTGTGCTTTTCTCTTGCAGACCNTGAGCGTCGAGAAGAACTTTGGGGTGAATCTGAACAAGATGTTCGAGACGCAGGATATGCTGCCAGCTGCGATCCGGATTGCCGGCTTCAGGGGCACTTATGGGGACTTTCTCATACAGGTGAGTGGAGGGGTGCGCGCATGCCATATTGCGGCGTTGACCTAACACCGTCTAGTCCATCTACAGCCTCATCACGACGAGCCAGGGCAAGCTCACAGCGATATACCCCGCGCTGTTGGCCGTTATCAACAATACCGCCGCATATCTGGAAGGCCTGAGCCCTCACACCTGCTCTAAGATCATGCAGCTGTTCAACTCCATGTCCTCCCCATCTTTCCTCTTAGCCAACGACACCAACCACAGTCTCTTGCGGTCATTACTGGACGCCATAAATGCCATCGTCGAACATCAGTACAGCAGTGAGTCCTCCCTACTCGTTTTTGAGCTGGGACTGGTACTGACTGTGTTGCAGAGAATCCGCATTTCATCTTTTCCATTCTGAGAAACAGAAAAAGATTCGAGGCGCTGCGGTCCCTGACCCTGGAAAACGGCCAGGAGGAGATAGAGAGACGCAACCGGCGGAGAAAGGACGACGGGGCCTCCCACGACCCGTTAGAGCCCAACTCGACCAGGAGCTCAGTGGAGAGCGTCAGAAGCCCGACAGCGCCTCTTTCGCGAGCACCGACCCTCGGCGACGTCGTGGAGGAAGACGGGACCTTTGCCATCGGAGACGACGGAGACGACGAAGACGACAGTGACGATGAAGCGCGGCCGACGCCGGCAGCCTCGAGTCCCACCAACCCTTCGGCAGCATCTTCCGTGGCATCCGCGGCAGACGACGACGTGCCGAGACAGTTGCAGGGCATGTCGGAAAAGGCGAGAGGGAAGATGCCGGCGGGCGCGGCCAGCTTCTCCCGCCAGAACAGCACCGCCAGCCTGGCGAGCCCCGTTGCCGCTCAACCGCAGTCTGGCTTCTTCGAGCCATCAGCTCACTGGATAGACAGCTGGCTACCGGAGCTGCCGCTGCACACCACGCTGACCGTATTGCAGCAGCTCGCCGTGCTTGTCCCGCGGCAGGCCCTCTCGTCGGAGACACCAGCACCCGCCACGCTGGGCGCGATCCGCGATGTGCAGCTGGTCGGCGTCGAGCCCTCGCCGGTCCGGGTCCACTCCTTCGAGTGGTCGCCCCTGGCGCTCGGGTGGTACGAGTCGCTGCTCTGGGGCTTCATCTTTGCCGGCGAGATGCAGGTGTCCAAGGGGACCGTGGGCGTCTGGAACACGACGCACATCCGGCTCTTCCGCGTGCAGGAGACGGCG
>FJWA01000233.1_pt1 | contig 14236 bp, 17 predicted proteins | sample 1011891 | NCBI WGS metagenome assembly FJWA01 (sample SAMEA3912450, study PRJEB9761) | metagenome | biome: forest; material: soil | place: USA | collected 2011-06-22 | depth 0.1 m
GCAAAGGAGGACCCTTGAAAGGCGAACGTACAGTTTCCACTCGACAAGGGTTTTGACGTCTTCAAGACCCATGGCCACGTCAGGGTTCCCGGAGCCAAAGGTGTCGAGAGCCGCCCCATATCGATACTGATCCAGACTGGCAAGCGTTTTCTGACCGGGTTTGGCTGTAACAGTGGAGTATCAGAGCCGTTGGCGCTGGGCAAGCCAGTGGGAAGACGGTGGACCTGTCTTGAACGTACCTCCTTTGGCGTCGGATATGCCCGCAAGACAGGCAGGGTACCTCTGGAGCAAGCCTTGAAACTCGCTGTCGGATATGCTCTCCGGCGACGGGGTGGCTATGCTGGCCATTGTTGCGGCTCCTTGGTGATGCCGGGCCGGGGTCGCACTGCAGACAGAGAGGGCCAACGGCTGGCGGGGGTGACGGGTTGGCACGAGGGAATGGCCGGGGGTCCACCAGGTCCACCGGTTTCAGAGCGATGGATTCACAGCCGGGAGGTCGCGCCGCAGATACGCTGCTGGGCCTGACAGATCCCGTACCAAACAACGGACCAAAAANNGCCACGCGTTCGGGTGNTTTTCTTCTGGAAGGGGAGCGAACCCACTCGGCTGCGTGTGGGCGCGGCTGTCGTCCTGGCTGGCTGCTCGGTTGTTCAACGCGGTTGCGAAGCGACCACCACGCCGCCGTTCGCTTCCCAGCTTGGTTTGGCGTCGACTGTCGAGGCGGCTGGCTGCCTGTGTGCTTCTGCCGGGCGCCGCCCTTCAGGCCGTTCAGAGCAGCCGAAGTGAGCCACGGCCCGGAATCAAAGACACGAGGGTGGCGGCTAAGCGGAAGCCGTTCCCATGCGGCAACGCGGGCCTTTAAGATAGCTGCCGACCGCCTGAAACTTTGGTCCGGAGGCGCCGACAAAGTTGATGCCACAGGCAGGCAGCTGCTAATAAGTTGGGATGGGACGTTGCATAACCATGTCAATGCATGTGTGCAAAGACAGATTAAATGGACCCTTTTCGCGTTGTGGGCCTTTTGAAATTTACCACTTTCGTCAATACGCCGTGACTTGGTGCCGTTGACGATGCTAATGCGAATGCCATTGACGATGCCGATGTGTCGTTCTCGACGCCAATATCGTTGTCGATGCTATTGGCGTTGTCGATGCCGCTGCCGATATTGAGCCATTGACAATGCTGCTATATTTCAAGATGAGATGACGACTTTCTCATACTTAACGTTGAGCGTAATCTGTACTAAGTACCTAAGAGGACTGTGTCTTCTGAACTTACAGGTAATTTCGTTGCGGACCTGGCGGGAGTGTCCCGCTCCCCTTTCCGACCCTTGCTCCAAAAATTCGAGCGCGAGAACGGACCGTAGGATGGCTCGTGCACCGCGCATTTTGCAACCCACCCAGATTCCAGACCCTCTCTCGCGTCCCGCTGGAGCCGTTGCAGGACCGCTAAGTGAACGACTTCCGCGCGCCACTTTTAGCCGCTGCGCAGAACGGGAAACGAAAAAAAAAAACCGTGTCTCAGAAAAGCGACTTGCGGCCCGTTACATCTTCTATAGCCAGGGACCACACGAGAAGAAGAAAGGAACCCAGAAGCCTCATCACAATGGGCGGTGGTAACGTATGTCCCCCTGTTGTCCCCCTTGCGATCCCTTTTCCGGTCCTACCCTCCCTGTCTCCGCCGAGTTCCCGCCTCTCCGGCAACCGAAATGCCCAAATTGCAGATCTGGGGAGTCCGTCCGACGGTTTACTGACGGCACTTGACAGGGAGCCAAGGCAGCGCAGAAGCGTGCCCGGAACGACAAGAAGGCCGGGGCGAAGGCCGTCTCCCAGCTGAAGACTGTACGTCACGTCGTCCCTCCTGAGGTGGAGGAACTGCCGGCAACGGAGGAGGTTCTGACCCGAAATGTGCCCGCAGAACACCGCTGCCATGAGCATCATCTGCGCTACTTGCAAGCAGACTTTCCTCTCGACTTCTCGCGAGCCTCAGTACGACCTTTTCCCTCCCCGAGACTCCTGGGAACCCTTTGCGGAAGAGTGACTGACTGACACGGCTGCTCTCGCCAGACTCACATTGCACGCCGTCAACAAGCACAGCGCGACGCTGCCCCAGTGCTTCCCGGACTACCAGCCCGCCGAGGCCAAATAAACCAGCCAGCGACGCTGCCGCGGATTCACGACTAGGCACGAGTTTTACGAGGAACGGGCGGGACGGACGAGGGATTCCTATGTATCGACACGGTGTCGACGGAAGGCGTTAAACAGTCTGATTATCTATCGTCAAGCGACCCATATCTTGGCGATCTTTTTGCACACAATAGACCAATGGCCGAGTTTAGACGGTTCACAAACATGCTTCCCCGGTTGCTGTTGAAGTCCTTGGGGGGACTGAGAGACTCGCTTGCTCGTTCCTACAACTCCAGGCGCGAAAGAAAAACAAGACCCGGCATCATCATTCACACACGTGAGATTAGTGCGCTTCCACGGGTTTGCCGCTCGCAGGAAGAACCTCAACCGCCCCTTGCCCGACAACACCTCCCGCTCCCTGCTTTGCCTTGGCCAGCTCCTCCTTAACACTGGCCAAGATATCCGGATACCACCTCTCCCCGACATCCTGATGACTCTTGACGCGGTTCCGCAGCGTCGCCTCCCCGAGCGTCCGGGCCTCCCCGCCCCTGCGGAACGTAAACTCGACATCGTCCACCCGCCCGCCATTCTCCTCCAGCGCCCGCCTCCTCTGCTCCCTGACGTGCTCGGGGACCTGGCCCACGCCGACGTTCTCCAGGTCGTCGAAGCTCGCGTCGCCGCTCACGCCCTGAAAGAAGGGGATCGAGAAGCGGGCGCCCTCGCCCGCGGGCGGCGAGAGCACGCGGTGGGTCGTNCTGACGCACACGCCCTGGCTCAAGGCCTCGAGACCCTGGCCGATGGCCACGACGAGCGTACCGTCGATGGGCGGGCAGTCGATCCACACCCCACGCATGTTTTGGACCTGCAGGCCGCGGTGGTGAGACGCCTGGAGGAGGTACGAGGAGAGCACTGGATAGATGGGGTGTCAGGGTTTTATTTTACAAGTGTGATTGGGAACGGCAAAGGGGATGCAGGGGAGGAGAAAGGGGCCACCTACTGCTGTCCTTGTGCGGCCCAACGCCTTGGTTTCCGATCTTCCCTGCTGCGTCCAGCACGCCGACGTCGGGGTATTTGACAATCTTCAACTTGTGTTGCTGGTCGGTCTCAAAGTACTTGTTGAAGGCATCGCTGGGCAGCTCGATGGCCTCGGCAATCAGGCTGGTGAAATACATGGAGATCCCGCCCATCCGCTTTATGTACTCGGTGAAGACGGGCCGGAAGTTGGGCAGCACGTCCGGCGACGGCCATTGGTTTGGTGCGAGCAGGTTGTTGTAACGCGGCGCATCCGGGCCCGGGGTTGGGTGCTCGGTCGAGATGTCGATCTGCTCACGGTTGTCGATGGCACCGGCCGTGACTTCTGCTGAGAGGCGCGAGTAGCCGAGGAATGAGGGTGCGTTCTTCATTTCGATTTTGAGCCTGGGAGGCTTGTCAGTGGCCATGCCATGTCAATGTGGTGAGAAGGGGTCCTGTGTTAGACTGACTTCTCCGCCGTGGGAATGTCGAAGAAGGCTTTGCCCTCCTCGATCACCTCTCTGAAGAACTCGTCCGATATGCCCACATTCTTGACATATAGAAACCCAACCTCCATCAGAGCACGTCGCAGCTCAGACAGGAACCCGGGCTTTGTGGCCGGGTCCTGAGCCAAGGCTAGATCCAAGATGGGGATCGAGGTGAAGGACATGTCGAGATGCAGTTGATCGAGGGGAACGGAGAACGGCGGAGTCACTCAATGTGCCAACGTTGGCCTCGATGCTTGAGAAGAATCTGCGTATTATTTGGGATACTATGCCAACAGGGTATCTCGTGAGTTCCCTCGCAGCCTTCTTTGCGCTGAGCGTCTATCTCGAAAGTGCCCGAGATCAGTCTATTTCTACGCCCTCCGCGAATGGCGTAATCCGTCAACATCGGCGCTTGCACCACCTTGCCCCGCAATTCACTCCCAACTACCTAACACGCGGGGCAGCGGGGCCAGGAACGCATGTTCGGAACAGCTCTTATTCGTAGGGAACAAAGCCGGCCCAACTCCACACGTTGCTGGGCTTCGTCACTCGTGACCTCGGGATCCTCGGAACCCGAGATTCATTTCTCGTGGCTGAGTAGCCCCCGGCTCGCTCTGCCGCGTTGACACTCAGGCCGGGCCGGCGATGGCATCGAGTCGGCGAGCTCGGAGTCGGGATGCCGATCTGAAAGCCAAAGCGCCTTCCAGAGCGTGCACCATCCGGCCGAGGGCTGTGGGGTTTGGAGAATTGGGATGGATTCTGCTGACACTAAGCGTTGACAGGCTTGGTCGAGAAGAGACCGGCCACCTGATAGAAGATATCTTCAATCGGCGGCATGGCGAAAGCTGGAGCCGCGTTGAATATCTCAGCCAGACGTTGGGGCGCCACGACAGCAGCATGGGTGTCGTCGTCATCATCCATTTCCACATCCTGGTCCGCATCTTGCATCTCCTCGTCGCTGAATTCGTCCTCCTGCAGCAGCAGCTCCTCAGGGGCAGCGTTGCCATCCACGCCGAGATCAGCCAGCGGCTGGAGGAGGGGTGCTTGCTCGGCGCCTTCCGTCACAGACCAGATCTGGGCTGCCGAGTCCACGCAGATAAATCCGGATGACGACGGGGCGGCGCATACCGATGTGATCAGCTGCGGAAATGTCTGGACGAGCTGCGGCTCGTCCTCTCCGATGCCGAAGACAACAAGTTCTGATCTCGCGCCCTTCTTCATCTTTCCTTGACCCATGNTGGCCACAGGGGCAACGAGCGCAATGCTCCGTGATTCGTAGTTGACGGCNAGTTGGGTGAGCCGCTTGGCAGCCTCTGACGTCTCCTTGAGCGAGTAGCTGTANAGGAGCTCATCCGACACGATATCGTAAACAACGAGATCCTCTGAAAGCAGAATCAAGGACGACGATAGAGACTTCATCGCGCGGATTTCTCCTTTGAACATGCCGGAAACCACGTCACGGAGGGTTCCCGTTTCGGTATCGATAGCAACCACAAGTGCTCCAGATCGAGGACCGAAAGCGGCGAAAAGAAGAGACCCGTCCTCGGAGAATGTGATGGCACCGCTGCGCGGCGCGGTTTTGTGAGTTTCGATGGACTCATCCTGCTCGTAAATGGGAAGTGCAACAGCCCGGGAGCAGGTCCAGCTCCGCAATGGCTCGCCATCAGGACCGGTCGCTGCGAGCCCATCTCTCTTCCGCAACCTCGGCGTCCAGAACCGGACCATTCCGTCGTCGCCAATCGTAGCAAACCGAGATGAAGTGGGGTCGCTGGCAAGGTCGAAGATTGTCTCCGTTCGGTCGGTATGATGGGCATCATTGATGCGGCTGACGAGCTGGAAGGACTCATCCTCTGCACCAACTTCCCAGAACTTGAGGTAGATTTCACGCCTCTCGCGGGATGCTTCAGCTGGTGTTTTTGAACCAGTCAAGAAGGCCTCTGCATCTCTCTCAGACGGCTGCCATTCGTCAACTGAGGCAAGCCACTTGCCGTCCCGGGAGAAGGCCAGTTTGGTGGCTGTCGGTTCCGTGATGGGCACCCCTTCGCTGGTCACGTTGGCGTCTGTGGGATTGGTGCGAGCAATGGCGTGCTTGGTGACACCATGGAATGAGGAGATATCAAACACCTGGAGAAGAGGCGTGGATGATGAGCCCCCTACGGATGCTTGCTGCCCATTGCCAACGCACAGGAACACTTGTGACGGGCTCTGAGGGTTGACCGTGGCAACCAACGGNGCCGCAATCTCGTCAACCGGACGCCAGACCCGGCGCACTAGGGATTCTTTTGATGGGCGATCGCCCAGGACGAGGGACTGGATGCCCGAGACGTACATGGTCGGTTTCATCTCTGCGGTCGATACGATCATGGTCGAGTTGTCGTCAAGGTGAACCGCGTACGAGGATCCTCGTGGCGAGACCACAATGTTTTCGATGGTTGCTGAAAGATGGGGCAAGAAATCAACCCTCCCGGTGTCGGCCTGCCAGAGAACAAGAACTGTCTCACAGCCTCCAGAGATGAGATAGTTGCCTGTCGCCTGTCAGCCAAAATGNTCCCTCGACTGCTAAGACCAGCACAANGGGANGCTTACCATCCTCAGACCACTTGACGCTATGAACCGCCCGGCGATGCCAGTGGAGCTTCTTTGGTTGGATGACGCCTGCCTTGGAGGAACCGGAGCCTTCCCCGGGCAGTTTGGACAGCAGATCGTGGTACACGTAGATGGCACCCCGAGCACACCCCACGGCAAGATCGACCGCCTGCAGCTCGAAACCCCCTTTCTTGGTTGCCCGAATCGTGGACCGAATGTCCAAGCAGCTAACGATATCCGGGACATCGAAGGAGTGGAAGCGATAGACCAAGTCCTGGAGTGAAGCGAGCTTCCTCACCTTCAGAACACCAATGTGTAATGTCTCCTTCGCCGCAGCGACTATCAGTCTCCCCCCGGCAACAGACCGTAGTAGTTGCGGGCTCTCGTCATACGTATGTAAAAGCTTGCCGCTCCCTGCCGTCAGCGCCTTGATATTGTAGGCGACAATCTGCGCGGAGGTCTTGGTGAGCCTCTTCAGGACCAGCAAGACATCTTCTGGCTTGCCGCCAATCTCTACCGCATCCACCGTCACATCCAACACCCTCTTGGCCTCGACGCGGAAGGGAGTGTCTGCGACCGAGCCGGAAGTCCAATTGATGTGCCAAATGCGGCCATCGGAGCATGCGACCCAGATATAATCGGCATCGGATTTCGACAACACGGAAGCAACGATATGAGCCGCCACGAACTCGGTCGCATCGTCGGTGTTGCTCAGAGGAACGGCGATCCGGCGAACGAGCAGGGAGTCTTCCGTCGAGTACACTTGGATGGAGGTGTTGTAGGTGATGATCAAATGCCTAAGTCTATTAGAAACGGATCGCTTTGTAAAACCACCTGCCCTGTGCCCTCGCCGTCACTCACCTTTCGTCAGAGGAGAACACTGGGTCGATGTCCAGCATCCTGCCGCCCATGGGCTTCGAGACCTTCCATGACGCCAACTTCCCCCCAACGGGGCCTGAGGGGAGTTCTGATGAAGCATCGGCAAGGTCAATGTCGCCGCCAAGTGGTCGCAACGCGACACTCTTCGAAATGTTGNCGTCATTGGCATTTGCGGCGTCGTCTTGGACCTTGGATGTTGACCTCCGACGGTGCTTCTTTTGCGACAGAGCCGACTCGTCTTTCGGTGCGCGCTTCCGTTTGAGGGAGGCTGTGTCGCCGTTGGTATCCATGTCTGATATCATGCCGGGCGGTGACCGCAACGANGTGGTGAGTGCAGCGGTCGTAGCAGCTTGAACAAGACCAGAACGATCACCGATCCGGCTCCAATTGCAAGCACCCAGGCCGCAGAAATTTTGGCTGGAGGCTTCAAAAAAAGTTAGAGTGGGGCCCGCGGGTCTTCATGCCGATAAACGATACGCACAGACCAAGCCCAAGCCCAGAACAAAGATTTGAGGTCGGTCTTCGGAGTGCTTCGAACTTCACCACCGCCAAATCGACTCCTGCATCAACCTCGACAGAATCTTGCCCCATCGCAGAACCCGACGACCTCCCAGCCACGTTTGCACACGAATACCGACGATATCTAGGATTCGCTCAGCCTCCGCAAAATGATCATCCCGATCCGCTGTTTCTCGTGTGGCAAGGTAGGTAGCGCGTCGCGCGTCGAACNGATTCCGNTTCGCGGCCGACTAATCCCTTGTCCAGGTGACGGGCGACCTCTGGGAGAAATTTGTCAAGCTCATCGAAGAGGAGGGGCTCAGTGACGGGTAGGTGCCAGTACCAATGCCTTGCGCACACACAACACGGGGCCTCGCAGACTGACACCGACCGACCACAGCGATGCGCTGGACCAGCTCGGCTGCAAGCGGTACTGCTGCCGGCGCATGGTCATGACGCATGTGGACCTCATCGAGAAGCTCCTGAAGTATGTGTACACGAGCAGACTCGCCGCTATATTGACACGGAGTTGGATGTCTGACGCNGGNGACCAGGTACACGCCCGACGGCCGCAACTACAAGAAGATCGAGATGCAGACGCGCAACCAGGAGTAGAGCGTCCCTCTGGTTCCAGTTCTTGATATGCATACACGGCGTTGGAAAAGGGTGGCTATGTGTTTTTCTGGCGGTTCCATGATTCCCCGAGCGCTGCTTGCATGGCAGGGAAGGTCTCTTCGCTCGGTCGGCGGGAGACGGCGTCAAGGTTGATTTTGGGATGCAGGCGGATTGGTGCCGGGTCAATGGCTCACCTTGCCAGGGCCAGGAGACCACGGAAATATCTCCAGTCGGGTNTGGAAAGTGTCTCGTTGGGGTGGCGCCTAGGACCAACGGCATAATGCATGAAGCTGCGATTGGCCTCNCGGCGCGATGCATCTGCACCAGGCCGGGCGTCTGTCCACCATCATGTGAATGGCGTAACTGCCGCGGGGCCGTTGGGTATCAACCCACTCTGGGCATTGATACATGCCTACCTACCATTCGGGCATCGACAATTCTGGAGGAGGTTGGACTGGATGGTTGGAAGTTGCGAGGCCGCAGGAGCCGCGCTGCCGAGGGACATGTCGAAGGAATAGGCTATGACCCACACGACACCTCGGGGCTGATGCCCCTCTGCGGATATTCTGTCGATAGCACACCGGCCTCAGGCCAAGCCAGCAAGAGTTTCTCTTGCCCGGAATACACTATCCCCATTTCGAGCTTCTAGAAACTCTAGAATACACAGCAGATATTCTGTGGGTGTGTGGCACGGCGGNGGTGTTCATTCATCCTTCATCCTTCGCGTCTGTGGGATCCAGAATCCTGGGACAGGTGGCGGTGAGGCTGCATGATCAATCCAAGCAGTTTTTGATTATTGTTTTGAACGCTCGAGCTGTTGGTTCACGTCCCAGGCCAGCAAGAACCCGGTGAACCAACAGACCTGCACAACATCGAGCAAGCGACCTGCAGCGCGACTCCAGGAACGAACCAGACGAAGTCTCGTCTCATGGCAGCGCTTAGACCTACGCGCACCCCCAAGGTGGGGTACAAACGCGAGTCGACTTCCCATTCTGGCAGATGGAAAACCCCAACGGAGGAGAATCGCTTCCATCTCCGCCGGAGGGGATGTCTGCTTTTGGCAGCGCCCATGTCAGACATGCAGCGACCACACCAACTTCTCCGCTCATCAATTGCGGAGTAGACGTTCTGTTTGGATGTTGTCAACGCAGGCCCAATTCGGAGCCATCTGACAACGTTCTGCCCGCAGACCTGTTTGACCGAATCAGACGGACCAGCCTGGTCACGTTAACGTTGGGGATTCGCCGGCGACACGTCAGGTACGCTAGTGCCAGAATCGGGACCAGGACCAGATCTTCGGGATGCCACCCGCCAGGGCCTCTTCTGAACCCCTGCTGATGCTGGGTTCAAGCCGTGCCGTGTGGTGGCCTCCACCTCGACGAAAGTCCCCCACCAGTATCACCACCCGCTTCTCTGCAGGACCAGCTCGCGGAGGCTCACTGTGCGCATCGCAACTTATCCGGGCAGACCCATCGCATCGGGTTGGAGTGGTCAGATGTGATCCGCTGCTCCCGTTGCGGAGGGGGCCCGAACCGAGCCCCCCATCTTCCCTTTAATTACATTTCCTTTCGTCCCCTTTCGTCTCCCTGATCTGGATTATCCGGAGGTTACTTGGAGCCGGGACAGGGACAATCCTCGGTCGAGTGTTGGACATGAAGCTACTAAAAAATATACCCAGCCGTCGCCGCCGGCTCATCGAACGGCTGGTCAAATCTTGGACTTCCAGAAGGCTTCGGGAGGCCGCTGTTGGGGCCATGACAGGCCGAGCCTGATGCCAGGCCGGACGGCCGGTTCCGTTCTCCCGCCCTGTGCGACCAAGACCAAGAGACGCGAGTCGAGTGTTCTTGTTCGTGCTCTCCCTCGGCTTGTCTCAACTTGGCTCGTTATTGGACGAAGCATGCAAGGGAAAGAGAAACAAGAACGCCTGGTCACGACGTCGTCCAGCGGGCTGGGAGCCGGGTGGTGGTCTGGCTCGACTGGATCGGAAGCCCAATTGGCCAGCCAGTCCCCCCTCCTCCTTGGAGGGTTTGGGCCAGGGGGGGCTTGTCAAGCAGCGGTCGCTGACTTGCTGGCAAAGCGAGCCACAGCGACTCGTTAAGCGCCGATGTCATGGGCCATGCAGCCCATCGGCAGAAGAGGGGTGTCCATGCCGGCTTCTTATTGGCCTGAGAAGCAACGGCTCGCATCTCCCCCGTCTGAATGTGCGGGATGGAAATCGGCCTCTGTCCACACTCTTGGGCTCACAAGCGGGTGTCGAGCGGACTGATCAGTCACTGCAGTGGTCCCGGCNGGCCCGCAACCTGAAAACAACACGCGTGAGCGAGTGGAACATTGATCATTCAATGATTGCGGCAGCCAAGCACCCCCCACAAGAGGAGCGCGTCACTGGATCCCCATCAGACCGCGAGGACCTCGCGCGAAGGATTTCTGCTGATAATCTAGTCAACGTTAATGCCGTTGCTACCACGCCGTGCAGCAGCTGCTGCAAGTCCGTTGGTGGTGTCGTCTAACGTGATCCCCTGTTGNGCAATCCCAGCAAGACCCTTGGCTCCCGCAAAGCACCCTGTCTGCCTGCCCACTGCCCTGCTGCCACCCCTTCCGTCTGGCTGCCGACTTTCCTCTTCAGCGCGGCGGCATTCTCTCTCGACCACTGACGCCGCCCTCCTCCCGACGACTCCACCGCTCTCTTTCACGTCGACAAACCAGGCCGTCGNCATCCGCGCCTGTTGGTTGCTGCCGCATCGTGCGAAGCAGCTCTGCAGCTCTGCTTCTCGCCCGGCGAGTCTCATTCTGACAGCTGTGCTGTTTTGACGCTGCTTGGCCCCGCAGGCCGAGACGGCGTTGGTTCATACCAGCCACCCACACGCCCACACACCCACCTCCCGCCCAGGTCCGGCATCCAAGCTCCAAGCAGCTCCCGTCCCACGCCGGCCATCCATTGTGCTGCTGCAGGAAAACCCTCTCGGCCGCTTGCCCATACCCNTCCGATCGGCGATCGGGGACTGAGGCCACACAGCCTTGCTCGGGATTCCTNAAGCATCGCTGCTTTTCTTAACCCTCGCCCCCTCACGCCTGCCCAAGTTTCCGCAGCGGGAAGAGAATTATTTCCGGATCGGCCTGAATGTCTCAGGGCAAGACGACCACACAACTTGACTTGACCGCAGCAATCCNTCCCTACGTCCCAACTTGCTACCATCCATTGCCCTCTCGCCCCTCCATTTGAGCGCAGCCATCCTGTATTTGCTACGGCCCGTTGAACGAATCTGTCCCCCTCTTCGGGTGTGGGATTGTGTCGTCTTGGTCGATTCGCCGGCTGGCTGGCCCGGCATCCTCCCACCTTCAGCTCCCGGCTGCCCAACCAGCATCGGGCGCAATGGCTCTTGAGGCACCCTTGAGATCATCAACGGGAAGCATCACCTCGAGATATTTGACGCACGCCGACATGGCGCTCTCTGCGGGGCCGGACTCGCCCGCCCTGTCTTCCCAATATATGGCGTATGATCCNATCAAAGCCCAGACCTGTGGTGCTAGAATCCTGACCTTTATTTTTGTTTGCCAGCTCTTCCTCAGGCCCCGATTCTCAGACCCTCCGGCCGAACCCGTTTGCGAGACCCAGCTCGGCTCACCTGATGAGCCCGAGCAGCGATATTGTCGGNCCTTCTCCAGTCACGTCGAACGGGACCGAGACAACCGAGATCGAGGATGAGGCGGCCGAGAACGCAGAAGCCGAAAACGGCCATGTACGGCGCTCGGTACGTTGACGTTGGTTGGAGCAAAGAGCACCCTCGTNCGGTTGGCTAACAGCTTCTCAGCTTATGATGCTAAGGACGAACATCCCGGATCACATTCGGAGGCCCCTGAGCGAAGAGCTTGTATCGGTAATACATGCGCCGCCGAGCTTCCAAAACTGGGTATGTTCGATGGCAAATCCGCCCCGACGTGAACGCGCAATGCTGATCCCAATCCTTGCCCAGAGGTCGCCCGACGCCGCCAGCGCCGGCGCAAACAGCCCGCCACCTTCTAGTGAGCCATCAACAATTGTGAGGCTGAACGCAAGTTACCAAGTCGCCGTGCGGTCCCGCTAACACGCCCAATTCAATAGACACCCCCGAGTCATGGACCACCCACCGTCAACACCAAGGTGAAGCCAGTCATGTTCAGCATCGACGCTGCGACGCCGCAAGCGCAAAAGTTGGACGACGTGCTTGCAAGTGATCCTTCAAAGTTGCGGTCGAGCACAGCCAGCAGTTTAGAATGTAAGACTCGCCACATGTTCGCCCATGAAAACATCTCTGACCAATGCCTCGCAGTGATCCCAGAAACCCACGAAGTTGATGGAGACGACGACTACGACGACGCGGACGAGTTCCCGGACCCGACTATGGGCCAAGACAGCGAGGTCAAGGCGCTAAAAGCCGCTCTGGAAGAGTGTTGGACCCTGTGTAACACCCTTGCCAACCTCAGCTCGATCCACCGGGAACGCGTCTTCAACAGCTCTGGCACACCAGATGCCCACGAGAAGGCGTGGAAGAGCTGTTGGAAGCTGTGCAAGCGGCTGTACCACAGCCGGGATGATGTCTCCGAGTCGTACGGTGTCCGGACAAATCTGGACCTGTGCCGTGATTTCTGCCAGGCATTGTTCGACGTGCGGCAAAAGAAGGACGAGACAGCTGATTCCATCCTGAGAGTTAGTTTTGAGCTCAACAACCAGTGAGTCCATCCCTTCTCGCCTAGTCTTCTGCCGGGGTTTCCCTAACATGTCCCTGTAGTCTCTACAGCGCTCAAGACAGCCGGTCACTTCCCGAGGCCTTTAGGGAACGGACCTTGGATTTNTACATCACGCTCTGTCACCGACTCATGAAGCAACGCAGCGACCTGGCCGAGGAGACAGACTCGCTCTTGCGGGCCTGCTGGTCGCTGGCCGAGATGCTCTTCAGCCTCCGGCAGAACCGACGAGACGGCAAGGCGCCAGACGAGGAGCTGCTTGGCTCGGCCGTGCAGGCGTGCTGGGAGCTCTGNGATATTTTCCGCGAGGGTTGGACACAGATTCGGCCAGATCGTGGCACCCCGAGGCCAAACCAAATCAATTTCTTTGCTGCCGGCCCGCCTTACGGTCTTGGAGGGATGGCCAGCCACCAGTCCGACGTTTCCCGCTCCAATGCCGGGAGTCGAGCTTCGCTCCACTCAAAACGTGAGAGCCTCCGCAGCCTCACCGATCTCGAGCGGCCGAGGACAAAGCCTGCCGTGCCTGAGACACCGGTTACCGAGTTCGAAGACACACCCGTATCGCCCGACGCCAGCCCTCAGATGCCCAACATCCTGGTGCTGGGCACCTCGACCGACTCCCGCAGCGACCGTGGTGGGCGTTGGTCGAGCAATGCCTCGAATCTGTCGGGCTACAGCCAAAGCAGCCAGCATACCTCGAGCACAGCCACTACTGCGGCCCCCGTCGAGGACATCAACATCACCCGCATCAAGGCGCTCATCGTGAAGGCCGCCATGAACATTGGCTTCAACCGCGACGCGGTGGCGGCGAGTGGCACGGGCGGTACCGTCTCGCTTCAGACTTTCGCGAAGGGCCTGCCCACGGGCTCCTTCGGGTCATTACCCAGCCACGCAACACTCCTGCAGAGCTACAAGAATNTAGTGCTCGGTGACACATCTTTCCGGTCCTCGGCCAGCCTCCCCGGCCGCGGAAAACGCTTCACTGCTGTCGAAATTTCCAAGAGCGTTGGCTGGATGTTGTCGCGGTCTGCACAATACGGCTTCTTGAGGGATTTGTTCAGACTAGTTTTTGGCATCCAACCTGAGGATGCCGAGACGAGGAAGAACATGTCCATCACCGTCTAAACGCCCAAACGGCGGTGCTTCCAGCAGCCCACTCGCCAGCCTGAGGAACCGCTCCCTCACACCTGCACCCTAATATCTTGACCCTTTCGGGCTCACAACAAACCAATCCACCTTGTTGATGTCGGGGTTTTCTCCGTCTTCCCATCCTCGCCCAACAACAACCAACACTCGACCTCAGCATCA
>FJWA01004502.1_pt1 | contig 14211 bp, 20 predicted proteins | sample 1011891 | NCBI WGS metagenome assembly FJWA01 (sample SAMEA3912450, study PRJEB9761) | metagenome | biome: forest; material: soil | place: USA | collected 2011-06-22 | depth 0.1 m
CGCGAGCGCCGCCGCCGCGAGCACCGCCGCTCCGAGAGCCGAGATGACCACCGCTCCCATCACCGCCGCTATGTCAACCGCGACGGCCCGTCCCGCGACCACGACCAAGACCAGCTGGACCGCCGCAGCGAGCCCGGCCAACCGGAGCGCGGCCAGTCCAGCGCCCCGCAAAACCCCGAGCGCACTCCGATGGCTGGCCACCTCCAGTTGCCTGGTCAGGGAATGTCGGCCGGGGATTCAGTGACGAAGGGCTCTGTGGCGGTTGCCAACGCGGTCACGATGGGCCGTACCAGCAATCCGATCCAGGGCAACGCGCGCCGCCAGGGACAGGTCGCCGACGACGCCCAGTCTGCTACAGAGACCTCGAGAGGGATTGGGGCAGACACGGGGATGAAAGAGGGGAAACTGTCAGGCCCAAGTGTCTGGGCCTGTTGTGCTATTGACCAGAGTGCCTGAACACCTTTGTGCAGTCCAGTGTGCGGACTGGCAGACAACGACTTCATCTTTTGCCCAGGTGATATGGAGCGGGCACGCTCGAGGATGATGCCACGATCAGGACCTGACCTCGATGCGATTACTGGGGCAGGCCGTAACTGCGGAGGACGTCCTCGGCGGCTGGATGCACAACGTCTGTATTTAGCTACATAATACCATGTCACATTCGCGTTGGAGGCGAGAGGGGTGGTCATCTAGATGTGAGCCTTCAACTTGAACTATGTCCTGTTGCAGGGCATCAGCCCTGCCCTGCCGGCTGCGCGCCGTCGCCCGGGGCCTATCCCAACCCAGCCTTTTCTCTGGCTGTCCATTGTTCATCGCATCCGTCGTGAGTGATGCCTCCTCGGCCGGCTCGTTGAATCCGGCGAGGGCCATCCCCGCACGAACCCCACAACCCCAAATCCACCCTGCATCCGCATCCTTGGAGACGTCGGCGTTCTGTATCCGTTCGTCGGAAGTCGGGAGGCACGGGTCTCGCGACGATAGGCGCGGTGTGGCTCAATAACGGGCTGCACATCGCTCATGATAAGCTGGCGACCTCACACCATCCTCGTCGGCCAAGACATACACAGTCACCAACATGGCACACATCTTCGAGTTGGCCGCGAGCCTGTCGCCCAAGAACAACTATGTCGACGGCGTCAAGACCAGCGGACAGTCGGCGTTCCCCGCCACCGAGGTGTTCCAAGGGTTCAACCGCCCCTCGCGCATCGAGGGCGACGTGCACGACCTCGAGGTCACGGGCGAGATCCCCGCCGACATTGACGGGACCTTCTTCCGGATCCAGCCGGACCACCGGTTCCCGCCGCTCTACGAGTCGGACATCCACTTCAATGGCGACGGCAATGTCACGGCCATCCGCATCAGCGGCGGCCGGGCGCACTTCAAGCAGCGCTATGTGCACACGGACCGCTACGACCATGAGACCCGCCACAAGAAGGCCCTGTTCGGCAAGTACCGCAACCCCTACACGGACAACGAGGCCGTCAAGGGGGTGATCCGGACCGCCGCCAACACCAACATCTTCTTCTGGCGCGGCATGCTGCTGGCCACCAAGGAGGACGGGCCGGCCTACGCGATGGAGCCCGACACGCTCGACACCATCGGCCGCTACGACTTTGAGGGCCAGGTGCTGAGCCCGACCATGACCGCGCACCCAAAGTTCGACCCCAAGACGGGCGAGATGGTGTGCTACGGATACGAGGTGAGTCGGCGAATCCCAATCCGTGCGAGACAAGATCTGACCGAAAAGGCCGGCGGCGACGGCAACGACGGGTCCCGGGACATTGTCGTCTACACCATCGGCGCGGACGGCGTCAAGAAGGAGGAGTGCTGGTACAAGGCGCCCTTCTGCGGCATCATCCACGACTGCGGCATCAGCGACAACTGGGTGGTCCTGCCCATGACACCGCTCAAGTGCGACCCGGAGCGCCTCAAGAAGGGCGAGAACCACTGGGCGTGGGACCCCAACGAGGACCAGTGGTACGGCCTTGTGCCGCGCCGGGGCGGCAAGCCCGAGGACATTCGCTGGTTCCGGTCGACGAATGGTACCGAATCCACCTTTCTCGTGATTGATCCTCGCTAAGACTCTCAGCCTTCCAGGGCCACACGGTCAGCTGCTACGAGACGCCCGAGGGCAAGGTCGTGTTCGACCTGACCGTCGCCGATGGCAACGTCTTCTTCTGGTGGCCGTCGGCGGACACGCCCGCCGGGTCCGTGGCCAAGCGCAACAAGCTGCAGAACAAGACGACGCGCTGGATCTTCGACCCGGCGGCGCCGACCAACTCGTGGGTCGACCCGGTCGAGGAGCGCGCCGACTCGGGCGAGTTCTCGCGCATCGACGACCGCTTCACCACCAAAAAGTACAACCACTACTGGCAGGCCGTCATCGACGGGTCCCGGCCCTACGACTTCCTCAAGTGCGGCTCGCCCGCGGGCGGCCTGTTCAACACGCTCGGCCACTTCACCTGGGACAAGTCGGCGCGCGAGACCTTCTGGGCCGGGCCGTGCGCGACCTTCCAGGAGCCGGCCTTCATCCCGCGCGCCGGCAGCACCGAGGAGGCCGACGGCTACCTGGTCGCGCTGTTGAACCACCTGGACGAGCTGCGCAACGACGTGTGCATCTTTGACGCGCGCAACCTCGCGCAGGGCCCCGTCGCCGTCATCCACCTGCCGTTCAAGCTGCGGCTGGGCTTGCACGGCAACTTTGTGGAGCAGAGCGAGATCGACGCGTGGCGGGGGAGGCGGGAGAAGGAGCTGGGGCCGGTGCGGGCGGCCGCCGAGCCACTGCCGTGGCAGAAGGAGGCGAACGGGGTAGCATGATGTGAGATAGCTGCAATGTGATCCAGACTCCAGCCTGGCCGTGCTGTTATATTGGTGTGCCCGTGATTCGCCTTCGCTGTTGTCATTGCCCATCATACCTCATCTGTTGCCCCGCCACATCGTCAAACAAAAACTGCGACCCCAGAAACGACGCGTCCATGAACATATCCAACATGCCGGACCCGCTGTGAAAATCGAGCGTCTCAAACACGTCAAACTGGGATCCGTCCAGGTTCCTGCGAGGTCAGCCAAGCGCGGGACAACACAACAGGGGCATCTTACATTCCAATGTACTCCGAGCTGCCGGGCAAGCCCTGAGCCTGCACGGCGACCGACACAGCGCTGTCGACCTGCTGACTCGGCACTCCTTCCGGCCAGAGAGGGGCGTGGGGATGCTGCTGCTGCACCAGCTGCAGCGCGGCCTCATCCAACACGCCGCTCTCGTGCACCCTCGCCTCGAGTTCGGGGGCGACCTTCTCGCACCAGCCGACCTTGTCCATGCTCTTGAGCGTGTCGAGGCAGAAGCGCAGCATGTCCTGGTGCTCGGTGCCGCCGCGCTTCTGCAGCGCCAGGATCAGGATCCACATGATCTCGCCGACGCAGTGGCAGTCGAGCAGCATCAGGCTCGACAGCGTCTTGTCGGCGCGCATGCCGCGGAGCACCTGCACGCCCGACTCGGCGGCCTCGATGCAGCTGCTGCTCATCTGCTCGTAGATGTGCCGCTTGACGGGGAGCATGCCGTCGGCGGGCTTGGCGACGAGGAAGAGCAGGAAGGGCCGCGTGAGCGAGATGACGGCGGTCCAGAAGCGGAGGTGCAGCAGCGACACGGCGCGGCGGTGCTGCGGGTGGATCGACGAGTCGCAGCGCAGGTGCGTCGGCACGTTGTCGAGCCACTGCCGGAGCGAGCCGAGCGACCGCGTGACGCTGCTGATGGGCAGGCGGCCGCCGACCTGGGCGGGTTTGAGGAAGCATTCGTGGCTGATCTTTTTGCGCTGCTGGATCAGGCCGACGAGGAGGGCTTGGTAGCCGAGAGGGGTGTTGGGGCCCGGACTGAGGATCTGGTGCGTGGGTGGTTAGAAGGATCCGTGGGTTGTTTAGGAGAGAGTGCCTCGGATGGAGACTGCAAACTCACCTGCTCTGTCGCCGGGGGCGTCGTCATGAACAACGAGCCTTCTGCGATGGCGCTGGGATACCCAAACCGACTCGCCATCTCGGTGTCGAGGACATAGATGGTCCACCACAAGCGCCGGCCGCGCTCCCACTCGAGCGCGTCCTTGTTCTTCAAGGCGAGGTCGCGGTGCAGGCCGAGCGAGAAGCCGATCCGCATGGCGGTGCCGAGATGCAGATATGCCGTCACGCTGTGGCACATGGCGTGAGTGGCAAGGCTCTGGGTACTGTCAGCGTGAACCGTGTTCCGGATCAACAAGACCACCCACCAGCAGCCCAAAAGCCTTGATGCTGTCCACATCGGCCTCGTCGGCCGCCGCCGGAGACAACTCCTTGGCCATGATCAGGTAGTCGAACGATGTCTTGGAGTCCAGTCCTGCACTTCGCGGCGCCGGCAACATGCTCCCCATGGCGAAGATGGAGTAGAGAGCGCAGAGCCACGACGAGCTCGCCGTCGTGCCGTTGGTGTCGTATGTGTGGTGCAGCCGGGTGTGGAAGTGCTCGGCAGAGTAGAACCAGTAGATGCAGTGGACCTGGTCGAAGAAGCGCGCAATGTACGTCATGCAGAGCTGGCGAGGCGGGAGGTACGCCTTCGCTCGGCGGCAGCCGTCGGGGCTCTCGGGACTGGTGGGCGGGAGCAGACCGGTCTTGAGCGGGGAGATGATCTTGGGATCGGCGTGGGCCGGTCTCCCCTTGGCGAAGCGCGCCGCGTGGTTCCACCGAATGCTCGAGTCGGCGCCGACGTAACCTGACGGTTTGGTTAATCATAGCCTGAGAGGAATCAAGACAAGCACACACGGTATTTCCCCATGGAATCCAGCAGCAGACAGCCCAGCTCTTCCTGCAGCAAGGGGTGTTCGTCGGCTTCCATCACGTCGGGACTGCCCGCCGGTGGATCACCAAGGCCGGCCCCGGGTGGCAGGGCGGCTGGGGTCTTGGACGGGTGCAGCAGGGGCTGTTGGTTGGCGGCGTCGTTGATAACGACCGGGTCGCTGTGGCTCGTGCCTGGCTCGTTATCACCGGGTGGCAGGGCTGTAGCTGGACGAGCCGGGGTCTTGGATGCGTGACTCGACCCGCTGTCAAGTTCCCGAAGCCGCGGCTGCTGGCCGGCGTCTATCAAATCGCTGCCGCCCACAGAACCCCGTTTATCACCAGGCAAGGGTGCAGGCGGCGCCGGGGTGTCTGACGTGTGGCTGGCTCCACTGTCGAGTTTCCCCAGCAGGGCTTGGATGTTCTCGACGGTCAGCTCGGGGAGTGCTTCCTCGGGGACGAAGCGGCGCAAGAGCTTGATGGAGTGCTCGTACACCTCGCCCGACACGCGGTAGAAGGGGCGCTTCCTGCTCTTTGGGTCGGCCTCGCACGGGATGCCGAGGGTTCTGCAGTACTGACACGCGCCGGTTTCTGCGAGGGTAAGCAAGCGGCCTCGACTTGGCATCCCGGCAATCACTCACCTACGCCGACACACTATGCAGTCAGTTAGCCGAATGCAACGGAAGAGAGACTACCGCACTCCGGAAACAGGCTTGCCTTGGTCTTGCGGGCCTTGCAGATGTTGCAGCTCAGCCGTGCCCGCTTCCGCTGGTGCTCCTTCTCCTCGCCGGCCTGCTGCTCGGGCTCTGGCTCGTTTTCGGCATCACACCCGGAGTCACGCTCCCGGGGCCGCTTCTGTGGGACGACGCTGTCCATGTCGGTCAGGAAAACCATCTGGGTTCGGGTCAGTCAACACGCCGGCGCCAGGACACTAAACGGCGGATCGTAACACAGAACGCACAACTCAGGATGCATGAAGCCGAAGACACGCGGGGAACGAAGGGGCAGGGTCGGTTTCGGTTTTGAGGACGACCTAAATTATCGATTCCCGAGCCAAGCCGCGCTATCTCCGCTTTCTCCAAGTTGGCCTTGCGCTAACGCTAGTGCGTGCAGGGTGCAGACGCCACCTGCCACATGGGTGCCCGCTTCTCCAATTCCTGCCCCGCATCCCCGCATCGCGGGGTTGTCCTTTTTTTCAGTGTTCGACATTTTGAAATTCGTTTGTCTTCTGGTGTAGCAGTGCCTCTGGGCGGACAGTATCCCAACACAATTTACTTCTTCTCGAAAATAAGCTTCAATGGTGTCACACCTAGCGTAAAATGGTCCTTGGTCTGCGTCGTCAGCGGCACGCCGTCCTCGCCGGGCGCAAACTTGACTGTCTTGAAGCTCTGGATCCAGTGCGTGACCAGGTCGCGCATCTCGATAATCGCCAACGCCCGGCCAATGCAGCCGTTCATGCCTGCGACAGTTAGACCGGACTCGAAAGAACGCGCAGGTTGCCAAGCTCACCGATATTCCACGTCAAAAACGCCTCCCGGTTCTTGATCATCTCGGGCCGCGAGTACCACCGCTCGGGCACGAACTCGTCGGCGTCCGCGTAGTTGTTCTCGTCGTGCTGCATGGCATAGACGGGCAGCACGACGACCGTGTCGCCAGGGATGTAGGTCCCGCTGACCATGATGCCCTCGGGCGGCGTCAGGCGCGGGAAGCCCGACGGGATGGCCGGGTGCAGGCGCAGCGCCTCCTGGATCACGCCGTTGAGGTGCTGCGCCTTGGCGACGTCCCTGGCGTCCAGCCTCGTCTTGCCGTCCAGCAGGGGCTCCAGCTCGGCCCGCAGCTTGTCGACCTGCGACGGGTCCTTGGCGAGGTGGTAGAACAAGAACGTCAGCGTGGCCGCCGTCGTGTCGGAGCCGCCGACGATGGTCAGGCGGGTGTCGCCGCGCAGCCACTGGTAGTCGACGTCCTTCTTCTCGCTCTCGTTGTACGCGGCCACGAGGTGCGAGATGATCTGCCGGGTCAGCCTGGAGCACCAGAATGCGGGAGGGGACGCGCTCACATCCGCACGATCGACCTGCTTGTCGACCCGCTCGCGCACCTGAGAGCCGACGAACTCGAGCCAGGCCCGGGAGTGGTGCCCGGCCTTGGGCATCTTGTGCAGGATCGGCCCCAGCCACGGCACCGGAGTCGTCGGGCCGACCTGCGACATGCTGGTCTCGAGAAGCGTCGGGATCCATCGGTTCTTGTCCGAGGTCATCATGTGGAACTCCTTGCCCAGGCCGAGATCGCCCATGACATCGAACGCTGTTCGGTCAGCTTGCGTTGGCCATCAGCGGTGGGAGGATACCCACCAAAGTACTTGCACCACTCCGAGGCATCAAACGGCTGGCCGGCCATGGCCGTCATCTGCTTGACAAACTCGGCGCAGTGCACCACGACGCGGTTCTCGTAGTCCTGGAGGGCCGCGGGGGAGAAGGCCTTGGAGAACACCTTTCGCCGGTTGTCGTGCTTGGCCTTGTCCCGCACCATGTGCAGGTTGACCAGGGGCAGCGACCGCTCGTACCACGGGCTCTTGACGCACTTGGACTCGTTGCTGAGTACCGTCTTGATGGCGCTGGGGTCGCTGACCGACAGGTTGCTGGGTCCTACAAGACGTCAGTCAAGGCGCATTTTGTCGATCCAAAGCCCACATACCCGTCCTCACGATAGGCCCGTACTTCTCATGCAGCCTTTGCATGACAAGGTAGTTGTCGCTCTTGCGGATGATGTACAGGTGGTAGAAGTTCGACAGCCGCGCCCAGAACGGCCCCGGGAAGCGCCTCAGCGGGTGGAAGAAGAGGCGATAGAGGGAGATGCTGGTGTAGAGGCCGGCAAAGTACGACGGCGCAAACAGACTCGTGAGGATGGCCGCCCGGGCGTAGTCGAACTCCTCCAGGTACAGCACCACCAGGGCGAGGGCCGTGATGCCCGTGAGGGCCCGCGTGATCCATCGGTGTGCGTAGCGGTTGTGATCGCCGCGGATGAAGTAGAGCAGATGGCTCGCGACGCCAACCGCGGCCATGACGGCGCACCCCTTCGCCTCGCTCGACACCCCGTCCAACCTCTCCAAGTCGATCCTGCTGAGAAGGCCGGCCATGTTTGCGGTGGTCACGGGTGTTGGACTCGGTAAGCAGCCAAGCCTCGCCCAGGAAGATAGTAGGGCCTGTCCTAAGTATGCATGCATCGTTCATGTCGACTATGGCTCCCGATGCCAAGAATGGCGGCGTATCCATCGGTCGGGCTCGGGTGTCGTCGGCTGCAGCGACCCGATGCTGTTAGTGGGAGCGGCCCAAAAAGGGGAAAAGGGGGAGTGGGGCGGCGCCATAGATCCGACTGACACCCACCAAAACACAACAATGCTGCCGCCCCTTGGACTCCAGCCTTCCGGTTACCCCGTCGAGAATCAATCCCGGCTCTATGATGCCTAGGGAGGGGCTAAGCGACGGCGATTCTTGTCGGATGCCGGTGAGCCACCCGTCCACACACACCGGAGACATGCACCAACCTAGGTACCTAGGTAATCTTGGTTCGGCTATCCCTATCGAGAGTCATGCCAACCAGTGCTATTGCTGACAGTAGCGATATTGGGCCAATCCAAGCTCGTATCGTGAATCATGTTGGTACCGGATCCCTCACGTCCCAAGTGTTTCAGTTGGCAAATCCCGACCTGTTCCCGATCCGCTCACGGGCCAGCCGCACTGCCGGCGACCAGATCGAGATCAGGCTCCCCGCATGTGTTTTGACAAGACCCAGGTTGGCACTATGCGCCTATTCCTGGCGAAGTATGGTTGCGGGAGCATGGCTGCCGGGTGGCGAGGCTCCGCTTTGGTTGGGCGACGCTCCATTCCTAGCCGAGCAGACTGGCGACGCTCGACCTTGGCTGGCGACTCCTCACCTCGGCGTGAGCGGGACGAACTGTGACATAGAGTGGCAACAAAGTCCCGAACTGCCTGTCGCAGGGCTACCCTGTCGCCCACGTCCTGCATGGAGGCAGGGCCCAGCTCGCCCCTGTCTTCTGCTGCTGCCCGAAGAGGAGATAGACCAACCTGCCGTTCTGCCTGGGTCCTTGGTTACAACAAAACCTGCATGTNACGCTATTGGCAGACAAGGNTCCGAACGATCGCCACATCTGGCCCCTGAGAGCGGAGTTCTGTAATCAGCGCTCGAGAGCGTTGCCACTTTCAGCTCGACCGACAGTTGTCACTTAGCTGTGGAGAAGGGGTGTAAGCCGCAACCAAAGANCGTACGATCGTTGACACTGTGAGGTTCGAGAGCGGAGCGGAGTTGGTAAGAGGAATCCAAACGAGAGCTGTGGTGTTCAAGGCCATCGAGGGGAGTCAGTGGGCCCCTGACTTTGATGCAATTTGCGAATGGAGTTGGGGTGGCATCACAAGCAAGGGCACAGGATTCATCTCGTTGAAAGCGACGGGATTCGCGTCGCAGAGCAGATCAAAACATTCATTTCATTGCAATGCATGGCGCCGCGGCCCAAGTAAAACTACAAGTACAGTAACTCACCGCCAACCTACGCATTCGGCCGACGGTTAGCCGGCCAGATGCCCTGCTTGCCCGGGCTCAGGATGCCGTTGGGGTCCAGGGCGTCCTTGATGCGCTCGTTTAGCCGCATCAGGCTCTGCCCGTTAAAGTCGTACTGCTCCGCCACGAGGTCCATGTAGTCGACATGGGCCCGGTACTCACTGTAGCCGTGCCGTCGCGCCAAGCGCACCATCTCGACGAACAGCTCGTTGGCCTTGGCCCGCTCCTCGTCGTTCTGCCGGTCAAAGTAGATCATGTTGATCATGGCCAGGTGGCGGGGGTAGAGGTGCAGGCCGCCAAAGTAGTCGAAGCCGTACGTCTCGCACGTCGCCTTGACGTCGTAGTAGTACTTGAGCGCATCCTTGCCTTCTGGCGGCAGAATGGGCGAGAACGAGACGTGTCCGCTGGAAAAGTCAGCAACTAACTCTCACACACGCTACCACACCGACTCACCCGTCTTGTCCGCGGTACTCGACGGCCTTGAGGGCCATGAGGCTGGGCGTACCCGTCTCGACCGTGCGGTGCTCGAGCGGCAGGTCTTCCGGACTCAGGTACTGCTTGCCCTCGGGAGGGTAGAAGGCGTTGCTTGTGAGTCTCGCGCCCGGCAGCTTGGCGAAAGCATCCTTGCACCGCTTCAGATTCACCTCGACAATGTCCTTGGGCCCGTACAGGCTGAAGCGCGCGGACCAGAACCCGATGCCAAGCTCTTTTTGAATCTCCTTGAGCCTGGCGTCGGGAATGGCGCCCTTGCCGGCGTAGAACTTGCTCCGCTGGCCCCGCTTGACGAGCTCGCGGGGCAGGTTGCCGATCAGGGGGTGGTTCTGGATGGCCTCGCGGAGGAGGAGGTCGCGGAAGGTGTCGATGAGCGGGGCGAGGTCGGCCTCCTCCTCGACATCCACGCGGCACTGGATGAAGCCTTCTGGACTTGGCGAGGCCCACAGACTGAGCTTGGTCACGATGCCGAAATTGCTCTGGCTGAACATGGACTCATAGGTCGGGCCGTACCCGCCGCGGAACAGGGGCCAGCACACCGAGTCGTTGATGGCGCCCATGCCCGTCCGCACGAGGGTGCCGTCGGCCAGGACGACCTCGATGCCGCATATTTGGTTGGAGTGGTCGCCTGCGGATGGTCAGGTCGCCGGCTATGATGTGGTGGCACGAAGTGGCTTACCAGCAGGCGTGTAGCCCCACCCTCTGTCGAGAGCATTGCCGACCACGGAGCCCCAGCCCAGGGCCGGAACGGAGCACCAGATGTTCTTGTTCTGCTCCTGGATGGCCTTGTAGATGTGGAAGAAGGTGACGCCCGGCTCGACAGTGTAGTACGAGTAGCGGTCGTTGACCTCGATGACCTTGGTCATGCGCTGCAGGTCGAGGATGATGGAGCCCTGCTTCAGTCAGCACGGACGCCATGGATGCAACGCCTAGACCGCTTACCTTGACTCTCGCCGCCGGCCCACCGTAGCCGAGGTTCTTGCCCTGCGACACGGTCCAGACGGGGGCCTTGTGCTCGTTGCAGAGCTTCAGGATGGCCTGGATGTGCTCGACGGTGACGGGAAAGAGGGCGGCGGCGCTGGCGCGCTTCTCCTGCTCCCGCCCGTCCTGGTGCTCGGCGTACGGGTCGCCGTAGCGCACGCGGTGCTCGTGGCCGGTCAGCACCCCGTCCTCGCCGAGGATGGCCTGGAACTTGGCCACTAGTGCGGCCCAGGTGGGAGCGTCTAGGCCGGGCGGCAGGACGTCCAGGGTCGGAGTTCGCTCGGCCGTCTCGATCCACGCGGCCAAGACCTTGTCGGCCATGTCGTTCTCCCGCTGGTGCAGAGCCAGGGTACAGGGCTGTCGGGCCGCCATGGTGCGTGAGTGGCTGTCGGGATTCGGGATACGAGCTGGGTGGCGTCCCTTACTCCCTTGGTATTGGAGTACGACGGAGGCAATCGGCTGGGGTTGTCACTGTGTGATGTGACTCTCCGTTGAGGCTGATCCGGTGTCATGGAGACTAACGTTATTGGTTCGTGATCCTTATACTGCCGTCCTTGGCTGGAGAGGGAGACGACCGGCTGGTTCGACCCGGCTGGATGCACGGAGCCGGCGGGGAAGACCTGGCGCCGGTATAAGATCGGTCTTGGCCCTGGAACACGCGCCCTGTCAACCCCTCGGAGCGGAGGCGCCGACAGCGTGGGAATCAGATGGATCCGACGCTCCCATCGCTGTGGTTGCAGGGATGCTGCATCCCATGTGCATGGACGATTGCCGAACCCGGGACTGGCGGTGGGGAATGTGGGTGGTGGTGTTGAATGTCAAGAGATGAGTGGACCGCTGCTTGCTTCAGGGGGGGAGAAGTGGTGGGGAACCGAGCACAAGGCGCTAAATTAACCCCGGATTTTAGCGGTGCCACCAGTTTATTGAGATTTTGCTGCATCCTCCGCACGCTGCCCCGCCAAACTCCGCACCGTCCCCAGCCCCAGTTCTCCAGTTCCCCAGTTCCCCAGATCCCCAGCTTTGGATTCAGATCTGCTTCATTGACTGGGGTATAAGATGGCCTTCCCATCTCGGCGGGTTCAAGATCGAGACGAAATCAGCAGGTTTCGGGAGCTCCTCGTACCACCTTGCAAGCCTCTCGCAACAGTCTGAACCACCTACCGGGCTCTTCCGCGGCCCTCGACAACACCATGCCGCCCGCTCAAGCCTCGGACACCACCGAGATGGAGGAGGCGGTGCCGGCCCAGGGCGTCCGCGACCTCAGCATTCGGGCCAACTGGCGCATCATCGCCGTCACGCTGTACATGGGCATCTCGCTCTTCGAGTACGGCTTCGACAAGGGCGCCATCGCCGGCTTCCAGGCCATGCCCGGCTTCCTGCAGGTCTTTGGCTACAAGAGCGCCAGCGGCGCGTGGAACATTGAGGTATGTGTTTGTCTTGCAGAGAAGTGGAACCGGGATCTGACGTCCTGCAGGCCGGTCCCCAGCAAATCATCTCGTCCTTCATGATCCTCGGCGCCTTCGTCGGCGCCATGCTCACCGGGCCCGTCGGCGCCTACATCGGCCGCCGCCACGCCATGATGATGTCCTCGCTCGTCGTCATCATTGCCCTGCTCATCATGGACTTGACCACCTCGTTCAGCGCCCTCTACTTCTCCCGCTTTTTGTGCGGCGTCGGCAACGGCTTCCTGCTCAACTTCTCCATGGTCTACCTGCAGGAGTCAGCCCCGCCGCACATGCGCGGTCTCTGCTTCGGCGTCGTGACGGCCTGGATCACCATCGGCACCACCATCGGCATGGTTCGTTCCATCTACCCCCTGAATCCACCGCGTGGGCACTAACAACCCTCCAGGTCATCAATAAGCAGACCGCCGACATCATGTCCCGCCAGGCGTACCAGATCCCCCTGTACGCCTGCTTCCCGGCCCCGGCCATCCTCTTCCTCACGCTGCCTCTCATCCACGAATCGCCGCGGTGGCTCCTCAACCATGGCCGCCCCACCGAGGCACTCGCCAGCTTGCGCTTCCTCCGCAAGGGTGCCTACGACGAGGTCGCGCTCCAGCAGGAGTTTGAGGAGATGAAGGCCGTCGCCGCCCGCGAGGCCGAGACCCAGAAGGACTGGCGCCTCATCTTTGAGCTCTTCAAGGGACACAACCTCCGCCGGACCATCATCTGCGTCGGTGTTGGCACGGCCAATGCTGGCGTTGGCGCCATGTTCATCCTCGCCTTTGGCACCTACTTCTTCAAGACGGTTCGTCGTCCCCGTCCCCTCTCCCCTCCGTGCGAATCGTCTCTGACTGTGAACAGGCCCAAGTCGGCGATCCCTTCCTGTGGACCATCATCAGCAACTGCGTAGGCCTGGCCGGCCTCATGCTGACCTGGGTCTTCGTCGGACGCGTCGGGCGCCGCCAGCTCATCCTCGTCGGCTGTGCCCTCTGCACCGTCTGCATGATCGTCATGGCGGCAATCTACACGGCTCCCGGCTTGTCGGTCCACAACGCGGGCATCGGTCTCATCGTCACTACCAGTGTCTACCTTTTCGGCTTCAACTTTGGTCTCGAGCCGTACGTTTACCTAGTGGCCGGCGAGCTGCCGGCTCAGAACCTGCGCGCGTACACCATGGGGCTGTCGTCTGGCGTGAGCTTCGTCTTTGGCTGGCTCACCGCCTTTACCACCCCCTACTTCATCAACGCGAGCAACCTCAACTGGGGTCCCAAGTACGGCTACATTTGGTTCGTCAGCGGCCTTATCGTCACCGCCTTTGTGTACTTCATGCTGCCCGAGGTCCGCGGCCGCACCCTGGAGGAGATCGACGAGATGTTCCGCAACAACGTGCCGACCAGGGACTTCCAGAAGTATGTCTGCGTGGAGATTGAGGAGGCTCGCAAGCGGGCTGTTCTGAACGCGCGTGCCTTTGCCAAGGAGGAGGTCGTCGAGGAGAAGGTCGCGCCGGCTCATGTCGAGAACGCCGCCAAGGCTTAATGGGAATATGGTGCCAGACCCGGTGCCCGGCAAGAGGTTATGGTTAGGTATGGCTAATGTTAGCGATGTGCCGGCTTACCTTGCACAACGGGTGTAACGCGCCTCCAATGGAAGCGTTGCCTCTTCACTCCCCAATAATCGTTCCGATACATTTCTGCCATTGTGCATTGTTTCCGCTTGCTTCCACACCACATTCAGCAAACCAAAATATCACCAGCCCAAATTGTCCGTCTGCTCTAACAAGCATCGTTCAACAGGCTCCTAAATCCCACTAGGCCCTCTAACGCACTTAAGCCTATCGTTCTCTTTCGATTTAGAGATTAGTTGTTTAGAATATTCGGTCTTAGCCCACTCGCTTGTTGCCGAATGCCGTGACTCTCCAGCATCGAGT
>FJWA01003891.1_pt1 | contig 14172 bp, 17 predicted proteins | sample 1011891 | NCBI WGS metagenome assembly FJWA01 (sample SAMEA3912450, study PRJEB9761) | metagenome | biome: forest; material: soil | place: USA | collected 2011-06-22 | depth 0.1 m
CGACCCGTTTTGGGGATTTCTGGGCCCCTCTGCGAATGGTTTGTTCGATGGAAACAAACGACCCGAGCCAGAAGCGGGACGCGGCACTGGGCTGCCGACCTCTTCTCGGGGTGTTTGCTGGGTCAGCACGTAAGGGAGCCTGACTAACGGATGGAGGGTTGCATAGGACGGAGTTACTCCAAGTCTGCAGACAGCCACAGCAGCTTGCCTCTTTGGTGCTTGTGGCTGCTCGGCGATCGCCAAGCTCGGGCCCGGCCCGGATGGTGGGGTTGGCCCGCCTCTCTGACCCCTCTTGCCGTGGGTGGTCCGAAGAACGGAGTGGCACGCCGAAGCAACTTTCTCTCCCAGCCCGTGACCTGGTACTGGTATGTTTCCCATTGCCGCCCGACGAGCCTTTGCACTTCTTCCCCGACCAGCTTCAAGCAGAACACGCCCACTTCACAACATGTCTGCCACTCCCGTCCTCACCAAGAACGCGGCCCCGCGTAGGTCCCTCCCTGATCCGGCCTACCTGCTGCCATGTGGACAAGTTCCATGGCAAGTTTGGCATGGAAGTTGACAAGAAAATGCTGACACGGTTGGATCGTAGCCGCCGGCCCTTATGTACGCACGCATGCCCTCCCTCGGCTTGTTGTTGACATTGCAAGTCTGTCTGTCTGACTCTGTTCTGACCCAATCAACAGTCCCAGGCCATCAAGACCCCCACCGCCATCTACTGCTCGGGCCAGATTCCCTGCGATGCCGAGGGCAACCTGGTCGAGGGCACCATCCAGGAGAAGACTGCCGCTTGCATTGCCAACCTCAAGGCTGTCCTCGAGGAGGCCGGCTCGTCCATCGAGAAGGTGGTCAAGGTCAATGCCTTCCTGACCGACATGGCCAACTTCGCCGTGAGGACATGCCCTTCCGGACTTGTTGACTGTGCAGTACACTGACATGGCTTCTTGCAGAGCATGAACGAGGAGTATGCCAAGTGGTTCGTTCACAAGCCCGCCCGGAGCTGCGTCGCCGTGAAGCAGCTGCCCAAGGGCGTTGATGTCGAGATTGAGTGCATCGCCCTGCCGTGAGACTCGGGAGGCGTCGCCTGTGTAGAGAAAACATAGACCTGGCGTGCCGAATACCAAAAGCACATTCATTTTCTTGCCATGCCGGCGGCCATTTGCTGCTTCTCCCGGCCCGGAGTTTTGTTTCTGCTGCGTGTCCCGGTGGCCAACGGGATCGTCGGATGGTGGGGCACCAAACAAACGGTGACGAAGGGCCAAGGACAAAGGATTCTCTCGGATTCCGGACACGGGATCAAATGAGTTTCCCACCACCAAAACGAACTCGTAAAGCTCTCATTCATTCTGTGGTCATTCATAGGGCACAGCACCTAGCCTCTGGGATTTTGCAGCCTTGGCTGACAGGCTACTGTTTTGACATTAGCTGAAGGAGCTGGTATCACGTTACGTGAACACCTTCATTGGCTCATCAAGATGGCAGTTTAGCTGTTTCACGGCGGCCGCGTCACTCGAGTCCCTCACCTCGGACCGGCTCAGTTTCAACCCTACACCTTCGAGCAACTCACTCACTCTGCTCAGCTCAATTCGAACCCGCCATCAACAACTGGAAACTAGATTCTATACGACTCATCACACACAACACAAACCCCACGATGGCGCCGCCGGCTCCCACCACCGCCCACGAGGGAGACACCCGGCCGCCTCGATGGGCCCCAACACTCTACAACGTGCGCCTCACCCCCAACCTTTGCCTTGACTCACGCACCCCATCCCTCACACCCACACTAACAAGACAAAGCTGGTCATGACCCCGCTCCTCTTCACCTCCTTCCTCATCTCCCTCCTCCTCGTCGACATCCGCAACTCGGCCCTCCGCGCGCACTACCACGCCGCCGGCCAGCCCAGCCGCCTGCTCCCGCGCTGGCTGCACCGGCTCGTGTACCGCTACCGGCCGTATCGCTACGACGCTGCTGGTGCCGTTGGCAGTCCCGGCAGTCCGGTGAGTCCGGGGTCGGCGGAGGGGCGGGAGGATTATTATCACAGCAAGCAAAGGAAGTTGATGCGTATGGAGGCTGAGGAGGCGTTTGAGATTAGGGGAGGGGTGGTGGTGGCGTTGGTGGTAGTAGGCTTGGGGGTGCTGTGGGTGGTTTGGAGGGTCGTGGGGTGGGGATTGAGGGCGGCGAGGGAGTTGGGTTTGTTAAGGGGTTGGGGGTTGTTATGATTGTGGTAGTGGATGGGATGGTTACTGGGTGGGTGTATGTATGTGACGCTTTGGGGGAAACGACAGGTTTGGGCCGGTGTTTGTTCATGATCTGGTATATCCCAGTGGTACGGGTAGAAGAACGGACTATTACAGAGTACAGGTCTCACACAGCAATGCCAACATGAGCCTTCCTTGGATGGATATATCACACGAAAACGACAAATCCAAGTCATTGCTGGCAGACAACACCAACCATCAACGAGCTGGACGAAACGGCACTCAACCTATGCTTCATCCAGGCGCCGCCAAACATACGCCATTCGCATGATGCCCTTTCCAAACCCCTCGAACCAATTTTCACCGGCCTCTTTGAACCCCTCCCTCTCATACAGCCGTCTGGCAATAGTCAAATCACGCAACGTCGACAAGTGACACTCACGGAACCCAGTCTCCTTGACAAACTCCATGGCGGCGCCCAAAAGCTTCTTCCCAACACCCAAGCCCCTGGCAGACTCGTCAACAATGAAGGCCCGGAGCCGCGCTACCCCTTCCTGCCCCGAAATATCGCCGTCGATATAGAGAACGCCAACGATGCGCTCCACGGAAGGTGCCTGAGGCTGCTGGGCCGGAGTCCTCAACATGGCTGCCCACACTTGGTTGACGGGCTTGTCCAGCCGTGTCAGGAAATCCCCCAAGCTGGTGGACAAGTTTGCTTCAAACTCTCGACCCCATCCGTTTCGCGGGTAGTAATAGTCGAGGTGCATCTCGAGCGTGCGGGCGAGAATGCCCGGACGGTAGCCGGGAAGGATCGCGACGGCGGTGGAGAGAGGGGAGATGGATGTCGCCGCCATGCTTGGTGCTGTGCCTGCCATTTCTCTGCGGGCGTATTCTATAATAGACTCGAGTCCCTTCGACATACCCAGCCTACCAGGTATTGTTGGTGTTAGTAAATCGGCCGGTCGCCGAACTGTGACTCAACCTGATGATAAGGAAGCCATGGACGAGAACCCCTCTTTCGCATCCGATTTCGGGATATGGCATTGCAATTCCCGTCCAGCGTACGCACGCACGACCTTGCCATTTCAGACCCCAAAGTTTTGCCTCTTTTTCGATTTGCCATCTTAGTTAGATCCGTAAACACAACTGTGTCATGGTTGCTCCGAACTCAGCGTCTAAGGCATGTAGTTTCTGTTTCTGTGGATGGGCAGTGGATTCTGGCTCTGAGCTGCCGCGGCACAAGCAGCCTTGGGCCCTTGCAATCCGAGTCACTCGAAAGAACAAAATCGACACAGATAACCCAACCGACTCATGCTCCAGCCACTGCAAAGTAGGATGAAGACACAGCAAGACAGCCCAGCTGACGCGGTTGTTACTCGGCGAGCAAGTCGCGACACTGCCTCTGAGTTGCCACCAAACACGGCGCGCCGCCTCACCAACGCCGTGCTCCGATCGCTGGGTAAAGTCCATCCATGCAACTGGCAACCACCGTTTACGAAGTATGTAATACTCCGTAAACCCGGCAACTCGAAGGAGGACGCGCACAAAGGCGCAATGGTTCGGCCGAGCCAAGGGCCCAAGATGACAGCTGGCCCGGCCGCGGCGGGCGATCGGCTTCGGACACATCCGAATCCGCCCCGCGTTCATTGGGTGGCTGCCACGGAGCCGGAGCTCGAGAATTGCTCCGTGTTGAGCATTGCGGGAACGTGATGGGGGGATTGCGACGGCGCGACACCACCGTCCTGGCCTAGCGCTGCGTATCAGGCTTCTTCGCCCTGGATCCCTGGAGGGTTTCGTTCAAGGCGCATGGATCCCCCACTCCGCACACCATCTTGCCAGCTCCAATGCCCACAGTATAAGTTGGTTGTCTAGGTAGTGTAGGTACGTCAGCTTGCTCAGCCACCTGGCCAATCTCGGATTCCAGGAGCCGTCCATCGAATTGTCACGCTTCGTTTTCCTTCCCGAACCTTGTTTCGACTATCGGAGCCTTTGCGCGGGAAGAGCCCACTTGAGCGTCGGCGGCGGCGACATCAGCTTCACCGACCGGCACTTTCAGGCTGAGTTGAGACCTCAGACGTATTATAACAACTTAACACTTCCTCTCTCCGTCCGGCTCTCAGCGCTCAGGAAAGTGAATCAGCAGTCAACCCCCAAGACCCTCTCCACTTCAAGCCGTCTCCTTGCCCACCATGCTCCCATACCGCCTCATATCAGTCATCTCTCTCGGCAGCGCCTACGCCCTGTCTTCCGGCCGAATCCCACAATGCCCGGAAGTCAGCTTCCTGCCCGGCTTTGCAGCCACATGGGCGATCCAGGCCCTGGCGTGGGCCATCTGGATAGTCCTTCTCTACCCAAAGCTCTTCTCCCCTCTCAGGGGCCTCCCGGAGCCCAGTGGCAATTCATGGTTCATGGGCCAGTTCAAAACGATCATGGCACAGCCCACGGGGGCGCCAATGAGGGAGTGGTATGTATCCCCTCTCTACCATGTAGCATTGCCGCGGCCAGCCTGCTGACCCTCCGCAGGATCAATTCGATTCCGAACAATGGCCTTATCCGGTATCTCGGCCCGTTTAACCAGGAAAGGCTCCTGCTCACGTCGCCCAAGGCTCTCGCCGAGGTGCTCGTAACCAAGAATTACGAATTTGTCAAGCCGAAAGCGATCCGCTTCTCCATTGGCCGCATCTTGGGCATCGGTATCCTCCTCGCCGAGGGCGATGAGCACAAGGTGCAGAGGAGAAACCTCCTCCCGGCCTTTGCCTTCCGCCACATCAAGGAGCTGTACCCGGTGTTCTGGGCCAAGTCGCGCGAAGGCGTGCAAGCCATGACGGAACAGATCCTCCAGGACGCTGCGCAAGGGCCCGAACCGGAGAAGCGGACGGGCGTCTTTGAAGCGAACAACTGGGCTTCGCGCATCACTCTCGACATCATCGGCGTGGCTGGCATGGGCCGCGATTTTGACGCCATCAAGACGCCAAAGAACCCTCTGACTGAGGCATACGCCCGTATCTTCAAGCCAAGCCGCCAGGCTCGTCTCCTCCAACTGCTCGGCATGATCCTCCCTCTGCGGCTCGTCGCCTTGATACCAGTTAAACGCAATGAAGACATCGGAACCTCAGCCCGTCTGATCCGGGCTGAGTGTGCCAAGCTGATCAGGGAGAAGAAGGAGAGGCTGGCGAATAAGGAGTTGACCGACGTGGACATCCTCTCGGTGGCCTTGGAGTCTGGTGGTTTTAGCGACGAGAACCTCGTTGACCAGCTCATGACGTTCCTCGCCGCCGGGCACGAGACAACCGCTTCGGCCATGACGTGGGCCGCGTACCTTCTCGCCAAGCACCCCGAGGTTCAAACCCGGCTGCGCGCCGAAGTCCGCGAGCACCTGCCGCCCATGTCGGACGACAGCTCGACCGTGTCGAGCTCACTCATTGATCGCCTGCCTTACCTCAACGCCGTCTGCAACGAGATCCTGCGCTACTACGGGCCCGTGCCCCTGACCTTCCGCGTAGCCGAGTCCAATACCAGCATCCAAGGGCGGTTTGTCCCCAAGGGCACCCAAATCATGCTTGCCCCCTGGGCGGTCAACAAGTCCGAGGCCCTGTGGGGGGAGGACGCGCTCGAGTTCAACCCGGAGCGCTGGCTTCCCAAGTCGGACGCCGACAAGCATGCGGCGAGCGGCGGCGCCGAGAGCAACTACGCTTTCATGACTTTCTTGCACGGTCCGCGCAGCTGCATCGGCCAGTCCTTTGCCAAGGGCGAATTTGCCTGCCTCCTTGCCTCGTGGGTTGGGCGGTTCGAGATGGAGCTGAATAACAAGGAGGAGGTGGATGAGTCCAAGATTGAGGTCAAGGGTGGCATCACAGCAAGGCCCTCGAACGGCATGTATATCAAGGCAACGGTTCTTGACGGGTGGTGAGCTGGCGACGGCCCGTCTGGCGCTTGGATGCTCTCGTCTCCTCTCAGATTCTTCTCCTGTTGTACTATCTCATTGGTAGAAAGCAAGACCGGCTTTCGACCAGCAAAAGCCCTTTCGGTCCCACCGGTTCTCGCCAGCCCGCTGGCGGAGTGACGGGCGGGGCATTCTGAGGGATGAAACTTGAGGGGCATGGTTCTTGGGCACCGACCAAGGTAGACGACCGAGCCGTGCCCTGGATGACAACGCTTCGTCGGCCATGAAGCGGTACGCCGAGGCAGGAGAATTCGCCCGTCCCTCGAGCTCACACGGCTCGAGCTTCATAGAGGCGGCAAGGGAGGTGGGAAGGACCGGATGACGGAAGGGAGGAGGATGCTGGTGGCCCTAGAGCCAGCCGTCAATGCCGCCGAAGAGATGCAACGACAATGGGGCTGTCCCGTTTGCTTTGACTGGTTTATTCTCTGCAAAGCGGGAAGCCCTCCCCCTCCTGGGGAGTGGGGAGGTCAGAGGACGCCGAGACACGTTGCTGTACTGTGTAGCCCGCATGGAGTTGTTTAGTATACAAAATAAGCTTGTCTCGAATCCGCCTGAGGTCATGGGGGGCTGATCTCGCCTCGGCCGTCAAGCAAACAAGGGAAGGTTACAAATAGATGGTGGATGAGAGCAAAGCTGGCCTGCCCTGGCGATCCTCAGCTGGGAGCCTGGGACTCCCTGCCCGTCTCTGGGCGGCTTGGGAAACATGAAACATCCGTGCTCCCCATCCCGCTCCCAGAACAGGGCACGCCAAAGGGCGGGAGACGGGAGAGCGGCGGGGCGGGCTAGGGCGGTGGGTTCATGCAAGGCATCGTCCACGGGCCATGTTTCAGTCGCCGCGCACTTACACGCTCAGGTACTCTGTAGGGCCACTGACTCGCGGTGCCCTTGCTGCAAGCACCAACTCACGCAGTGCCAACGTGAGCTAGCCCTTCCCTGAAGCAAGGACGGGCGAATGGCAGCACCGAGTACAGCTGAAGTCTGCAGTATAGGCTGCGCGCACCCGGCCCGCCCGGCATGATGCGACTCATTTCTTCATCGTCAGCGTGGATGACATGCAATGCAAATGCGATGAGGCACAGGTGGCTGTGGGATCTGGGCTGTAATCTGCACGCCGCCGTACGGACTCGGTAGTTCGGTTTGCAATACGGAAGAGGTCCCCCCACGCTCGGTTCCTGCACCAAGGTGTGTTTGGCTTGCTCACCTTGGCTTTTGCCGCCGCGCCCTCCGTTGGCAGCATGAGTGCCGCTCCATGACGGCAAATCTGCCGAGTTTCACCCTTCCCGGTGCCGCCTTGGGTTCCTGTGGGAGAGGGGTGGTGGAGGGGCGAGTGGCGGAAGAGGGTAGACGGTAGATGGTGAAGGACGTGCGAGGTCAGGCAGAGAGGGTGGTTGAGGTTGAAGCATGCGATTATCTCGTCTAAAGTCTACATGTGAACTCATGCAACAGTACTAGGCTAGACCAGCTGTCTGCCTGTGGGATAGTATCGAGACAGATATCCCAAACTCCCATTCCACCATCCCCAATGCCAGCCAGACCCAACCACCCTGCCGCCGTCCCAATGTCCCAACCCAAAACCCGGAGAACGCCAACCTGTCTCATGTAGATAGCCAGTAGCCGATGGCCATTATTAATACAACATACAATAACACACGATACCTTGATCAGGCAGAAGTAGAAACGGAAGAACAAAAAGAAGAAATAATCCCAACTCATCATCACCTCCAGGTCCCATGTATCCTCCCCCTCGCCCTCACGCCTCTCTTGAGCCCAACATCCCCATTCACCAGCAGGCTCTTCCACCGCCGCCCGACGCTGTTCCTGTCCTTGCCCAGACTGCGGGCGCAGTCCTTCCAGTCCGACTTGGTCAGCTTGAGCTTCTCGAGGACGAGCTCGACCAGGATGCGGTCCTCCTCGGTGCTCCACATCTCGCCATCGGCCTCGAGCACTACGTCGGTGCCTTGTGGCTCTGGGGTGTTGGCGTTGTTGTGCTGGGGTTTTGATGCGCCGTGGAGGGTGTGGTAGTCGGAGCGCTCGAGACCGAGGGGGAGGACCTCGGGTGCGATGCGCGAGCGCTTGGGAGTGTGCGGTTGGGGTTCGTTTTCTTTGTCATGCTCATTGAGTGCGTTGTTGTTTTCTTGCTCCATGTCGCTGTCAACGTCGTCTTCGTGGTACCGGTCTGCGTCGTCGTCGACGGCGCGACGGCGCTTGTTGGGACCCCTCGCCGGCGGCTGCTGCGCAGCGGATGCTGTGCGCTTCACGATGCGCCTCCTTGCCGGGCCGGAGTCACCCGCCGTCGGTTGTGACGCGGGGTCTGTCTTGCGCGAGCGCAGGCGCAGTTTGAGTGGTGGGGGCGCATGCGCCAGCGGAGGCGTGGGCAAGTTGGCGTGCGACGACGTCGGTGGGGTGATTGGCTCTTGGGCGACGGCGAGAGGGGGCGCGGGGTGGGTGAGGAGGGACTGGAGAGAGCGACATGTCGAGAAGATGTTGCCGATGGCTGTCTGTGTCGAGAGCTGGGGAGGGCTTGCAGGCGGCGAGGCGAACAGCGCCGACTGGAGGCGCGTCAAGGGTGGCGTTTGCGACGAGTCGCATGGCAGGGCCGACGGCAGCAGCATTGTTGCGGCTGTTGGTGTTGTCGTCGTGGATTTATTTGGTGACTTGATTGTCGGTGGTATGGTAGGGGCAGAGTATTATAGGGTATGGTCGCAAAGCGCGGGCCGGCAGCGATATATGACGCGGGAGGGTTTCGCTGGCTGGCTGGCTGGCTGAATGATGTGCGCTCGCTCCCGGATGCGGGTGCGGGTGCGGTTTGCGACAGGGCCAGGAATGCGCGCGTTGGTTGCGAATGCGGTTGGGAGCAGTGTGCGACGCAAAAGGAGAGCACAGCAAGCTGTCGCGGTTGGTGATAAGTGTTGGAGTGAGGAATCTGTCGAGAGACTGGGGATGCGCGCGGTCGCAACGGTGGTTGTTGCGAGTGCAAGAAGCTGCTGAAGGTGTGGGCGCAGTCCGGGGAGAAGGTGAAGAGGGAATCCCGTTGACGGACTGGGGGGGCCGGGGCAGAGGAATAATGCGCCTAATAAGAGCAGGTCTTGCCTAGCGGCAGTCGATTCATGTTCCAGCGAACAGGGAGCGGTGCGCAGAAAGTGGGCCACATGACGGGCAGACAGGGCTTCCAGGTGGTCGGCAGGGCGGGCTGGCCAATGGCGATCAGCGAGGGCGATGCAGGTGCCCCTCCACCACGGCCCTCCACAGTTTTGCTCATGCAAGCACTTAACGGAAAGTGACCAAAATGGAGCCCTTTGGTTCTGTATTCTGTACTCTGTACAGATACTTTCGCATCGGATCGAGGAAACGGACGCGGGCCAACACCCGAGCCACATACGTTACCCTCACGTACCGGGCCTTGGGGGGCGATCGGGCGATCGGGAACGAGCTGGCCATACGAGAAGAGTACAGCACGGTACTCTGTTCTGTACTTGGTACCGTCGGAACAGGCAGAGAGGCGCAGAGTAAGACTGCGAGACCGTGAGGACGCCCGTTTCAACTTTTACTTCTTCTCCCACTCCGCTCCGTATTTCACCGCCCACACCTCCCACACCGCGCCACCGCCAGGGCCGGGTGCATCAGGCGTGCATCAACCCTGGCTTTGGGGCGTCGAACGGCCGCCGCATCTTGGCAAGGGCTGGCAGCTCGGGGAGTTGTCACTCGTCATCTCGCTGGGTTCTACTCTCGAGAGCGCATACAGAACACAGTAGGTACAGAATACTGTGCAGAATACCCTGGCCGACCCGGATCATGGTCTATATCCCATGTCCTAAGGGGTGGCCAGCCTGGTTTGCCCGCCCACGTTTGCGCCACCTCTGTGATGAAACGTCTTTCCCGGCATACAAGGCTCGCCTTTTTTTAGTTTCTTGTGTTTGCCTGGCAAGGAGTTTCCAGAGGCACTGCCACTGCCACTGCCACTGCCTCGCCCACGGGTTTGGGATCTGCTGTATGAGGTCAGGGTGTGACGAGATTCACGTCATGACGTTCTTGACAAGGCCGAGAGCAGGAGACGGCCGCCTCGGATCGCCAGGTCCGTGTCCTGATGGTGGAGGGAGGAGGCTAGCGGCGCTGGGGATGCAGGAACAGAGACACTCCCCGGCCGCTAGTTAACGAATCCATCACCCCATCCCGGACGGAAAGCAATTGACTTGCCCCTGGGGACGTGGGGCGGCTCTCTTGTCGCCCTCTTCTCGCCCCTGGCTTGTACGAATGCAGGTAAGGGCCAGTCCCGAGGATGAGGGAGCTAAAAAAAAATACTTTCCCTTAGCTTCTCGGTTCCTGAGCTGTGGGCCGAGTTGAGTTCTGTAATCTGCACTTCAGACACACCACCATTGAAACGGCACAATCACCATCAACGGGGAGATCCAATTCCATCCGTCTCTTGAGGTAATAAATCAGAAAGAGATCTGGCAGGGTTTGAGCACCAAGCTTGTAACTCTAGCTAGAGTATCCCCCTCCTTCAGAGGGCACCACCAATCCGGCAAGACTGCCAGGACTCGGCGGGTTCGCGGGGCAGAAGCACAAGGGACGGGAGCGCGAGGGGAGGGAGCGGGGGAGGGGAGGAGAGGTGGGAGGAAAGAGGGCGGCGGGCTGGGAGACGCGTTGGACGCGAGATGCACGCGACGCGTACGCGACTTAAGTGGGTCCAATTTAGGCTTAATTGGCCAATCCACGCGTTATGGAGGGTGGCGTGCGCCATTGATTGGAAGCCGCTAGAAAACGGTTTTCTGTGATCCCTGCACCAGCCCCACCCGAGCTCTCGGGACGCTTGGATCATTTTCTGGCTCGGCCGCGCCTTTTTCCAACCACCAGCAATCAACCGGGTTCCCTTCTGCAAGACAACTCAGCTCACACACAGTCTCACACACCCTCTCCCGCTCCGTCGTCCGACTCCGACTCAAACCCCAGTTCATCTCCTGTGTGCCCAGCTTGCATGGCTTTCGGACTCTGCCGAGTGTGGACCCCAAGCCACAAAGCTACTCCCTGTCTGTCACCAGGACTCGGGGCTGTCGCAACGGCTGGTTTCATGATTGCGCCTCATGCAGTCCATTCCTCGATAAAGGTGACAGTTTATCCATCACATAAGGATATCACGCGTGTCTCGGTCGCTGTAGTTAGTGTCTGTAGCAGCCATTCCTTATTCACTGTCCTCTCTACATCACATGACATCTGGATGTGTTGCAAACAACGACAAGGCCAGCTTTCCAAGTTGGTTCTCACCTCTCTCGGGCTTGCTTAAGTATTTTCGGTCGTCGCGCCCGTTATATAGACTCTTAGAGCAATCATCACTGCCGTTGCAACTGCAAGCCTGCTCGATGTGTTTGTTCTTGTTGAGATGACGGTTATCAGGGTGCAATCCTGCCCTTTGATGCCTCGTAGAGGCGGTCACAGCAGACATGAATCCCCTGAAATATTGTTCTTGCCCCCCCCCCCCCAAGAACAGAACAAAGACTTCGTCTGAGCTTGGAGTGTCCCTGAACGCTCTAGGTATTGGTGTCAGGACCACGTGTCGATAATCGGTAAGAAAGGTCCTGCCAGCCCAGAGACGGTGCCTTGTTTGCCGTCCTTGCTTCATGAACAACCGTTGGAAACTGGGTACTCTGGCATGGTGAGGGAAGCAACTCGGAGTCNGTGGAAGTCTAACAATCCCCTGAGTGTGCTATAGCATCTGAGAAATGGCCCTGACTGGACCAAGAGCAGAGATAGTGGTCTCGAGTGAACGAAGGTCACCCGTCGTCCAATCTGCCAGTGGCCATCACGCCCACCGTCGTCCCAAGTGCTCCAGGTCATTCACTCTGTTGTTTGTATCACGNCTAGTCACGAGGGCAACCCATTGCCACGTCAATCGGGAGTCCTTCCCTTCCTCCCACGACTACTTAAACCGATTTCCCTTCCCACAACTGCTACCTCTTCCAAAATCCCCACCGACCGTGCCAAAAAAAACAACACGGCCTCCTCCATCCATCGCCCGCCCGCTCACGGTTGCTATAAAAGATACACTCTACTTCCCGAGCCCTCATTCTATCATCGTCCTTCTTATCCTTCGCTCGTTCTTGCACCATCTTCTGATCGGGCGCTGCGATACAATCCCACATCCCTCAACAACGACCTCTTTCACCCACCCGATCTCGGACTGAGCCTGCTGGCAACAGCAACAACAGTTNGGGTACCAATCAAGGCTAGTCCAGGAGAAGAAACCTTCCTACAAGCTCCTGAAACACTCGCTGGCTGTCCCGAGGACGCCTTGAGTGCGATGGAGACCAAGGAGCCCCAAGGCATGCGGTCGCTGGAGTCGATTGCCAACGACCCGACTCGCACCCACCGTGATTGGTATCCCAAGTACGGTCGCGTCCAGAAGTGCGACTACTGCAATGCCCGCTCTGCGGGCACCTTGCACGTCTGTTCCTCCTGCAGCGTCCGCATCTGCGAGGACTGCGCCCGAAACCGCGAATGGGACTCGGACCGCTCTCGCCACTTCATCGACGTTGACGCCTGCGACTGGCTCGTCAAGAAACCCATCAGACTGCCCAACAACAAGACCAACGGCACTCGAGGATCCAAGCGTCCCGCCCAGACCGATCCTGGGAATGACGAGTTCTCGACCCCAGCTGCCCGTCGTCGCAAGCTTGAGACGCANGAGAACGAGGATGACGACTNGGTCATCCAGNCCGATGCCNCATCGGACACTNGCCCCCGGCCTGGCCCTCGGTTTGATCCCATTCCAACTCGCCACGACGGCTACGACAACCACGAGGGTCGCTCCATTTACCAGCACCCGAACCCCCATTACCATGGCCACAACCAACCTTCCCTTCCCGAGCAACAGGCGGCGGGCCCTAGCCGCATCGCCCAGTATGGCGGAATGAGACCAGAGGAGGCCCATGACCGGCGCGCTCCCCCTGGAGCCGTGCCAGCTGCTAGAACCCGCCCGGAGATTCGACAGACAGCTGCCAGGGCCATGCTGACCATGAGCCAATACTCTCGCCCCTCTCCCGACAGCCGTTCCAAGGACAATGTTGAGGAATATGGCGACGACGAGTATCATGATGATCCGGACGACGGCAACGATCACGACGAGTACGAAGAAAAGGGGTACGCCGAGAATGCAAACGGCCCCCGTCACCGTAGCAACCGTCCGGCCGAGAACCCCAGTGTCCGGCCTCCCACTCGGGGCCGTGACCACAATGCACAGCTCCGTGCAGCGCGGGCTTCACCTTTGGGAGAGTGGCGTANCCCTACGGCCGAAGACCGTGACTGTGACCGTCAAGTCCTGGATATCTATCACTGGATCTACGGAAACCGGCCCAACCTGAGCCCCAACCGTATCCGCACTCGGATTCCCGACCGCTGGGCCGGCGACTGGCAGACTCCGACCGCGCGGTACCCTGCCCCCTCCCACCAGACCCACGACAATGGGCAGCACTACAGCGGTGATGGCTACTCCCGCCCGCCGCCTCACCCGACCTACTTACTCCCTCCCCTTAACTACCACCGCCACAATGAGGTAAGTCCTTCTTCACCCACCCTGCAGCCACTCAACAATATCTGTACAAACCTAGGGGCCACTTCAACCAATCCAAATNCCCTGTTCACACCCAACTAACACTTCACCTCCCAGCACTCGCCTCACTACCATGAGTACCATAACCCGCCCTACGCCGCGCGAAGCTACATTCCGACCGCGCGCACCCCACCCGAGCCGCACCCCTTCAACCACCACAGCCCCATGGANGTCTCGCAGATCCAGCACGACCGCCAGACGCTCGACGAGATGCAGCGCGCCTGGCTGCACAACCCCACGCTGCGCAACAGCGTCGACGGGAACCACGCGATTGGCCTGCTGTGGGAGGTGTTTGAGCTGCGGCGGGCCAGGGTGTTGGTAAGGGACGAGGGGGTTTGTGTGAGGTGGTTTGTGGCGGAGAGGGATGCTTTGATGAGAGTGGGGGGCCGGGGTGGTGCTGCTGCTCGCGGCAGTGGTGATGGTGCGG
>FJWA01004039.1_pt1 | contig 14136 bp, 10 predicted proteins | sample 1011891 | NCBI WGS metagenome assembly FJWA01 (sample SAMEA3912450, study PRJEB9761) | metagenome | biome: forest; material: soil | place: USA | collected 2011-06-22 | depth 0.1 m
GTTCTTGGGTTCTCGGCCGTTTCTTCCTCTTTTTCTTCCCTTCCCGCCGTCTTCCCCGTCGTCGCAATGGGTCTCATCCAGGACATTGGAGGTCCCCTGGCCGTGGGGTTCGCGCGCCTCGGACTGGCCTCGCAAGTCGGTGTCGCCGTCGCCGGTTTCCTGTTCCTCAGCGTCTTCCTGAACGTGCTCAGCCAGGCCCTCTTCAAGAACCCCAACGAGCCCCCCCTCGTCTTCCACTGGTTCCCCGTGATTGGGAGCACCATCACCTACGGCATGGACCCGCCGCGCTTCTTCAAGGAGAACCAGGCGAAGGTGAGCAACTCTCGTTGGACAGCAAATCAACTGGTCTGACCTGACATGTCTAACCCTCCTTCTTTTCATGGCAGTACGGCGAATGTTTCACCTTCATTCTTCTCGGAAAGAAGACGACCGTCTACGTCGGACTCAAGGGCAACGACTTTATCCTGAACGGCAAGATCCGCGACGTTTGCGCCGAGGAAATCTACACCGTCCTCACCACCCCCGTCTTTGGCAAGGATGTTGTCTACGACTGCCCGAACGCGAAGCTCATGGAACAGAAGAAGGTTGGTTTGCCTGCCTGGCCGGATTTGGGAGGTTTAGTTTTGGCTGACACGATGCGGTCTGGGTAGTTCATGAAAGTCGCCCTCACCACCGAGGCCTTCCGCTCCTACGTTCCTATCATCTCGGACGAAGTCACCGGCTACTTCAAGCGGACCGCCGACTTCAAGGGCAAGTCGGGCGTCGTCAACATCTGCCCCAAGATGGCCCAGATCACCATCTTCACCGCCTCCCATGCGCTTCAGGGCAAGGAAATCCGCGACAAGTTCGACGAGAAACTGGCCGACCTCTACCACGACCTCGACATGGGTTTCTCGCCCATCAACTTCATGCTGCACTGGGCCCCGCTGCCCTGGAACAACCGCCGCGACCATGCCCAGCGGACCGTCGCCAAGATTTACATGGACACCATCAAGTCACGCCGTGAGCGCGGCGAGACCGACGCCCAGGATATCATGTACCACCTGATGAACTCGAGCTACAAGAACGGCACCGCCCTTCCCGACCACGAGATCGCCCACATGATGATCGCGCTTCTCATGGCCGGCCAGCACTCGTCGTCATCCACCAGCGCCTGGATCATGCTCCGCCTGGCTTCGCGGCCCGACATCATGGAGGAACTCTACCAGGAGCAGGTCAAGAACCTCGGCGCCGACCTCCCCGCGCTGGCGTACGAGGACCTCGCCAAGCTGCCGCTCAACCAGGCTATCGTCAAGGAGACCCTCCGCCTGCACGCCCCGATCCACTCCATCATGCGCGCCGTCAAGCAGCCCATGCCCGTGCCCGGCACCAAGTTCGTCATCCCCACCAACCACGTGCTGCTGGCCGCCCCGGGCGTGTCGGCCTCGGACCCGCAGTACTTCCCGCAGCCCGACCTCTGGGAGCCGCGCCGCTGGTCCAAGGAGTCGCCGCTGGCGCCCAGCATGGTGCGCGAGGGGCGCGAGGCCGAGAACGAGGACGACGAGAAGATCGACTACGGCTACGGCCTCGTTAGCAAGGGCGCCTCCTCCCCGTACCTGCCCTTCGGCGCCGGCCGCCACCGCTGCATCGGCGAGCTGTTCGCCAACGTCCAGCTGCAGACCATCGTCGCCATGACGGTGCGCCTGTTCCGCTTCCGCAACGTCGACGGCAGCAGTGACGTCATTGGCACCGACTACGCCTCGCTCTTCTCGCGCCCGCTCGAGCCCGCCAACATCCACTGGGAGCGGAGGGATGTCGAGTAAGAAGAAGAAGACTTGGGTTGGTTGGTTGTTAAGAGCTAATGCCAGGTATATACTATTTGGATGGTTGATGAATTTAGGCGTTGGCTGTATATAGGGAGGACAACGAGGTCGGTTTGGGCAATGAAATGGCTGCGCGAGGCCAACGAAGAAACATAGATTATAATATTAATACTCGTCCAATGACTTACTGATATCTGAATCCATTTTGGCAAATGGGCGGAGAAGGCTGGCTGATGGGACAGACGAAAGGATTGAAAGGCCACTCATCCTCATCCTCACTCTCACCCTCACAACGGCTATCGTTACCAAGAAAGTCCGAAACGGGAAATGCGCCACCTTTACTCGCATTCCCAATCCAAACAGCGAGCTTGGCTTTTTTGATGTCGCCCCAGACACCCGGCTGGTTGGTGCGGCTCACTCGCCTGATCCCTCACTGCCCCTTTTTTGGCCCCCTGAAGGATGCGAATGAACACGTTGCGATATGGAATGAGTCAGAACAACACAACAACATCAGCATCGGTGACAGCGCAGAAATAAGATTGCCGAAACAAAGGGCTGGTATGTGACTGATCTGCGTGTCATTGAAAATGAGGGACGGAGTTGGGTACGATAAAGACACTCTGGCTTCGACTCCTTTGTGCATGGCATGTGTCGTGCAGCGGGGTGTTCACATCTTTTCCCTTATTGAGAGGCGACGTGGCGAGGCTTTTGATGGAGGCCATTGAGAGTTGACGGTAGAGAGAACACTGAAGTATGGGCGCGAAGGAGAGCGGGGGGGGGTCTTTTATTCGGTACTGGGTTGCTCGAAATGGTTTAAGAATTTCACTATTTACTGTCTCTACTCCAGCCCGGCTTGAAGATAATGGCACTAGTTCATGATGGCTGGCTAAGGGAGGAGTCAACATGTTATTACATCAAGCTGTAACAGCTGAATTGCCAGGCGGGAGGCAGCACATCTTGGGTTGAGTAGGAGAAAAGGCACAAAGTGGGAGAGATGGGGGGCGAGGAGTTCTGCGGAACGCAAATCAACCTACTGCCGGAATCAATGAGGAGAAAGCAACCGTGATGTCAATGAAAATGTCCCTTTCTGACGGCCGTTCGCGCCTCAAGGGCTTCGCCCCCCGTTGGAATCCGCATCTGGACCGCATGCGGCGTCGAGTCATTTTCAGGGGCCCACGTTCAGGGAGGCCAGCACGGCAAGAATACGAGCCTTGGGGCTTCGGACATGCTAAAACGACTCTAGTTTCAGTGTGCTGGGCAGAGGTTGGCTGGTGATATGGCCACTGAAATGTGTCCTTTCTGCTCAAGTCCAGCCGCATCCAGTCGGTTCTCGGGGCTTGGTCTGCAGGGAGCCTCCAGGGACTCCTGCGGATTGTCTTCTGGACACTCTGTCACAAGTACAGAATACTCTGGACGGCCTGATTTATCGGTATATAGAAGACCGTTTGTGCTCAGGCACACCATACCGTCTGTTCTTACATCCAGAACCACTGCCCCGGCCGCTTACCGTTTGTTTACTTGATACCCAACTTTCCACCCCAACTTCCCGGTACACGGCAAACCCGTCTTCGCGTCACCCCGGGGACATTACCACCTTAACATCAAGTCCTGCCTGGCTATCATGGCGAGAAGGGCCCGCCCAAACAGACAGCTGCCCCTAGGGGTCGGCATTCTCTTATTCTTTCTCATCCTCATCTGTCCCCTCGCCGTACTCCCAGTGGCAAGGGCTACCGCCGTGGTTGAACCAGGCGAGCCCATTATTGGCATCGATCTTGGGACCACATACTCGTGTGTCGGTGTTTTGAACGGAGACAAGGTGGATATACTGGTCAATGACCAAGGTATGGCTGGTCCGGGATGCCTCTACCCCGGACGTCGACTGACAGGAGGATACAGGAAACAGAATAACACCAAGCTACGTTGCGTTTGCCGAGAATGGAGAACGTCTTATCGGTGGGTGCTTCTTCTTTCACCAGCCTTGACTTCTCGACCTACTTTTGTGGCACCTTAGCCCGGCTGACACTTGGACCCTTCATCAGGAGACGCAGCAAAGAACCAATACGCGAGTAACCCAACAAACACCATATTCGACATAAAGTTAGCCGACCTCGGTCTTCCCCTTTCCCGATTACCGGACACAGGTTACTGATGCCCCCTTCAAGACGGTTGATAGGCCGAAGCTACTCAGATAAAGAAGTTCAAGCAGACATAAAGCACCTGCCGTTCAAGGTTACAGCCGGACCGGGCGACACTCCGGTGGTCGAAGTTGATGTCGGAGGCGAGACACGGCAGTTTACCCCCGAGGAAGTCAGCGCCATGGTGCTTGGGAAGATGAAGGATGTCGCCGAGAGTTACCTGGGACAGAAGTGAGAGGCAACTTGCTTGGAAACATGACCAATGTTGCTCACCATCACTTCCTCTGTAGGGTCAAACACGCCGTCGTCACGGTCCCGGCGTATTTCAACGACAAACAGCGACAAGCCACCAAGGATGCAGGAACCATCGCAGGGCTGAATATTGTCCGTGTGGTCAACGAGCCCACGGCGGCCGCCCTCGCATACGGCATCGACAAGGTGGACGGCGAGCGCCAAGTCTTGGTCTACGACCTCGGCGGCGGCACCTTTGACGTGTCACTCCTCTCTCTCGAAGAGGGCACCTTCCAGGTGCTCGCGACAGCAGGCAACACCCGGCTCGGCGGCGAAGACTTCGACAACCGAATCATCAAGCACCTCGCCCGCGCCTTCAAGGACAGGCACGATCTCGACCTGACCAAGGACCCCAAGGCCATGGGCAAGCTGAAGCGCGAGGCAGAAAAGGCCAAGCGCACGCTCTCGTCGCAGCTCTCTACCCGGATCGAGATCGAGAGCCTCTTCGACGGTGTCGACTTCTCGGAGACGCTGACGCGGGCCAAGTTTGAGCAGCTCAACCAAGAGCTCTTCAAGAAGACGCTCGGCCCCGTGAAGCAGGTGCTCAAGGATGCCAAGGTTGACAAGGCCGATGTGACTGACATTGTGCTGGTGGGCGGTTCGACGCGCATCCCCATGGTTCGGAGCCTGGTCGAGGACTTCTTTGGGAGGAAGGCGAGTGGCGGAGTCAACCCTGACGAGGCGGTGGCTTTTGGCGCTGCTATCCAGGCGGGTGTAAGTGATCCCTTGTTTGAGTCCGAGATCGATGATTGGGAAGTGAGACTGACACGAACGGCTCGGCTGTATAGATCATTGGAGGCGCGAAGGTGAGAATCTGTGATGATGGGCCAGGTGTGTTTGTTCTTGCTGACTCGTTGCCTCCAGATTGCCGAAAGCATCCTACTGTTGGACGTGAACCCTCTTACACTCGGAATTGAGACGGCCGGTGGTGTTATGGTAGGCCCTTTTCCCTTCAAAGTCAGGAGTTAGTTGACGGCTTCGAGTTCTAACCAAATGACAGGCACAACTGATTCCACGGAACACCCAGGTTCCGACGGTTAGTTGCCGGGACCTCTTTCGCCTCTCTGTAGTACCTGGAATTGCGGCTAACGCGGTTCTCTTGCAGAAACGATCTCAAATCTTCTCGACTACGGCTGGTAAGTCTGCCTGTCCTTCGGCAACAAGGAGATGCACGTTAACCTTGTCACTAGACAATCAACCCTCGGTCATGATCAAAGTCTACGAGGGGGAGCGCTCGATGACAAAAGACAACAACCTCCTCGGTAAATTCGAACTCACTGGCCTGCCCCCGGCACCGCGGGGCGTTCCACAGATCGAAGTCACCTTCACCCTCGACGTGAACGGCATCTTGCAGGTCTCTGCCCAGGACAAGGGCACGGGGCGGAAGGAATCAATCACGATCAGCAACGACGACGGCCGGCTGACAAAGGAAGAAATTCTCCGTATGGTCGACGAGGCCGAGAAGTTCGCCGATGAAGACAGGGAGGCACGCGAGCGCATCGAGGCGCGGAACGGCCTCGAGAACTACGCCTTCAGCCTCAAGAACCAGCTGGAGGACAAGAAAGGGCTCGGCGGGCGGGTCGACGACGACGATCGAGAGACTGTAAGTCGGCAGGCGGGTTCAACGAGCGAATGTGACGCTGACAAGGTGACCTCTTCACAGCTCCGGGATGCCGTTAGAGAAGCGACCGAGTGGCTGGAGGAGTATGGGGCAATGGCCACGGCGGATGATTTTGCGGAGCAGAGAGAGAAGCTATCCGATGTCGCCCACCCCATTACCAGCAAGCTCTACGATGGCGGCGATGCGGGGGCGGGTGACAACGAGGACGAGTCTGGTGACTTTCACGACGAGCTTTGAGACTCACGTTGGCTGAGACTGACGTTTGCTGAGACTAACGGACGTTGGCTTTGAGACGGCGGGCCAGATGGGCTGCTGGATGATGTTGCTGCAACTTGCCTGCTTAGAAATGGAAATTTATTACAGATTCAAATCCGCGCCGCTTGAGCCGGCCATCTTAATAAGCCAACTTCGGCCAGATCAGACGAGTCGGCCTGTGAATGTTAGGTATGTATGGCCAAAGCTTCAGACAGGTTTGAGGCCTCAGTCGAGACCGGTTAAACCCCGGGTCTCCCCCACAAGCAGCAGTCTTGGACCGGGCTTCCCAGCGCTCGGCAAGTCGTGCAGAATACCGAGGTTCACAAGCCGACTCCACAGCCTGAAGGCGTTGCCCGCAACCTTGGCTCTTGGCCGTCTCCACCCACTCCCCGGCTGCTGCGCGCTGCGCTGCGCTGCGACCGTCATTCAAGTTCCGTCACGGGGTCGAAGGGCTCCAAAAACCTCGAGAAAGCGAGAGTCTTATCCTCACGCAACAACCAAACACCAACACCAACAAACTTCAATCACTGCGGTTCCAGTGCACCATTTCATCCGTGGTTTAACGCGCTCCCGTGGCCCGCTGCAGGGACCACCGAGACGAGGCGTTCAACCCAGCGACCCCCAACCCCTCGACGACCCGTTTTGGTCGCCACCTGGAAACCCTTGCCCGGCGTCACGACAAGCCAACTCAACTCACGGTAACTCCTTTTTGCAACTCCCCCAAAACCACCCAGCACCTCGCCGCGTGCATCCAAACCCCATGGCCTCGCCGCCAAAACCTTGGGAGAGACAGGGCGCAACACCTCTTACTTCCGGTGTGTATCCCCGACTCTCGCTTTGTTGTTCTTAATTGGCGACGAGAGGAGAGTAAACAGTCCTGCTAACCAGCGACCCAACACAGCACCGCTCGCCTCTTCCGCGCCAGCAGCCTTTCCGACCGCCACCATGGACCCCATTTCAGCGCCCGCATCCGCAGCCTCTGGCGCAACACCGGCGATACCTGAGCGGCCTGCAGCCCTGACCGCCGCAGTCAACCAGATGGCCGCCGCCTACAGCAGACCCTACGGCGCGAGCCCTTACGGCGCCAGCCCTTACGGCGCGAGTCCGTACGGCGCGGGCGGTTACGGCGGTTACGGCTCAGGATACACGTCGTCCTACGCCTCTCCATACTCGAGAATGGGTGGCTACGGCGGCGGCATGTACGGAGGTGGCATGTACGGTGGTGGTGGTATGTACGGTGCCGGCATGGGCGGCGGCATGGGCGGCGGCATGTACGGGGGAATGCCCGGCGATCCGAACGCACCGGAAAGCCTCACTCAGCGATTCAGCATGAGCACCCAGGCGACTTTCCAGATGCTCGAGGGCGTCGTCGGCGCCTTTGGTGGCTTCGCCCAGATGCTGGAGAGCACCTACATGGCGACGCATTCGAGCTTCTTCGGTAAGCTGCTCTCCCTTCTGCCTTCTTGTTGGCGCGATTGACTACCGGGGGGATTCCTGTGCTAACAATGCTCTCCCCTAGCAATGGTTTCCGTTGCCGAGCAGTTCGGCAACCTCCGCGACACCCTCGGCTCTGTCCTCGGCATCTTCACCCTCATGCGCTGGATCCGGACCCTGATCGCCAAGCTGACGGGAAGGCCCCTCCCGGTGGACGCCCAAGCCCTGACCCCCGCCGCCTTTGCCCGCTTCGAAGGGCGTCAGGGGCCCATCCCAGAGGGCGGACCCCCGAAACCCAGCCGCAAGCCCCTCTTCTTCTTCCTGCTCGCCGCCTTCGGCCTGCCCTACGTTATGAGCAAGGTCATCCGCTCGCTNGCCGCCAACGCGGAGGAGGAGGAGCGCCGCCGCCAGCTCGTGGCCGCGCAGCAGACCCTCGACCCGTCCAAGCTCGAGTTCTGCCGCGTGCTCTACGACTTCTCGCCCGCCGCCCAGGGCCAGGCCGCCGTCCAGGGCGTCGACCTCGAGGTGCGCAAGGGCGACTTGGTCGCCGTGCTGGGCAAGAGCGACCCGCTGGGCAACCCGAGCGAGTGGTGGAAGTGTCGCGCCCGCGACGGAAGGATCGGATACCTGCCCGCGACCTTCCTCGAGGTCATGCGCAAGCCGGGCCAGCCCATCGCCGCCATCAAGGACGCCGCCGCCGCCAGCGAGACCAGCAGGACAAACTCGCTCACCAGCGTCGTCAGTGCGCCGGGCGCCCTGCCCCTGACCGCCTCTCCCGCCAAGCCCCCCGCCCTTCCATCTACAAAGGTCGGGGATGTCACGCCCGAGAGCTTCCAGAAGTCGCAGTTTTACTCCTAGAAGGAGTCCTGTGACGATGGAACACGCCCCCAGCGGCTGGGGCTTGTGAGGGTGGGAGTCGGACCGCCACCGCCACCACCACAGCAAGAAGAGGAGTCAGAGTCGGAGGCGGAATAATCCCGCTTCTTGACCGGCCCAGCCCAGGGAATCCCACTTGCAGGCCATATTTCATTGCTTCGACAACCTCAGCCCGATCACTGCTTCATTCACCCTTGCTTGCTCGGCAACATATAAACAGCTTAGGAGGCGTGGCTCTCCATCTTATTTTCCCGCTTCCCACTACGCTACCAACGATATACTTATACGCTTGGAATTTGGAGGAGGATTGAATGGGCGGACACTCGGACGGGACTGAGGAAAAGGGCCTGGCGTTTTCGGAGTTGAGCGCAAAGGATCGGACGGTACAACATTTTTCTAATCTTATTTGTTTTTCGGCTTTCCTTTGGTCTTTGGTGCTTGCCCCCATAGATAGATGCTCGGGTTGGGTGGGGTGGCTTTTTGGCCTCCCTGCTCTCTATCGATCTCTGGTGTGTTTTTCTTCTTCTTTTTCGTTGTTCCCCTGTAACTGTAGAGCGATAGGGTCTTTTGATAGTAGCGTTACCTATCAAGTAGTGTATATTCCAAGCAGCAACCTGTCTCTGGCATGTACTATGATGCATATATTTTCGGGACGGCCTTCCACAGCGGGTGCGAACTGTACCTTGTCGTTCTGCCCTGCCGGGGACATGTGATAATGTGTCACGCACGGCCAGCCACGGCTGCTCAATTGTCAACCGTGTCGCTTCCGAAACCAGGAGTCGGTCGTCATTCCACATGCAACAACAAGTAAAACCAATAATCCCGTGTCACTCATGGCATCTTGATTCGTCGTGTGATACAGTACAAAAAGTAACCCCCAACTCGCCATGAACGGCGCCCCGGTTCATCTTGACTCTCAACCCAGAATAGTTTCAATAAAAAAACTGAAAGAAAAAGCAAAACAAGAAATCAAGGAATCCAGGACTATTCCGTTTTTGAATCCGCCGCTGTTGATGGGCGAAATCTGTCCGGCCGAGAGGCAGGCGTTATTTCTTCTTGCATAGCAACCCGAAAGGGGTAAAGGTAGAGCAGAGAGCAAAAAGAGCAGGAAAAAAACGAGATGTCCCAGTTTGGCACCTCCGTTGGGCAATTCCGCCCTTAGGCAGGACGAAAAGATAAAACGAGGACTGGTCTATCTCAACCGGAACTCCTTCTCCAGCGGAAGGGCGGTCGTTGCGAGGATGAAAGGGATGAAGTTGTTGCCTTTGTTGCCTCAGAAAAGGTAGGCTGGGCCGGGAAGCTTGCCTAACCAGCGTGTGTGTGTCCCGAGAGGAGGTCTAGGTAGGAGGCGATGCCATGGTGGGGATCGTGTGCAAGTTTACCACTCATATTCGCCGGTGGCCTTGTGGAAGACGTATTCCTTGCCGTTAACGGTGAGAACACCATCCTTCAGGACGCACTTCCTACATCAGTTGTTAGTAATGCGGTGCTGATGGTCTCAGATCCCCCCCCACACAACACAACACAAAACAACAACGAAACCGGCAGATACATACCACTTGTTCTTGACCCGCTGCACCTTGTCGTACATGCAGAGCATCATATGCCCCATGCTCTCATCATCGTCCTCGTCCTCGTCTCTGCCCTCATCGGGATCATCTAGGTCCGAATTGATCGCGTCCTCATCGTCTTCCTCGCTNTTGATATCATCGTCCAGCCCGTCAAACTGGGCAGGGCCGTCGGCGCTCCTTGGTTTTCCAGGACGGCCGCGACCCTTGGTAGCCTCCTTGAGGGGAAGCATCAGGCCACCGCCCTCCATCTCCTTGGCTCTCGCCGCAATCTGAGCATGAAGCTGCCCGTCAATCTGAGCACGAGACATGGGTGGAAGATCCGACTCGACGCCGGGATGCAGTGATGCCCCGTCGGCACCATCGCTGGAACCATCAAGCTGAGCCGCAGGAACACCGTTGGTTGTTCCCGGATGGGGGACTTGCTGCAGGCGCTGTTGCATTGCGGCAGCAACGCCTTGGCGATATTGCTGCTGTGGGTTCAAGGGCTGTGGCGCCTGTCCCGGACGGAGACCCTGTTGAGGTAGTTGGCCAGCAGGATTGATCTGAGAAGACATGCCGCTGTGGATGGCATTGATAGACGCAGCAGCTCGCTGTCCGTATTGGCTCTCCAGGGCCAAAGCAGCACGCTGCGCTGCGGTTGGGCGGGCTCCATTGGCTGGGTTGTAGGCCGCAAGGACGGCCGGCACCCCGGGTTCCTGCTTGATGCCCGGCTCTGCCTGAACAAAACCAGGCTCTGGCTTCATTACCATGGCATTAGCATTCGGAGCCAGGGCTCCGGGAAGCGAGAGACCTTGCACAGAGGACTGAGGGCTCAGCGTAGCCTGAGTGTAGCTAGCGGCAACGCCGGCATGGGGCGCACTCGGGGTCGCTTGAGCATGGCTGGTCGTGGGCGCAACCTGCGGCTCTGGCTTGGGATCCCACGGGAACTGGGCCACCTTCATCTGCGATAACTTGTGCTGCCATTCCTGTTACTAGCACATTAGCGCTGCCCGCCTCGTCCATCATTCAAACCCGTAGTCCATTGGGGATTTGGGGATTAAGGGTTGGGTTGGGGGTGTTGGAGGTGGTCCACTCCAGAATTCCGCACGTGACGGCTGGTCAGATCGGCCAATCGGAAGTGGCGCGGGAGTGATTGGGCGAGTTCGCCGCAATTGAGCTGGAACTTAAAAAGAGACCCAAAAGTACTGGGTCGCCCACCCAGATCGGCTGCTCTCCACCCCCTCTCGCCCCGGGTGTCAGAGGCGGCCGAGGGAAGCCCGACACTTGTCGTGCCGTTTCGACCAGCGAAATCAACGCCAAACCAGCAGAATATCATTCGGGAGGCCGCACCCGACGGCGAATCGAAGGAATAAACTCGGTTTGATTGACAGAGGTGGGAGATTGCAAGGCAGGGCGGTGGAAATGCAGCGAGAGGCAGCGGTCGGGACGTGGAGGAGAGGGAGGGAGATCGATAGAGCCTCACCTTTTTTAGGTCCTCCAAGGCACCATCGTCGACGCCATTCTCCTCGAAATCGACGCGCACGGCATTGATAACCTCGGCGATGATGGTGTCGTAGACGAGACCGACTGCCGCGTTCGACATGGTGATGGATTTCTCCGACCGGAGCAGCGACGCCGGCTATGGTGATCCACGGCCCCCGCAGCGATTGCTTCTGAACTTGGTGGGCAGCCGCCGTCGCCTCGTCGTCCCGCTTCGTCCCGCTCAAGCCGCCGGTAACCACCCGGATCTTCTCTACGCTCCGTCGATAAGCCCGGCACCGATTCGCTTCGCGCCGTCGGTTCGGTGTGGCTGGCCGGCTCGGTGTGTCGGATGGGGAGCTGGCGTCGGGGGAATGCGGGACCGTCTGGCGCCGTGCGGGTTGGGCTCAGATTGGTGCGCTGGGATTTTTGCAAGGTCGCCTAAAACTGACAAATGCTCGTAGTATGTATTTCTAGATGGTAGGTCGCCGTATCTTGGGGTTTGCAGCGTTGTGCTGCAGGCTTGGGGGTCGGGTGATCCTGGTGTTTAGCGTGCGAGTTGGTTGTATTGGGCAAGTTCGAGAAGCCGCTGCACGTTTGGTTGGATTTGTAGCCCAGGCTGCTTAGTCATCCGGCCGAGCACTGCCAGCCGCCCAGACCCAGGGGATTTGAGCAAGTCCCTGAATGCTGCACCAAGCTTTCCACAGCGTCCTGAATGCCAATTGGCAAACCAAGGGAAAAAACGAAGAGAAGAAAACGAAATGCTAAAGGTCGTTCTAGATGCGCAGTTTGGGCTTTGCTGCAGTTGAAAAAGGGAAATCTCTATCCACTGCCCTGTATAGGAGCGTACAGGTTGGAAGCCCCCAGGGGGCAGTTGCCCGCAGCCTTTCCAAAATTCTCTCTGATCTCGTCCTTTCCCGGCATCATTCCGACACCGTTCGCACTCCGTCTCTCTAGAATGGAAGTCACAGATACCATTCTCCTGTGCCTATGGCCAAATTATTACAACTAGACTACAGTATCGAACTGCCTTGATTCGATGCAAAACCCAATAACAAACAGCCAAACCGATGAGTAACAAGAAAATGCGAACGCCTGTGCCTGTCCCCAGTGTTCGTAAAACTCATGACCAAGCCATTGCTCATTTATCGCTGTGCAAAAAGATGGCGCCTCGTATGCATGCCCGGGAGAGACCCAAAAAAACATCTCCCCAACGCCGCCCTGAAACCCATCCATGAGCAGGAACCGCTTCCGATGTTGTTGACCGTATTTTCCAGAAGGGAACCGTGCGTATACCTACCGTTGGCTGAACAATTGTCGCTGATGTTTGGCTTGGTCCTGGAGACTCTCTGCCTGCCGGGAGTGAACGACCCTTAGCGGATCGTCATTTGCTTGGACAGCTCGGCCTTGGCCGCCGCCGCACCGGCACTGCCAACGCTGGCACCGGAGCCCGGCTTCTTCTCGAAGATCTTCCAGAACTTCAAGCTCTCGTCGGCAGCTGTGCGGAGCGTTAGCAAACTGAATATCTCCTGATAAACTCAGGCGAGCTGCTTGAGAGACTGCTTACCGGCTGTGGCCAGCATCTGACCGTCAGGGCTGAGGCAGCTGTGGAGGACTCTGCTCTCGTGGGCGGGGATCTCGACGTTGCGGACGAGAGTGGGGTAGCTCCAGATGCTCAGGGAGTTGTCGGGAAAACCGCTCGAGCTGACGATCTCGCGGTAGTGCGGGCTCCAGCGGAGGCTGGTAACCTGCGAGCCCGTGTCGATGCTGTTGACACGAGCGCCAGAAGTCGTGTTCCAGAAGTGGATGTGGCGATCATAAGAGCCGCCTCCGGTAGCGAGGAGGTTCATATTCCACGGGCACCATGCGAGGGCCTTGACGGCCGCCTTGTGGTTGGTCTTGGTAAACTTGGGAACCGCCAGGGACCGGGCATCCCAGATCGAGACAAGGTTGTCGTTGCCGCCCGTGGCGAGCTGAGCGCCATCCGAGCGCCACTCCAGGCCGCAGACCTCCGAGGTGTGCGAGACGAGCTCGGCCACCTTGTGCTCCGCGATACGGACGTCGTGGTTGAAGACGAGGCCGCTCCTCGCGCCAGTCGACAGGAGGTGCTTGTTCCAGCCCATGACGCCAACTCGGGTGTCGTGACCCAGCATGCTGCGGATCTTGACGCCTTCGGCAACATCCCAAATCTGGACCTCGCCGGTGCCGAGACCCACGCCCACGTAGGCGCCGTCTCCAGACCACTTGACGCTGCTGACGTACGTATCCGGGCTGGTCTCGAGGAGGCAGCTCACCGCGCCCTCGTCGGCCGACCAGACATAGACGTTGCGCTCGAGGCCAATGGCCACCTGGTTGCCAGAGCTCCAGTCGAGGAGGTTGAGGTAGTAGTCGTCAATGAGGCCCGGGGCATCCAAGACACGCTCCGGAGCGGTGGCAATGCGGCGCCTGAACTGAGCCGAGGTCGCGTTGGCGGGCTTCAGGGGGCGGTTATACTGCTGACGCAAGTCGATGGGCTTGGAAGACTCAGGGGGGGCAGGCTTGAATTGCAGAATGCGCGTGTTCAGGTTGACACCACAAGCATCGGCCAGCGTCTCTTGGTACGCGACTGTGTTAGGCGAGGGCCGCGAGTACGAAGCCGGCTCCTCGTCCTCAATGTTGAGGCCCTCCAGGGCAGCAATGGCATCGTCGGTAGC
>FJWA01004060.1_pt1 | contig 14109 bp, 12 predicted proteins | sample 1011891 | NCBI WGS metagenome assembly FJWA01 (sample SAMEA3912450, study PRJEB9761) | metagenome | biome: forest; material: soil | place: USA | collected 2011-06-22 | depth 0.1 m
CTGCACAAGTATGGGGGTGTGCGGTCGGACAACAAATACTTCAACACCGAGTGTAGGTCTACAGCCCTATTCAGCCAGTCCATCGTGCTGACTTCCCCCGCAGGGCGCAAGACTCCGGAGTATCAAGGCGGCTTCCTCCTCGATGGCGGCGTCCATTTCGTTGCGGGCCTGCGGTTCCTCCTTGCTGTTCTGGGCCAGGAGATCAAGCAGCTCGCGGGCTTCTCCGCGCTGCTCGACGAGAAGCTGCCNCCAGTCGATACCGTNCACGCCGTGGCGCTCACGCAGGACGGCAACAGCGGCACCATTGGAATCTCCTTCGGCACCGAGTTCAAGGATGTGCTGGAGATTGAGATCGTGACGACCAACGGCGCCGTGGTTTGGAGCCCCACGGAGATTAAGTCGGTGGCGAGGAAGGGCGACGAGAAGGTGGAAGAGAGCAAGCAGTTCCCTTACAGCTCGGGCGTCAAGCCAGAAGTTGCTGCGTTTGGCCAGGCCATCGATGCCGGCAAGCTCGACGTTCTCCAGACCCCTGCCGAGGCGCTCAAGGACCTCGAGATTCTGCAGAGGTTGCTCGAGTCCGGTGCGGGTGGTGCGACGGTCCAGACGATNGGGGTGTAAAATGCCTTTTTCCTTTTTCTCTTGTTTTCTTTCGTGGCACGAAACGAATCAAGAAGACAGGATAGAGAGAGGATCGGGAAGGTGTCGGCTTCCGTGCGGCGGTGTCACCCCAACAGACCAGGGCAGGGCAGCTGACGGCGCGGGTGTTTGAGAAAGAAACAGCCAGTCAGCCAGTGGCGATTGGACCTCCGATTGGCAAATTCCAATCCCATGGTTCCCCCCCACATCTGACATGGAGCACTGCTTCTTGCTGGTCTGCTTCGCTTCGCTTTCTTTCCCACTTTCCACCATTCTGTCACGGTTGTGAAGTGTACACACATCCAACACCATGCCACGTCGACCAAAAGGAAAACTCCAAACGAGCACGAGGCCGAGCGCTCAGAATTCTGTCTCTCGCATATTGCTGTCAAAATTCCTTTCCGCCCTCCGTCTACTCGGCATCGGTATCGTCGGCTACTTGCTGGTGCTNGGGTTTCTCACCATTCCCTTCCTGCAACATCATGNCATCTACCTCCACCGCGTGAGCACCACCTGGTTCCAGGACCTCAACATTCCCGAGCAATGGGGATTCCTTCGCAACCAGGNCACGCCGTTCACCCTTTCAACGCCGGACGGTGTGACGCTGCATGCATGGCACATTCTCCCCTTGGGACTGTACCGCCGACACGAAGAAGAGCTGCTCGAAAGTGTGGAGGTGGAGGGCATNCACACCGACATCACAGAGCGGCTGGGCTTCAATCTCCTCCGTGACGACCCAGATTCGCTCCTGGTTTTGTTCTTCCACGGCGCAGGGGGTACCCTCGGCGCAGGATGGAGACCGGCGGGCTTCCGAGCCATGCACGCTGCGGCGCCCGACAACATCCACACCGTGGCCATCGACTACCGCGGCTTCGGATCGAGCACCGGTGCACCATCAGAACAGGGCTTGCTGACTGACGCCATAACCTTGGCCAAATGGGCCATGCAAGAAGCAGGAATCCCGCCCTCCCGCATCGTCCTCTTTGGCCAGTCTCTGGGGACCGCCGTCAGCATCTCGCTTGCACACCACTTCGCAACGCAACCGGACCCGACTCTCTTTGCGGGGATGGTTCTGGTCGCGCCCTTTGCCGACGTCGAGCTTTTGACCGCAACCTACCGCATCGGAGGCACCATCCCAGTCCTCGGTCCGCTCGCCCCCTTTCCCCGACTCTTGGCCTTCTTCAACACCTTTATCCTGAGCAAGTGGCCCAGCAAACACAAGCTGGCTGCTTTNGTGCGAGCATGCGAGAGCATGCCCGGCGACGATCCGAAATATTCCGTCACCGTCATCCACGCCGAGGACGACTTCGAGGTTCCTTGGTCTCACGCCGATCAGTTGTTCTGGCATGCCGTCGATGCAGCTCGCCCAGATGGCATCGCGTTCGACGACTTGGAGAAGGAGAAAGCGCAGACGAGGAAGATGCTTGGACCAGCCGGGTGGGTGGCGGAGCATCGCACAGCGAGGGGGGTCATCCGAGAAGAGATCGCCAAGTGGGGTCTACATGACCAGATCATGTCCTACCCTATTGTGAGCCTAGCGATTCGGAGGGCTTTTGGGGATAAGGTCTTATCACCGGGCCGATGATCCATGCAACGTGCCTGNGACGGGAACCGAGACTCTGAGGGGCCGATCCAGTATGTCGTGCTGCGGTTTGATCCCAACCAGGCTGGAGCAGTCTGGTCAAGACTCGGGGTGTGTGTTCTCGTCTTGGTCTTAGTATGGCGCGTTCTCAATTCTGGAGAAATGAAGAGAGACCGCGGAGTGTGAGNTTATTTTACCTTGGGCTGGCAAAATTCTTTCCACATCAAGTTACAAGGGAGCGGCTTACGAGGTTCTTGAGGTTAGTCGCATATGTTCACCGGTCGTATTTTGCCCACTCATTATTGTGATAGGGGACGTTCTCAGATGTCTGTTCTGCCCAGACAGAATATTGTCCGACTTCCTGGCCATGCCATTGAGTTTGTGCGGGAGGGCTGCTCCCCCCGTTTAGAGGCTTCAAGGCCTCGGTGAATAATGGTATCCGCAACAGCCTTCAATCATGACTCGGATACGGCAAACCGAGAAGCTGCGAAGGCGTCGTCGCCCGGTTGCTGCCCGGAGAGAGCGAGCGCGCCGTCGGCGACACGTCTCGACTTGTCTGCTGGGGCACATGCTCGTGGCTCGCCATCGCCGACTCGCCGAGATCAAAATTCCACGTGGTGAAGCGGGGATTCGGCGGCAACATGGGAGACCTGCTGGACTCCTCTTTGCGTTTGCGGTCAAAAAGATGTCGGAAGCGGTCGGCCACTGGGAACGATTGGTCAACCATGCCCACTTGATCGTCGCCGAGAAAAGGGGGGGCTGAGCCAAACCTACCGTCGGAAGCCTCCTCGACAATACGCCCGTTTGGGTCCTCGACATCGCTGAACTGCACGGCAAGATAGCGCAGGTTCGCAAAGAAGTCGTCCTCGACGACTAGCGGAATCGATCTCTGCGATGCAAACGACGACCTGCTCGCCCTCGACCGCTCCCCCTTCGGCGACTTGGAAAACATGCCCGAGAGACGCCTCATTTTCCGCCCGAGCCCCGTCGGGCTTGTGCTGCCACTGTGGATCTCGTCCGTTGCTGCGGTGCTATGGCTGTCTCTGTCGCCGCTGTCAAAGTCGAGGTAAACAGTGTCGGTGTGGCCCCTGTGTCCAGGGCGCGCCGTCAGAGCAAATCGGCGCAACTCGCACTCGACATGCCGGTTCAAGTGCGAGCCCTTCGTCACGTTGAACGAGAGCGAGTAACGTCCCTCATCGACTCTCCGGCCGCACCACACCTTGAGGTCTTGGCCCCACGACTCCCGCTTGTCGTGCCGCGTCTCGGTTCGGTCGGTCCAGATGAGGTCGGTATCAAAAGTGCCCCCTTCGACTAGCTCTTTATCGCGCACATCGCTCTGGAAGACGCGTCGTGCCGTGGGTAACACGAACAAGTATTCGGGGAGGAAGTCCTCATATTTGCTGCCGGTGCCGCGGAACCTATCCTCGGGCTTCCACACAAGGCGATGCCCACTGTCGTCGTCTTTGTGCTGCGGGTGCGGGTGCGGGTGCGCCTGCGGCGGCGCCGGTTGCGGGAAGGCAACGTGTGCTGTCTTGCCATGGGAGCTGTGCAGGGTTTCGGGGAAAACGTCCCTCGGAACTGCGAATATACACGATATCGTCGGCGAAAACGGGACTTCTCAAAATCAAGCTTTACCGACGGGTGGGAAGTACTTACGGACATGCTCTAGGACACCGGGCGGCGCCTCCACCATCCATATCACCTTTGGTCGAGGGCCCGACCGGTCCACGCGCCATTCTTTGAGCTTGAGCCTGCCCTCGTTGGGCAGTGCAACATAAACGGTCGCCTGATAAAACACAGCTGGCGGGATGGCTCGGAATGGGGAGGGCTGGGGTGGCGGCAGTCCCCGCGGATGGAAGAGGCAGGTTGTTGAACAGACAATATGGTCGCAGGGCATCACCGATGGAGTCGTAGTGTTGGACGGGGGCACNGTCCGGANCGTGCTCACGCTCGGATTGGAGAAGGACGATTCTGTGGGGGAGGTGGACAAGTATTCGGGTTCTGACTGCAGCGTGTGGATGCGCCTGGGTTCCGGAAGGGCACCCCTTTGGGCAAAGAGGTGTACGGACGTCGTTGTGGCGTTGAGGACGGCGTTGTGCCGGTTCCGCACCGGCGCCGCCACCCAGTCGGTAGGTAGCGGTGGGCGCGATGCCGCGGGGAGGCCGGCGCGGGCGCAGAAGTCGTCCCAGACGCCATACATCTCAGCGTAGACGCCAGACAGGTCGGGCTCGCGGCCGCCCGTCAACCTGAACTGCGCCGACGCGCTCATCTCCCGCTCGTACCGGTTGTTGGCCAACCGCAGGCGAGCGAAGATGTTCTCGATCCATGTTGAGTCGTATCCGGGCGGCGGTCCGTGGGCGGCGCCGCTCCATGTCGACGTGGCTAGCGATGTCGTGCGGTTCCTGTCTCAAAGCAAGACACGCCTCGAATCAGCAACGTTTCTCGCCGGGAATCCGGGACAATAAGGGGTATTCAGGGCAGTACGCACCGCATCGACGTCATGACAAACAAGAGCAGCTTTCCCGTCTCGAGATCCAGGGCATCGCGCAGTTCCTTGGCCCTCCTGCCGTCAAAGGCATATCTTCCCGTCTGCCATGTCGTCCGCCAGTGGTCGAGCAAACGGTCCGTGATGGACGCGGACCGGTGCTGGTGTAAGTACTCGCTCTTGAGAGCATGGTACGTTTTGATAAAGGCGTTACACTCCTCGAGCTTGCGCACAAAGGTTCGGTGTAGCTCCTCCGGCACACCGCCCCCGCCCCCGCCGTCCCCGATGGCCGTGATGTCCGCGAACACATTAGTCAAGTACCGGCACGTGTCGACGAGCTCCTGCACTCGCGCCGGGGCGCGCTCGTACTCGTCGGCGAAGGCGGTGTAGATGTCCTTGCATTTGACGATAACCGCAATGAGGTCCTGGACGCCGACGCCTGGAGCGCTCATGACGGCGTAACAGTTCTCTTATCTACAATCGTGGTGTTTCAAATGGGGAAGGGAAGCACGGAAATGGTCACCGACGGCACGGAGACAGCATGGATCGTCGGACAGGTTGGGGCCAAGACATGATTCAGTTACTGGATGCACCCTGCCGCAGTCCGAGGGGTCGGGTCGAACGAACCCTTGCCTGAAGAAGACGGTACCGGGCCCTACGGAACATGAACGAGTGTGGTGGGAGGGTCCCAAGGCTCGGGCATGTCGCGCTCAGGGCGGGGGCGATCAAGGTCCAGGGCGCGCTCGCGAAGCAGAAGCCCCGATTAGAGCACGTGGGATGCGGAGCTGCAGGTCAGGTCCGGGGTGTGTGCCCATTTGGGCATGATGCGGCTGATATAAAATTAACCGCTCCTTGTCCGCGTCCCGCGAAGCCACATCCATCCCCAAACCGCGTGGCAAGCAGCCCGGAATCCAGTTGATTGGGAACAAGTCCCATCACATGGCCGTCTGCATCGCCTCGCCCAAGGCTTACTATGTGGTGTAACAGTTGAAGAATGCCCAAAGGAGGCTTCGCGGCCACAAGCCGTTCCGTCTTCGGGTGTGATGGTGGTGGGACTGGTGGCCTTGTTGCGAGGACGGAGTATTGAATTGCTCCGCCTCAATAATTCAAGCACAGAACGAACGGGCCTGGATGCATGAGTGGAGGCTGAGACTGAGCGCTTGGTTCCCGAGTCGCTTGGGGGCCTGAAGGTCTGCTGTGACCCCCTGGCACCCCATCCGCTCTCCCCACCTTCTACCCCAAACAACGGGAAAGATGGCTCCCTTTCCTTGACGTTTCCTCGCGGTATGAGCAGCGCATAGTAGTCCAGGACCGTTGTCGAACAGCCTCGACGTTTTGTTGTTGAGCAATCCCCAGCATCGCAATCAGTGTCGGCCACGCCTCCTGAGCCCCTGACAAGATGGGATCGGCAGTGTCGCGGCCGCAGATCCCGGAGAACCTGGCAGTATGCCCGAGACATTCATCGCCCCGCCTCCGTCCCAGGATATACTGTACCGTTAGAGCTGCGGCGACTCGGACCACATGCTAACCCTACCACACCACAGACTCGGCTTCAGAAACGACGCTTCATCCGCCGGGCCATCGACGCCCACGGCTTCCGATGGCTCGTCTTCGCCGTTGCGGCCAGCGGGTTCCTAACTGACTCGTGGAATTTGTTTGCGACCAACGTGATATTGCCATCGCTTGCTTTCGTCTACTGGCCTGATGAAATCGGCCGGTATGCGTGGCGCGAGTCGCTCATCAATTGCATGACCCTGGCCGGGTCGCTCGTCGGCCAACTGTCGTTTGGCTATCTCGCCGACAGTGAGTCTTCTGCTGTTTCTCTCCATATTTCTGGCCCATGTAGGCTAACACCGAGACAGGGTATGGCCGAACACGGCTGTATGGCATCGAGCTTGTCATCGTCGCGGTAACAACCATCGCGCTCTCGGCGAGCTCCACGGGATTCGGGAATTCCATCGCCGTCCTCCCGTGGATCGTGTCAATGCGCTTCCTCATGGGCGTGGGAATAGGGGCCGAGGCATGAAGCACCTCCCACCACTCCTCGGCGGAATCTTGGTCCTGACTTCATCGCAGTACCCCCTTTCGGCCTCCATCTGCGTCGAGTAAGATGCCCGCAAACCCGCAGTCCACACTCTCCGTGTACTAATGTCCATTCAGATGGGCATCAACGAGGGCTCGAGCCAGGATGATGGTCGCCGTCTTTCTCATGCAACCCCTGGGCCAGTTCATGTCGCAACTCGTGGCGTACGGCGTCCTGCGCGGCTACAACAACTCGTACGACCTGCAGTCGTGCCANAATCCGGCAGACGACAACGGNAACTGCGGNAGAGTCGTCGACAGTATCTGGCGCTGGGTGGCCGGGGTCGGCGCCATTCCCGCCCTCATCGCCATTCTCTTCCGGTTCCAGATCGAGGATCCCGGCCTGTACGATCTTGATGTCAAGGACGAGGGCACCCGCGCCGTGCAGAATACCATGATGTTGTACCGCTACCGCCGCCTGACGACCGAGATGCCCGGCGCCGAGGCGGGAGGCGAGATGGCCCAAGTCGACCCCGATGGTGGTCCCGATGGTGACCCGCAACTCCCGACCATGAACGGTGGATTCGGGATCACCCAGCACGAGCACGAGGAGTCACTTCCGGCGCAGTTCTCAAAAGCAGATATTGTGGACTACTTCTTCACGCAGGGGAACTGGCGCAGCCTCGCCGGCACGTCCATGTGCTGGTTTCTGCTCGACATGTGAGTTCCGAGCCCTTGATGCCAGACTGTTCCATTTTCCCGGCCATTNTTGAGAGNCTAACCCGCCNCCGCAGTGCATTCTATGGCCTCGGGATGGGCAACCCTTCAACGCTAGCCAAACTGTGGACTTACAACGCCGACGGCGGGCACCTTGGGGACGTACCGAGCTGGAATTCCAACGCGGCGCGGCCGGACGCGAGCATCTACGACGCCCTGCGCGACAACGCGATCCAGAACCTGATCACCGTCTGTATCGGGTCGCTGGCGGGCTGTATCGTCCTCCTCATGATCATCGACTACGTGCCGCGGAAGCAGTTACTCACGTATTCGTTCGTCTGGCTCGCCGTTCTCTTCTTCATCACGGGCGGCAGCTTCTTCGCCGTGTTTCACAACGACTTCCACGCTGTTACCATTGTGCTCGTCGCGCTGTGCCACTTTTCGTTCAACCTTGGCCCCAACACGCTGACCTTTCTCATCCCCGCCGAGATCTTCCCGACGCGTTACCGTGCCACATGCCACGGTATTGCCGCCGCGGCCGGCAAGCTCGGCTCCGTCATTGTGCAAGCGACGCTGCCGACCTGGGTCATCAAGGGGGTGCGCGTGGCCGATCCGAACAGCGACGGGCTCGGGTGGGTGTTTATCATCTACGGATTCATCATGGCATTGGGGGCTGTTTTTGCATGGGCCTGGATTCCGAGCTTGCAGTATTACCGTGGCGCGGATGTGTCTGCGAGAGTCCCCGCCAGGGAAGGGTTGAAGTTGCCAAGCAAGACGCTTGAGGTTCTAGGTGACGGGCTGGCGAGGGCCGAGGCAGACGGGGAACGTGTCAGGATGCGGAGGCTGTTCCAATGTACTTAGGATGATAGACGATAGTGTAGTAGTAATCTGTAGCAGTAGACATCAAATAATGCGCATGGTTCACCACCTAATTATCATCCACCCCTGGCTCTCTGACGGAACACCCCCCGGCTGGCGCGGAACACCTGCCAGATGCGTCCTAGAACCTGCAGCAAAACTGCGCGGGGCAAGATAGCCAGACTACAACTACCGCCTTGGCGAACCGTTTTATCACGCTGATCAAAGCTTGTTTGGTTGTGCGGGGGTGGTTGGGGGTTGCGGGTGGAAGAAAGTCAGGGGGGGAGCTTTCACCGAGCACGGTTTGGGCCGAACAGCTCACTCTTTGTGAACGTGGGCGAGACGATTGGACGAGATATGCCCGTTTTTGGCAGGTGGCTCCTCAAGCTTCACTTACACACAACAACGTGGCAGTCGAACATCCGGTAAACACGGACGGAAATACTGGAACTGGAGGCGGACCGAGAAACGATGGCGATGGGTATACACGGAGTGGGCTTTGGACCAAAATTCAAGTTTTATATAATGACATGAAAATCACCCCGCCTCCAGCCATCTTAGTCCTTGCAAGCCAGACCAGCATCGAGGAACCTCGACAACGACGCCAACCTACTCGCTGCCTAGGTACCCACTCTCCAACTCCAAACGACGACAATGACACGGCTCTTCGCCCTGCTCACGGTGGCTGCCGCCATTCCTCAGGCCATGGCTTGGGGCGCCATGGCCCACTATGCTGTGGCATATGTTGCCACCAACTTTGTTTCAACAACCACCAAAACATACATGCAGACCCTCCTGGCCGACACATCGACTAACTACCTCGCATCTGTCGCGTCCTGGGCAGACTCGTACAGGTCCACAACGGCCGGCGCGTTCAGCGCGCCGTTCCACTACATCGACGCCCTGGACAGCCCGCCCTCCAGCTGCAGCGTCAGCTTCTCCCGGGATTGCGGGAGCACTGGCTGCATCGTCGGCGCCATCTCCAACTACACCAGCCGCCTGCTTACCACCTCGCTAAGCACCTCGGAGCGGCAGATTGCCGCCAAGATGTTGATCCACTTCCTCGGCGACATCGGCCAGCCGCTGCACTGCGAGAACCTGGACGTGGGCGGCAACAGCATCACGGTCACCTACAGCGGCTCATCCACCAACCTCCACACCGTCTGGGACACCAAGATTCCCGAGAAGATCTCTGGCGGCTCGACCATGGCCATCGCCAAGACGTGGGCGACCGCCCTCACCACAGGCATGTTGCCAACTCCAGCGAGAGTGTTCCCCAGCAAACCGGAGTCACATGCTGACACATCACTCTGTAATCAGAAATAAACTCGGGCTCCTACAAAACCCTCGCCGCCGGCTGGGTCAGCGGCCTGAGCATCAGCGGCGCGCAGAGCTCCGCCCTGACCTGGGCCTCGGAGGCCAACGCCCAGGTGTGCACCGTCGTGATGCCCGGCGGGGTCTCGGCGCTTCAGAGCGTCGATCTGTCGGGTGCCTACACCACCAGCGCGACGCCGACGGTGAAGCTGCAGGTTGCGAAGCAGGGATATCGGTGAGTCCAGGTTACCCTCCATCTTTTTCGTTGAGCTTTTGTCCTGCTGGTACTTGTGTTGGGAGAGCGAGCTGGCTGACTGAAGATGGTCTTCTTTTAAAGACTTGCCAAGTGGTTGGATGCCATTGTTGCTGCGATCTAAGGCTTTATCTTAGATATTATTATCATTGCGTGACGGCCGTGATGGAAGGCAAGTTCAGCTTGCTTGCTGTGGTTCAGTGCCCGTGTCCCAACCGGCCACTTGCGGTCCTAGTATTACCAGGGACGATGCTGGGACTATTTCTGGAAAACGCCACCAGCATGTATTATGCACCTGGGTACCTATTCCAAGTTATGACCAGCGGACTGCGGGCTGCGTGGAAGGGGCCATAAGGATTAGTACGAGCATGGATCATTCGCAAATGATGATTGGATAGAAATACAGAAATATATCCGGGGAAAACTGAAAGCTCGAACCCGTCTGGCTGGTTCTGTGAGTACCCTGGCGGGACTGAAAACAGACACCAAGGCTGAGGCCACTCTGCAGACAATCACTAAACTTAACGCCACTCAGAAAGCACACCCGCGCCACTCCAAAAGCAAGGCCTGGCGCTACCCTGAAGGCAGACCCGAAGGCAGAGCTGAAACCCTCCCGGAGTCAGAATCGAGAGCTGAGGTTGGCTGAGCAAAACGCCCGCGCTGCTTACCGGGTACACCTATCCCTATTCTGACCGAATTTCCCAGAAGAGGGAAGGGGGGCGGCACGGAGGCTTTCCCATTGGCAGTGCATGCAGGTCCTCGACTCCTCGTGAGTGGTGTGTGGCTTGCAGAAAGATTTATTTTGAGGAGAAGTTGTCCGTCCTTCGATGTGGCCACGAGGCTCATGGCAAAGCCGCGGTCAACGCCGCCTCAACATTTCGTAACGTCCGCCTCGACACATGGCAGGCGGCGAGACGCGAGCACGAGCTCTACATTGGACTAGCGGTTGTCGTACCAGTCAGTCTCCAGGAGGGCTCACCCTGGGCCGGCCGCATCTAGCCTAGTACTCGCGCGAAGGCTCGGCGGAGGGAGCTGAAGGCTTGCTTTCAGAAAATGGAGGACGCAATTGCGTGCGGAACTTGGTGGGAGCAGTGGCAGGACCCCATCCACCGAATACTCAACCTCGTCATTGGCCGCAGCAACCTTTTTGAGGGACTCAAGGCTACCGCCGATGGCGTCCTTGTTGCTAGGAACGGCAGGGCTGGCCGCCGGAGCCGTTTCGATGGCAACACCACTGGGTCATGCTGTCCTCCTGGGGTTGGGAGTTGGCAGGGTGCTGTACCTTGTCCCCTGGAGCGACCTCTTCTTCTGTCTGGAGCGTGTCTTCAAGTCCGCTTGGAAATGGCTTCGAGAGCGTTGGGAGAAGCTCAAGGCGTGGGTCTCTGGGCATGCGAGATAGAGGCAGTCGAGTGTCTGGAGGCTTTTGTCAATGGGCTCCGCAGAGCTTGGCTGATGTCACGGGTGATGGGTTGAGGTTGAGCTCAAGCTAAAGGTGTGGGTTATGCTATCTGGAGGCTGGCCGGACCGCCATTTCCCAGTTGCATCGGTTTGTATTTGCCGTTTCTGATTTAGACTTCGTATTTAACAAGGTAGCCGATAGAATTGCACATGAACAGACACATTATTAATCTCTAAAGCTGTAAGAGTCCATCGAAACAACGATGCGTTGCCTCCCTAACCAACAGTGACGGCAAAGTACCGAGGTACACAAGAAAAGAGCGCGCCTACCACCAGATCAATGGCAGACGCGGTCCTTGATGAGGGTAGCGGTATCCAGGACGGTGTTGTTCCTGCTGGCAATGAAGCTGGTGCTCAAGTGGGTGCAGTTGTGAACGGTAAACAAATTCCATCCGTATGCCGCGATCACCTTGCGAGAGGTAGCGACGGGGGCGTCAGGGACGTCGAGGCCGTCGTAGTGACCGCCAGCACCGTTCACAATGTACCAGGGAGCAGTAGGGTTGGCAGTGATCTCCTGGGAGACGCCGTTGGCAACGGCAGCGTGGCGCTCGTAGAAGTGTTGATGGCCGTGGAGGACGAGATCGACGCCGTACTGGAGGAGAATGGGCTCGAAGGCGGCTTTGCACTCGGCGCAGACAGCCTTGCTGACGTACCACGGGCGGTGGCCGGCTGCAACGACCCAGGGAGTCTTCTTGCGGTCAACAGCGGCGAGATCCTTCTTCAGCCAGTCGAGCTGGGCGCCACTCGGGGCAAAGGGGCCGGCGTTCTCGGCACCCGAGCCGCCGGGCTCGTCAGGAGCGTTGGGGAAATCGGTCTCGGTATTAAGCATGACGAAGTGTACCATGCCGTGATCGAACGAGTACCAGAAGTTCTCGACGCCGCCGGACGAAGCCGAGGGCATGCTAGATATACTGTCAGCACGCAAAGTCACAAAACTCGAATCTTCCTTCCGCAGCAGACGACACATACTTCCAGTGCTGGCGGTAGCCGGTGAAGTTGAGCTGGCCAGGCAGGCAGAGGGACAGGTCGCTGCCGTTGTCGCAGTTGGCCTCGTGGTTGCCAGGACCGACCATGTAGGGCTTGGTCTTGGAGAGCTCCTCAATCTCATCATAAAACTCATTGAGGATCCTGTCGTACACGGCCCCGTGGTCGGTGGTGTTGAGAGGGGTGATGTATCCGGCCTTTTCCTCCTTGAGCCAGGCATCGGCGTAAGCAAGATCACCAACTATGCCACTATTAGCGAATGCGCGCACTGCTTGGAGCGTTGGACTACATGCCGTGCCAGATGAAGTCATACTTGTCCTTGAAGGACGACAAGGACTGGATGGTGGTCAAGTCGCCGGGCTTGACGGGGTTGTTTCCGGTGCTGCCGAGGCCGTCGGGACCAAACGTGCCCATGTCTGCGACCATGGCAAAAGAGAAGGGAGTGTTCTTGCCGGCATGACGAGTCGTGGTGAAAGAGTAAACCTCGTTGCCGCAGTTGGGCTTGTAGTAGTACGTGGTATCGGCTTGGAGACAGTCGAGAACGACGTGGTTGTTGTAAGTGGACGAAGTAGGGTACGTGGTCGAGACCTGGGACTGGGCGACGCGGACGAGCTTCTTCTGGTCCTTGCCAAAGTACACGGTCGGGTTGGTGAGCTGGGCGTTGGTGTTCCAGCTGATAGCCACCTTCTTGTCGCCAGCATAGGCAACACGGATCTGGGAGGGTACCGTCTTGTCGATGCACAGGTCCGGGGTCTTGGTGTTGGAAGCAGCCAGGGCGGTGCCGGCGACGGCCAAAGCCGTGGCAGCGGCGAGCTTCCCAAACATGGCGGCCTGGGCAGGGCGGTGTCACTGGTATGAGATTGTGAGAACGAAGGATCGGAGTGAGGTGGTTCAGAGGGGAGGTCTTGGCTCAAGTACAGACCTTTATCTGAACATCGCACCTTGCCTTCAGCACAGAATAATACAGCCCGGCCAAGCTAGGCAACTTCTATCCTGACATCGTTGCAACTAGCAATCCACTTGCACAAGGGTCCGGCGCCACAGCACGTGCCCACTTCCAACCATCTTGCTTCTCACTCCCACGTGCCAAGCCTTCACCCAAACACGTGTGGTTGCAATCTCCATCCTCGGTGACTGAAACCGTTCGGTCTCCACACGGATACTGTGGGGAAAGGTGAGGCTGAAGCAAGCCAATGATGTTCTGCTGCGGTTTTCTGGTCTGTTTGTCGGGAAAAGAAAGAAAGAAGCAAGAAGAATCAGGATCACCAACCCTCACCATCCCCGGGGGCAGGCCATGACTCGCAACTGGCGAGGAAGGCGTTGTGTGTTGACCGTGAGACATTCAGACTGAGAGTTGCGTTGGAGGCTACCAGGGGGATTAACACGGAAATAAGGATTTGGCAAGGCCCACAAACAATGGTTCAGGGGTAAATGGAGAGACTCCAGACTTGGACCCGGTTGGAGCACAGGAAGTGGTTCAAGTTCATGGNTCTTGTTTTTCGGCGATTAGGTGGTACCTACATATGGTACTCAGGGACTCCCAGTCCATAGCCTCCTTGTCGTTGCTTGCACTGTTGAGGTGTACCCCGAGCCACAAGATCAGGAGCTTTGAGAACGTGCAAGCGGTGATTGGTATTCTGACCGGGGAAAAACTTCTGTCAGAGGAGACGAGAAAGCGGCCAAGGATAGACCTCCGAGTGGTGTGACGAGGGTCTGGTAACTGTATCCCCCCTCTGAAAAATTCCTTTTTTCCGGCACGAGTATATGTCAGTGCTAGGGCAGGCAATGCGAGTACAAAGA
>FJWA01003556.1_pt1 | contig 14104 bp, 13 predicted proteins | sample 1011891 | NCBI WGS metagenome assembly FJWA01 (sample SAMEA3912450, study PRJEB9761) | metagenome | biome: forest; material: soil | place: USA | collected 2011-06-22 | depth 0.1 m
CACTAAGGGTGCCGGCCTGCTGTCGTCCAACAGAGCGGTCAGCGCATTCGGGTTCAACAAATCTGCTGACGCCCAGAAATCGGCCTCGAAGCGCAAACTCGACATGGGCGATGAAGAAATCATCAAGCGCAAACTAGTCAAACTCCCGGACTTTGTTCCGGAGAATGCCGATGACAAGACACCGGATGCAGAAGGCGGCGACGCGGAAGAAGATGGAGAAGAAGATTTGGATCTTCTCATGGCTCGCAACGAAGAAGACGCCGCAGAGGCCCAGCGGATTCTTCAGGAGAGGCGCGACGAGCGCATTCAAAAAGAGGGTATGGCCATGGACGTGGACACAGAGGCGCCAACCGTGGAGGTCAAAGACGAACCGATGCCGCCCGCTCCCGCCATGGATGTTGACGAAGACGACGTTGACCCCTTGGAGGCGTTCATGGCCGGCCTCGAGGAAACCGGTTCTGCGGGCGGCCTCGGCTCGAAACCTATCCGGCAGCAGCAGAACTCGAAAAAGGGCTTCGAACCAGAGGCGTATTTTGACGACGATGATTTTGGCTTCGAAGCGGACAAGGCTGATCCGTCCTCCATCCTCGCCATGGCAGCCAAGAAGAAGAAGAAGGACATCCCGACCATCGATTACTCCAAGATTGAGCTCAACCAGATACGGAAGAATTTTTGGGTTGAGCCCCAGGAGCTCAGCCAAATGACGGAAGAGGAGGCGGTCGATTTGCGTTTGGAACTGGACGGCATCAAGGTTTCGGGCAAGAACGTGCCCAAACCGGTGCAGAAATGGTCGCAGTGTGGCCTCACACGGCCTATCCTCGACGTCATTGAGGGACTCGGCTACGAGAAGCCGACCTCGATTCAGATGCAGGCTTTGCCCGTCATCATGTCGGGCCGCGATGTTATCGGTGTCGCAAAGACTGGCTCCGGCAAGACGATGGCCTTCGTCCTTCCCATGCTCCGTCACATCAAAGACCAAGACCCGGTGAGCGGCGACGACGGTCCCATTGCTCTGATCATGACTCCGACTCGAGAGCTGTGCACGCAGATCTATTCCGACCTGCAGCCTTTTGCCAAGGCGCTGAAGCTCCGCTCCATCGCTGCTTATGGCGGCAATGCCATCAAGGACCAGATTGCCGAGCTGAAGCGAGGTGCTGAGATCATTGTCGCCACACCCGGCCGGCTGATTGACCTGCTGGCCGCCAACTCGGGCCGCGTCACCAACCTCAAGCGTGCCACGTACCTCGTTCTCGACGAAGCCGATCGTATGTTCGACATGGGCTTTGAGCCGCAGGTCATGAAGATCTTCAACAACGTCCGCCCGGACAGGCAAACCATCCTGTTCTCGGCGACGATGCCGAGGATTATCGATGCGCTCACCAAGAAGGTTCTTCGCGAGCCGGTCGAGATTACCGTCGGTGGCCGTAGCGTCGTGGCACCCGAGATCACCCAAGCCGTTGAGATCGTGGACGAGAGTAAGAAGTTCGTACGTCTCCTCGAGCTTCTTGGCGAGTTGTACGCCGATGACGACGACGTCCGTTCCCTCATCTTTGTCGAGCGGCAAGAAAAGGCGGACGACTTGTTGCGCGAGCTCTTGCGGCGCGGGTATGGCTGCATGTCGATACACGGTGGCAAGGATCAGGAGGACCGCAACTCGACCATCTCGGATTTCAAGAAGGGTGTCTGCCCGATTCTTGTTGCGACCTCGGTGGCGGCGCGCGGGCTGGATGTGAAGCAGTTGAAGTTGGTCATCAACTACGATGCGCCCAACCATCTGGAGGATTACGTCCACCGGGCGGGCCGCACCGGACGCGCGGGCAACACGGGTACCGCTATCACCTTTATTACGGAGGAGCAGGAAAACTGTGCGCCCGGCATCGCAAAGGCTCTCGAGCAGAGCGGGCAGCCAGTCCCCGAGCGGCTCATGGAGATGCGCAAGGCGTGGAAGGAGAAGGTCAAATCTGGCAAGGCCAAGGATGCCAGCGGATTCGGCGGTAAGGGTCTGGAGAGGCTAGACAAGGATCGCGAGGCGGCCCGCGTCCGTGAACGGAAGACGCACAAGGCCGAGGGCGAAGAGGAGGAGTTCAAGGAGGAGGAGAAGACGGAGGAGGCCAAGGACAAGGCCAAGGAGGCGATCCAAGCCGCTGTCTCGGCCATTGTCTCTCGCGACGCGGCCAAGGCGGCGGATGGTGAGGCCAAGCCGGTCACGCCCGCCGCCGACGGAGCGGGCGCAGGGGTGGTCAAGGCAGGCGCCGCGCCCAGCACCGGCAAAGGCGGCGGCGCCCTGGACAAGGCAGCCTCGGCCATCAGCGAGATCAACGCACGGCTGGCCCGCGCAGGGCAGCTCCGACCCGGACAGCCGATCGACAACAAGGGCCCCGACGCGGGGGCGTTCCACGCAACGCTCGAGATCAACGACTTCCCGCAGAAGGCGCGCTGGGCAGTCACCAATCGCACTAACGTTGCTAAGATCCTCGAAGCCACGGGCACGTCGATCACGACCAAGGGCAACTTTTACGCGGCCGGCAAAGAACCCCCCGCCGGAGCCGATCCGAAGCTCTACATTCTTATCGAGGGCGACACGGAGCTGGTGGTTGGCAAGGCGCTGCAGGAGTTGACGCGTCTCCTTCGGGAGGGCACGATCGCCGCGGCAGATGCCGAGAGCCGGGCGCCGGCGAGTGGAAGGTACACCATCACATGATTTATTGGTGGGTGGTTTTCTTGGAGGCGTGGCTTGGGGGACCAAATAGTCTGAAGATGGTAAACAGAAGGCAGTGAACACGGCTTCGAGGGGCGTAATGGAGTTTGTTGTTATATGGCATCAATAGTAACCATTCCCTCGTGTTTTTTTGAAATAAGACATTCCAAAACATGGTCAATTCACAAGCCCCCTCGATCCATGCCCTCAACTCGGGCATAGATATGACCTGACATGGAACTCTGATACAGTTGAAAGAAACAAGTTAAAACAAGACATGCTCAACGCCCAACCCCAAGCAGGTAAGCAAGCAAACCCCCTCCCTCAATAAACATCAGATCACCACCTTGAGACTCGAGCTCTCATTCCACCGGATTAGTCGTGCTGCAGCACGGTCGCGCTCTGATCCAAATCCCTTTGTCGCCTCTGGGCCTCGCTCGCCTGCTTAAGGGCCGCGGCGTCTGTCATGCCCCGCTGCTTGTCCAGCTGTGTCTGCAGCTTGCCGCCTCCCGCTTTGCTGTTGTCGAAGCGGGCCTGGGGGGTTTTCTCATCAACATACAGAAACGCAGGAAGGACGAAGTCGCACATACCTGGGCGGCGGCGGCGGCTCGCGCCCGCGCCTCGTCTCCTCCTCTTCCTCCGGGAGTTGTTGGTGATGATGATGAGGCCGGCGATGAGGGTGATGTGCCGCCGCCGAGGGTGCGGGGTGGTCCGCCGACTTTCCGCGGGGATTTGGCGGTGGCCGAGGCCGGGACGGAGACGGAGGCGCGGGCGGGCGGGGTGGTGCCGAGGGGGCGGCCCGGCTGCGAGAAGGGATCGCGCTCGCTGCTGCAGAGGTTGCCCATTTTTTATTCTATTTAACTTTTGTCTGGTGTTGAATTAGGCCGGGTGAGCCGGGAGGGCGATGGGATGGTGGTGAATGTCAAGTTGGCGATGTCAATCTCGGATAGCGAGGGAGAAGAGGGATGTGTGTTCGGTTGCTGGCTTGCCCCACGTGAGCTTGGCCTGTGGAAGGTTGCCTGGAGTTGGTTGAGTCAAGGTAGAGGTCCTTTGGCAGGCGTTATCTGGCAACTGACGATATTCTCTGACATTTATCTCATGCATATGTCTATATCATATCCTTTCAAAAGACTGCAGACATGCGCAAGTCTTGCCATATGTTCATGTCACCGAGTGAATGAGTTTGGCAAACCCCTCTCGTTGCGGATGAGGAGAGCAGCATCACTCACCAAGACACGAGGGAGCGATCAGCCAACCAATCACATGCTCTCCCGGGCTGGGATGAGCTACCCCCACTTCCAGGGTTCATTCCGACCTGTTGGTTGCAACACACGACCCCACCATTTGCTCCGTTTGCTGCTGTCAGAGGCAGAAAGTCGACGGCTGTGCTGCACAATGCAGTTGTGGGATTCCGAGACAGCTCAAGCTCTCCATCTCGAGGCGGGCAAGTCCTCGCCGAATTGGCCCCGCGCATGCATGCATGCTACGACTATGCTCTGAACCCTCCCTGCATTTTTCCAGGGTCGCTGCACGCGCGCAGGCACTGAAATTCTGTGCTCCGGACCGCGCGCCGGGAGTCGGCGAGGGGAGACGTGGACCGTCAAGGTTCTCACTGCCTGCAAAATAATATCGACCTCTCGGCTCCGGGCCCACCCACCACAACCCCCATCACCTCACCCACCTCCAGTCGGTCCTCGAGACCCGAGACACGCAGAGCCGGCTGCCAAACTTCGGATCGACATCGACGACGGCTGCGATAACGTGAGCGGGCTAGTCTGCGACAGCACGCGCACACACCGCCCACACCCCTCACTCGAGCACTCGCTCCCTCGGTCAATTCGGCACCACCACCAGGCCTTTTTTTCGTCGTGTGTGATCCAACGGTTCCAGTCCGGTCCGAACCAACCTGTCGTCGGCCAGCCACTCACTGGTCGCCCACCGCCATGGACGGCCACTTCAGGTCCCACCACGACCGCTTTCCCGGGAACGGACATGGCGGCCATACCCACCACGGTCATGGTCACGGAGATGCCTTCCATCGACACTCCCAGAGCAGCGGCGGCGGCAACCACCTCGGTCTGGATTTCTCTGCCATGATGCAGCCGACGCACCTCGGACCAGACCATCAGAACCCGGCCGATGCCGCCCGCCTGTCCGTTGCCGGCGCCGTCGCTTATGAATCCCACGACGACCTGTGTGTCGACCGCTGCATGGGTGTGGGACTCTACAATGGCTTCCAGCAGTTTAACCACCGCGGTGTCCCGCCTTCTCTCCCAACCCGCTGGCCTCGCGACAATCCTCTCGCGCGCTATGACTTCCCAATAGATCACATGGACCTGTCGTCGATGCAATTCCGGCCCGCGGATCTCGACCCTCCTGTCCCGGCTCTCTATCATCCCCAGCAGTGGTACGGCCAGCAACTGAACCCATGCGACCCATGCGATCCAGGCGTCCCATGTGCCCCCTGCGTCCCCTGCACCGACGATGACTGTCACTCGGTGGCCGACAGCTGCTGCGATAGCGAGTGCACCATGACCGACAAATGCACCGACTTCGCCTGTGCCGACACCGACGACGCCTGCACCGATCAGAGCTGCCCAGAGCGCCCTGCTGTCGCCGTGGCCTCGTCCGAGGTGGTCAGCGGTGCCGCTGCTCTCATCTCCATCAACCACGCCCCAGACGAACCCCATCATCATGACTTTGATCTGCCGCAAGAAGGTGAGGCACCTCCTTCCTACTAAACCCCATGATGTGCCATTCAGCCTTGCTCATAGCCAACCCGCCCAGTCATGAGCAGTCTGGATTTCCAACTGCCCGGCGACTCCCACCACACCAACTACCTGCTACCTCAACACTTCCTGCCGGGCCAGCTGGGCAACATCACCAACCATTTGTTGGTTGCCCATGGCGATCCGACTTCTTATGCTAGCTGCACGAGTCCGTGTCCCTTGGACAATCCCGAGACCTACTCCTACTGCCACATGCCGCTGTCTGAGAACCTAGCCGCTGCCTTTGGGCAGTTTAACTCGGTTGAGCCTGACTTCCAGATGGATCAGAGGTTTGTAGAGTGTGGCGCCGAGATCCATGACGCCGAGTCGTTCCTCGCACACTTCAACTCGCAGCACAGGCACTACTTAGCCGCTGGCATACCCAACCTTTCGCGAATCGCGACTGAAGGCCAGCACCACCAGCATCACCAGCATTTGCTGGCGTCGACTGAAGTCATGTCGCCTCCGGCTACACCTCTGGACACGTCGGATTCTGGGACATCGCCGGGCACACCATCTCCCCTCACGCCGCTCTCCAATAGCGTCGAGATGACGGACACGAAGCCAGAAACCTCTCTTCATCTCCGCAGCACATCGGTCGCCTCATCAGCAGCAGAGCATTCTCTTGAGCTAGGGGCCGACGAGGAGCACAGATGCCGCTGGCGTGAAGAAGGCAGCCACGGCATCTGCGGCCAGCTGTTTGCCGACGCGGAGGAACTGTTTAAGCACGCTTCGGAAGTTCACATCAAGCATGCCCAAAAAGGTTCACAAGGCTTCCGATGCGGCTGGGACGACTGTCCGCGTAGTGAACCCGGCGCCACAGGTTTCCCGCAGAGGAGCAAGATCGAGAGACACATGCAGACTCATATTGGCCGTAAGCCAACTACAGTGCCGTGCCACTTGTTCAAGTTACATCTCCGCTAACACGGACCGCAGACAAGCCTCATATCTGTCCAACATGTAACAAGGGCTTCTCAGCGAAGCAGGCCCTCACCCAGCACATGTTCATCCACAGCAACGAGAAGCCCCTGGTCTGTGGCGTCTGCCACAAGGCGTTTCGATACCCGAGTGCTCTCAGTAAGTTCAGCCTTCGCCATCCTCCTTGAGCGACCGAACCCGACCTAACAAGCCTCCCCTCCTCCTCCCAGCCATGCACCAGCGCGTCCACTCCGGCCACAAACCCCTCAAGTGCCCAGTCTGCGGGAAAGGGTTCAGCGAGTCGTCCAACCTGTCCAAGCACAAGCGCACACACGAAGTCAAGGGCCGCTTCACCTGCACTGTCCCCGGCTGCGACCGCAACTTCCATCGCCAGGACCAGCTTCGCCGGCACATGAAGACTCACCAAAAGGACGGCGGCGACCCCTCCACCAGGACGATAGAAACCCCGGTAGTCAGTTTCGACGGCATGCTCGAGCAACTGCCGCAAAGCTGAAGGGTAACCCCTGGCCTTTCTGTACAAAGACGGATTGGATCGGCTTGCTGCCTGGCGGAGCCACAAAGGGACTCACTCTCTTTGTCAAGGGCGGTAATATGGCAGTCAGTGGCTTGCCTCCTCGCTACCAACTTGCTGTCTCGACCCGGAAATCATATCTAGCTGTCGCGCCATCTACGTCTCTACCAACATCGCGAGCGGATAGTAACTAGTCGGTGGTTGTCAAGGGAGAACAACGCCGTCCAACGTCCACGACTGCGGCTTGCAGGTCCTCAGCCAACTTACCGAGCGAAACATGGTCGTTTTGGGCAAGGCATCGAAAAGATTAGGAGCCGAGCGACGATGCTGAAGCTGTATGTAGGCGACCACGAGAATGGCGCCATGGGATGGATGGGCGTAATGAATTGGAGGTTAAAATATGGGGTCGGGATGCTGCTTGAACCACAAGACTCCCGATGGCTTACATGAAATGTATTTACTTAGAGCCGGGGGAAACTTGGGGGATATACCTGACCGACACGGTCTTGTGCGCTTGTTTCGGCGCGTCCGTGGCTTTCTGGAGCTGACTTGAAATTCAATTCATCTTGTCGCATTCCTAGGGTGTTGTCCACTGATACAGAAGGAGCAACTCACCGACACCAGAAAACCATATGCCTGGCACCGGCTTAGCTACATCACTCCCCACCACCACAGCCGCCTCCTTGGCGCTGGCCCCTTCATAGGACGGACCGGTAAGGCACCCGTGGGCGGGGCTCAGGTTGATCCCCAGTCAGTCAAACCTCCCTTTCCGCCCAGCTCTGAACGATGCCCTCGAGAGAGGGCTCATACTGCTTCAACGTGACCTGGCCGGACGCTTCATCCAAGTAGGTGTTCGCCTGCACAAACACCTTCCTAGGCTGCTTGTTCTTCAGGACCACATCCCGCACCATGGTGCCCCAGTATTCCAACCCGACAGAAGACATGTGGGTGAAGAACTTGGTGCCCGCTTCGACATCGGCCGTCGACTTGTAGACGTGGAGCTTCTGAAGAAAGTCCGCAACGGCTGGTGATCGTTTGTCAGCGCCAATCGGGGACTCTTGCCACGCAAAACTCACCTTTTCTGCCGCTGGTCAGGATCTTGGACCGGTCAAGCCGGATCTCGAGGTCGGACAGGTCCTCGTTCTTGTACTCCAACTTGCAGAAATCGTCCCCGGCTTCGAGGAATGACTTGTCGACGTCAGCAAACCTGCTCTCATCACCAGACCCTCGGGCCCATTACCTTGAGAATAGCGAAGCGAGCCTGGCAATGAGGCTGCCCCCACTTCTGGCTCTTCGGATCCCAGAATTCGACCGAGGTCAGGCCTGCCCTGGCCATGCTGAGATATGACGTGTAAAGAACATCGCCCGCCTCGCCATCGATGTCGATCTTGCCGTCGCCGAAACCGAAAATCTTCAGGGCAGAGAACTCGCAGCTTCGCAGATGTTAGATGCGGCCGCCCGAAACAGGACAGGTTGGCCCAACTCACCTCAGGTACATGGCGACAAGTTCGGCGCGGCATTCCTGACACATCATTAGTGAAACCATGCCGCATAGCGAGCAAATGGGAAACCCATACCTCGTACGCGCCTGCAAGACCGCCGAATACGGAGCCCCAGGTCTGACCGGGCTTGTACCAGGTGGTGACAGGCTTCCCGGTGACGGGGCTGACCGGGGGGTTGGCGACGTCAAAGTTGAAGACGCCCGGGGCGGTCTCCTGAAGAAGCTTGCCGCAGCCATGGCCTAGGTACAAGGTTAGTGAATATCGCTACCATCGCCACTAACGACGGCCACTTTGTCATACCTGTAAGCTCGTGGAGCCCGACTTGAACCTCGAAGGAGGCATCACGGTACTTCTGATAGAGCGCCAGGTCGCCTGCGGAGATGAACGGGATCTTCTCATCCGGAGCCTTTGCGCTCAGGACGTTGCCTAAGATTTGTTAGAGCTGAATTCACGCAAACCCGAAGTCGACAGTGCGGGGGTTACACACCCAGGCTCACGTTCTTGAAGCCCTCTTGTTGCCTGATATCATCGTAATTCGGGCTATACTGAGGTCAGCGCTTCATCTAGTCAAAGATCGACCGAGTTTGGCGCACATGTTGATGCCCGCAGGGATTCCGGAGCCTAGACCACGCTGTTAGCTTCCAACCGGACTTGCGACCGAGTGTTCACTCCACTTAACATACCGGCAAACGACAAAACCTCCAAGGAAGTAAAGTCGGGCGAGAGGAACTTGTCCTTCTCAAAGTCCTTGGACCACGGCAACAACGGGATTAGCTCGGGGGCAGATCGCACGAGCGCCCCAAAAGCCTTGGTTCTCTCGACTACGCAGTTATGTCAGGATGTGACAGTCGACGGTTAGGAGGGTCTCGAGGGAGGGAAGCTTACGGTTGACGACTAAGGCGCTGGTGAGTAAAGAACCCTTGGGTTACGGCAAGCTGGGGAAACTCACCTGCGGCAAAACCCTCCCATTCTCCACGAACACCAGCAGGATCGCGGTATGTCTCGATGAAGCCAATGTTGCACTCCACCATCGGGCCCTGGTCGCGGATCCAGTGCCTCTGGCTGTCCTTGAACGAGAGGAGAGAACCGCCATCGAACGAGTCGCCGTACGCAAGATGCATCTTCTCCTGTGTCGTATTTTCGGCATTCTCGGCGGCCTTTCTGATGTAGCCGGCAATGGCGTCCATCTGCTGGGCGTGGTCTCCATAGACCAGTTTCACGGTCTTGCCCTCGAGTGGCCCCTCGCTGATCACGTACTCAGTGTCCTTGCCAATGTCGCCGCCCTCGCCGGGGACGCTGGTCGTTGCCGAAGCGATGAGCAGCTCAAAGACGCCATCCTTGGTCTTCCGCAGCCTGGTGTTCTCCGGGAGAAGGCCCTTGACGGCCATCCACTTGGAGACGGCATCGACCTCGTCTTTTTTGATTTCGGGGGAGTCGGGGTAGTAGGTGGTCAGGTGGCCCTCATCCGTGAAGCCGAGGTGAAGGAGGCTGGGCTTGTCGGCCGAGAAGATGGCGCCATTGGTCGCCTTGTAGTGCGTTTCGGCCTCGGGCGAGGTCGAGGCGAGCGAGGCAAAGACGGATTCGTCGCATCGAGGGAGAAACTTGGAGTCTCCAAAGCTCTTGTAGTTGCCGCTGTTGCCTAGGAACTGGGCCGCGTACTGTAGGAAGGCCGAGAGCCCCTGCTCGTCGACGCTGGCCTTCTCGGCAATCGCCTTCCAGTCGCCGGCCGAGGCTTTGTGAAGGGCGAGAATGAAGTCATAGATGTGCTCAGACTCGGGCGAGACTTGGCGCAGCACGATGCGGGTGCCAGCAAAGGAGGCTCTGCGGTGGTGATCAGCAGGGGCCGATGTTGGCAGATGCGCAGCGTCGAAGGCCAGCTGCAAGAGGGGCGGGGTCCGGCAAACAAATAGACGCTGGTGCTTGGTTGTCTTCTTACCTGCTGATGAAGTGGGCGTAGCGCTTCTGCTTGTCCGACAGCGCAGTGAAGTGCTTCTCGATCTCGAGGCGGACAACCGAAGGCGGGGCATCGGCCAGATACTGCGAGAGCTCTTGGGCGTTCATGGTCAACAGGCGGCGCGGTTGCTGTTGCAGAAACCGAACGGGGAGGGGAAATGCAGTGGCTACACGTTTGGTTGATATAGACCTCAATCTGAGGAGGGAGAGACGCATCGAAAGCACACGAAGAAACAACCAAACAGAATGCCCGGCCTCGTCTTGTCACCCTTCACTCGGCTCATCAGCAGGCACCCAGCTCTGCAGTTCCGGTTTGGGCAGCTCCAAGCTCCCAGCTCCTTGGCTGAGCGGCTGCCCCACCATTCCATTGTTTGCACGCACCCTTTCTACGGAGTACATTCGGCCGACTCTGGCCTTGAGGCGGGGTATGACAATGCTTGGAGTGCCAGCCACAGTAACATTGTTCACCAGCCACACAAAGAAGCCAGGCCGTGACTGATGGCAGAATCACGGCATCACCGATGCTGCAGCGGCGCTTGTGGAGGTCAAGTCGGAAGCGGACGGCCCGAAACATGCCTCCTGGACTGTTAAACAGAACAACGAGGATCGGGTTTTCAGGTTGATCTGGGAGCTGCTGTGGCGGTGGAGCGTGCTCTGCCCCGAAACAGAAGGTCGAGAGGGTCTCGAGGGGGTGCCAACAGGGACTGGGCTGTCGGAGTGGATCGCGGGATTGGGGCACTCTTCTGACCTGCCAACACGGGATAACATAAGTCTGTCTTTGACTTTGCTGGGGTCCGACATGATGGAAGATATCAAACAGACCCAAGCCTGCCGAGAGGATGGAAGCCGAGTTGTCTACACGTGTACCAGACTCGCCACGTTTGTCGGGCCCAGCGTGTGAACCTACGTAGTAATGTTCTTTTCTCCTTTCTTCCACCTTTTTCTCTTTTCTTTCCTCATTTCAGGTTTTCTTTTCTTCTTTTTCGTCGGCCAACAGAGAGTCCAGATTAGAACTTGGCCTTCGTCGCGGTTGGGACTCAAACGGGCCAACCGCCTGCTGACAGTCCGGTGCGATGTCGGCGGCAGCGGAAAGTGAGAGGTGAGATGTGAGCTCTGTCTGCTTCTCTCGCACAGGAGCCGTTCCTTTGCCTGCCATGGCACTGTGCGGCCAGAGCTGCCTCGACGAAGGATGGCGTGTTTGCTTCGTTGCTTGCTTGGCTGGCGGTCTTGGCGCGTCGGAAAACAAACCAGAGTTTGGGGTGTTCTGGTCCGCCCAGCGAGCTGCATCAAATCGGATTTGTTAGACGTCATCTATTACTAGTCCCGGCAGAAACTGCTAGCCTGCCTCAGAGAGACGGCCATCGCCCAACGCGGTCGCCAGGAACCATTGCCGGCTTGTTTGTGGGGAAGAACAAACCATCCCAGGGGTGTGAATTCGAGCTAAGGTCAATTCCAGGAATGGGCCAGAAAGGCGCGCCCCTGACTTGGCCTGTCAAGGCTCAAGAAGGCCGGGTGGTGGCCGTGGTGTTGGTGTTGGACGCCGAAAGCCTTCGGTTGTCATTCGCGGGAGTACTTTGTACAACACAACCAGCCGGTCTGCACGCCCAGATTGGAGTTGCGCTCGCAACATCGTTTCTTCTCCGAGTGTGCCGAGGCAGATGTACAGATACACAGGAGGTATTCTGTATTCCTGCCCAACTGCCCAACTGCCCTTGCCGCCCTGGTTGTGATGCATCTTGCAGCGTCTCATGGTGCTGTCAGCATCAGGCCTCCCGTCGCTACATCGTGCTATGTCAGAGCGGGCCGTTGGATGGCACCCAGCATCAGGTTCGCCGAGGGCGCAAATGGCTCGCCTGCAGAACGTCGCCAATGCACTCGGATGGATTGGAAAGCGTGCAGGGCCATCCGAGGACTTGAGTGGCCCATGTTTCAGCCTGCAAATGTCTCCCTGNCGCCCCCCAAGCCGAAGGATTGAGCGGTGAGGGTCCTGAGTTGCTTCTGGCGACAGGGCATGCATCGATGTCCGGGGTGCAGTAGTTGATACCACAGTATGTGCAGGCATCGACAGACAGGTGTCCATTGCAGCGGNACATGCGAAGCTATTCCCACTGTCCCGTCGCCAAGGCTGTCGACCAGCCTTGGGAAGCATCGGGGGGGTATTTGTGTCTGCTGGGCCTGGCAATGGGGCCTCGGGTTCCACGTTTGTTCCTGATGTGTATTTCTTCGTCCGCGTAATGTCAAAGTTACTGACACGGTAGTCTGTCGCACAGAATCACCTCCGCCCGCCAGTGCTCCCCGGAAGCTGAGCCGAGCGGAGTCAAGTGGCCTCGTGATAACCCCTGCTTTGCCCTGCCCCGCCAAATGCCCATCTTGGGTTCTGGGTCCCGGCAAGTTGGCCGCCCCGGGCGACCCCCCCGTCATTTCTGTTTGTCAGGGACGAAATGGCCGAGAATCTCGCGATGGGTTTCTCCTGGGACCTCGCGAGTGTGTGACGGTATCGGTTCTCAGGCGAAAGAGAAGAAAATGTCTTCTCCGTCCTAGTTGAAGGACCCGGTGTCTTTTGCTTTTTTTCTCTTCCTTTCCCTTTTCCGGACAGCCACCCTCGATCTTGGAAGAAGACGAGGGAGAAGGGGCGTGCGCCTGAGAACACCCATGCTGACACCCATCCCCAGTCAGCGCCGGCTCTTCACCCCCATCTTTCGCTGAGTCTTGGGCCTGCCCCCCACGCTATCCCGAAAATTTGGCAACGCCGACCAAGGAAGGGCCTGGATGGACGAACTAACCCATGCCGGGATTTGCTTCGCCCTCTGGCATGACACGCTTCCTCTTCGGGATTTGGGAAGGACGGCGGGGAGGAGGAAGAGAGTCAGGCAGGCAACCTCGATGCCGTCCAGACCAACCTGTGTCTCTCACGATGTTGNTGTTTGGCAGGTCTCGGTCAGTGACGTCGTGTTGGAAAGTTGCCCCAAGTGTGTTGATCACCCTGCCTCCGTCGTCCCGTCATCCCACGCCGCTCCAGGAAAAGCTCCCCCGACTCTGCACACGAGGTACGGAGTACTTGAACCTCGTCGGTGGGGGCTTGACCCGGTACTCCACCATTCCACAGCAGCTTGGCGCTTCTTGCCAAGCCGCAGATTCCACCAGTCATGGCAATTGGACTCTCCCAAGCCCGTCCGAGCGCCAATGGGATTATTGTTTTGGGGCGATTCACTGAGATTCACCCCGCGAGGCGTGGCCAGTGAGCACGAGGGCGGGAACAGCCATGCAAGGATTGCATTCGGTGAAGCAGCACCCCATGGAGCCGATGTACGAAGCCCGGTACATGACATGTACAGAATACCCGGGCTTCCACGAACGTTTTACCGCCCGTGGGAGACTGACTCCCGCCGCTCGCGAGGCCATTTCCGATCTGCTGAAAATTAGGTCAGGTACCCCTACACCCGGACTGCGGCCTGGGCCTTGTTGGGAAAACGTTAGGTCATCGCACCAGAGGCGCGGGTTTGCCTGCCGCTCGACCATGCCGCACCTGGGAGGGACGGCAAGACTCAGGCCAGGTATAAATGACCTGCGATCGGCCATCGGCCTCGCTCCCTCGTGGCCTCGGTTTCCGCTTGTTTCAACTCTGTGACTTTCGCATTGCATTCTCTTTGCACTCCCTTCGGCAGTCTTTGGTGAATCTGCTTGTGCCGACCTGCTTGCCGCCATCATCCCAACCCACTTCCCACCCCCACAC